>Ga0115572_10000270_pt1 | contig 44896 bp, 18 predicted proteins | sample COGITO_mtgs_1206_FD_88681 | JGI IMG/M metagenome (GOLD analysis project Ga0115572, IMG submission 88681) | Pelagic marine microbial communities from North Sea - COGITO_mtgs_120607 | ecosystem: Environmental > Aquatic > Marine > Epipelagic | place: Germany:Helgoland, sampling site Kabeltonne... | reverse complement strand
GGTTCTTCTCATACAAATGTACAAGAAGATTGGTCACTCAAGGTAGAATCTGGCTCTGGTAAGGTCTATATTAATGGTGATCTTGACATAGAATGCGAGAATTTTAACGTAACTGCCCGCTCTAAGATGAATCTTCATGCGGGGGTGAAGACAAATATCAGTGCCGCAGGCATATCAATGCTTGCTACAGCAGACGATATTAATGTTGGTGCAAAGAAACATACCAAGTTTTCGACTGGAACAGAGGACAATGGCGGTGGTTTTTACATACAAGCACTACATGGAGACTTTCATTTAGACACCTATAAGACCAATATGTTTAGTGAAACGTATCATAAAATCAGTTGTAACGGCACGCCAGCAGTGTCTGAACAAGAGAAACCTTATAAGGATGAGGGTCACCACGGCATCGAAATCAACACTCCAGACATCATTCATTTGAATGCGGGGGTGAATTTATCGGGTAAAGCGGGTGATAAACTCAGCCTAGAAGGCACAAGTTTAGCAAATTTAACAGCGAAGAAAGTCGATATTGTTGCTTCTACTGGTACTCTGAATATGAAATCAAGTGGTATAGCGAACCTAGATTCAAATGCTACAGTACAACTTGGTAATGGTACACAAGAGGATGCTACCAGTACAGTAAGTGGTATTGACTCAACAAGAGGCGATCAAGCCACTAATTTAGACGCAAGAGTGTCAGTAACAGAAGTAGCAAACGTAGTATCACCCGGCAGTTTGCCTGCAAGTAAAGCAAAACGTGATCCAGTCATTAAGAGATTGACATCATTTATCACTGGATTATTGGACTAAGGATAACATATGAGTATTGAATGCGATAACACAACACCACTAGGAAGTAAAGCGGCATCCGAAATACTGAATGAGAATAGTTCTGCCCTACTAGATGCTATACGAGATTTAAGTAGTATAGCGAATATTGATCTGAATAATGACAATTTTGCTGATCCTACGTCTACATTAAGTCGAGAAGACTTAAATGAAACGACTAATTTACTGAATAATCTACTGCTTCAGACTCCTTTAGACGAGTTTCCAGTGCTTAAAGATAGAATGGATACAGGCGGAAAGCTGTCTGTTACAGATTTAGCAGAGTTTGTGATTGGTAATAATACTAATTTAGCTTCTATCAAAGATGGATTATCTAATTATAACACGAATTTGCCCGACTTGTCAAGGGACATAACTGCCTCTCAAAGTGATAATAGTAGTGCATCTACCACAGGTGGATCGAATACTGGCTCATCTACCACAAGTGGATTAAACACTGGCTCTGGAGAAGCGACTATATTAGGGGGTGATCAGTCTGGATTAAGTACATCTCAAAGGGTTACGATCACAACAACTCCTGCCACGGGATCTGGATTAAACGTATTTGATTCTTTAGGTACGCCTGCTGTATATGGTTCTACATATCGTGGTAGTCTTGCTACAGCTATACCAGTACTGATATACAATCTATTAAAAGATTTAGACTTTCACTTTGCGATTAATTTAGGACAAAATCTAACTGCTAAAGCCTGTGGTGCATATAATGATGTACTAGAAGACTTAACAAAAGCCTTTGCTGTCGTCAAAACTGGCAAGGCATTACTGTCAGAAGTCGTTGATGTTGCTCAGTTTTTGAGTGATCCTAAAGCATTATTAGAAGCAATTAAGCAACGAGCGAGTCTTGAAGCTATTGTAGCAACACTAGAAAACGTGATAAAGGGTGTTATAGACGCCGCTAAGAAGGTCGTCATGGCAGCCGCTGGCAGTGTATTGCTTGTACTCAAGGGATTAGAATCAGCCGCAGGACCTGTGATTAAGAAGATGAAGAAGATGATTAATGATGTAAACACATTCATGGAAGACCCTTCTGTAGATAAACTAAAGAAAGGCATAGAAGGTATTGTAGCAGATTTAGCATCACAGTTCGAGAAACTTACGCCCGAGAATGTTGCTAACATGATGTTTCGTTTATGTCAAATGGCACAAGATTTACAAGGTCAGTTGATGGCGCCTGCTATGGAACTGAATAGATTTGCTAATACTGTTGGTGGTCAAGCACAAGCATTATTAAGTCGTCAAGCACAAGAGACAAAGAGCGCAGTTAGCTATGGTGCTATTCGTATTAGTAAAGAAGATAGAGATAGTAAGAAGAGTGAAGTAACAAAGAAACTCAATTCAGGTATAACGCCTGATAAAGAAGAAGAAGACTTTGTTACTAGTCAATATCCTAATAGTGAAGAGATGAATGCATTAATTAATGTAAGCGACAGTGGTGTTGGTGATAGTATTAAGTTTGATAGTGCTGTTGTTGACTATGAGGATGGAGATGGTTGGAAGAGAGTACATCACAATGTTTGGTTAAAGCTACTTCGTACACATGAGCAGACAAAGAAGACATATACGATAAAGCGTGGATATCAAAAGCCTGTTGACTCAGTACTCTTTCCTAAGAAGAAGATGCCTACATGGTATAGTATGGGCGCCTCTGTTGATATAGACGTAACAAGTAGTGAGAGAAGAGAGACTATCATAGCCGCTAGTAGAGCAGGCTTTGGTGGTATTCGTGTATATCCATCGTATATACAACTTGTGAATGGTAAACGTCAGCATTATATTGATAGTGGTATTTCCGAGACTGATAGAGGTGAATTAAGCCTTCTATTAGATAAGCATGATATAGATGGCTTTAGAATTAAACGCTCATAATACGCATAAATATATAACAGCATTATAGGAAATAGAAATGGCAAGACTTACACCAAGAACAAAACAGCAAGAGTTCTTCTCTGACTTTACGTCAAATTTAGAGCAAGTACCTGGTCGTACTGATGTTGCTCGTATTGTTAATGAGTCAGCGGTCAAAGAAAGCATTAAGAATTTAGTGCTAACAGATCGTGGTGAGCGTCTATTTCAACCAGACATAGGATGTGATATACGAGGGCAACTCTTTGAGAATATCACATCAAACACTCTTGTAATATTAAAAGAGAATATTAAATCAACAATTAAGACATATGAGCCTCGTTGTAATCTACGAGACGTTATAGTAGGTGGTGATATAGACAGCAATTCACTTAACGTAACAATCTTATTCAGTGTAATAAATAGTAACAGAGACTCATCACTCACAATCGATCTTAGTAGGGTAAGGTAATGACAGACATATCGCCAGTAACGAATCTAGACTTTAAAGCAACAAAGGAACAACTCAAGACGTTTCTAAAGGCTCAAGATAGATTTAAAGACTTCGACTACGAAGGCTCTAACATGAATGTACTGTTAGACGTACTATCATATAACACATTCTATAATAGCTATTACTACAATATGGCTGTTAGTGAGATGTTTCTGGATAGTGCCTCGCAACGTAATAGTGTCATCTCTCATGCCAAAGAACTTAACTATCTTCCCACTTCAAGACGTAGTGCTACAACAAAAGTCAATGTTACTGTAACACATCCCAATAACGCAAGTCAATACTTTAGTATACCAAAGGGTACTGCATTTATTGGAAGATGTGGTAATCGTACATATAACTTTCTAACAGATAAAGCACATAGTGCCATACGCTCATTAACATCGCCTTCTACATATGTGGTAAATGATGTAGAACTATTTGAAGGGCGTATTATTAATGAGACAGTTAATATCACAGACACAGTACTATCTAACCCTAATATAGATACACGAAGTCTTACTCTGAAAGTAAATGGAGAAGAGTATATCTATAAGACTGATGTGTTTGGTGTTAAGTCTACTGATAAGGTATTCTATCTACAGCCCGAGAATGATGAAAAGTACTCTATACAATTCGGAAAGGATAAGTTTGGTGTACAGCCAGTAATCACTGATTCTATTGTAGCGACATATAGAAACACCGCCGGCGCTTCCGCTAATGGTGTAACTGCTCTAACATTGGGCGCTTTTGCTGGCGCTTCAAGCATCAATGTGGTTGTACAATCGCAAACTTCGGGCGGAACAGATAGTGAAAGTATCGAATCGATTCGGTCTTTTGCTCCTAAGGCACTTCAAGTACAAGAGAGAGCAATTACGACACGAGACTATGAGACTCTGCTTCGTGCTAGATTCCCGAACATTCAAGCGATTAGTGTATATGGTGGTGATGAAGTTTCACCCCCACAGTTTGGTAAGGTCATTATATCTGTTGACGTAGTGGGTGGTGAGGGTGTTGCTGACTATGAGATTGCTAACTTTAAACGCTATCTACGAGATAAGACTCCACTTACTATTGAGCCTGTGTTTGTTGTTGCTAAGTTTCTATTTGTGGATACAAACGTACATATTGTATATGATGCTAATCTTACAAGTAAGTCTGCAAGTCAACTCCAGAGTGAAGTCCAGGCCGCAATTGTAAGTTATCAGAATACTAATCTAAATGGCTTTAATAAGACCTATCGTCAATCAAATCTAGCATCTACGATTGATGCACTTGATGTATCAGTTGTGTCTACTGACATTGTAGCAAAACCAATCATTGAGTATCTACCAGAGTTGAATGCACCTCGTTCGCCTGTCTTCTCATATGATACACAACTAGTCAAGCCATATCCATTTGATTCGGAAGCAGGCTTTACTAACTTTAAGCCTGCGGTATCATCTACCAAGTTCACTGTTGATAATACACTTGTGTCAGCAAAGGATGATGGTAATGGTAATATCATGCTTGTGATTAGTGGTGCTGATAGTGAGAGTGTATTCAAGCCGGCTGTTGGTACAGTTGACTATATAACAGGTACTGTAAGATTAAGTGATGTGACTATATCATCGTTTGAGGGTTCTGCGATTAAGTTTACTGCTGACTCTGTAAGTAAAGATATTACGCCGTCTAAGGATAGAATTATTGTCATTCGTGGAGATGATATAACTGTTAATGTAACACCATTGGAATCATAAACTATGCCAATTGAGGTAAGAGACAATATCTATTCTGACATTGCGAATCAGTTTCCAAATGTCTACAAAGAGAATAGTGAATTTTTATTAGCTTTCGTTGAGGCCTACTATTCGCATCTCGATGAAAAGTTAGATCGTGATATTCCAAAACTTAAAGATATTGATACTACTCTATCTACGTTTCTCATCTTCTATAAAAGAAAGTATCTGTCTGAATTACCTTTTTCTGATGATGTTGACATACGATTTATTCTAAAACATATTCAAGACTTATATACAAGAAAGGGTAGTGAAGAGTCATTGCAACTACTCTTTAAGATGTTCTTTAATGAAGACATTGAAATTATGTATCCCAGCAAGAATATATTCAAGCCATCTGACTCTCTATGGGGCGGTGAAATATTCCTTGAGATGAAGCCAATATATAACGTAGATGGCTATCCAATACAACGTGGTAATACAATTCGTGGTGATCTGTCGAATGCAAGTGCATTTGTAGATGATATCGTATTCGTGAATCTAGCAGGTGCTATAACTCCTATTGTATATCTCTCAAATCTAAGGGGTACATATACTAGAGCAGATGCACTTGAAGTTCTTACTGCCACTAGCGATGGAATTGAAACAATCACAAACGTGGGTAAACTCATTCAGGGTTCTATCTCAGATGTTGCTGTTATCAATCGTCTACGTCTTCCAAGTAATAAGGTAGGCGACACAGTAGATATCGTTTCTACGAAAGTGGGACAGGGCGCAAAGGGTGTTGTAACAAAAATAAACTCTGATCAGATTGGTAGTATTGATTATCAGATTGTTGATGGTGGTTGGGGTTATATTGATCCATCATCTATTACAATAGAATACTTTAATGATATTGGTATAAGTAACCGAGTCATTATTGTTGATCAAAACACAACACTTAATGTTACACCTGGCGATACAGTTATATTTCCTGGCTCCACAATTGATTACGATGGTAGAAGCGACAGTTCGATTGCATACAGTTTGACTGGAGCCGCAAGAGTTGTTGCTTATCGTCATCCATTGCTGTTTATTGAAACACGATCTGATCTGCAAGAAATGTATGACTTCATGTCTCAGTATTATAACACAGGTACTCTTGACTCAAACAATGAATCAATATACAGAAATGTTTTGTTTGATCATTTCTATAATGGATATTATCAAGCATTAACAGATGCAGGTACTGGTGGTACTTCAGGGAAACGACAGTTCAATGTTGATCCCGCTTACGACAATATTCTTACATACATCTATTATAAACCAGATGATACAAGTGATTCCATTGTTGGTAACTTTACTGGTAATCAACAGAATGGTGATTTAACAACTATAGATAGTAAGATTCAACTTCAAGATTTCTTGTTATTCTTTAGATTTCAACAAGCGGTCAATAATGGCATCAATGACTCTGAGTTGTTTAGTGGTGTAACTGACTTTGATACAATCATTAGTACAGCCGGTGACATTACACAGATTGGTGTTTCTAATGTTGATGCGATTGCTGTAGATACTCCAGATAGAATACCAACAATAGCGTCTGTTCAGCCTGGTCCTGGCTTCGACGGTGTTTCTAGTGATTTCATAAGAACTTTAGAGCAGTTAGATAATGGGCAAATGTACACAATTGTTAACTCAGGTACTGTACTAACAGAAGCAGATTGGTTGAAGATAGGTGCTACAAAAAGCACAGTTGGTCACGACTTTCAGTTCACGAGTGCTAATCTAGCCTCACTTACAGTAACTGACTTAACTGGTCATGATGCTATCTTTAGTACCTCAAAGCAAATCATGGCGAGATTGTATCAGTACTTGACGTATAACACAGTTGAGAAAGCTGATGGTAGTATAGATCAATTGTTACCTGCTTTGAGTATTGGCGAAACTTTTGAATTACCACCAAACATTCCAGAAACAGTTTCAGAAGCATACCCAGCAACTGGCGGTGACGGCAATCCAATAGCTATTGGGCAACCACATCCAAATGCAGGGCAACCAGATTGGAAGTGGTATGATGCATACTTTGTTCCGGCTAATCAGTTGATTGCGGGGCGAGAGTATATGCCGTTCACATTTGGTGATCTGACATATGCTGAATGGAAGTCTGTTGGTCTTGATCTTGACGGATCTCATTTTGAGTTGGTTGCGAGAAGTAGTAATAGTAGCACACTTAAACCAAGAAGAACATATATCATTAAAGACTTGGGTGACACTGGCTCTGGTGATTGGAATTTGATGGGAGCATCAACCTCTCCGGCTGTTGGAGAAAAGTTCCAAGCAAGCGCAGTACAACCATCTTTTCCGGCTACAACTATTACCTTCATTGATGCTTCTATTAGTGGTGCTAATATATCATCGACTGCTCATGGATTTAGAGATCAAGACAAAGTAGTATTCACTCAAGGTACTGGCGCACTTACACTTGCGGCCGGTGGAACACTAGCAAATGCTTCTGTGCTATACGTTAAAGTTATTGATGCTGATATAATTAATGTGTACACTTCTAACACACTTGATGGAACAGCACTTGTTACATTTGGAAGTAATAGTGGCGCAACTGGTCACGCTCTTACTAAGCAGTTAGGTACTCCTAAAGTTATTGATGTTCGTAAAGCATTCGATACTGGTGCTGTCTTTACAGCGACAACTCCTCAACCAACTGGTATAACCGCAACTGCTCTTTGTGTTGATAAGAAGAAAGTAGGTGTTGGTTCTGGTAATGAAACTCCAATTACTTTTGGTGGGCAGACTGTTCAAGTAGAACTTGGTTTCTTCAATACCGGTGGTATCATGACAGACCCACTTAAAGACGGTAGTAACAAAAGAGTAGATAAGATACCAGATGCTATTGCGAATGAAAGTAATATTAAGTTTATGGGTTTGATCAATGGCGACTTTAATCAACCTGTTCATTGTACACACATTGGTTCATTTAACGATACAACTTCATTTGAAGTATCGGCTATTGACGAAGAAGAAACAGTAACACTTGTTCCAGATATTATCGGTGATGTAGTTCTAGATAGAATGTTCAGAAATGAATATACATTAGTACAAACTGCTTTTGATGATAATGCTGAAACGATAACACTGACTAATGATATCGATCATGGATTTGGTACGAATGCAGAGGTTGTCTTTACTCAAGAAAGTGGCGCAGGTAGTATATCCGGTCTTACTTCTGGTACGACATATAGAGTAATCAGAGTAGATGAGAATAAGATACAGCTAAAAGCCACTCCCGCAGGTACAGCGATTAACTTAACTGTTAATGGTTCAGGTGTGTATAAGATAACAGATAATGCCGTCGCAGGAGACAGTTTTAAAGATGGTCTATTCACATTAAGTGGAGCCGGAGTAGAATCATTATCTACAGAATATCGTGATGCGTTCTCTAGAATAACATTTACGCTTGGTAGGATTTCTGAACTTCGTGAAGATAATCCAGGTACAGAATACGAAAATGATGTTGGGGTTAGAGTCGTAAATGATGTAGTTTCTAGATTCAACAAGAAAGATTTAGTTGTTAGATTTGACGATGCTGATTTTAATCTTCGTAAAGACGAAGTAATCACACAAGAAATTGTGCTTGATGCAAATCTAATAGATCAGGTTAATGGATTGACTGAAGCTAATATTGCCGCTATGCCTTCTAGCTATGACACAACTATATTTTCGTTAACAGATGTCACTGATGGAAGTGTTGTGTCGGTCAATATACCATATGGTAATAGCGATACTACTTTTGAAGTTATCACAGAAAAGTATACATCAAAAGCTAAGTTCACAAAAAGAGTTGATGAAGACTTTTATTTCAGACCAATTACTTTCTATACATTTGATAAAAATCTTCCAATCAGTATTAGAGCAAAAAATAGAAATATAACTGACATCGGGCGAGATGATAGTTCGTTACCAATGGGCGCTAATGCAATTATCGCTGGGCCCGCTAATTATGACTCTGGACAGATTGATGAACTTGAGGTTACACACACTGGATATAAGTTCGATGACACTGAAGTGGTAAACATTGTGAACACTAATCCAGATAGCGCAAGATATAATCAGGTTGTCTGTACGGCTGATGTGAGAACACTGGGTCAGGGTAACACTTCTGGTAAGTGGAAAACTCGAAACTCTTTTGTTGGAGAAGAATCAACTCGCATTCATGACAATGACTACTATCAAGAATATTCATATGATATATCATCAATGATTGATCCAGTAATCTATACGCCTCTTGTTAAAAATGTTGTTGGTGTTGCGGGCACTAAAATGTTCAGTACACCATTGATAAATAGTGATAATGCTGTGCAGTCTAATGTGGATGTGGAGATACAACGATTCACTATTACGTTAGAAGACATGATAGCACAGGGTACTGGTGATGCTAATAATGCATCTCTTAATCTTAATGATCCACAACAAGTCATTCAGACAGAAGGTGGAGAAGATTATAAAGTTGTTACTGTTACGGAGTCTGATGACTAATGGCTATATTAAAAATTACAAGTGATGGCGATCCATTTCCGGCTAAAGCTGGCGCCGCCCAAGTTGATGACGCTAGATTTGGTGTCGTGGCGGGTCAGCCTATAAATACTGGTGGAACTAGAATTTTTGCAGATGCAAGAACGGGCTTTAATGCAATAGTAGATCAGCAACCTAATAAAGTATATAACATAACATATAGAGCAGGTGATAGAGATACATATTCTCAATCCAGTCAAGTGGTTGCAGAAAACACGCCAATAGGTGTAGCTGTAAATGGAGCAGTAATTTATACAGCAGGCTCAAAGACGCATCAGACTGATGGTACAAACTCTGGTGCTAGTTTAACATATAATTTGGGTAACTCGACTTACAACACTACGCTCGATCAGTGCGGTGGTCGCCCAGAAATAAATGGTGAATATAGATATCGAAATGGATCGTTTATCTATAAGGGGTTTAGCAATCCAACAAACCCAAATATGCTTTTTGTAAATTCAAGCACATACTATAGCGGAACTAAAGTAGGTTCTGATTACTTAAAGCATGAGTCTATAACTCATGATGCTGTTGTTTTTGGTGAAGGACATTCTAAAATAGTTGGTTGGGCTCTTGATGGGTTTCCAATCTACGGTCCTTTTGGATATCAAAATCCATTAGACCCAACTTCGAATGTTGTTCAGATGCTTAGTACATGGGGATTGAAAGGTCCTAGTGACCCCATATTTTCGAACCCAGCAAGGATTTCTAACACACCAGGCATCTACATCGAAGACTATGAAATTAAGCCGCAGACAGGAACGCTTGATGCATTTAATGGAAGATATTGCGTAACACCAGATTTTAAAAATGGAACGTATGCTTACTTCTTAACTTTTGAAGAAGCAGGTGAAGGGGATGCGGTTCCAACAGTACCTGCATATCCATATGTTATTGGCACAAATAGTAAACAACCTCGTTCTTATGAATAACGTATTCGGAAAAAGATAATGACAAAAATTATTACAGAAAATTTTAAAACAGAAACAACTCATAGTTTGTTTGATTCGCTTGCTAGTGATAACTATTATGTTATGGCTTCAACGTCTCTCAATTCCACAGAGTTTGCTAAAGAATCGACCATAACAAACACGCAGTTTGATAAAAGAGATTTTCAGAAAAAAGTTATATTTGCCAATAGAGTAACTCAAGAAAATGCCAGATATATGTTTTTTGAAAAGCCTTGGTTGCGAGGAACTGTGTATGACGAATACGATGATACCAGAGACGTTGAACAACTGAATATGTACGTTACAGTACAAGAAGATCAGAGCGAAGACTTCATGGTCTTGAAGTGCTTGAATAATAACAACGGAACTGCTTCTGATGAAGTCCCTGGTTCTGTTGATGCTAAAAATTATAGAATGGTAACTACACAAGATGGATATGTCTGGCAATATATGTTCACAGTTAAAGGAGCAGATGCTCAACTTTATAGAACTGCGAACAGTCTTCCTCTACCACTGTTTACAGAAAACGGCGGCGGTTATGGTGACGCCGATGTTGTAGCAAATGCAAAAGAAGATATATCTAGAATTGAGATCACATCAACTCCTGTTGGACAATTTAACCAGTACTTATTCGGTCCTGCTACATCACAAGCGGATTCGTCTAGCGTACAAACGATTCAATCAAAAGAAACCGCTACATCTGGTGTTAGAGAGATTACTGTAAGCACAACAGCATTAACTGGAAGAAGTTTGTATATTCAGCCAGACGCATATAGAAATATGTACTTGAGACATAATACCTCTGGTAAACTCTATGATATTATTGCATCCGAAACAATTCAAAACAATCTAAAGTTAACTGTAAGAACAGGTGACACGGCTGATTCATTTACTCCCGATGCAAATGGCGCAATTCAGTGTCAGTTAGTCATTAAGGTACTTGTTAGTAATAGTACACTTGGATTTAATACAAGTGTGTCGCCAAAGCAATCTTTTGCTTGTAAGGCATATGGAGTTCTTGATCAAAACGGAACACTGAAAAATATTGCTTTTGAGAGAAGAGGTGAAAAATATAAAACCGCAATAGCACAGATTGTATATCCACCATTATTGAAAAATTCTATTCTAGCTAGTGGTCAGCAAACTATTCTTAGGGCAGTTGTTTCACCAAAAGGTGGTCATGGCTCTGATCCTATTTCGGAACTTGCGATGAGTAGACTGTCGGTCGTTACAAACTTTAGTGGACAAAATACAGAGACACCAAATGAAAACACATACACAGTGGTTGGTTTGATTAAAAACCCAACAATTTCTGATGCTACTGGTGCTTCTACTATTCCAACTGACAACCAATCAAATCACATAATCGATAATAGACTTAACATACTTGTTCAAGGTAATGCAACAGCCAAAGTATCTGCTGACAATTATATTGAACAGTACATAAAAACAATTGACATAAGACTTGCAGTTCAAGGCGTAAGTTATACAATAGTTGATAGTGGAAATATGACTGATACTGATTTTACAAATATTGGTTCGACTAACTCGAACATTGGTACGGTGTTTACTACTAACTCCAATATAGCGACTCTTGATGGAAGTAAAGTTGCTCAGGTTGCCTATGTTGTAGACAGGGTAGACGTAAACGATCCAAATTATGATTATAACACAGAAGTGATATCTGCCAGAGTTCATCAGGTTCATAGTCATGTAAATAACGTACATCTAACAACGACACCTGCAAACACTGACGGTAATACAAAAATTTCATTAGTTGACTACTATGGAAACTTTCAGCATAAGTTCCAGAAAGGTATTTTTTACATTAAAGAAAAAGAGTCGTCAACGATCAGTATAAATAATGAAACAGCACATACAATTAATTACGGTGAGTACGAAGTATATAGCGGTGATCTTTTACACTTCATAGATTTTGCTCCTATCACCAGACAAGCAGAAAAAACAGAAAAGATAAAGTTCACGTTTGATTTTTAAGGGAAAGAGAATAACAAATGGGTATCAACAAAGACTTAAATGTAGATCCGTACTACGATGATTTCGATGAGACGAAACAGTTTAATCGTGTTTTGTTTCAACCATCAAAAGCAGTACAGGCAAGAGAACTGACTCAGCTTCAAACTATTCTACAAAAGCAAGTAGAGCGGTTTGGGTCTAATGTATATAAAGAAGGTACTATCATTAGCGGTGTTAACTTAACTGCTCGTGACGATTTATTTTATGTTAAATTAAAGGATCAAGTCGGTTTTACTAATCCCACAATATATGATGAAGTTTTCGCAAGTGATGGCTCATCAACTAGATTCATACTTCAAGGTACTTCTGGTCTTAAAGCAGAGATCGTTAAGGGCCTTACTGGATTTGAGACTTCTGCTCCAAATCTAAAAACCTTTTATATTAATTATTTAAACACAAGTCAAGATGCTTCAGGACTTTCTGACGTAAAACAATTCGGTGCAAACGAAACTCTTTCCCTATTAGACAGCAACGAAAATGCAGTAACTTCAGGCGGAAGCCCCATAACATTTACGGCACACGAAGACGCAGGCCATGTTGGTAGAGCGTTTGGTGTGTCTTGTGAACCAGGCGTTATTTACCAAAAGGGTCACTTCTTATTTGTTGATAGACAATTCACAATCGTTACTAGATATAGTAATACTCCTGGGCAAGACCCAATTAACGCTTCTGTCATAAACCCAGTATCTGTTGGTTTCGCTACCGAAGAGAATATTGTTAACTCCAATCAAGACACAAGTCTCTTGGATAATGCCGCAGGTTATAATAACTACAATGCTCCCGGTGCGGACAGACTTCAGTTAGTTCCAAAACTAGTCTCGTATCCATCTACAAGCGAACCAAGTGAGTTTTTCTCTCTAATCAGATATAAAGATGGTAAGCAAATTAGACTTCGTGACTATACTCAATACAGCCTATTGGGAGAAGAGTTAGCAAAAAGAACTTACGAAGAATCTGGAAACTATGTTGTTGATGGTTTAGAAGCAACTCTTGAGTCGCCAGTATCGATTACTAATAGTTTAGGCGCACAAGAAACTGTTGCTCAAGTTTCCATCTCGCCAGGTAAAGCATATATCTTTGGTAAGGAAGTTAGAAATGTTTCTGCTAACAAAATTACTATTGACAAAGTTACTTCAACACAAATAAAAACAAATCAAGTAACCGGTGTTACTTATGATCAACACTTTGAGTTTAATGGCGCAAACGCTCAACAGTTGATTGACTTCAAACTTGATAGAGATTCAACAACAAATCTACTTGATAGATATGTACTTTTAAATAACACAACAACAATCGGTACTTGTTGTGTTAGAAACATATCAGCAGGTAAGATATTTGTTTTCAATGTAGAAAAGAACGCAGGTCAAGAAGCAACAGCACCTACTCATCTAGGTCTACAAGGCTATACTCCAGGCAATGATCGAGTGACACTAACGCTTAATTCTAGCAGTCAACCTACTGGTCAACAGAATATTTCTGATGGATGTATGGTATTTGATACTGGTAAAGGTAGTGTCAAGTCAATCTCAAATACAAACTTAGTAGAAAGAGTCAGAGTTGATAACATAACTCTTGCTTCTAACGCAACTACAATTGCCGCTTCTTCTGATGGCGTTCCGATAAAATCTGACGATGTTGTTGCTATTTCTGGCGGGGACATATACTCTCCCAGTGGTGTTACTCAACTTGCTGACACCGATAGTAGCGGTGATAGTGATGGCATTACTATTACATTTAGTGCTTTAGGCGCAACTGCAAATATTGAACACTTGTATTATAATAGAGTAAAAACTAATACGACTGAAGATACTTTAGAAGAGTTGACTGGGTATATTAAAACTACATATATTCCAACTTTGCGTACTGCTACTTTGGGTATTCCGAATGTAATACAAATTATTAGAGTTTTAATGGACACAGACCCAGGTAGCAGTACGGACTCTCTTATTGATGTGACATCTAAGTTTAGGTTAAACCCCAACCAAAAAGATGCGTTCTATGACTTGTCTTATATGCAATTAAAGTCTGGCGCAAGTATTCCCACATCTAACACCTTGATTGTTGAGGTAAGATATCTGGAAAGAACAAATATTAATGGTTACTTGACTGCTGACAGTTATACCAATGTGACAAACAAGCACCTAGTTCCACAATATGCCGCCAAAGACTCGTATGTCTACGATCTATTTAACTGTTATGATCTAAGACCTTATGCAGTAAAGAAAGTTACTGTTTCAACTCAACCAACTAATGCATTGCCAGTTGATACTGCTGTGAATACTCGTATATTGAGTTATACTCAGTTTGCAAATAACTCGACAATAAACAGCACTCAAGAGTATTATCTGAATAGAATAGACAGTGTTGTTTTGGATGAGTATGGTGTTATTAAATTAATTAAGGGTGATGAAGCTGAATCTCCGGCAAAACCAAAATTAGATAGACTATACGAAATCGCTGAAATTATCAACCCGGGTAATACTATTTCCGTTCAAGGAAATAATTCTATATCTATTAAGAGTATGAAGACTAAAAATTATACTATGAGAGATATTGAAAATTTAGAGATGAAGATTGATGTTCTGAGTGAAGCAGTTTCTTTGACTATGGCAGAAGTGAATGCTCAAAATCTCATAGTCACTGGAGCAGACGGAACTGATAGATTTAAGAATGGCATCTTAGCAGATAATTTTGAAACATTGATTGGAGCAGATTTGGCTGATGCTCAATTTAGTGCCTCGATTAACAAGTCTAAAACTGTTGCAATGCCTTCAGTTAAACAGTTCCCAATTGATATGAAAGTTGATACTGCTACTAATGTATCTGATAATTTGGCGTTGAATAAGTTTGATGAAGTCACTACAATAGAACAGATTGGTCAAGTGTCTTTTGTAGAGCAACCATTTGCTACAAACTTCAGAAACTGTGTATCTAGTTACTACAACTATAAAGGTAATGTTGGTATCTATCCAAAATTTGTTAGTGGGTATGATGTTATTCGAAACCCTAAGGTCGATATAGAAATAGACTTTGCATCTCAAATGGCGGATCTGGTTGAAAATATACAAGAATTTTTACCACTCACAAGAGAAAGTGAGCCGACAACTAGACTAGAAAGTTGGTTTCTTGCAAATCGTAGGTATACTTTCAATATGCTTGAAACCACTGAAGTTACTGGATTGTCAGCAACAGAGAATACGCTTTCTCAGGCTGTTGGTAACTTTGTCACAGATGTCAATATGAAGCCTTACTTGAGGGCGCAGATAATTAGAGTTCTTGTGACAGGACTAAGACCAAATACTAGACACTACTTCTGGTTCGATGAGAAAGAGGTTAATGCTCATGTATCGCCAGGTGCTGTTGGTGACAGCATGAGAGCAATTAATGTTCGTAGTGGTCACGCAAACAATAAAGGTAATGCAGTTAGAACTGACGCTCAAGGTCGTTTAGCCGCATACTTCCATATGCCTGCTGAATCTTTCTTTGTTGGTGAAAATGTTTTAGAGATTGCTGATGTTGATCAGTATGGATCAATTGAGTCTGGATCAACTTCTTATGGAAGAAGCACATTTAGAGGCTATAACTTTGCTGTTAACAAGACTGAAGTTAATACAACAACCAGAACTCTTGACTTCGACACTGAAACAAGTATAGTTGAAAGAAGATTCCAACAATTTGCTAGAGACCCGATTGCTCAAACATTTAGAGTTAAATCTGCCGCATCTAAGGGCGCAGACTATGTTTATATAAGTGATATCGATGTATTCTTTAAACGTGCCGCGGCTACGACTGGCGTAACTATGCAAATTAGAGAAAGTCAAAACGGATATCCATCTAAAAATGTACTTCCTTTTGCTGAGAAAAACTTAAACCCCTCTACTGATCAGATATTAGTTTCTGATAGTGGAACAAGCGCAACTAACTTTAAGTTTGATAATCCAGTAAAACTGAAGACTGATACTGAATACGCATTTGTTGTAATACCAGATGGAAACTCACCGGAGTATTTAATTTATACTTGTAAAGTGGGTGAGACTAGTTTGTCAGAAGGTACAACTGCTAAATCTGTTGCAGTGACAAATGACTGGGGTGATGGTGCATTGTTCACATCTACTAATGATAGCGCATGGCGTTCTTATCAAGACGAGGACCTTAAATTTGTTATCAACAGACACGACTTTGAAAGCACTGGATCAGTAGAACTAGTTCCAAATGATGTAGAGTTCTTGACTATTAGAGAAAATGGTACGCAAACGAGTCCAGAGGTGGATACTACTAAAATAGTCCATTTCCAAGATGGTGAGTTGGCGTATGCTCTTACAGATGATCGTTCTTTCACTATGACTGTGGGTGGTTCTGATTCGGCTAATCCAAATGAGATAAGCATCTTAACCTCACAGCTTGGTTCTCCTGCGTATAACATTAACGATGGCGACTTTGTTTTGATACAGAGTGATAATGTAAACCTAGCAAGCAAACAAGTTGTGACTAAAATTCTAAGCAATAGGACAGATGGTACTAGTACGGTGTTTACTTTAGAAGACCCATATACTGTTTATTCGACTGCTCAATTTGGAGCAAGCGTTACCGTTAAAAGATGTGTTGCTGGCGTAGTGTCTTATTACAATCCTAGAGAGTATTCTAAGATACATCTTACTGAAAGTTCAGCGAGAGTAGGTAACTACTTGGATAGCAATACTCCTGTTACTATTGGGTTTAGTGTGGGGCAGTTGATTGCAGGTAATACATACACTATTGTGACTCTTGGTAATCAAGGAACAGACTCTGAAATAACAAATGCATGGAGATCAGCAGGTGTACCAAATACTGTAACTCCTGCTGTCGGTGTACAGTTTGTTGCAACTCAAGCAACGATTACTGGATTCAATGGTACAGCAAGACCAAATGATCAAGTCATTAATGGTGTTAGTTCTGGTGCTTCTGCTAAAATAACTACAGTGGACTCGGAAAAGGTTTCTTACTTCCAGTCACAAATTCAGATTGATAACAGCACAAACACATCATCTACTTTAGAGTTGAATAAGGTAGTCGCTAACGAAAGTGTTCTTGATAAGCCGATATCATCTAATACTAATGTTTACACTCCTAATAATCTAAGATTGATTAAGAGTAAGAGTAAGCAGATTGCCGATTCTGATACTAAAGATGACTTTAGAATTAAGGTCTCTTTAAATAGTCAAGTATCTACTGTTACTCCTGTTCTAGACACAGACATGGCTGAGTTAAATGTTTATCAATATAAAGTGACCAGTAGTGAAGCTACAACTTCTAACTGGGTTTCTAAAGAAGTTATTCTAAATGACAAACTGCCTGCTAAAGGATTAAGAGTTTTGCTCAATGCTTACAGACCGGCAGGTACATTTGTAGATGTGTATGGAAGATTTGTGTATCCTAATAATGCGGAATCTGATAAAAATGCGACCAATACATTATCAGCATCTACATCAACTAACTGGAAGAAGCTAGTCAATTCTAATCCAGACTTATACTCAAACACGAGCGATGTTTATGATTATCGTGAGTATCAATATGATCTTAACGAAGCAGTTCATACAAATGACTTTACTACTTTCCAGATAAGATTAGTTTTACGTCATGCTTCAACCAGTGAGTTAGCTACACCTACATTGAAGAATATAACACCAGACATTAACTTGGCGCCTACGATATATGATTTCAAGGCTTTGGCGGTAACTTAATATGGAACAGCATACATTTATCAGGTCAGAAAGTGGTTCGGGTATTGTAAATTCTGACGTTATTGAGTATAAAAAAGCTGTTGCGAAGAGAGAGCAAGATAAATATATTAAAGGATTGGAAGCAAGAATATATAAGTTAGAATCTGCTATGGTTCTAATGCAAAAAACTATCAAAGAGATAAGTAAATGAGTAATACAAAGACATCTATAAATTCCAACAAAGTAAATAACACATCTACTTTTGAGCAATGGAAAGACCTGACAAACGAAATGGCTACTGTTTTTCAATCAACAGTAACTATGGGCGCAACAGTAGGAAACCAAAACGTAGGCAACATTATTCTTGATGGAAATGTTGAGTTAGCTACTGGTCATCATCTTAAAGCAGACAAAATATTAGCGGCTGAAGGTACTTCAGTTTTAACTGTAGAAGAAGATGTGTCCATACTAGGTGATTTGAGACTGAATCAAGTTGGTGCGGCTGATGCGTCTAGTGTTTTACAGTATCAGAAAGGCGCATCCACTAATACTTGGCACATAAAGACAGATGTAGATCACAGTGAACTGGTTATAGGTACAAGTGATAGAAGTTTTACCTTTAACGATAATGGCACAATTACGACTCCTGCCGGAGCGAGTAATAAGTTCACTATTAGCAACTCTTTATTGGGTGCTGACATTAGTGGTGTTACAATTGGTGCTAACTCACAGACTACTGGTGCATTTACTACTCTTTCGGCTACAGGTGGCCTTACTGGTAATGTAACTGGTAGTGTAACTGGTAATGTAACTGGTGACGTTAAAGCAACTAACGGAACAACAGTTTTAGATAGCGGTACTAATGGAAATGATGCAACATTTCAAGGCGACATAAAAGCAACTAACGGAACAGTAGTCTTAGATAGCGGTACTGGAACTAATGCTTCATTTACTGGTAACGTAACTGGTAATGTAACTGGTAACACGAATGGTACACATACTGGAGCAGTGTCGGGTACAACAGTATCTGCGTCTGGTGGATTTACTGGTGCTTTGACTGGTAACACGAATGGTACACATACTGGAGCAGTGTCGGGTACAACAGTATCTGCGTCTGGTGGATTTAGTGGTGCTTTGACTGGTGCTGTAACTGGTAACACAACAGGTAATCATAACGGTATTATAGGTGACACTACGCCTGCGGCAGTAACAGGCACAACTATTACTGCAAACACAAAGTTTTCGGGTCCTCTAACTGGTGCTGTAACTGGTGACGTAACTGGTAATGTTAGTGGTAATGCAGGTAGTGCATCGCAAGTTTATGTTACAGAAGACAACACCAACCAAATACAGAGAGTGCCTTTCTTTGCAGATGTTGATGCAAGTGGTAATAAGGCACTAAGACATAATGACGCATTAAGATATAATCCAAATCTAGATCGTTTATCTTGTGGAGCGTTTTATGGTTCTGTAGTTGGTGACGTAACTGGTAATGTTAGTGGTAATGCAGGTAGTGCAACCAGGTGGGCAGATACTAGAACTCTTGGATTCACTTCAAGTTCTGACTTAACTGGTTCGTGGGCAGTCAATGGAACAGCAAGCATTAACTCTACTATTAAGGTTAAAGATAACTCTCACTCACATACTGTGTCTAATATCAGTGATATGGATACCTTTGTTGGCAATCTAGTTTCTGTAGATCAGATATGGCCTGTTGGATCAATATTCACATCGACATCAAATGCTAATCCTAATGGAAATTTCGGTGGAACTTGGGAAGCATTTGGCGGCGGTAGATGTCTTGTAGGTGTCGGTGGTGGTTTTTCTAATGGACAAACTGGTGGTGCGTACACACATAAGTTGACAACTGCTCAGATACCATCACATAGCCATGTTCATACAACAAGAACAGGTCGTAGCTTTAGTAAAAGTGATGGTAATGCAAATGGCAGTGTTGTTCAAGGCAGTGATGGAGTTCAAAAACATAGTTCTACTGAAGCAACTAAGAACACAGGCGGCAATAACTCATTTAACATAACACAGCCTTACATTGCTGTGTATATGTGGAAAAGAACAGCTTAATAAATATTAGTATTAATACTAGGAATAAATTAAATGGCAAAGAAGTTTACAGATTTAAGCACAGGCACACTATCGGATACTGACATATTTGCGATAGTTGACACTGCGGGTGATCAGCTTAACAGTAGGAAGATAACTGCTCAAGACATAAGCAGTTATGTCTACTCGTCTGATGAAATTACTGGTGGATTGAACAATTTAAAATCGGCTCTTAACGGTAACGCCGGCACTGATAATCTATTGAATGCAAGTAAGGTGTTTTATAATGATGGAGTAACGAGTGCTTTCAGAGACGCTTCTTACCTTTTAGACTGGGCTAATACACGAAATCCACCAACTATTGCTGAATCAAACTCTCAGCTTAAAAACGATTCAAATTTTTCAAGTCTTGTTGATGATGGTCAGCAAAACTATAGTCTTGAAGTGAGAAACACTGTGGGTAGTTCCGCAGTGGTGCAAAGAGTTACTACAGATCACATTCAAGAAGGTCAGAACAAGTATTTTAATGATGCTAATGTTGAAACGAAAATTGATGAACGATTTCCAACTTTATTTCAGAGTTTTAGTGATACTTTTGATAGTGGTAATTCAAAAGATAGCTTACAGGGCGTAAATGGAACATGGCAAAATACTATAGGAGCCGATGCAGGTAGCCAAACATCCAGAGAAGTTTTAATCAGTCAAGTTGGGGTGGGCGCAAATGACTTTGCCGAGAATCAGGTCATTCGAGTTTATGGTGGTACTTCTGGTAGTCCGGTTGCTGTAGATACTGCACCTGGATTGGTAGTTTCTAAAAATGCATTCAATGATACTGGTACTGCAAATGCCTCTGGCAATACTCTTACTATGAATTATAGAGTTGCTAAATTTGATACTAGAACTGGTAGAATAGGTCCTAGATCAGGTGTTCAGAGTCAAGTTATCTCTTTGGCTGGCACTACTACTAGCACAGACTTTTTGAATGCATTTGATGGCGACTATTATATAAATCTCTCTCTATCTGGTCTTAACTCTACTGATGGCGTTTTAATATATCGTAAAGTCGGCAACAGTGGAACTACAATGAAACTTATCGCTGTTCTAGGCCCTAAAGATTTGGCAGATGGTAATAACAACTGGAAAGATTATCATACTTTTGATTATGTAGCTTGGTCTGGTAAAAGTTCAGAAGACAACTCTTATCCATCTTCTCTTATTCATTTCCCTGCTACTATTGCCGAATCTCCCGATGCAACAGCCGGTGGTCACAACGAAGTTTTAGAGGGTTGGTCTGATTTGACTGTAGAATCTTCTAGCGATAGTGGTACAGGAGACGGTTCTTTCATAGTCACATTTAAAACTTCAGCAACGGTCAATCACGCAAGTGGTATACTTGGTCGTGCTTGTTCTTTGGCTCACAATGATACAACAACAATCAATACTGCTATATTGAGTAAAATCGATCCTGCTATAGGAATCAAGAGCCTGAGTCTTAATGCTAAGACATACAATGTAGTTACCATTAACATTCCAAATAACTTTGGATTAACTGGTGTTGCAGGCCTTACTAAAATTAGAAAGTTACCTTGGGCTTCTTACACATTTCCTAGTGTAGATGGTAGCGCAAGCACACAAATTTTACAATCGCCAGGTATTACTGGAGCAACAACAATTACACTAGATGGTGTAGACTTTGATGGTAATGCTATCAACCAATTCTTGCTTGCAGACACTGACGGAAATAGATTCATAGATTTTGGTGTTCAGACAACTGACATTACATTTAACAAGTGTAAAATTCAAAATGTTATTGGTGATGGCGTTTATTCTAGCATACCACTAAGATTTAAAATGAATCTTTCTGAGATATCTAATGGTGGTTTGACAGATAGATATGATATTACTCCACTAACTATTGACTCTGGAATCAACACTGTAGTAACTGGTAATGTCATTCAAAACTTTACTGAGTCTGTAGATGCTACTGTAACATCAGAAGGCGTTATTGCAAACAACGTAATTAAAAATGTTGGTGCGGGTCTAAATATATATGGTTCTACATTCTTGGTAACTAGCCCGAATGTAATGATGGGTCCTGCTAATGAATTCTTATCGACTCCAGATATATTGAATAGTGAGTTCGACTCTATCAACATATCAAGAGCATCGATGCAAGCTGTAGGCACTGGTCAACCTTTCCTTAGTGATGATTTTGTTTATCAGGAAAATGGCGCAACATATGACTTAACGCAAGACTCTATTGGAACTAATGCAAAAGTCGTATTTAGAACTAATCTATTGGCAGTTGATAGTGATAACAACTTCTCTATCTATGGTAACGAAGTAGGACCTGGTGTTAAAGATATTAACAATACTGCCATGACTGCAACAACCACTGGTGGTGCGGCTGATGCTGATTCTTATTTGAAACTAAACACTCCATATATGATTACTCATGTCGGTAATACTGATTGGACTACTTTGGGTGCGGCTATAAATATGACAGGTGCTGTGTTCACTTGGAATGGAACTAGCCTGCCTTCTTATTCTGCAAGTGGTGGTAGAGTAACTGCCAATGAGTTCCCGGGTTATGAAAACTCTGGGCATAAAGGGCCTATCATATTAGCAAGAAGAACAGCAAATAGACAGGGTACTGGAGATTTAGTGCCTACTGATGGTCAGTTTGGATTCACAATCGCCAATGCTGATACTAGTGGAACTCTTCAGCAACTAATTACTACTAGTGGTGCATATTCATATTCAACATTTAAGAATATATATACAACTCAATTAGGTAACTCTTTACACCCTGCAGGCACTAAGCATTATGGTGTAGCTTGGTCAGCAAACCTTAGAACAGATGTAAAAGCAGGTGATATTGCAAATAACGGTTCTTGGGAATCTGCCGGACAATTGAATGCTAGTGGTCTAGACAATCTAGGTCTTAATGTTTATAGAACGAGTGCTGTAGACACACTGAATGCAAATAAGCATTATGTAGATTATATAGTTGAAGTTGCGAATCTGAAGTATGTTAACATTGGTGATCAGGTAATGGTGAATGGTAAGACAAATCTTGTTTTCCCAACAGGTTACTATAGTAGTGATGGATCAAGTGGAACACGATTTAATGGATTTGTTATTGGTAAAACACCCATAGGCGATAATCAGCAGTTGACTATCAGATACTATGGTGGTAGTGCGCCCTCAGGGCAATCAGCTGGCGCCCATGTAGCAGGCGCTGGCGCAGGTACAATAAATATAGTAGACGACTTTGTGATGGCACAAGGGCTTTTAAAATAGGAAAAATAAATGTCAAGTATAACAAATACAAATCAAAACTCAAGTGTAGTTAACGTAGGTCGAACGACTCCAGTTACTCCAGGTCCTCAGTCGGCAGATAAGTCTATACCTGTAGTAATGGCTACAGACCAAACTTCTATTCCAGTTGTTGAGCAAAATAAAGTACAGTCTGAGGTTGCTCTATCGCTTCTAGGTATTCCTAGAGCAGAGATTGCACTTGGTATTTTTGCTGACGTTAATACTTATGATGTTAATCCATCAGAATGGTCAATGAAGCCAGAATATCACGTTGCTGGCGGTGTTGATAGACAAGCAATTGGTATTAAGCATCTTCCTACTGAAGCGGGCGCACTTGTAGAAGCCGGTAGAAACAAAACAGCAGTACTAACATCTAAGCGTTTCTTTAGATATCAGCCTGGTCGTGTATCAGCCGCTACTTTTGGTATTAAAAGTACATTAAGTTTAGTTGATTTTTGTCAGAATCCACCTATTCGTAAGTTTGGTATTTACGACAAGTATGATGGTTACTATTGGGAAAGTCGAAACAATGGTAAGGGAGATAATTTCTCTGCTGTTCGTAGAACTCAATCTCTGAACTACGGGCCTACTAGTCTATATGGAATTGGTGGTGGAAGTGGTACTCCATTAAGAGGCGAAAGCCCAGGTGGAACACTCTTAGACACTACACAACTTGACGACTACAGAATTGTTGGTATGGGTGCAGACGAGAAAACTGAATCAGCCGGAAGTTTTGTGTCTGACAGAAAAATTCTTCAAGAAGCAAGATATAATCTTATTGATACAGTACTAAATGCTGTAGAAGCCGCATACTCAAAGCCCACCGGTCAAACTGCTGTTCAGAGAGTCTATGATGGTACATCTGTTAACGTATCTTCGGCAGAATTAGGTGCCAGTAATTTCTATGACAACTTTGCTACTATGTTCGCAAAGGCTGTTGGTTGGGAAGGTAGTTCCGCTATAATTACAGGCGCACAACTAAAAGAAAAATGTAAACGAGATTTAGATTATTGGATAGATAACTTCATACTCGATTTAGAGTATGGCGGTACCGCTCATACAATATGGAACACTACAAACTTTGCTCTACCTACTACAGGTGGTAATGCTAACACTGCTTGGAACTCAAGCCCAAGAATAGGTGTAGGCGTATTCCCACAAATTTCTTTATTCGAAGCACCAATTCATGCACAACTATTGGCTACGATTGACGCAAACTCTGCGGGTGTCTTTGGAACAACACTATCACCGGAAGCCGAAACTAAACTTAAGGCTCTACAGACAATTGTTGCTACAGCATTTGGTGATGCACAAAACGCAGGCTACACTAACACATTTACTGTACCATCTCTTGCTAGTGCAAATGTTGATTATGGCACAAGAGCAAATAAATTAGACACAATTTTTACGGCTAAGAAAAACTTCTGGTCATATTATGTTACTGCTAAAAAAGCAGAGAGAACTGTTGGTGCTAACACTACTTCTCTGGTTGCAGGTAGAAAGTATGTAATTATTAATGACTCTAGCGATGTTAACTGGTCAGCCCTAGACGCAGACAGTGCAGGCACATACTTTACTGGTAGAGTATTTACTGCAACAGCTACAGCACCAACAGGTGCAAACCTTGGCTCTGTTGCAGAAGCGATTACATACTCTGCTCCTAGTTACGGTCCTAGTGGAACAATAGATGGCACTGATTCAAGTCAACTTACTAGCGATGGTCAGACAGCACTAACTCCATTCAGAGATTTGACAGCAACACAAATTCAAGAACTACTGAGAGATAAATGTCAGCGTGATGTTGGTTATATTATTGATGGTTATCAGAATGATATTATTGGTGGTGGTGACGCAGAAACCACATACAATATGAATATGTTCACAAGAGGCACAGGCCTTTCGGTATACTCGCAAAAAGAAGCAGACGGAACATTAAGTGAGCCTGACCGCCACTCAAATCTAAAAGCTGTCTTAGCGGCAGACTTACTGGTTATTGATAATATTTTGGCTGAAGATATCAGCGCAGAAATAACATCACTAAATGCATTAGCATCAAGAGTTGTTGCTAACTTTGCTAAAGAAGACGTTAAGTCTATTACTGTTGGCGACAGACCATTCCCAGGCAACTTAGTTGTTCTTCGTGATGGGTTGACTCACACTCATGGTGGTGTATATGACCCATCGTTACTTAAAGATGCAGAAAAAATTAAAACAGTCTTACACGCAAATGGTACTCAAAGTGGAACAACAGCAAGTAAAGTTCCTACTCAGTTCAAACTAACCAAAGGCAATGTAACATTTGGTCAACACGTTAGAATTACATGGAGTGGTACAGCTACGCATCTGGATATACAGCCGGCAGTAGGTGCTGATACTCAAGTTAAAGTAATGAAGGGTGAGATTCTTAAAGTTAAGAGAGTTATAGGTCCTAAAGGAAATATCTTCACAGCAACAAAGGCTGATGAAGCCAGAATGGTTGTTACTGCTGTAGATGCGAGTGGTAATTATGTCAATGCCACCACAAATATCAATACAGGAATTGGAACACTTTATTTTGAAACTGTATGTCCGTTTGTTTTCCCATTGGACTATGATATTCTTAGACATAACACCGCAGGTGCGACTAGTAGTTTGTTGTCTGAGATCGATGTAACTCCAGATACGCTAAACAGCCAAGCAAATGATCCGACTGCCCACGCTAATCATAGAGTATTCAGATATATTAATGCGGCAAATATTAATGGTACTGGAGCAACTCCTAAGGGTGCTATGTTCCCATATATGTACGCATTTGGCGATGATCTTAAAGCAGAGGGTGGTTTAGGAGTAGATTATATAGGGTTTGTTAACACGGCACTTGATCCAAATGGACAGAGCGGCGCCAATGTAAATAGCATTAGATCACAAATGGACAACGTAAACTTCTTCCCAGAGTATGTTAATTGGATTAAGAATAATGTTAAGCCAGAATACTGGGGCGTTTACGAGTATCGTGTACCTCGTTCAAGATTCAGTCATGACGCTCTTGACGGTATATCTGCAATTGCAACATCAAGAACCTCATATGCGGCCGATAACCTAGGTAGAAATAGAGTGTATAGTGACTTAGCAACATCTCCCTTAGATGGAACTGTTGCTAGACCTGGGCAGAATTATAGTGAAGTAGAAGGCGTTAAAGTAAAACAAGACAGTCTTTACAAATATGACTTCACTAAAGTAACGATGCTTAAAATTGAGTTCTCATGGTATGGTGCTGTTGGTGCATTGTTCTTAGCATATGTTCCAGTCGGTAACGGTGAAGCACGATGGGTACGAGTACATCACCTAAGAGCATCGAATCAGTTGAAGATTGCATCTCTTGGTAACGCAACACTACCTATTACTTACACTACTTACGGCGGCGGAGATTCGCAAAGTTTGGGAGATACAGAAGAAACTGCCAATGATGGAATAGGTTACGACAAAGGTTACGAAAGTAGTTCGCATCACATTGTTAAGTATGGTGCTTCTTACTATATTGATGGTGGTGACCGTGGTACTGTTCGTCTATACAGTCATAACAACGATAACCCTGTAACTTGTCGTGGTAAGCAGTTTGATGTGTTTAGTAGTGGTGCAACCACTAACACAGCTTCACTATCAGGAGATATTGCTAGTGAAGGTTCTAATACACCGTTCTTACATATAAACAATACTATTGATGCCGAGTTCTTTATGGGTGCTGTAGTAGATACAGGAAACGCACTTGATCAAAATGTGAAAGTTGTTTGGGCTGACAATACTACTAACAAAGTATACTTGTCGTCTACACTCAATACAGCAAACAATAGTTCATTAAAATTACTGCCAGATAGAGCAGAAACTGTATTCGGTGTTGAAACTAAGAAAGTGATTCGAAGCACAAGAGATAGTAATCTTGTTCGTAACAGAGTTCAGGTGTATCCAACTAAGATGTCAACAGCTAATCTAAACGCAGGCACTGTTAGACTTAGATTTAAGAAGACGCCTACATTCCAGACAAAGGTTACTCCAAGCGGCTCGTTTACGCTAAACGCTGACTACCCTGTTACTAGTGCGAACTCGCCTTTACCATCAGCAAGTTCAACTTATCTTCCTAACGGAGAAAGTAGCTATGGTTGGTTTAGAGGAAGAATTGGAACTGCGGGAGTAACTGTTTTCGGAAGACTATATAGAGAGAGCGATAGTTATTATTTCGAACAGCTTGAAAGTTATGAAGGCACATTAACACTCTTCAATGGTGGTTCATTCTTACCTGACAAGAGATTCTTAGCAACTGGTGCTGAAGTTACTGGTGCATATACAGCAGACAGTAAAACAACTATCGAAAAAGAGGGATTGAGTTCTGTATTGATTGCTACTGATGTTGTTGTTCCTATTCCAGATACTGGAATTAATGTTGCTACTACATACTTACAGCAGGGAACAGAGCAGTTTGACTTGAGCCCATATTTTGATTATAATAAAGAATATCTATCATTCCCCTTGACAGATATTACCGACAGCTTGTATCTTGCAGTTGATCGTGATACAGCAAGCACAACTACTAACGATATCAGTTTAGGTGTAACATGGGAAGAGCAGTAGTTTATGGCACAAAAAACAGTTTACACGGAGATTCTCTCAACAGGAATCACTGGAGATGTAGTATCCGCACCTGGGCATAATTTACAGGTTGGCGACAAAGTTAGAGTTACAGACTCTTCTGGAACTTTGTCTGAGGGCGATTATGCGCTCACACAAGCTACTGAAATCATTAATGCGAATCAGTTTAGACTAACTGGTGTTGGAACTGCTTCAACACTAGTTGGTATGGCTTCTGTTACTATAGTTAAAGTGTCGTCTATCGCCAATTCGTTAGGCAAAAAAATTAAACTTGGTTTTGATAAAACACCTGCTCCAGTCACAAAACAATTCCAACAGCTAGTAGATATCGAAGGAACTTTACTATTCGATGATGCAGGTAATCCACTCGTAACTGAAGAATCAGCGGCACTAACTAGTCGAACGATATCTCAAAACGCTCTATCTATTCAAGTTAATAATAAAAATATACCTGATGGTGGCGGGCCCATTAAGATTGAAGAGCAGTTTAAAGAGACTTCTGAAGTAAGTAGTTCACTTCTTGGTGTTCCTCGTGCTGAAGAACAGCTAAGTCTTTTTTCTGATGTTGCAACATACGGTCTTGATGTTGATAACTGGGATGCATCTGATTTCGATCAAGGTCATAATAATGACCCCGAAGAGTGGTACAAAAAAGAACACCCTGTTCATGGAAGACGATCAAATATAAGATTTTATGAGGGGTCTGATGAGCAAGCACTTTATCTAAAGGCTTTCCCTAGTCAATACACCTTTCCATATGGAACAAGATATAACAAGTTAGCTACCCCAACTACTAGGTTTATGAAGTACATGAACTTCATTGCTTTGGGTAGATACTTGTATGATTTCTGGTACTCTGATGGAAAAATTGATTTCGCTGAAGCAAACTTCATAGCACCTAGATTCGCACAAGTTGTCAATTCAAGTGGAAGTCTTTTTGGAACTGTCGATAACCATCAATATATATTCGGTAAAAACGCAACACAACTCACCTTTACAAACTCTGGTGAATTTTTTGATGTCGATTATCTTGGCGATCAGCAAGACTCATATGATGCCGTTGAGAGGTTTACTGCTTGGTATGACAAGGTAAGAGGTGGTACGGACATATATCCTGATGTAGCATCTGGTCAAAGAATCGCTAATGAGGGTCAGGACAGAGAAAACAGAATAGCAACTAGGGGATATAAGGGGTTTAGAGAGTACGATCTTATTCAAAACATGATTCGTGACGAAGATGCTATACCCGGCGCTGGCTCAAATACAACTTATTATGGGATTTTACAGAGCAAAAGAACATTTAGATATCAACCTGGCCGAGCAAGTGGATTTACGTTTGGTGTTAGAATGGCATCAGATGGTGCGCCAGCATCTTCTACTGTAGCTGAGTGGGGATGCTCAAACGATACAGACGAATATATGTTTCAGCTTAGAGGAGAGGCTTTAAGTATTGTAAGAAGAAGTACAATCCAACTTCCGTCTACTTGGTTTGAAAGAGAAGGTATACCAGAATCTGCACAAACTGTAGTGTCTCCTCAGGGCGTAAGAAACAATCAAGATGCTAGTCAACTATTCGAAACAAAAATCATAAGAGAGCAGTTTAATGGCGATGCGCTTCAAGGCGGAGGCAACTCTGGATATACACTGTCTTTTGAAGATGTTACCATGTACAAGATTGAGTTCTCGTGGTATGGTGCTATTGGCGCAAAATTCTATGCATACGTTCCTATTGGAAATGATGAGTGCAGATGGGTATTGATGCACACGTTTGTGATTGAAAATGCTCTTGGTGAGCCAGTTTTAGAAAATCCAGACTTTAGGATGAAGTATTTACTTCACACAAGCAACACTAAAGAGATAAGATCACCAATATATCTTTACAAGTATGGCTCATCAGTATATGTTGATGGTGGCGATGAAGGCACGATAAAATTATCTTCGGAAACTGTTGATAGTAAGTCATTCACTACAAGAACTCCAATTTTAGGTATTATGCCTAAAGAGTATATACTTAACAGTGAAGGTGTACCAAAAGTAAACTTCAAGAAAATTTATCCATCTACGATCACGGTGACTTCAAACAAAAACACTAGAATTGATTTTGAAGAGGTCAAGGGTTCAGCGCAGGGACATCATTTTTCTTATGCGGCATCTTTGCATATGAATGGGAGACATCCAAAGTCTAGAAAAATGACATTCAAATACACTTCAGGCGCATCTAAAATCGGTATTGTTCCTTTGAGTAGTCTTGGTAATAGTACAGTATTCACGAGTCAAGCAGGAAACAGAATACTTGGTTCTAATAAGTTTAAAGCTACGCTAACAAACGGCTCGTCTGAAGTCGTGATAGTAACAGATGATAATAATTTTCAGCACACATTTACTGGTCTTCAAGTTGGAGATGCTGTCAACTTCACAAATGTTGTTGGAACATTCTACGTCAAAAATTTCCTTGATGGTAGTACTATAAGCTATAGTAGCACAGGCAAAATTAAACTAAATCTCACCACAGCATTTACTGGTAGCACTGTAACTACTACAATGGATGCGGTTCATGCATTTTCTAATAGCGAAATTCTTTCACATCTTGTTGCAGATGGTGTTTATGGAACTTATATTGGCGACTTAGTTGGTCAAATTAAAAAGAGGGGTAGATCAAATCTTGGACAGACTTCTTATGCACTTATCAATGGCACAGGAACTAACTCCAGAACTAAAAATGGGTCTATAATCTCTGTCAATGATCCAGGTTTGATTTTCGATGGATTTTTAAGCGGGTATAGAACAATTGTGGCTTCTAAAGTTCCCTTATCTACCAATAAATTTAAAATACACTTTTTGAATCCAAATGCTAAAGACCCTGGTATTGAAAGTGGATATGATCACTTTGCTGAGTTTAGCATAGGCATTACTCCATATAAACCAGTTGAAACTGCTGATAGACCTGATAGTGATCCAGAACTAAAATTCCTTAATGGTTCTGTATACGAAGAGTATGATATAAATGAGTTTCCATCGATAGAATACTGTCATGCTGATGTTACATTTGATCACAAAGCTGAACTCGAAGGTGCAGAATATGACCCTACTTATGGTAACAGATTAAATGTAGACCCTAGACTCAGTAAAAATGAGAATATACTTGATGGTGCGAATCGTGGAGATGTTTCTACTGTTCAGGGAGAAATTACTGTTAGCGAACATACCTATCTCAGTATTGCTACAGAGCAAGTAGATGGATTTTTGAGAACTAGAATAAACTTCCCAGTTTCATTTAGCCCGCCCCCGGGCATAACTCCAAATGTATCTGAACTCGGAAGAAACTTTAGTGGCACTGGAGTGAAATTCGTTTCAGATTTTATAGAAGATACGGCGAATGAAAATATTGGATATTTTGTATATGTCGAATATGATCAAACAGTTCATAATCAACTAGCAGTTGCCAATCCAAAAACTATACAAACTAAAAATTTGATATTAAAAGATGATTGGCAAGCATACTCCGTTGATGGAAATGGAGTAGAAAAATATCAACACAAAAGATTTAATATTATTAAATCAGTTTCGTTCGATACACAGCCACTATATCCAGTGTTTGCTTTAGGCGATCATGCTAGAATAAATGGAATTGTCATTGAAGAAATATTTGAGCAAGGTACGATAAGAACTCATACACCAGATTTTGCATTGGAAGCCCATAACTCTCATCCAATATCTGTTGTGACCAGTGGTAGTGAAACTAGAAAAGTGAATGGTGTTGATGTAACGTATACATTTAGCGCCGCAGAAGGTGGCATAATATCATCGTTTAATGCAGGAGAAAGGCTGTCTGCATCTAGGTATGATAAGTCTACTGTAAATCAACTAAGACCGGGCAATTGCGTGTATTCGACATATATTGGAGAAAATGAGACAGTAAGTTTGCAACTAGATAATATTTTTGCAAGAGATAGAAAGGGTATAAGTAGAGGTTCACTAAATAATAGAGCGATGTTCATAACTGCAACATCTTTAGATGGATTATCTGGAACCGTACAACTATCTGTGACAAACAAGGAACAATAAATGGCAATCTTTAGGGGTCTTAATGTAGCTAAAAATATGATCGACATAGGTAATCCTGATGTCGCATTAGCTAATCTCGGGCTAAGATCAGATAATCTAGACCTAATAAGAAATCTGAGTCAGTTGATAACTCGTGAAGAACTTCATACTTTGTCTGGTCTTGTGGATGATCAAAGAGCAATTTTAAATCAATTAGATAATGCATCAGCCCAAGCCAAACTGGAAACAGATACAATCAAAAGAGTTGAAACTGATCAAGTGTATAACTATGATATCAATAACAAGTTGATAGCAGGCACTATTAAGTATAACTATGTTGATTTTAATGATAGTAGTAATAATTGGGTTAGTAAAGGCGCAGATATCTCCACATCTAGAGTTTCTTCTTGGTCGCCATTCGGGCCTGTAGATAATCCAGATCAATTAATAACATATAATGCTGATGTTCTTAACAAAGGAGAGTATCTTGCGCTTACAGACTTATCATTAACTACAACACCACAAGCAAAAAGATTTTCATCCGAAGTAGCGACAAATAAGATAAGGCTTAGTATTAATGGTGAGCCGGTAGAGTTTCCTGCCATGCGGGGCATTCCATTTAAAATTACAATAAACAGGTTGCAACCTAGTATAACTTTTTATACGACCACTCCGGCTTTAACGCTATCTAATGGCTCAAGAGTTCCATTTACATGGGTAAGAGAATCGGTAGAAACTGGCGAAGAAATTGGACAACCTACGTCTTATACTCCACCCAGTTACGGTTACGCTAGATATTATCCAGATATTACTGAGACAGTATCAGAAGAGCAAAATATTAAAGTTTTTTATAACCCATCTAACATTGATAAGATTTATGCTAATTATCATGGTATACCAAACTGGCCTGAAGTTACTTTAGATAATCTAACACGCCTTTATTTAGATGGGAATCAGTTGGAGTTCATACCCAATTTAGATAAGTTCACTCCTAAGTTAGAATATTTGAGCATAAGGAAAAATCCAATATACAACTCTGTTAACCATACTAACGAGAATAACTTAAACTCTGATGGTTCAGATTTTACTGGAACAATACAGGCGAACATCGATAGACTTCCCAGAACACTAAAATACTTAAATTTGGAAGATTCATTAAAAGGCACTTTAACACAGCCCTTGGATTTTACTCACTTACCGCTTCTTGAAACACCAATTATTGGTTCTAGTTCAAATAATTCTTCTAGAGCCCCTCAGTTGATAGTCCCGTCAGTGATTGCTAATTTTGCTTCACCGACATTAAGATTGCAGTTTAATCCACAAGATAATAATCAGTTTAACTCTTCAACTGGTGTGATTACTATAGCTAATCATCAGCTTAATAATGGTAATCAAGTTCAATATGATGTTCGTGTTGCTGACAATGATGCTGATGCTGACACAACAGCAGGCACTCTGGGTACTGTAGTAGGTGGATTAACTGCTGAATCAAAATATGAAGTGCATTCTGTTTCTGGCAATACGTTTAAGTTGAAAGCTATAGGTGGTAGCAACATAACTTATAGTAGCACAGGTTCAGGCACTTTCCACAGTTTGGTTCTTTGGGACCCAACCGCAAATAATAACGCAGGTGACATATACTACAATCCAAATGTTGGTCTTACTGATTGGGATGTAGGCTATGCGGAAGAAATGAAGTTTATCGATAATGCTGTTATGGACAGTAAAAGGATAGACGCATGGAGGCCTAATAGAAATCAGGGTGTAATAAGTAACTCTCTTTATAGATTTGTAGATGATACAAATTCTAATACTTTAGCAAAAAGTAATGCTGATAGAGAGTTTTACTTAGCAACAGACATATTGTCAAAATACGAGGCCTATTACCCAGGTAAAATGAATATACTAGACTTTAGTAAGTGGCAAGACACATTAACAACCTGTATCATATATGGTCATTACCCAGACTCAACGTACTCAGTTGCACAAAGAAGCATTACAACTGCAAAGCTAAATCCATTGAATAACGTAACAAGGTTGGAGGTTCAATATAGTGGTAATTCATCTGCGCCGCTCACTGGCGATCTCTCACTTGCCTTTGCAAATAAACCAAAATTAGACTCAATGAATTATAGGAACAACTATGGAACAACGATGCGGGTTAGTGATAACTTCTATTCTGGATCACCTAATTGCAGATATTTTAGAATAGAACAGAATGCTAGTGTTGCCTATGACCCACAAAATACGGTTAGTCACGGTAACTTTGGGCTAGATCATGATGTTCTTGGTGTGTCTGGTGTGGCTGGCGGAGATAGAACAGGAAAACTTCTTGATCCGGTTAAGAGCAAAATGGCTGTATTTCAACTACACAATATAAGATATGGATGCGCTATTAAACTCAATGATACTAGCTTTGGTGGTAGTGACCCTAGAGCCATTCAAATATCAGAATGTAATAATTTGTATAGCTTTCAAATAACGCAAAGCCATGTATTTGGTAAGATTCCAAATTTTACTGGTCTTGCTAAATTGAGATATATATACTTCTATAACAACAAATATACTGTTTCCACTTTATCTATGAAAGAGGGAGAAGCATATAGGATGACCGGCGCCAGATTAGATGATACGGCCGATCAGTCTCGATATACTTCTACGTCTACGTCTTACTTCTATCTTACAAATGCTGAGATGGAAGACATGGGTTGGAAGCCTGGAACCGCAACGGCCGGTACTGGAAGAAGCGATAGTGAAGTTGTGCCTTGGGGCGAAACCACTCTTCATGGCTCTACTCCTGGCGTAAATGATTGGTTTACATATACTCCACTGACTGCAAACAGTGTTGTTGAAACACAAAAATATTTTATATTAGACCCAACTGGAACAACTCAAGCACAATGGGAAACTTTAGGTCTTCCAAGTGGAACTGATGCCGCTAAGGGCGTAGTATTCACTGGTTCGTCTTCTGCTAATAGAGTGAATCTGAAGTCAGCGCAAAATGGTGTTAGCTACAAAATTATAAGAAGGGGTAGTAATACTAGTCACTTAACTACGATTGGTGCATCTTCGACCAATCTTGGAACAACATTTACTGCAAACAGCAGTGCCAGTAGCGGTATGCTTTCTTCTGGTGGATACTTGGAAAAAACCACACCAACCAACTACGGAACAGGCAAAGTTGTAAGATATAATGTGAAGTCATCAGCTTTTGGTGCAACTGCGTATCAGATTGAAACAGACCCCGGTAATGAAATAAATGGGCTTAATGCTTGTGAGTTTTTCAGAATATATAATAACAATATATATGGAAACTTTCCAACTCTGAAACAGAATATACCATCAGGCAAGGACAACAAGCAGTTAAGGGAATTGAAGTGTGAAAGCAATAGATTCTTCGGACCTACTCCTGATTTAACTTATGTTGAAGACACCACAAAGCTGTATGCACGAAATAACGACTTTGATAGTCATATACCAGGCACTTTATCCACAGCCACTAAACTTACAATTATAGATTTAAGAAATAATAAGTTACCTGCTTCGGCGGCCTTAACTATTATGAACGACTTATATCAAAACTTTTCGGACAACGATAGAGATGGCGTAGTTGTCAAACTTGAAGGTCAGGCTCCTGGCTCTGGCGTGAATAGATGTTCTTTGAAGGCTTTAGAAAATGACCCAAATGCAGACGTTGACGGCTCGCCATACAAGAAGTATCTGGCTCTAAAACAGCGTTGGACTATAACATTAGACGACACGATTACCCAATAAGAGAGATTATTAAATGGCTCAAGGATTTGTAGCAAACTCAAACTTAGTAGAAAGTTCTTCCTTTCTACAGGACAAGGGTATATTGGATAATCTGGGTGGTATTGGTATATCAGATGATATTAGACTATTTGTTGGTAATCTTCAGCACAAGTCTAGACTGATAAACAATCCAAATGAACTTGGCGATTCTATTGCTTTTGGTGCGCTCCAAGTCACAAAAAGATATAAAATTTCTAGTCTAGGAACTGATAGAGATTGGACAGCAGTGGGTTGGGTTGCTAATCAAGACGGCCATGGCGCCGATCCTGCTCTCAATGATATATTTGTTGCTACCGCTAGTGGACAAGACGCTACCGGTAGTCTTGGGGCTGCGACAGAACTTGTAAGTGTTCGAGAGTTTGATGCGATTAATGATCCAATTGATGGATGGACTATTGTAGTTAGACCTAGAAGAGGTAGAGTTGCTTTCACACAAGGCACAAAAGTCTCTTTAGATGGTGGTACAACTTATCCATATATTATTGTTAATAGTGATGGTATAGAAAATTTTCAAATTGCAGATGTGTCAGACTTATCTAATATATTCAGTCTCAGCAGTGGTGTTGACACTATGACCATCACCAGAAGAGATACACTCACAATAGAAAATTTCAAAAACGCTCATATTACTCCAACTGGAACTAGTACTCTCTTAGAAACAAGAGCAGATTCTCTAGGGTTAGAGGGATTATCTCCTGATCCATATGGTACAGTTTTAAGTGATAGCGAAGAAGATGCAGGCATATTGGCTGGCGGTATACCAGACGTACAAGCCAATATTAGTACAATCAATCAAAAGAAAACTAAAGTTATTCTAACCTACTTAAATAACAGATTCAGACAAGATAATGGTATTCGTTTTGATGGTGCTGTTAGAGTTGTTAATGAACCAAACCTAAATGGTAAGATATTAAGCATAGGAGTAGATACTAACTTTGGCGATTTGGTTGCTGGCGCAAAATATAAAATAACATTATTGGGCGGTTCTGCTTGGTCTTCTGTTGGTGCTAACCAGGTTGTAGATGGATTGACTCAAATATCAGTTTCTTCTTCTAACTTAACGGCAGGCTCTGTATATAAAATTATAAACACCGGATATTCTTCTTTAGGAACTAATGGTGTACTTACTTTTGCTGACACTGCTGTGAATGACGCACTTGGTCAAGAATCGATACAGCTAACAAGCGGAAGTGATCATGGTCTTCAGACTAATGATGTCGTAACATTTGCAAAAGTTTCTGGTGCAGATATATCTGGATTAGTGAATGGAGCGCAATACTTTGTTATTAGAGTTGATACTGAAAACATAAAACTATCTGGCTCAACCGGTGGCGGTGCGATTGACTTAACAAAGTCTGGAACTCCAACTGGACAGTATACGCTAACAGCAGATATTCAGGGAGACTGGAATGCACTTGCCGGAACTTCTGGCATAACTTACGCAAACGGAAACTTCTTTACAGCAACTTCATTAAGTAATGCTAATGCGTTATCTGGCGCAATTGTATCAGATATAGTATTCGTTGCAACTGGAACTGGTGGATCAACAGTAACCACTAGTAAGGCAAAAGTTGTGGATGGAAATGGTCTGTATATCACAAACCCAGCAAATGGTGAAGCAAAAAGAGCATTTACTGGTAAAGATAATCCGTGGAATAAAGTAGAAAGTCAAGCACTATCAATTAACAGTTCTATAACTTCTGCTTTCCAAAATGAGAGCAATGCGAACTTGCCTGGCGTTTCTGGCTCTGCGCCAAACTTAACACTAGCTTTACCAGTTCTAAAAACAACTTCTGATACAGCACAAGCAGGTAATTTCTTGTTTGATAGACAAGATGAAACTAACTGGGGTTCATTCATTATTGGCGAAAGCTATAAAATTTCTGATTTAGGAACTAGCAGAGACTGGAGTGCTGTTTTTGGAACTACAAACTATGCTGATTTGATTATTGGTGAAAGCTATACAATTTCAACTCTTGGTTCTAATGATTGGAATGTTGTTGCGGGCACTTCTGGTACAAATTATTCAGTAGGTAATGTAGTTACTATTGTTTCTGCTCCAGTTTCGGGTGGAAGTGGTAGTGTGGGTAAAAGAGTAGTTGTAGTAGGTAGTTCATTTATTGCTACAGCAACAGGGCCTTCTGGTGGTTCAGGTGGTAAAGCAATTGGTGAGCCCAAACTTCTATTCACAAATACTGCTCAGGATGAAATACCAGATGATGGTTTATCAACTGATAGTAATTCTTTCTCTAGATCAACGACTGAGTTTACGCATAAGATTCCAATAACTGTAAATGGGGAAAACTATTTCTTATTAGCTTATGCTAATTCGACTGATGTAGCCGCAGGTAACTATAAAGTTCTAACTATGGAAGAGTCTTATTAAGACGCAGGTGGAACAAACTTAACATTTAGATATTTTTTCTTATCGTTATTGTTTTCTGTGTATTTTGTAATATTTGCAGTCGGTAACTCGAAAGATAGTTTAACAAATCTAAACTCTTTTGACATGACACCAAAGTTTTCTGTTGCTGTTTTAGCAGGGCTAGCCAGACCTAAGTCAGTTCCTTCCCAAGGCGGTGCTGTGTTTAGAGGAATAATACAATATTCTTTGTTGTTCAATCCCCAACCATCACTATTCGGCCCTGCACTAACAGGGACAAAGACTACAGTTGACCCAACAGAAAGTAAAGTAGACAAGTTAACATTAGTAGTTGGAGAAGGAGATCCTTTTCCTAGCTGAATGGTGTTTCCATTAATTGCTTTAACCCTTGTCATTGTTGTAACTGAAGTGTTGTCGTATGGAATTGCTCCATCAAAATAAACAAGGTCACCTACTGTTATTCCAGTAACGTCATTAACTACAATTTCATTTTGACTCGCAAGTGCATTTGATGTAACTTCTCTACCAAAAACACCAGTACACTCTTCAGTGGTTGATCTATCCATCAATCCTTTTGATGAATATACTGCGACAAAGCCACCATTTGTAGATACTGTTGCACTAGAATCTGTTGGATTCGCATCTACAGTGAGATTTGCAGTAACCGCCGCTCTATTGTTGTTGTGAGTGGTGCTTCTTACTCTGAACCCATACCTGTGTGTTGAGTGCGTACTGTCAGTATTACTAGGACCGAAAGGACCATCGTCAACTTTATATATAATGCAGTCTTCTTCAACCTCAAATGGATACTTAGCATTAATGCCTTCTTGCGTTCTTTGAATAGCTAAAGTGTTTGTTCCAGTAGCATCAACTGACTTATATATACCAATTAGTCCATTGTTCTTAACTAAAACTATATTGTGGTCAGTGTCTGCGGCAATACCAGTTATCGTTAAATATGTGGAGTTGACATATACTTTGCCGCTATTGACTTTTTGTTTTATTTGATGTACATAATGAAGTTGATTTGATCCATCATGTCTAGATGAAACAATAAAGTCTCCAACTTCAGCAGTAGTAAAATCGTCAGTTCCATTTATACTTCCATCACTTTTAGCAGAAACAATTTTTGCAGTTATTGTGTTATATGAACTAGCAACCGTGTCTGGAAACACGCTAAGATTTTGTAGAATATCTTTTGTAACACCTGGCTTTTGATATACATTTAAAAATTTATTATCTACACGAAGTTCTGTATTACCATCTTGCTTTAGTATGTTTGCTCTATTGTCTCTAAAGTAGGGGTAGCTATATCTTTGATTTATAAATGTGCTGTCTACCTGTTCTTTATAAAAATTTAAACTACTGAATTCATATGAATTACCTTCAGGCTTACCAAATATTTTTGCACTTGTTGGTGTTCCAGTAGGCCACCAACAAGTGTATCTGACTTTTCTTCTGAAGTCTCCGGGTGGTTGAGTGAAGTCAAGTTGTGCGTACTCTATTAAAGTTTCACCGCCAACTTCGAAACTAAACTCAGCAACTGTTGTTCCGCTACTTTCTGTTGTACCAAAGTCTACTGACAAGCATACACGATATACACCACCATCTGTTTTTATTTCAGTGACTTGTCCGGCATCTGCTCCATTGAGAGAAGCAGTCATGTTTACTCCGACCTTTCTCCAATCTTCTCTGTTAGTAAATGTTATTTCTGTGTATCCATCACTGTTTGTCAGCCATGTGATATTGTAAGTAGGTATAACTGTTGATGTGTTTGTTCCTCTTATAAATCTCCAGTTAGTATCATCGTTTGCAGTATCAACTACGTCTTCTTCGATCAGAAACAATCCATTTGTTGCGATTGGTGGAGAGAAATTGGATACTTGATATCCAGTAAATTGAACCAGACCGTTGTTAACATTGAATGAATTGTGTAGCGCACTATCCCATTGAAACCTACCTACATCCCAATCGTTCGATGTCTGAATGATATTCGGCAATGCTCCGCCAGTTATTTTGGTAAATAGTACGTCTGATGGTAGATTCTGAGTTGGAACTGCATTAGATGATAATGCGTAATTGCCAGTAGGAGTTGACACATCTCTAACAATGGCAGTTGTGTTAGCGCCTACAACTGTAGCAACGGTCTGATCACACACAAATACGTCTCCGGTATTGTATGTACCTGCGTTAACGACAGCTATAGAATCCCATTGAGCGTTTGTGATATTGCCTTTATTTAGAATCTTATATCGATTACCAACAACTAAGTCATTTATTGCGTTTGTAGATGGCGTTAAGTTGATAGTGAAGTTATTGATATCACCCGTAATATTTGTTATTCTTGATGGGTGAACATATTCAGCAAAGGGTCCTGAGCCACCATTAATAAATGGTGGATCACCTAATACAACTTTAAATCTGTTTATATAGTCTTGCAGGGTGACTTGTGGCTGTACTGATTGCGTACCAGTCAATGGATCATCAGAGACGTTAGATGCGCTATAAATAGGGACTGACGCCTCTAAGTCAGTAAGTATTTTAGGTAACCCATCATCTGGATCAACGACATCTATAAGATCAGTAGAAGACAACTGTCTTATTGGAGAAATATCAGCACTAGTGAAGTTGTATGATTCGCCGAATACATTACTACCACTCGCTAGATTATCCAGAAGATTATCCACAGCGAGAGTCGAGTCACTTAGATCAGCTAAGTTTCTGTCTGCTCTTAAACCAAATTTTAGATATTTTCTAGCCGCCATACGATTCTCTTAGGTTCATGTGTTATCATACTATTTATAGTTGCACGATAATATCAATTAGAATATGTTATGGATATACCATTTATCGATTTGATTCTGGTACAGCAGATGCCCATCCAATAACTACCCTTTGTGTTGTAAACAGATATTGCAGTAGAGACATCGTTTTCTCTGTCTTCTGGCAATTCGTCATGCCATGTTTCTTCTAGTTTTGTTTGTTTAATTGAGTTTTCTAAATCAGTATTTGGCGTTAAATCTGCTTGCATGGTTAAAGTCGCTTTTACGTCTTCAGAATAATGCGTATCAAACACGACTACATTTTCACCCTCAGTCAACCAAGAGATTATTTCTTCTTTGTTTTGTACTAAACTTAAAGACATTATCGTTCTCCTTAATCTTCTACTAGTGCTACTGCAAGTGCTTCGATGTCACCTGTAGGTAATGTCTGACCCGCAACAAAAACACCCATTCTAATTATTCCATTGCTTGGGAAAGGTGTGGCAGGGCTTTTTAAGAAAGAAACTCTACCAGACGTTGTACTAGAAGTTTCTCTATATAAGTATTTCGCATTAGTTGAATCTAATTGTGGTATAATTTTATCACCTACTGGTAACACTTGAGTGTTATAGATAGAATTATTTCCAGAAGTGTTAGTGAATCCATCAGCAGGACCCGTATTACCACTTGGTGTACCAGAGTGATCTAAAATCCATTTATGTGAAGCATTTGTAGATGTGCTAACAGATGTAGTAGAGTTATCTCTTGCCGTTGTAGCTGACATACTATCTGTATAGGTAGCATCGTTGGTAGTAGAAGTTCTCCATTGACCAAGTACTGTGTATTCTGACCCTTGAGACCCCATTTGAGGGTTGAAATTTTGAAATAATGTTCCATCTGAATTGAGTACTTGAATCCAACCAATCGCATGATCATTATGGAATGTACTAGTACTGCCCGGAACAGTTTTAGATTTTATCATCAAATGGAATTTGTTTGTGACTTTTTGCACAGTTATTGCAGATAGGTCTGGATGAGTGCCATCAAACTCTACTCCATATGCAGTAAAGTTAGTGGCACTATTTGTTTTAACAATATGTGTACCAGTTGGCAAAGTTCCAGTAGTGTCTACAAATCTTACTCTATCGCCTTGTTGAATGCCGTGCGTATCCGAGAAAGTTACAGATGCTCCGTCTGAAATAGCAACGAGGGCTGTAACGCTTCGTGGTATATCAGTGAAAGAATTTTCTTCCATATCGTCAGTATATTTAATATCAACGACATCCCAATTACGAGTCAGTGATACACCACTCCCCCTTGTTTGTCTTATTTTAGCATATTCAAATGAATTTTTTAGAGATCGTGCTGTATCTGCATATAGCGTAATAATTGGTGAGTCTTCTGTTGCACCAGAAACTAAGTTAACAAATTGTACTATAAATGTTCCAGAACCTGTTGCCCCGCCAGCGAGTGTTACTGCTCCAGTAGAAGAATTTATTGATACATCTGCCGCATCAAAACCAGTAACACTGCCGGTTTTAATGCTAAAATTTGACCCGTTGGGGGTACAAGTAAACGTGTATGGCGCAGAATCTTGAGCCGAGGGGATGTAGTTAATCCCAAACGCAGAAGTTATACCCACACTAGCATCTGCAAAGTGTATTGTTTGAGTCTTACTTATACCAGAAAAAGAATCTGCTCTTACTGTTAGTGTACCGTCACCAACTATGGTATTTCCTAAGTTAAGCGCACCAGTAAATTCACCAACTACAGAGGCCGAGGCTACATTCACACCATTAAATCCAGTGCTGTTGACTGGGCTGTAGTCTGCACTAACGCTGTTTTGTGTGGCAAATGTAAATTCTGTCACATTATCTACAGACGATTGATAAGAAACGGGGTTTGAAGCCGTTAAACCAGTTGCGTTTGTGAAAGTAAGACCGTCATCCACAACATCAAGATAGAAAGGCTCTCTATGTGTTACCTTATACAACCCTAGTGGAATGATATTACTCAGACCAGTAGGTACATCAGTACCAAAAGGTACTTTAACCCCTGCTTGAGCATCTGCTAGGCTGTCTGCAAATGATACTGTACCATCTCCATTATTGATTACGAACTTATGCTCACCAAGTAGATTAGACTCAGTTGCTGTTTTTAGCCCTGTAGGTAGATCGGCAGCATTGCCAACAGAAAGAACAACTTCTGTTCCTGTTGGAGTTGTTGATTGTATATCGGCGATACCAGAAGTGTCAGAAGAGTGTCTTAGTCGTACAGAGTCTCGTACTCCAGTTCCCTCGGCACCATTATAATCACTGAGATACATTCTTTGCTCAGGAGATTGCCCTGCCGCACTTACCACAAAGTCTGCATGATCTACATCGATGTTAAATGTTTCTGTGTTGTAGTGATTGGTGGAAGAGCCGTTTGATCTACTGTATCTAACCATTTCGAAACCAATTTCATCACCGACATTAAAGTCATATGGAGCATTTTCATCTGGTCTTGTGACTCTAGGCGCCTGACCACCGCCACGAATAACAAATTTTAGTTTACCATAAGCCTTACCATCACTAGCCATATCTAATGTCTTGGCGACAGTCGCTCCATTGGTTTGTGTCCCACTAAAGTATTGATATCTAATATTAAAGTCATCAGAGCCAACACCAAGATATCCATCAGTAACTGTGCCTCTATGTGCGTTAATATCTATTTTGCTAATTACTAAATTGAAGTCGCCCGAGCCACCTAAATTAAACTTAGTGAATGCATCAGCAACGATTTTTATTGTTAAGTTGCTAGTAGTGGTTGCGTTATTTTCAGAGTCTGTTGCAGTCACAGTGAATGTTTTATCTGTGGCTACTGACAGCGATCCACTAGTATTTAAACTAACTGCACCGGTAGTAGAATTGATTACAAAATCGCTTTGGTTAGTTCCACCCAAACTATAAGTTATATCGTTTCTATCAGTTGCCTGAGCGATGTAAACAGTTGGACCTACTACTCCGTCAACTCTATAATAGACTTGACCAGATGTTGCAGAAGTAAATACTGGGCCTGTAGCATCTGCAACAGCCTGAGCAGAAAATTCTGAAACCTTACTGAAACTTTTAGATACTATTCCTCTTGAAACAGTACCCTTTAGTATTGTAGCCATTTAGACTCCTAAGAAGATACCGCAACATTAATTGTGCCAGCCATTGTGCCACCCACATCGACACGAAATCTCAACATACATTTACCGATATCAACAGTTACTAATCTGTTGCTTGCGGTGATTAGTTCGGCGTTTCCATCCGAATTGGTTAGATCAATGAAGTTAAGATCGGGATTTGCGTCAGGGGTGTTGTTTCCGTTATTTACAGAACCACCATCAAATGCGGCTTGAATTTTAATACTTGTTACATTGGTAAAATTTCCATAGAATGCGAATGTGCTTTTACCGCCCTGATATGCAAATCCGTATGTATGTACTTGACCCTCACTGCTTACTGGAACGGCGCTATCAGCAGATAGTGCAGGTATAGTGAATACGTTAGGTATTGTTATGCTCATTTTTAATCCTTTATCCTTTTCAAATAGATATTAAGTGAAGTCTGTTATCATTTATTTATAAATATTTATACTCATTGTATCTGGAAATAGCACAAGTCTATTGATTATAAATAGTATTATATCAACATAATTTAGGAATCGAACATGGCAGAGCCAACAACTAAAGCCGAATTT
>Ga0115572_10000269_pt1 | contig 44901 bp, 43 predicted proteins | sample COGITO_mtgs_1206_FD_88681 | JGI IMG/M metagenome (GOLD analysis project Ga0115572, IMG submission 88681) | Pelagic marine microbial communities from North Sea - COGITO_mtgs_120607 | ecosystem: Environmental > Aquatic > Marine > Epipelagic | place: Germany:Helgoland, sampling site Kabeltonne... | reverse complement strand
TCTTACAGATAGACAAGGAGTTAGATGAAAATAAAAAGGGACAAATCTCAAAAAATATGAGTTTGTCCCGTGTGGTGGAGTCGCCGAGAATCGAACTCGGGTCCAAACAAGCTAATAAAATGCCTTCTACACGTTTAGTTTTTAATTGATTGTCGGAAATAAACTGACTAAAAACGGCCTATTTAATTCTTAGCTTTTTTAGTTTCAAATCCCTACCAAAGCCTTAGAGATTCTAGGTTGACTTTTACGATGTCTCAAAATTGAACGCCGTTAACCAAGGCTTTCAGGAGACATAAAGCTTGCACACCTTGTGTGCCGAGGCTCATCCTACTATAATTCGGATTAAGCAGCTAAAGCGTAGTTATTCTCGCCGTTTAAAGGTGATATGGCCTTTTACGTGTATCAATATCATCACACGACGTGCTTACAGTTTAGTAGATCTCGCTGTCAATACCAGTCGACCCCATTACTATAATGCTCCTCCAAAGAGGGAGGCAAAGTTACAAAAAAACTTGTGCAACCGCTCAAATCCTGTTACTTTCGTGAAAAATCTTTAATTATTTTTTACCTGCCTATGAAGTTTGCTGTCATTCAAGAACGAAAATCCCCACCAGACAGACGTGTAGTACTAGATCCAACGTCCTGTCAAAAATTGCTATCCAATTTTCCTTCAGCAGAACTCATCGTAGAAACCTCGCCAATTCGTGTTTTTTCGGATCGAGAATATATCGGAGCAGGACTAGAGGTCGTAGAAGATATCAGCGCTGCAGACGTTATGATTGGCGTAAAAGAAGTCCCTATTGATGCCCTAATGCCCAATAAAAGCTATTTCTTTTTTAGTCATACCATAAAAAAACAACCCTATAATCGCGATTTACTCCGTGCGATTTTAGATAAAAATATCACCCTATACGATCACGAAACTTTGGTTAATGAACAGCAACACCGACTGATTGGTTTTGGGTATTATGCAGGAGTAGTTGGCGCTTATAATGGCATTCGAACTTTAGGATTAAAAGATCATTCTTTTAATTTACCTAAAGCAGCTTCTCTAAGTGGGCTTGAAGAATTACACTCAGAATTAGACAAGATTTCACTACCTAACATAAAAATTATTTTGACTGGTACAGGCCGTGTAGGGCAGGGGGCTAAAGAAATTTTAGACCATTTAAAAATTAAAAAAGTAAGCGTTGAAGCGTTTTTAAATACAGATTTTTCAGAAGCAGTCTATGTGCAGTTAGATGTTTTAGAATATTGTGAACGTATAGATGGCAAACAGTTAGGGAAATCTGATTTCTTTAAGAATCCAGAAGCTTATTGTTCAACTTTTGACCGCTTTACGTCAGTTGCTGACCTATTTGTTGCGGGTCATTTTTATGGTAAAGGCGCCCCTGTTTTTTTTACTCGTGAACAAGCTAAAGCGGCATCATTTAAATTGAAAGTTGTGGCTGATATCAGTTGTGATATTGATGGTCCAGTAGCTTGTACGATTCGTCCTTCTACGATCGAGGATCCAATTTATGGCTATGATCCACAATCTGAAAGTGAAGTCGATTATAGGGATCCCAATGCCATTGCCGTCATGGCGGTGGACAACTTGCCATGCGAGTTGCCAAAAGATGCCAGTGAAGGCTTTGGTGAAATTTTTGTAAAAGCTATTATCCCCTCTTTTTTTAATGCGGATGCCTTTGGTATTCTGGAACGTTCTAGAATGACTCAAAACGGCAAGCTCACGGCCGCTTTCTCTTATCTTCAAGCTTTTGTTGATGGTACCGAATAGAATCAAAAAAGCCTATCTAAATGGACAGGCTTTCTGTAAAAAATAATGTATTGGTAAAAGTTAGACGATTCTAACGTTTACTGCATTCATACCTTTTCTACCTTCTTTTAATTCAAACTCAACTGTGTCACCTTCATTAATCTCATCGATTATTCCAGTTACATGTACGAAGTACTCTGTGTTTGAATCATCTTCTGTAATGAATCCAAATCCTTTAGATGCATTGAAGAATTTTACTGTACCGTTTTTCACTTGTTTATAATTTTTAGACTACAAATGTACTATTATATTTAACTTAAATACAGTTTTTAATATTTAATTATGATTTTTTTTAATTTATAACCCGCTCATCTCTAGAAGTCTATCAAAATTTGGTTCTTCGTTAAATCCTCAAAAACTTCACGCTTTCGAATTAACTGTGCGGTTTCATTATACCATAAAACTTCGGCAGGTCGGTAACGCGAATTATAATTACTGGCCATCATAAAACAATAGGCTCCCGCATTTTTGAATTCTAAAACATCACCCTCTGTTATTTCGTTAATAGGACGGTTGTTAGCAAACGTATCGGTTTCACAAATATATCCTACAACAGAATAAAAACGTTGTTTGCCTTCAGGATTTGAAATATTTACAATATCGTGCTGTGAGCCATAAAGCATTGGACGAATCAAATGGTTAAATCCGGAATCAATTTGTGCAAATACAGTAGAAGTGGTTTGCTTAATCGCATTGACCTTTGTTAAAAAAGAGCCTGATTCACTCACAATAAATTTTCCAGGCTCAAAGGCGAGAGTTAAATTTTTACCATAATTTTTACAAAAGGTATGGAAACGTTCTGTTAATTTCTCCCCCAATTCTTCAATATTGGTTTCGATATCGTTGTCTTTATAAGGAACTTTAAATCCCGATCCAAAATCGATAAATTCAAGATTGTCAAATTGGCGCGCAACATCAAACAAAATCTCACTGGCCTGAATAAAGACATCTATGTCCAAAATATCACTTCCAGTATGCATGTGTATGCCGTTAATTGTCATTTTTGTATTTTCAACAATACGCAACAACAATGGCGTTTGGTGGATTGAAATTCCAAATTTAGAATCGATATGTCCTACAGAAATATTGGTGTTTCCTCCCGCCATAATGTGGGGATTTATACGAATACATACTGGTATTTTTGGATGTTTAGTTCCAAACTGTTCTAAAATAGATAGGTTGTCAATATTTATCTGAACACCTAGTTTAGCTACCTTTTCGATTTCTTCTAAAGAAACTCCGTTAGGCGTATAAATGATATTTTCTGCTTTGAACCCTGCATGTAAACCCAATTGGACTTCCTGAATGGATACCGTATCTAATCCAGCTCCAAGATGATTAATAAATTTTAGAACAGAGATATTGGTTAGTGCTTTTGCAGCATAATTTAGCTTTAATTTTTTAACCTTACCAAAGGCTGCTGTGAGCCGGTTATATTGCGCTTCCATTTTGTGTGCATCATACACATAAACGGGGCTGCCGTAGTCTTTTGTGATTTGAAGTAAGGCGTCTTGATTCATTGTTTTGTTTTTAATTTATTTTCATGCAATAGTAAATCTAATCATCACATTTACAATAAAAATTGAAATTTTTTTCTAAATTTGCACAAAATGTTAAATAATAAACAAAATTGAAAACAATAACTTCTTGTGTTCAGGAAATTATAAGCTCACGGCCATTTTTAGAAGAAGCCTTAGCGCGAGAACTTATCAATTTTTCGGCCTTAGCTAAAGATTTAAATCCTACAATTTCTGAAATGTTACGAAAACCGGTTAAAGATGGCGCCATAATGATGGCATTACGTCGGTATGATCCCCCAATTAATGCTGGAAATTCGGTGCGTTTGAAACAGGTGTTTAAGAACTTAGGGGACATCACTGTGCGTTCAAATCTAAGTGATTTCACATTTCAAAATTCAAAAACATTAATACACAGCCACTCCAAAGTATTAGAAAAAATTCATACAAACCAACAACTGTTTTATGCCTTTACTCGAGGAATTTTCGAAAGTAATATTATGAGTTCAACTTCAGAGAAGGAAAGTATTTTTGAGGTCTTTAAAAATGAAACTCTTATAGGTTTGCAAGATAATTTATCAGCGATTAGTATCAATCTTCCAGAAGGCAATTCCAAAATAGTAGGCTTGTATTATCAAATATTTAAACGTTTGGCGTGGGATAATGTGACCTTATACGAAGTTATTTCAACCACAAATGAGTTTACCATATTAGTAGAAGACCATTTAGTAGATAAAGCATTTTCTGTGATTAAAGGCCTAAAATATTAGAAGAATAAAAAAATCGAATAAACCCAAAAATCAATGATAAAAAATATTGGTAATACGCCATAGGTTAATTACTTTTGGGCTCTAAAGTTCCTATGAGGAAATAAAAAATTAATCTATTTAAAGATGAACTTACACGAATACCAAGGAAAAGAAATTTTAAGCACTTTTGGTGTTAAAATTCAAAAAGGAATAGTAGTAAATACGCCTGAAGATGCAGTTGCTGCTGCCAAAAAACTGACCGAAGAAACGGGGACAGGTTGGCATGTTTTAAAAGCACAAGTACACGCCGGTGGTCGTGGTAAAGGCGGTGGCGTAAAACTAGCTAAAAACCTTGGCGAAGTAAAAACAATCGCGGATCAAATTATTGGCATGCAACTCATCACTCCACAAACGTCTGCGGAAGGTAAAAAAGTGCATCAACTTTTGGTTGCTGAAGATGTCTATTATCCAGGGGAAACAGAAACAAGTGAATTCTACATCTCTGTTCTTTTGAACAGAACAACTGGAAGAAATATGATTATGTATTCAACCGAAGGTGGAATGGATATTGAAACCGTTGCTGAAGAAACACCACATTTAATCTTTACTGAAGAAATCGATCCTGCAACAGGTATGTTACCATTTCAAGCCCGTCGTGTAGCTTTTAATCTTGGTTTATCAGGTGCAGCTTTTAAGGACATGACCAAATTTGTAACGGCTCTTTATACGGCTTATGACAAATCGGATGCATCATTATTTGAAATTAACCCCGTTTTAAAAACAAGTGATAATAAAATATTGGCTGTTGATGCAAAAGTAACCATTGATGATAATGCGTTATTTAGACATAAAGATTACTTAGACTTAAGAGATATTCGTGAAGAAAATCCTATTGAAGTCGAAGCTGGAGCTCTAGGCCTTAACTATGTAGATTTAGATGGCAATGTTGGCTGTATGGTCAACGGCGCAGGTCTGGCAATGGCAACCATGGATTTGATTAAACAAGCGGGAGGTGAGCCGGCTAACTTTTTAGATGTTGGTGGTACGGCAGATGCTGCACGTGTAGAAGCGGCGTTCCAAATCATTTTGAAAGACCCAGAAGTCAAAGCAATTTTAATCAATATTTTTGGTGGAATTGTACGTTGTGATCGTGTTGCTCAAGGCGTGATAGATGCTTATAAAAATATGGGAACGATCAACGTCCCAATTATTGTGCGTTTACAAGGAACTAATGCTGATATCGCCAAGGAATTAATTGATAACTCTGGACTGGATGTTCAAAGCGCTGTTGAATTCCAAGAAGCTGCTGATAAGGTGCAAATGGTTTTAGCGTAGTCACTTTTAAATATAGAAAATTAAAGTAGCCTTAGGGCTACTTTTTTTATTTCAATACTTCCAACTTTTTTTGATAGTCTTTAATTTTGTCTCTAAGCTTGGCGGCCATCATAAAATCAAGCTCTTTTGCTGCCGCTTCCATAAGCTTACGTGTGTCTCGTATATTTTGTTCTAATTCAGGAGCAGTCAAGTATGCACTTTCTGGTTCCGCTGCTTTCATTGCTTCTTGTTCGTAATAATAACTACTCACCGAATTCTTGGTCAGTGCATTGTTCAAACTCTTATTTAGCGCTTTAGGTACAAGCTTATGTTTGGTGTTGTAGGCAATTTGTTTCTCTCGGCGGTATTCCGTTTCATCAATGGTCTTTTGCATGCTTTTTGTAATTTTATCAGCATACATTATGGCGCGTCCGTTCAGGTTTCTCGCGGCACGCCCTACGGTTTGCGTGAGTGACCGCGCCGAGCGTAAAAAGCCTTCTTTGTCTGCATCTAAGATCACCACCAATGAAACTTCAGGAAGGTCCAAACCTTCTCTTAACAAGTTGACCCCTACAAGCACATCAAATAGTCCTTTTCGTAAATCTTGCATGATTTCTACGCGTTCCAAGGTATCCACATCACTATGAATGTAGCGACAGCGTACTTGAATTCGGGTCAGATATTTGGTCAACTCTTCCGCCATGCGTTTAGTAAGAGTAGTGACAAGTGTACGTTCGTCTTTTTCGACGCGTTGTTGAATTTCCTCAATCAAATCATCTATTTGATTCAAACTCGGTCGGACTTCAATAATAGGGTCTAAAAGCCCTGTTGGACGAATGATTTGTTCTACAAAAACGCCGTCTGATTTTTCTAATTCATAATCTGCTGGGGTAGCACTCACATATAATACCTGATTTTGGAGACTTTCAAATTCTTCAAATTTCAAAGGGCGATTGTCCATTGCTGCTGGCAAACGGAATCCGTATTCTACTAAGTTTTCTTTTCGACTGCGATCGCCACCATACATTGCATGTACTTGTGATATGGTCACGTGACTTTCATCAATTACCATGAGTGAATCGCTTGGAAAATAATCCAGTAAACAAAAGGGCCGCGTTCCTGGTGCGCGACCATCCAAGTAACGTGAATAGTTTTCAATTCCTGAACAATAGCCTAATTCGCGTATCATTTCCAAGTCAAACTCCGTACGTTCTTTTAAACGTTTGGCCTCTAAATGTTTGCCGATTTCTTTGAAATAGTCGTATTGCTTGACTAAATCGTCTTGAATGTCTTTTATGGCGTTCTGTAAAATATCTGGCGAAGTGACAAACATATTTGCAGGATAAATTGTGATGCCATTATAGGTTTCGATAACTTTATTGGTGTTCACATCAAAAGCCTCAATGGCTTCAATTTCATCGCCAAAAAAGTGAATTCTGAATCCATAATCCGCATAACTTGGAAATACATCTACTGTATCCCCTTTGATTCTGAAATTCCCGTGATTAAATTCGCCTTCAGTTCTAGAATATAAGCTTTGAACCAGTTTATGTAACAATGCAGTTCTAGAAATGGTTTCATCGATTTTTAGACTGATTACATTTTTTTGAAATTCAACGGGGTTCCCAATACCATATAAACAGGAAACCGAAGCAATTACAATCACATCTCTGCGTCCTGACAATAGGGAAGACGTAGTACTTAACCGCAGTTTTTCAATTTCTTCATTAATGGATAAATCTTTTTCGATATAAGTTCCAGAGACAGGTATATAAGCTTCAGGTTGGTAGTAATCGTAATAGGATACAAAATATTCTACAGCATTTTCAGGAAAAAATTGTTTAAACTCAGAGTATAATTGTGCTGCTAGTGTTTTATTATGCGCTAAAACTAGTGTAGGTTTCTGTACGTTTTGAATGATATTTGCTACGGTAAATGTTTTACCAGATCCCGTCACTCCCAAAAGTGTTTGGTACTTTTCCTTTGCTTCAATCCCAGCAACTAATTGGGTTATTGCAGCGGGTTGATCTCCAGTAGGTTTAAAATCTGATGTAAGCTTAAATTGCATAAGTGCAAAGCTAAGGGAAACTTAGCGCTAGAACAACAGAGACGAAAACTATTTTTTGATCCGAATGCGGCCTACTGTTTTAACGCCTTAATGAAAAGTGACCTTTAAAAATCCTGTCATCTTCTAGCTTGACATAGAACCAATAATCTGAAGTTGGCATCTTAAGTCCTCCAATAGTGCCATCCCATCCATTACCAAGAGGGTTTAATTGGATCAAAAGTTTTCCATAACGATCAAAAATATACACCTTGCTATTGACTTGTTTTGCCGTATTAATCCCATAGACATGCCAAGTGTCGTTAAACCCATCTCCATTTGGAGAGAAAAAGTTAGGAAATCCAATTACGGAGAGGTTTTTATTAGCTATTCCACAGTCATTTTTATCTCTGACATAAACGGTATATAGCCCTGGAATAACTTCAGTAAATACATTTGAATCTTGATAGCCTGAAAACTCATCATCTAACGAGTATTCATAATCACCCTCCCCAGAAACAGTAATGGTTACCGTATTATTTGCAACACCATCAACGATTTCTATGGCATCAAATTCTGCGATGTTTGAGGGAAGTACTGTTAGTGTCCTTCGCTTTGAACAGCCATTACTGGTATAAACATCCACTGTGTATATCCCTGTTTTATTAACTTGAATTTGTGCCGTTGTAGCCCCTGTTGACCAGTTATAAGAAAATGAGCTTAGGCTTCCGCTTAAAAGTCCAGGATCTAAAGTAATTGATGCTGGGTAGGTATTTAGACAATAGATGGCATCATCTTCAATAGTAATTTGAGGAAGTTTATGAACGACTAATTCAATTTGGTTAATCCCAAAACAGTCATTATTATTTTCTATTCGTGCAAATATAATTTGATTATAAGGAGTAGTGTTTGTGTAATTTAAATCTAAGGGATCTACTTCTAGAAGCGCATCTTGTGAGGTTTCGTAATAACGTAACGTATAGGATGACGGTAACCCTGATAGGATTGATGCATCTGCATCACTTAATGTAAAACTATACAACCCATCTTCTGTACCATCAGCATCACATTCCATCAAGGTTGTATTTGTACCAGTTGTAACCGTCACATTTAAGGTGAGTTTTGCAATATCAAAGCAATTTGTAAGCGTGTCTATGAGTTGGACATATACGGTTTGTGGATTCTGTGTATTGTTAAAAGCAGTGCCATCAATAGCTCCAGTCGAATTCTGAGCAGAAGTTAAATCTGTATAGAATTTTGTAGCTTTATTAGGAACATTATTTATTAAGCTAGCGTCGATTTCGGTTAAATTAAAAATGGTTAATCCATCATAAACGCCGTCCTCATCACACTGTTTCAAACTTAGGTCCCTAACTTTTGGTAAAGGATTTATAACCAAATTAAAACTAGTGGTGTCAAAACAGTCATCATTTAATATCGTCTCAATTCGAACAAAAACTTGCTCAGAAACAGGACTCGTATTATAATATAAATCAGGATGTGGATTTGATTTTGTATCGGCATCACCCTGGGATGAATGATAACTTATGTTAAATTTTAAAGGGTCTTGACCCCCTAACACATTGGTGTCAAAATCTCTCAGATTTGTTATTTTTCGGCCATTAGTCCCATCCCCGTCACTGGCATCATCACAAACTTCTCCAGGGTTTACCGTATTAGCAACTGGTGTATCAAATACGGTCATGGTAAATGATGTAGTATCAAAACAGTCCTTATTTGAAGAATTTTCAATGCGTGCATATAGGGTTTGTGGATTCGTTTTATTTTGATAGGGCATTAATAGCGCATCTGTACCCGTATTAGCATTTTGTGGAGTTTCAAAATACCGAATAGAATATGTGAGTGGACTTTGTCCTTTTAGGATGTCGGAATCAACGGTTTGGTTGAGGTTGATGTCCACAACTCCATTATTATCATCGTCGCAAACGCGAATATTTTTGGGAGTATAAGCCGTTGGGACTTCAGCAATTACAATCGATTTTGAAAACGTTTTTATGTCTGTTCCTAAAGATATCGTGGCTGTTACTGTAAAATTTCCAGGGGTCGCATAGACATGTGATGGATTGTCCAATGTAGAAGTCGTAGAGTCTCCAAAATCCCACTGAATACTAGTATAGGTTTCATTACTATCTACAGCAAATTCGGTACGATCCCCAAAACACAGCTTGTTGATCTCAATTTTAGCTAAGAAAAACGATTGAATAAAAGGGGGGAGCCCTAAACTAGCACTTGTACCTCTAGATAAGGGTTGACCAGCGACTTTGTAATCACACAATGCTCCTAATTCGTTAGGGGTATTAATAACATCAAGGCTAGTTCTAGAGCTTAAGTTGGTAATGTATATTTTCCCATTAGGCGCAAGTTGTAGGGCAAAAACTCGATTAGTTCCCTGAAAAACCGTAGTCGCAGAAGCACTCACATCAGTGGCATTTAAATCAAATTGGATTACTCTATTATTGATCGTAGCATAGAGTTTACTGGAGTCTATCGAAAACTCAACTCCATAAAGGGAAGAGTTTGCTAAAATATTGACCGGGTTACTCACCACTCCTGTGGCATCATCAAAGTCATAAATCCATAAGCTGCCTGAGCTGGTATCTGTTTGGCCTTGGCGTCTTCCATTTTCACTGTGGCAAATCGCAAGTTTTTTTCCGTCTGGCGAAGATTTTAAATAGCCGATCGCATTTCTTCGATAGCCATTTAATGAAATTAAAGGCAAAATTGCAGTTTTAACTGGAGTTTCATTGACGCCAGTACTATTAACTTGAAACGCATAAAAACTATCTATAAAATGGCTTACCACCCAATAAGATTGACCGTCACTATGTTCTACGGCTGTTATTTTTTCAGAACATTTAAAAGCGGCTTGCTCATTTATAGTAGGGTCATAGGTTAAAAGAGGTTTATTTTTTTCTGTTTTTACGACATCACCATTTCCATTGTTAAGTGTTAAATCAACCAAAGAATAATTAAGACCGTTATTATAACCATCATCATCATCTGGTACTGAACCAGCTTGAGAGTTGTTGTCGTAAAAATTAATAGGGTTTCCATTGCTATCGGCTGGACCTTGGTTTGGGTAGGCCCATGCATTGTTATGATGAGGTTCATCTACTGTAAATACATAATAATTATTTAGATTTCCAGGGCGAGGAATAATTAAACCAGAAGATGTACTCGATGGATCACCAAATAAACCAGTGCGGTTATTATAGTTTGCATTTGGCATAATTTGGTGGTTTTTATCCCAAACATTACGACCATCTGTGTAGAACAATAAATTACCAGCACTATCCGAAATAGAGGAACACCCTTCATTAGTATTGATTGTAGAGGCAGCTAGATTTGTAGGCGTTACTGTTTCAGTATTTAAATCAAAAGTTAAGCCAGCACCGTTTCCAAAAAACCAATTAGCAGCCTCTCCTTGTGAAAACAAGGAAAAAGACACCATTAACAAAGCAACTAGCGTTACGGATTTCACCTAAAAAATTAGTTTTATTTTAAGTAGTAAAAAAATAATTCAGGGTGGTTAAAGATACTACAAATCTCTAGTCTTTAATAATCTGTAAGATAAAAATACAAAAAGAATAGCCCAGAAAACAACTATTAAAATACTGTTAAAATGGATCGCATAATCATAGCTTAAGTCTGTATTAGACGGAAATTTTGTCATGGCTATACGTTGGAAAGGTTGTTTTATAAGATTTGACATTGAAGTTAATGGAAGAAAATCTTGTACCTTTTGCGCAATTTCGTAATTTCTTTTCCAAGATATGACACCAAGAATAATCCATTCTAAAATTAAATCTACAAATAAAAACCCTAAAGCAAAAGCGGACCGCTTTGCCAAGACCCCTAGAAACAAACAAAAAGAAAAGAACCCTACAAGTTTAACAAAATAGGCTGCTAAAAATTCTATTTGCTGAATAATAATTTGAAATTCATTGTAGCTAGAATAAATGAGACCTAATAACAATGAAACGATAAAAATAATTATAGTGGATATTAGAGAGAAAAACACAATCACATAAAACTTTGACAGTATAAACTCTTTTTTACTTAAGCCATCGATTAGGTTTTGTTTCAAGGTTTTGTTACTGTATTCATTACCAATCATTGAAACCACTACAATAGCAAAAAAGAATTTAAATAGTGCCGAGAAAAAGGTGGTAATATGCCAAATAATAGGGAAATTAAATATCCCTAGCTCCCCGAGTTCAAGTGTAAAAAATCCGAAAAAGTTAATTTTAACGGCTGATAATAGAATGACACATAGGGGTAAAATAAAGGATATAAATATCAATATTTTACTCGTTTTGTTTAGGAATAGTTTTTGAAGTTCCAGATTTATTAATCGTATCATTACTTGTCAGTTAATTGTAAAAATTGTTCTTCTAGACTTTCTTTTCGTTTCACTAGATGGCTCAAAACGATTCCATTTTTAAACAGTAACCGGTTAAATGCTTCGGCTTCCATAGGTTGCTCCAGGAATGCTGTGATTAAATCGTTTTCTATTTTAGTGTGAGAAAAATTGGGGTGCGCTTCAATTAAAGAAATTAGTTGGTCTTTTTGATGGGTTTTTAGTTCAAAAAAACCATGACTTGAGATTAATTCATCAACACGACCAGAATAGAGATTAACGCCTTTTCTTAGAACGACAACATGATTACATACTTTTTCAACTTCATCTAGTAAGTGTGAAGCCAATAAAATCGTGGTTCCATTTTTGGCAATTTCTTTAATAAGCTCTCTAATTTGATGAATCCCTTGTGGGTCTAGTCCATTTGTGGGTTCATCTAAAATTAATATTTCTGGATCATTTAATAGTGCTGAGGCAATAGCTAAACGCTGCTTCATCCCTAATGAAAACGTGCTGAATTTGCTATGGATACGTTCGGATAAACCAACAATTTCTAACGTTTTTTCGATAGCGTCATATGGAATGGCTTTGATTTTACATACGAGTTTTAGATTTTGATAGGCTGTCATGTACGGATAAAAATTGGGGCGTTCGATAATAGCTCCAACTTTTTTCAATGCTTGGTGTGTAGTTAACTCGCCTCCAAACCAAGAAAAACTTCCAGAAGTTTTATTAACTACACTTAATACAATTCCTAAAGTGGTTGACTTTCCACTACCATTAGGTCCTAAAATGCCGTAAATACTTCCTTGTTCGATATCAAAGGAGAGATTATTAACCGCAGTTAGTAAGCCATATTTTTTTGTAAGATTTGAAATTTTGAGTACAGAATTCACTGGGTAGTTTTTATTGAATAACACTAATATGACGATGTTCACATCCAATTGTTACACATTAAAAAAATAAAAGTTAAATTTGAACTTTAGCTTATCTTATTATGTCCCCTAATGGTCAAAAGAATTTATAAGTACAGACTCAGATGAAAGACGATTTAAAAATATCATTAAAAAAACCATCATACCCTGTATGTCCAGCGTTAAAATCGTATTTACATAAATTTAATCGGACGATTCGTCTTCCTATTTTTTATGACGACTTACTTCGTTTTCAAGGGTCGGTGGAAGTATTTGATAAAAATGATAAGGATACATTGTGGGTTCGCGTTTACTATAGCGATACAGATCGTAAAGAGATAGATTTGAATTTAAAAAAAATATATACCACACTACATTCGGATGGAAATGAAAAAATGGTAGCCCTGCTCAATGTTGACGCCATAGACTACTGTACGTTTGGAAATTCTAAGCCATTTCGTATAAAAATCAGGAATATACTCAATGATAACTACGCTTATTTTTATGTTAAAAAAGCAGATGCTTCTCGTATTTATGGCTTGGAATTAGAACATATGTTATCGCCTCATAACTTGAATTTTTTAGTGTATAATGACACGTTAATTGAAGAACATATCACTGGAATTCCTGGAGATGAGTTTATAGAACATATGCTTCCTGATTGTACATCTTCAGAAAAATCTCAAATTGCAAAGGAATTTGTAAAGTTCAACGAACGCTGTATGATTCGTCTTTTGGGCGATATGCGATCCTATAATTATGTCATTGTACCCACTCATGATTTTGATCATGTGGTTTTCAACATTCGCGCTATAGATTTTGATCAACAATGTTTTGAAGGTAAATTTAATGTGTATCGCCCTCAATTTTTTAAAGAAAATTTTAAAATGGTCGATTTAGTGACACAGAAATTTGAAAAGCAATCCATAAACCAATACAAACTTGAAGAACGTTCTATTGTCGCCAAACGAATGTTGAGTTTTAAGAATCGTATAGATCAGTTGATCCAATGTATGATTAATGACACCTTATCGACACCTGAACATGAAACCTTACTCAAAACAAAGATATTTGAGTATACCAATGATGTTAAATTCATGAAAAGTAAAAATATGGGTGAAATCTTAAAAAACTCTTTGAGTTTTGTCAAACGCAACTACCAGACAGAAAACACGGGGATTTTCTTTTAGTTCCAGGGGTCATTATTGTCCAAATGACCATAATCATCGGATCCATAGCCCTCTTCAAATTCATCAAAACTATCCGCATTACCTTCAGCTTCAAAGACCTTTTCAGGAGCTTCTCCGGGGACTTGACCATGTACATACAATAGGTTAGGGTAGTCAGTTCCCTTAGCTTCTTCCACAATTTCTCCAAGCTCTACCATAAAGGTCCACAGGCTTAGGAAATCATAGATATACAGCAATTTTGTACTGCGCTCAGATACCACAGTATTAATTAGTGTTTGACTCATGAGTTGAATATCAGATCCTTCTTCACTTACATCAAATAAAGAAATTTCTTCACCTTGTTTCCATTCCTCATCACTCAGGTAAAAGGACGCCATTTCACTTCCGTCAAACCCAAAAGATTGGGTGATCACATTGTGTAAATCTTCGAGAGTATCTGTATTTCTGATTTCAATATCTCTGAAAATATCGTCTTTTGTATCGTTGTCTAAAACAACTCTAAATCTAAAAATCATAGGTTAATAATATTGCGCAAATATAAGTTGCATTTTTTTTATGCGTGCTCATTTTGTCTTTTTTTATATGTGCATTCTAGGAGTATATAGAACTGAATTCCAAATAAAATAGATGCGATAACTAAATGTAAGGGTTGACTCAAAAATGGAAAATCAAAATAATACATCAAAATACCTGTAAACGCTTCTAGAATTACACAATAAATCACCAATTTCAATTTTGTGTACCCAAGAGATTTTGAGTTGTTTAGCTGCCACAAAAACCCGTTTAATGCTAAAACTAAAATAGATGTAGAGCGGTGGATGTAAAAGTTGAGATCTGGAGACTGTAACCACAAGGCTTTTTGATAACCTATGCGTTTTGTTTGCTCATCGACAAATTGCCGAACTTGAGTCCCTAAAATAATCTGTATTAACGTAACTATTACCGCTACAATCAGAATAGTAAAAAATAGTTTGTGATATTTTTGAGGTTTATGAGTTGTTTTAGAGACAAATATCAAATACAGAATTATGGCCACGATAAGCAAAGCCATTACCATATGAATTGTAATTTTGTAAGGGGCTAAGTTTGAATCTACCACCGTTTTGCCAAGCCATGCTTGAAACCCCATCCCAAATACGGTCAATAAAGAGAGAATAGTAATCCATTTATTTTTTTTCCAAAACCAAAATGATAAAACAGTAAACACCAATATTGGAATTCCAGAAAAAGCGCCAATCAATCTATTAACGTATTCTACCCAAGTATGTACAGGGTCATAGGTCGCATAGTCATGGGTTGTATAGACATCCCAATTAGAGGCGCTAAATGTTTCAGCTGAAGTAAAGTCGGATTTCGCCACTAAAAATGCGTCTTGATCGCTAAGAATCATCATGCCTTTTTTATAGGTATGATTAGATTTAAATTCTAATTGGGCACTTTCTGTTGGAGGGATGTAATACCCAAAACATTTTGGCCAATCTGGACAGCCCATTCCAGAACCTGTCATGCGGACAATAGCTCCTGCTATAATGACGCCGTAGATGAGTACCAAAGCAATTTTTGAAAGTGTTCTAAATTTATGTTCCATCTGTACGAGTTAATCCTAAATCTGTTCCTTTTTGTATCATCAGTTCGAAAGCCTTTTGAGGGTCATTTGGAATGACGCCTTCTAAAATCGATTCTTTGATAAATTCTTTGATAATTCCAATTTCTTTTGAAGGTTTTAAATCAAAGGTCTTCATAATTGTTTCGCCAGAAACAGGGGGCTGAAAATCACGGACTTTGTCGCGTTCCTCAACTTCGACAATCTTTGCTCTAACACGCTTAAAATTATTGTGGTATTTTTTGAATTTGTAGGGGTTTTTAGTAGTGATATCTGCTTCACAAAGTGTCATCAAGTCATCTACGTATTCACCTGCATCAAAAACAAGGCGTCGCACTGCAGCATCCGTTATGTTTTCTTGTGCCAATACAATTGGTCGTGAGCTCATAAAAACCAATTTTTGAACATATTTCATCTTATCATTTAAGGGCATTTTTAAACGTTTAAATAAATGATAGACCATTTTTGACCCTTTGAGTTCATGTCCATGAAATGTCCATCCAACTTTTTTGCTGAATCGCTTTGTAGGTGCTTTTCCAATATCATGCAAAAGTGCTGCCCATCGAAGCCAAACATTGTTGGTATGTTTAGAACAGTTATCGACAACTTCAAGAGTGTGGTAAAAATTATCTTTATGCTTTTGTCCTTCTTGAACATCAACGCCTTTTAAATCTGTTAACTCAGGAATAATACGCTGAAGTAACCCAGTTTTTTCAAGTAATATAAAGCCCTTAGAAGGCGTTTGACTTTCTACTATTTTTTGGAGCTCTACATTTATGCGTTCCTTGGTGATGATATCTATTCGGTCAGATTGTGCTTTAATGGCTTCAAAAGAAGCCTCTTCAATGTCAAAGTTCAGTTGTGTAGCAAAACGAATAGCTCTTAACATTCGAAGTGGGTCATCGCTATAAGTAATGGCGGGGTCTAAAGGCGTTTTGATGCGTTTTTCAGCTAAATCTTTAAGCCCATTAAAAGGATCTAGGAGCGTTCCGTAGGTTGCCGAATTTAGACTAATTGCCATGGCATTGATGGTGAAATCTCTACGGTTTTGATCGTCTTCCAAAGTGCCATCTTCCACACTAGGATTTCTACTGTCTGGGTTATATGATTCTTTTCGAGCGCCTACAAATTCTAATTCAACTCCTTCATACTTAATCATCGCAGTCCCGTAAGTTTTAAAGACCTGAACTTTTGGGGTGTTGGGTAAGTTTTTAGCCACGTGTTTGGCCAGGGCTATTCCACTCCCAATGGCAACGATGTCAATATCTTTTTCCCGGCCGCGTTCCAAAATAAAATCGCGTACAAACCCTCCAATGACATAGCAATCCAAACCAAGTTCATCAGCAGATTTTGAAATTCGCTGAAAAATGGGCGCTATTAGTGCATGTTTATAGTTCATTATGTTATGCGGTTTGCCAAGCGTTTTTAATGCTTATTTTCTAATAATTTTCACTTCTCCATTTGTGCTCAACTTAATAATTGAAGAGGGTTTAGAAGATTTGTTTGTGCGCTCCAAATTTACGACATAGTCTACACCTTTTAAAATATAGTCTTCAATTTCTTGAAAGGCTTTTGGAGTCGGTTTTCCAGAGATGTTAGCCGATGTTGATACGATTGGTTTTTTAAACCGTTTCAGTAAATCAGCACAAAACCCTTCTTTTACCATACGAATAGCCAAGGTGTTATCAGCTGCGATGAGATTTTCTGTTATTCTTAGCGGTTTATCATAAATTATGGTTGTAGGTGCTGTGGCATATTCCAAAATGCTATAGGCGGCTTCTGGAATTTCCTCAACATAATAATTTAACATATTAAAATCGCTCACTAAACAAATCATTGCTTTTTGATCTTCTCGATTCTTAAGTTTATAAAGTTTTTCAACTGCCGAAAAATTAGTTGCATCACATCCTAATCCCCAGACGGTATCTGTCGGATAAAGGATAAGCCCGCCTTGTTTTAAAGTTTTAATAGTGCCGTTGAGTTCGTTTTGCATTGTGTGCATGTAATTATATCATTTTATCTTTCGAAAAAACATGTTTTCTTAAATACAAATGTAATTAAAAAGGGAAGGGTTAAATAAAAATTATCCTATATATTTGTTTAAAATTTAATTCATGAATATTTTACATCTATCGGGTTCAACAGGTTGGGGTGGAAATGAACAACAATTAGTTGATCTTGTTTATGGTCTTGAAAAGATTCATGTTTCGAATACTCTTTTTTGTTTCAAAGATTCGTCTTTAGAAATTTATGCTAAGGAAAGTAATATAAAGTATTACAGTATTCCCAAAGTCAAAGCCTATGCTTTAAAATATGCTAAATTCTTAAATAATTATGTCAAAAAACATCAACCCGATGTGATTCACATTCATACAAGCAATTCTGTTACAGCCTTTGTGATTGCGGATATTATTTATAAATTAAAAACACCTACTATTTTTTCAAAAAAGGGGATAGGCGGTTCCACAAGCAAGCTCAGTATTTTTAAATATAACTATAAAAACATCAATAAAATTGTTTGTGTTTCTAAAGCGGTTAAAGATGCTTTTAAAACAGTTGTTAAGTCCGCAAACCACCATAAATTATGTGTTGTTTATGATGGAATTAAAGTAGAACGTTCAGAACATAAAAGTACTGTCAATCTTCGTGAACATTTTTCTATTGAGCGTTCTAAAATTTTAATTGGGAATATTGCTAACCACACAAGAGCTAAGGATTTGGTAACATTAGTAAAAACAGCTAATGAATTGGTTCATAACCTTGGTATTAAAAATATTCATTTCATTCAAATAGGAAAAACAGGAAAGTATTCAAATGAGTTTTTACCCTTAATCCAAAAGTATAATTTAGACTCTTTTTTCACGGTAACTGGTTTTTTAGATAATGCTATGGATTTATTAACTCAACTCGATCTGTATTTAATGACTTCTGAGCGCGAGGGATTGCCGATTACAATTTATGAGGCTTTTTTAAAAAAAACACCCATTGTAACCACTGCAGCTGGTGGGATATCAGAGGCTATAATTCATGGAGAAAATGGAATGCTTTCTGATGTCAAAGATTTTAGCAGCTTAGCACTAAATTTAAAGAAACTAATAACAGATAAACCGCTTCAAGAATCATTTGCAGAGAAATCTTATAAGCTATTGTTTGAAAAATTCACTACAATTCAATTGGCTGAAAATACTTTTTCAATTTATAAGGATTTAATTAAAAATGATTAAAAGTTCTTTAATAATATCCACGTATAATTGGCCACAAGCTTTAGAGTTAGTCTTAATAAGTGTAAAATGCCAGCACGTTCTGCCAATTGAAGTCATAATTGCAGACGACGGCTCAACTAATGAAACCAAAGAATTAATTGAATCTTTTAAAGCAGATTTCCCCGTTCCCTTAATTCATGTTTGGCATGAAGATCAGGGTTTTAATAAGTCTATGATTTTAAATAAAGCTATTATAAAATCAAAAGGAGATTATATTATTCAATCTGATGGAGATTGTATTCTACATGCTTCTTTTGTAAAAGATCATTTGAGTTTTTTGAAAAAGAATCAATATTTATTTGGAACCAGAGTAAATATTCAAGCCAACCATTTAAAACGTCTGTTTTCTGAGAAACAAATTAAATTTAATCCTTTTTCGAAAGGAATAAAAAAAAGAACCCGTGCACTGTATTTTCCGTTTTTAAGTCGTTTTTATAAAGTACAAAATAACTTTTCAAAAAAATTCCGTGGTTGTAATACGTCATTTTTTAAATCAGATTGTATTGCTGTTAATGGCTATAATGAGGATATTACTGGTTGGGGACGGGAGGATAGTGAACTCATGCTGCGACTGCACAATAACGGTGTGAAAACTCGTAGATTACGCTACAGGGGAATTGTGTTTCATATTTGGCATACAGAAAAGTCAAAGGATAGGTTTGAGCTAAATGATAAAATAGAACAAAAGGTCATTAATGAATCACTGACTTGGTGCGAAAATGGAATTAATAAATATATTATCTAACGTTTTTTAGAAGCGTCCCATAATAGTTTCAATTTCTTGTATTTTAGAAATGTAACAATAAATGTTTGTTTGCAAATTCGCCATCCAAAAACACCATCTAAAATCCCTAACCTTAAAACGTAAGCCTTGAAAAAGGCCCATGAGGGTCTGATAATTATTTTAAAAATAGAGGATCGAATTCCTAGCTCAAAATAGGCTTTTGAGGCTATTGTAGAAAATCGTTCGACTTTTTGTTTATGTTCCTCATAATCTCTATAAATCCAGTGTAAGAGATCTCCTTTTAATTTACCGCTTTTGGTATTATTTTTTAGTTTATAAGAATCATGAGGATTAATCCCTTTCCATTCCCCACTATTTTTTTTGAATAGCCTTAATTTTTTATCTGGATACCAGTCAGAATGATGAATCCATTGCCCACAATAATTATTTTTTCTATTACAATAATAACCAGGGTATTTCCAATCGTTTTTAACCTTAAGAATTGAAGTTTTTAGAGTGTCAGACAAAGCTTCATCACCATCTAAAGATAATATGTAGTCATATTTAGCTTGCTCCACAGCAAAGTTTTTTTGCTCCTTATAGCCCAAAAATTCTTGTTGAATAAAGGTAACGGGATAGTTTTCACAAATAGCTTTAGTATTATCTGTAGAGTAGGAGTCCACAACGAGGATTTCATCTACAACATCTACCAAAGACGCTAAGCATTTTTCTAAATGTTCCTCTTCGTTGTACGTTATAATAACTCCTGAAAGTTTTATCATATTTATTCTATATTTCTATACATTAACCAAAGAAATAAATACGTTTTAAATTCTTTGAAAGCGTTTAAATAAGCAAATACAAATCCTTCTTTACCATCTAAAAATCCGAGTTTTAGTAAAAATATTTTTTTGAGCTTCCATAGTGGCTTTACTAAGAAATGAAATAAATTTGGTTGTTTACTTTTAGTATATAATTGTTGAGCTTTTTGCTTTGCTTGTATTGTCTGTCGTTCACTATAACGATCAAAATCTAAATAAAGTTCCTCAATAGAGTATTTTAATTTTTTTGATGTTGTTTTGTTTTTAATTGAGTTTTTATGAACTAATAAAGAAGTATAGGAACTTCTATATCCAGAAAATTTTAAGAACTTCCCCATAAACTTGAAGCGTATTTTAGCTTTATAATTCCCTGTGGAATCAGTGTTCATGATAATCTCATTAATTTCTTCAGCCAACTGCTTTGAAATGCAATGATTTGCTTCCAATCCTAAAATCCAATTATGACTTGCTTTTGAATGTGCTTTTTCAAGTAAAAAATCAAAATTGAGATTCTCAGATTCAATAAACTGAACGAGATTTTGGTGTTCAATTCCAGAGAGTACAACTGGGTCAATTTTACCAATTACAATTATTTCATCTACAAACGAGAGGCTAGCAATACACTCTTCGATGTAGTTGTGGTCATAAAATGAAATAATAAGGGCACTAATCATAAAAATAAAACTAATTAAAAATAATTGTGTAGTCGGCTGTAAAAGTAATAATTTTACAACTAATATAAGCTACTAAACCATGTCGCAGTTACCAATTTTAATGTATCACGCTATTTGCAATCACTCATCTAATAGCAAAGGGTTGACTTTGTCCTATGATAAATTGGAAGCACAGTTTCAATATTTAGTAGCTCAAGGCTACACAAGTTTACATTTTAGAGACATTGAAAAGTTTAGACATACCAATGATTTCCCTAAAAAACCCATTATTATCTCCTTTGATGATGTCTATGTAAATCAATATGAATTTGCTTATCCTTTGCTTAAAAAGTACAATTTAAAAGCATGTTTCTATGCCCCGCTTTCTTTTGTTGGAGGTATGGATTCTTGGAACGATGGTACAGAAAAACTCATGTCTGTCTCACAACTAAAGGATTTAGATCCAGCTGTCATCGAACTTGGATTGCATTCCTTTGCGCACCGCCCCTACAGTTCATTGTCAGTTGATTCCATACAAGAAGATTTTAAAAAATGTCATGATTTTGTATCCAAATACAAACTTAATATATCTAATGTTTTGGCATATCCGTACGGAAATTTCCCTCGAAAAGAGCCTCAAAAAACACAGTTTTTTGAAGAATTAAAAAATCAAAATATTGCTTATGGCTTACGTATTGGAAATCGGTTGAATACATTGCCATTGAAAAATAATTATGAGTTAAATCGATTGGATATCAAAGGGGAAGACAGTTTGTTTAAATTCAAAATGAAATTAAAATTAGGTAAACTATCCTTATTTTAATCCTTTTTTCAGAAGCATAATTTTGGCATATCTCGAAAAAACGCCGTAGGAGTTGATAGCTGAAACGGCAAGCCCAGGTATTCCGTCTAAAAATCCACGCCTTATAATGTATTCGTGAAAAAAACGATAGATTGGCTTAAAAGCCAAATGAAAGTAATTCATGTTTTTTCCTTTGGATAAAAGACGATCGGCTTGAAACCAAGCGTAGGAATCTTTCTTACCAATATAGTGCAACAATCCTTTATAAGTGTAGTGTAGGACTTTGTTTTTTAGCATTCCAACCGAGCCTTTAACTATAAGTTTTTCATGAACATTTCCTTCAAAATGACATTTATCTCTCCTTACCAATCGTGTGACATCATTGTAATGATGGTATAAAAAACGATTCATATAAAAGTGAGGAAAATTAAGTTTATATCCTGTATGTTTGTTAGTCTTCATAGCGTTTAAAAGCTCTTTTTGAAGCGTATATGTGATGCGTTCATCTCCATCTAAAAACAAAACCCAGTCACTTGTAGCAAACTGTAATGCGTGATTTTTTTGATTCGAAAAATTATCAAATTTTCTAGTAATAACCTTACACCCATGGTCTGTTGCAATTTTAACAGTGTCATCGTTGCTCATGGAGTCCACGACAATAATTTCATCTGCAAATTTAACAGAATACAACGCACCCTCAAGGTATTGAGCTTCGTTATAGGTTGGAATAATTACGGTTAAAGTTTGCATACGAGTTTAAAACGTAAACTTACAAAAAAACTTTATATTTGTACCCTATGAATCGTATAGATACTTCTATTGTTATAAGCACTTATAACTCCCCTAAATGGCTGGCTAAAGTTCTTTATGGGTACAATAATCAGACTTATAGATTATTTGAAATTGTTATAGCTGATGATGGATCTAGTCAAGAAACGTTTGATTTAATTGAAAAAATTCAAAAAGAAGTCTTTTATCCCATTGTACATGTGTGGCATGAGGATAATGGTTTTCAAAAATCACAAATATTAAACAAAGCAATTAAAAAATGCAGTTCCCCTTATATTATTATGTCTGATGGAGATTGCATTCCAAGATTTGATTTTGTTGAAATTCATGTGAAACACAGAGAAGAAGGGTTTTTTTTATCAGGAGGATATTTTATGTTGCCTATGCATATTTCAAATTTAATTTCGGAACAAGACATTTATGATGGTCATTGTTTTGATTTGAAATGGTTAAAAGCAAACGGTTTAAAACCTTCTTTTAAAAACAATAAACTTACTTCAACAGGTTTAAAGTCATGGGTTTTAAATTTATTTACACCAACCAATGCAAGCTGGAACGGACACAATGCTTCAGGATGGAAAAAAGATATAATGGCAATAAATGGTTTTGATGAACGCATGCAATATGGTGGGCAAGACCGTGAACTTGGAGAACGGCTGTTTAATAACGGTTTAAAAAGTAAACAAATCCGATACAGTGCCATTTGTGTGCATTTGGATCATCCAAGGAGCTATAAAACAAAAGCATCAATTGATAAAAATCTGGAAATTAGAAGAATTATCAAAGCGGAAAATAGGTCTTGGACAGATTATGGTATAGAAAAAAAGAAGTAAATGCGTGTTTACGTCTTTTTGTATACCCCTACTTTCCAATAGGTTGATTCTTTTTTAGAAGTTACTTTAGAAAAATCCAGTTGTTCTAGTTCTGGAATGTCAAAGTATTCCCAACATCCAACACCTTCTTTATAAATGGAGTTGATTAATATTCCTCCGTGCTTTAATTTTCCTAAAATTCTATTTAGGACCTTTGCTCTAACATTGTCATTAATATAATAAAAAGCTTCATTAAATACGATGACATCAAATTCTTGAGGCGGTTTGTAGTAATGCAAGTCCGCAACCTGAAAATCACTGTTTTTAAAATTATATTTAGTAGCGGTTTTGATAGAAACTTTTGAGAAATCAACGCCTAAAAAATAACCTATAGTTTCATTTTCTAATCGTAGCCTTAAAACGCCTTCACCACATCCTAAATCCAATACGCTAGGCTGTGCTGTAGCATCTTGTTTTATTGATTCCAATATTTTTGCATATCTTGGAGCTTCAACGTTATTTTTCAGGTATTCCCATCGCCCTTTTTTGTATTGTCGATTCCAACGAATTTTTCGTCGCCAAATATGAAATTGGTCTAAAAGACTTAGTTTATTCATTTCACGTGATGTTTTAAAAAGGGGATAAGCTTCTTTAGAATTATTTCTGGAGTCAGTTGATTGTATAAAAATGTAGGATTCTTTTCAATTTTTCTACGATCTTTTCTTGAAATGGAAAATAAATCAGGTTTTTCATCTAATAAATGAACAGAGGTATGCAATTTTCCATCTTCAAAACTTGCCCAATCTGATTTCAAAATGTAAGGAGAAAAAATTGTGAATGTTGGTTTATCAAGTGCTTTTGCAATATGAATACTACCACCTTCATTGGCAATCAAAAGTTCACACTGATTCATTAAAGAAATAAAACCTCGGATATTCGATTCATAAATATCAAAAATAATCCTTTCTTTTTGCTTGCATGCCTCAAAAATTTTAATAGCCTCTGCTTTCTGGTTTGGGGCATAGTTAAACATTATATTCACCTCAAAATTTGAAGTTATATAATCAATTAGCGCAATAATATAGGGATATGGCATAGATTTTTGAGGCGTACTTCCTAAAATTCCAACCATAATCACAGGTTTAGAATTGTTATTTAATTTAGAATACGATTTCTCAGTATCCGTCAAATAGAGCTTAGGCTTGTAAACGGGAGTTTCTAAAGGAAATACAGAATTTACTAAATGTACTCTTTCCTCGATCGATTTTCCACAAGGCAGTGTTTTTTTATCCAAAGGATGAACTTTATGTGTGTAAGAATTAATTATAGAGGTTTTCCCTTTTTTTTGATACCCAACACGAATACCTGCTTTTGAAAAAAATGAAATAAACTTACTTTGAAATTTAGAATAGGGATCAAAAATAATATCATAGTTTTCCTTTCGGATGTGCCAGGCTGTTTTGATAAGATTTGAAATTTTTTTCAACTCCTTTTCCTTCAATGGAATGATTTTGTCAATATTAGGATTATTTTCAATGACACCTGTTGTATAATCATAGACAAAATAATCAATCCTAGAATTTGGAATTATTTTTTTGATATTTGCAGCAATTAAAGAGGCGATGAGCACATCTCCAATTCGCTTATTTTGGATTACAAGTATTTTTTTCATTAACTACTAAAGACTATCTTAGCAAGATATTACTTTTTTTAAAGTAACTAAAAGTTTATATGAATAATATTATTATACATTCCAAATTTACTTCTTATTCAAAAGCGATATCAAAAGCTATAAGAGATTTTGAGTCCTCAGGTAAAACTGTATTAAAAGGAGATCGAAATACCATTAAATCTATAGAGATTGAAGGTTTGAATATGAATATAAAACAATTTAAAACTCCAAATATTTTTAATGCGTTTATTTATAAATTCATTCGTAAGTCTAAAGCACGTCGATCTTTTGAGTATGGAGTTATATTAACTCAAAAATCTATTTTAACGCCCACTCCAATTGCTTATTTTGAAACCTTCTCATGGTTTGGTCTCAAACAAAGTTATTATGTTAGTCAGCATGTAACCTATGATTTTGACTTTAGAGTGTTGATACACGATTTAAAGATTCCTAACAGATTCGAAATCCTTAAACAGTTTACAGCATTCACCTTTAAACTCCACGAACAAAAGATTAATTTTTTAGATCATTCTCCTGGAAATACGTTGATTGTAAAATCAGATGCTGGTCAATATAATTTTTATTTAATTGATTTAAACCGAATGCGTTTTGAGACTATGAGTTTAAGAAAACGAATGCATAATTTTAGACGGCTATGGTTGTCAAAAGCGATGATACACATTATGTCTGTGGAATATGCAGCTTTAAGTAAAATTCCTCTCCCTGAAATTCAAAAACTAATGCTTCATTACAGTCGACAATTTCAGAAAAAAATTGATTCTAAAAAGCTAAAACGGAGTGGTCGTAAAATGACTTTTAAAACTTCGAACTAAACCGCTACATTATGGGTTCTTAAAGCATCATTTAAGGACGTTTTTTTATTGGTACTTTCTTTTCGTTTTCCAATAATTAAAGCACAGGGCACATTGAAATTTCCAGAAGGAAACTCTTTTGAGTAACTACCAGGAATGACTACTGAACGGGCAGGAACAATTCCTTTGTATTCTACGGGCTCATCTCCGGTTACATCAATGATTTTTGTGCTCATAGTAAGTACAACCCCAGCGCCTAAAACCGCCTCTGTTTCCACACGAACACCTTCTACAACAATGCATCGAGAGCCAATAAAAGCATTATCTTCAATAATTACAGGCGCCGCTTGTAAGGGTTCTAAAACGCCACCAATTCCAACACCTCCAGAAAGGTGTACATTTTTGCCAATTTGCGCACAGCTACCTACAGTAGCCCAAGTATCTACCATTGTACCAGCATCGACATAGGCTCCAATATTTACATAACTCGGCATTAGAATAGTACCTTTAGATATATAAGCGCCATGACGGGCAACAGCATGTGGTACTACACGTATGCCTTTTTCGGCATAGCCGGTTTTTAATGGAATTTTATCATGAAATTCAAACGGTCCTACTTCAATGGTTTCCATGGTTTGAATGGGAAAATACATCACAACCGCTTTTTTCACCCATTCATTTACTTGCCAACCATCTGCTGTAGGTTCAGCGACTCTTAAGTCTCCAGTATCTAATAAATTAACAATTGTTCTAATCGCCTCTTTAGTGGTGGTTTCTTCTAAGAGTGCTCGGTTTTCCCAAGCAGTTTCAATAAGTGACTTTAAGTTGTCCATGATGTAATTTTTTGTCAAATATAAGCTTATTAAGAACTAAATTGTAACGCCTTTTATATTTTGAATAAAATTTGTCAATTTGAGTAAATTTCGTCTATTTTCTATTAAAAATTAAACAGATATCGATTTTCTATGAAATGCTTCAAAACACAGTTGGTGAATAAATTGTATTTTCGCAGCCTATGGGACGTCTTTTAGCAATTGATTATGGGAGTAAACGCACAGGAATAGCTGTTACCGATGAAATGCAGATTATTGCTTCAGGGCTAACCACTGTAGAGACTAAAATGCTAATTCCATTTTTGAAAACCTATTGCGCAGCTGAATCCGTAGAGCTGTTTTTAATCGGTTTGCCAAAACAAATGAATAATGAACTTTCTGAGAGTGAGCCATTAATTTTGAAATTTATAGACCGTTTAAAAAAAGAAATTCCTCAGATTTCTATTGAGAGAGTAGATGAGCGTTTTACCTCTAAAATGGCATTTCAAACCATGATTGCTAGTGGACTCAAAAAGAAACAACGCCAAAACAAGGCTTTAGTAGATGAAATTAGTGCGACACTTATTTTGCAATCCTATCTTCACAATAAATAATTCTATAAGTATTATTTTATAATACCAAAAATTGTATTTTTGACCTCTTATATTTTATAGTATGATTTTACCAATAGTAGCTTATGGGGATCCAGTGCTCAAAAAAAGAGCCTCTGAAATCTCTAAAGACTATCCAAACTTAAAGGAAACACTAGCAAATATGTACGAATCAATGTATGGTGCATATGGCGTGGGGCTCGCTGCTCCACAAGTAGGGCTTTCAATTCGTTTGTTTTTGGTGGATACAGCTCCTTTTTCTGAAGATGAAAGCTATTCCCCAGAAGAACAAGCAGAACTAAAAGCGTTTAAAAAAACCTTTATAAATGCCAAGATTCTTGAAGAGTCGGGAGAGGAGTGGGGATTCAATGAAGGCTGTTTAAGTATTCCAAACGTTCGTGAAGATGTGTTTCGAAAGCCAAAGATTAAAATAGAATATCAAGACGAGGATTTCAATACTCATATTGAAGAGTATCAAGGCTTGATAGCTCGAGTTATTCAACATGAATATGATCATATCGAAGGTGTTTTATTTACGGATAAAGTATCGTCCTTAAAAAAACGCTTATTAAAAGGTAAATTAAATAATATTTCAAAAGGAAAAACGAGTGTGGATTACCGGATGCGTTTTCCAAATATTTCAAAAAAACGATCTTAAATCAAAATAGAATACATGGAATTAGATAAAATTTTATCCATCGCCAAAAAACCAGGCTTATACAAATTAATAGCTCAATCTCGTGGCGGGTTTATCGCAGAATCACTGTTGGATCAAAAGCGAATTTCGGTGAGTATCACCAGTAATGTCAGTTTATTAAGCGAAATAGCGATATACACTCTTGCTGAAGAATTACCCTTGAAAGAGGTGTTTTTAAAAGTTTTTGAGAAAGAAAATGGAGGCCAGGCTAGTACGAGTCCAAAAGCATCAAAAGACGATTTAGAAGCATATTTTTTCTCGGTTCTTCCCGATTATGATGAAGATCGTGTGTATCCAAGCGATATTAAAAAAATTATCAGTTGGTATAACTTATTACAGCAGCATAAGCTCCTAGATTTTAAAACCGAAGCTTCTAGTACAGAAGAAGAAGAATAAAAAAAGCAGCATTTCGCTGCTTTTTTTAACACTCAATTTTAGAATGTTTACACACCTCACAAAAGAATTTAGTTACAATTGGAAGTTAGCATACCCCGTAATCATGGGGATGTTAGGCCATACGTTTGTTGGGCTTGTAGATAATATTATGGTTGGACAATTAGGGTCGGCAGAACTGGCAGCTGTTTCTCTTGGAAATAGTTTTTTGTTTATAGCCATGTCTTTGGGAATTGGGTTTTCTACGGCAATCACTCCATTAGTGGCGGAAGCAGATTCTGAGAACGACTTTAAAAAAGGAAAGTCAGCGTTCAAGCATGGCTTGTTCTTGTGCATCGTCTTAAGTCTTTTGTTATATATTTTGATTTTATTAGCCAAGCCGCTAATGTATTTCATGAAACAACCCCAAGAGGTCGTGGTTCTTGCAATGCCCTATTTGAATATTGTGGCGATATCACTAATCCCACTTATTATTTTTCAAGGATTTAAGCAATTTAGTGATGGCTTATCCTTGACCAAACACGCCATGTATGCCACTATTTTTGCCAATATTTTAAACGTAGCGTTTAATTATGTATTGATTTTTGGAAAATTTGGTTTTCCAAAACTAGGGATTATTGGGGCGGGTATAGGGACCTTGATTTCTCGATTAGCCATGATCATAATTATTTGGTTTTTACTTAAAAACCATAAAAAAGCACAGGCATTTGTATCTGGAGTTAAATTATTTGTTTTGGATAATTCAATGCTTAAAAAAATTATAAATCTAGGGTTGCCCAGTGCGCTTCAAATGTTTTTTGAAGTGGCTATTTTTACTGCAGCGATATGGCTCAGTGGCGCTTTGGGAAAAAATGCACAAGCCGCCAATCAAATTGCATTAAATTTATCTTCAATGACATTTATGATTGCCATGGGTTTAAGTGTCACGGCTATGATTCGTGTGGGAAATCAAAAGGGATTAAAAAATTATGTAGAACTTCAACGCATTGCCAAGTCTATATTTTTGATGGGAATTTTATTTGCCTCCTTTTTTGCCTTACTATTTTTAGTTTTCCATGACGTCTTTCCTACCTTTTATCTGGATTTAAAAGATATAAACAACTATTTGGACAACCAAGAAGTCGTTGCGATTGCGTCTAAACTGCTCCTAGTAGCAGCTATTTTTCAAATCAGTGATAGTATTCAAGTCGTGTTTTTAGGAGCTTTAAGAGGCTTACAAGATGTGAAAACACCTACTCTAATGACATTTATCTCGTATTGGGTCATAGGATTTCCAATAAGCTATTTTCTGGGGCAGGAAGACGTTTATGGAAGTACAGGAATATGGATCGGGCTTTTAGCGGGATTAGGGTCGGCGTCAATTTTTTTATATCTTAGATTTATTTATCTCACAAACCGTTTAATTAAAACTCATAATATCAGTTAAGCATGGAATTACCAAAATTTATTCTCGGAGACAACACTAAATATCCAACAGCCATTTATGTGATCCATACGGAATTTCCACGGTTCATTATAAATTTAGAAACGGATGAGGTCGAGTGGTTGGAAGATTTTGACAAACAGGATGAAGAAGAATTGCTTTCTGAAACCGAAAATGCTATTGCAGAAGCAACTGCCTTTTATGATGCTGAAGTTTCATCTTACGATAATTAATTATGCTAGATCAACTCATAGAATTTGACCAATCCCTTTTGCTTTATCTTAATTCCTTAGGCTCATCGACATGGGACGGATTTTGGGAGGTAGTTACAAACAAACGGACCTTTATTCCACTGTATATTGTCCTGCTTTATCTCATGTCTAAACGTTTAACTACAAAAGGAATCATACTCCTTATATTGACCATTGCGGGTATGATTTTGTTTACGGATCAAACCACTAATTTATTTAAATATTCCTTTGAGCGCCTTCGACCTTGTGCTCAAGAGGGCGTGCTAGAGTTGATCCGACAAGGAGAGTGTTGGGGTTACGGTTTCTTTTCGGGGCATTCGTCTAATTCAATGGCAACAGCTATTTTTACTGGTTTAATGCTACGCCCAGTTTATAAAAACCTAATATATATTATGATGGTATGGAGTATTGTTGTGGCTTACAGCCGCATCTATTTAGGGCTACATTATCCGTTGGATATACTGTGTGGTTTGACCTTTGGGGTCTTTGCAGGGTATTTGTTTTTTAGAATTTTTAAGCGCTTAAACGCGCGATTTGTAAAGATTCAATAGGTATTCAGCTGCTACAAAAGGCGAGCGCTTATTAGCTGTAATCAATGCCATCTGGGTTTTCAGCTCTTTTGCTATAGTTTCATCCTGAAAAAATTGATCTTTCAATTGGTCCTCAATAGACTGTAGTAGCCAAAAGTTATTTTGATCTTGGCGTTTTTTCGAAAAATATCCTCCTTCTTTAGTGTGTGTAATATAAGCCGTAATTAATTTCCATGCCACATCAATGCCTTTATTTTCAATGGCACTACACACTTCTACTTTAGGCATCCATCCAGAAGCTTTAACAGGGTAGAAGTGCAGGGCGCGATTAAAAGCTGCTTTAGCTAATTTTGCAGCCGTGCGGTTGTTTCCATCCGCTTTATTGATAATAATAGCATCCGCCATTTCTATAATTCCGCGCTTAATCCCTTGAAGCTCATCGCCAGCACCTGAAAGCTTTAGTAATAAGAAAAAATCTACCATACTATGCACTAGTGTTTCACTCTGACCAACCCCAACGGTTTCAATCAAAATAACATCGTATCCCGCAGTTTCACAAAGTGTGATGGTTTCTCGGGTGTGCCGTGCCACGCCGCCCAAAGCCTCCCCAGCTGCTGAAGGACGGATAAACGCATTTGGATTTTTAACCAGAGTTTCCATACGGGTTTTGTCGCCCAAAATACTCCCTTTACTTAAACGACTCGTTGGATCCACAGCCAAAACGGCAACTTTTTTGCCAAGCCCAGTTAGGTAAGTTCCAAGCGCTTCTATAAATGTACTTTTCCCAACACCTGGAACACCAGTAATTCCAATTCTAATAGAGGGTTTCCTGTGTTCTAAGCAGTTCTGAATAAGTTTATTTGCCTTGTCTTTATGTGCACTGTTTTGACTTTCTATCAATGTAATACCACGACTCAAGGCTGCTGTGTTTCCTGCAATGATTTCTTCTAGTAAATCGTCTATCGAAGGCTGTTCTTGACGTTTCTTTTTTAAATTAGAAATCGCCTGTTGGCTCGTGGCTTCCTGTTTGGAAACCCCTGCTTTTTCTTGAAGTGCCGTTTTATTTGTTGTTTTTCTGTTCACTTTTGGCGTATTGCTGCTAAATTAATCTAATTTTTTATATTGGGATTGTTTTTTTGATTGTCCGTATCTTTATATCATATTTACCGAAATGGATTTTAATACGTTTTTATTTAAGTTATCAAAACACCCAATAAAGGTCATTGCGCCTACAATCGATTTTGAGTCTTATGTTCCCATTGATTTATCAAAAGACAATAAAGCACTTGAAAAATTGAACACGAGTTGTTCGCTATCTTGGACAACTTATATTAATAATTTTCTTAAAAAACGTCACAAATTAATAGCTTTTGGAGGCTATTTAGAGCCTCGATCGATCTATTCTAGAAGTGCCTATTTTAATACTAAAAACATGTTAGAGGAACGCCATATTCATTTGGGTGTTGATTTGTGGTGTGCAGCCGAAACTCCTGTTTTAGCAGCGTTTGACGGTGTTATACACAGCTTTAAAAACAATACCAACCATGGCGATTATGGCCCAACTATTATTCTAAAACATTGTATCAATTCCATAACGTTTTACACGCTTTATGGTCATTTGTCTAAGCCATCAATTAAAACTTTACATAAAAACATGCAAATAACTAAAGGACAAGTTATTGGATACTTGGGTTGTTCTGATGTTAATGGTGATTATGCACCGCATTTACACTTCCAAATCATAAAAAATATTGCAGATTTTGAAGGAGATTATCCCGGTGTAAGCTCCCAGAATAATTTAGCGTTTTATCGTGCAAACTGCCCCGACCCAAATTTGGTGTTGAAGTTATATTAAAAAGTGGATTTTATAAGTGTCCTAAAAAAAGCTACCACATGAAAAGATTTTAAAAACCTTTTGATGTGGTAGTTGAACAGAGCCAATCGAAGTGTGTTCACTTTGACTTCGTAAGGTACTTTTTACTCAGCATTTTGGATTTCTAAAAGTAGAGCTGCTAATTTTTCAGGCTGTGAAAAATTTGGAGTATGACTCGAGTTTAGTGCATACGATTTTTTCACATTTCCTTTATACATTGCGCGTTGCACTTCAATAGGGATAGCTCTATCTTCTGTACATTCGATATAGTATTTAGGAATTTTCCCAAAGTTTTCATCAGTAATCTCTAATTCATACGATAAGGATGCAGCAGGCTCAGGGACAATATAGGGTTTTGCACCCTCAAAGGCGTCTTTTGAAATATCGTGAGCAAAAGCATTTTGAATTTCTTCATCTTTGACTAGAGCATACGTTTTATCATCTGATAAAAAGAAATTTTCTACAGCTTTAGAACCTTCTACGCCTTGTACTGCCCCAAAGAAAGATCCGCCATTAGGTAATAAAAATGCTGTTAAAAAAACTAATTTCTTAACCTTATTTGGTCTCAATTCTGCCACTCTACTCACCGTGATCCCGTTAAAACTATGACCAACCAAAATAACAGGTTTATCTTGGTGTTCTAGAAGTGTTGTAAGCGTTTCCACATAATCATCCATTGTAATCTGTGCAGGAGAGGTCTTGTCATTGCCGTGTCCTGGTAGGTCGGGAGTTAATACTGTATGTCCCGCTGCTTTAAGAGTTTTGGCAACTTGATCCCATTGCCATCCGCCTAACCAAGCAGAATGCACTAATACATAGGTTTCTTTTGGAGGGTTGTGAAGCTCACTTTTCTTTGAAGTTTGTTTTAATTTTTGACAACTTGTTCCCATGGTTAAGACCATACAGAGCGTAATCCATTGTAATCGTTTCATTTTTTTAGTTTTAAGTGTTTATGATTTATGTCCAATACAAAGTTAAAGTCATCATTAAAAAAAAACTGGTACCTTTTGTTACAGCTGAAAACAAAAATGAATAAAAATGATTTTAAAATAATTCGATCTGCTTGATTTTTAAGTTAACCAGACCTGATAACTCAAATTGCTTTAATATTTTTGAGATCACTTCTCTAGTCGTACCAATTTCTTTAGCTAATTGACTATGAGAAAGGGGAATACTCAAAGACTTGTTTTTTTTAGCATATGTGTGTAAATAGTCTAATACCCGCTTGTCAATTTTATTGAAAGCTAAATTTTTATAGGAATGAAGTAAGTCTTCATAACTAAAAATAAAGGACTCTGTTGTGAATTTGTTCCATGATTTATATTTAAAACTCCATGCAGTCACAACTCTTACAGGAAGTTTAATTATAGTCGTTTCTTCTACAGTTTTAGCATTGACAACACTTTTACAATCTCTGAAAGTCGCAGAAAGTGAGAGCACACAAGTTTCAATAGGGTTTACATAGTAGAGCAAAATTTGCCTGTCTTCATTTTCTTGCCACACCCTTACTTTTCCTGAAATAACTATGGCAAGCCATTTGATATATTTGTCTTGTTCTACAATATATGAGTGTTTAGGGACAGTTTGAACCACTCCACATTGTATAATTTCTGCTTTTAAATCTTCCTCTACTATGTTTAGGGCTTTAAATAATAGGTTGAATTCGGACATTTTTTTTACTTAATAATGATGAAGAGTTTTTACAATCAATTTCAGACCCAATTTTTCATAGAAAGGGATTGATTTTATCAAATTCAATGACGGGACGGTTATATGGTTTAAATTCATTTTTTATCGATAAGTTTACAGTACCGCGTTATACGAAGTGACCGCCTGGTTTTTTAATTGACACGCTTGTAAACTTATATTTTTTTAAAACCCTGCCACAGCTCCGCTCACAAAGTCCCATAAATACATTTATGAGAATCTACATGAGCGTACTGCAAAACAGTCGCTATTCGTCTTGCTTAATAGAAAATTGGTTGGTATGAAGATGTCGACCTGGGAGCTGATATCTAGACATAAATGTATAAAAAAATCACGTATATCCAAAGCTATACATGATTTTAAAACTCTTGTTTTGCAAGCGATAAAGGACTATTTTTCCTGTACCAACACCCATTCGCCTTTGGCAATAAGGGGTTCTGCTTGCTTGTATTTTGTGGTCTTTTTTTCGCCACTCATAACATGTTTAATCGTCACGCGATCGTTACGTCCAATTTTGGGTTGGTCTCTTGTAATTGTTTCCACCACTTGTGGTTGGCGTTGAGTGTTTCCAGCGGCTCTTGCAGCAGCAGAACGCTCGTCTAAGTTTTGGATATTTTCTTTAGAGGTTTGTGTGTTCTCGCGACGGCGTGTTTTGGCTTCTTGAATCACATTGGCAGTTTCCTGAGGAATCTCTCCCTTAAACAAGAATGAAATGACATCTTTATTTACCTGATCAATCATGGTTTTAAACAATTCAAAAGACTCAAACTTATAAATCAATAAGGGATCTTTTTGTTCATGAACCGCCAGTTGTACGGATTGTTTTAGCTCGTCCATTTTTCGCAAATGTGTTTTCCAAGCATCGTCAATAATGGCTAATGAAATGTTTTTCTCAAAATCTGTGACCAATTGTTTTCCATTGGTTTGATACGCTTTTTCAAGATCCGTAACCACTTGTAATGATTTGACACCATCGGTGAAAGGCACTACGATACGCTTAAATTTATCACGCTGTGTTTCATAAACATTTTGAATCACTGGAAATGCCAGTTCTGCATTACGCTCCATTTTGGAGATATAATGTTGAAACGCCGTTTTGTACACTGTTCCCGTAATATCCTGAGCGGTCATGCTAGAAAATTCATCTGCAGTAACCGGAGCGCTCATAGAAAAATAACGAATCAATTCAAACTCAAAGTTTTTGTAATCGTTGTTAGCCTTGTTACCCTCTGTAATAATTTCAGAAGTGTCATAGATCATATTTGCTAAATCGACGCGTAAACGCTCTCCAAATAGGGCGTTATAGCGGCGTTTATAGACTACTTCACGCTGAGAGTTCATGACGTCGTCATATTCTAAAAGACGTTTTCGAACGCCAAACTGATTTTCTTCGACTTTTTTCTGTGCACGTTCAATAGATTTAGAAATCATCGAGTGCTGAATCACTTCTCCTTCTTCAAGTCCCATACGGTCCATCATTTTGGCAATGCGTTCGCTACCAAAAAGGCGCATAAGATTATCTTCTAAGGACACATAAAACTGTGAACTTCCTGGATCGCCTTGACGTCCTGCTCGTCCACGTAATTGTCTGTCCACACGACGCGAATCATGGCGTTCTGTACCTATAATCGCTAATCCACCTGCGGCTTTCACTTCGTCGGACAGTTTGATGTCTGTTCCACGTCCTGCCATGTTTGTTGCAATAGTGACTTGACCAGGTTGTCCAGCTTCCGCAACAATATCCGCTTCTTTTTTATGCAATTTTGCATTTAAAACGTTGTGCGGGATTTTACGAATACTCAACATTTTCCCTAGCAACTCACTAATTTCTACATTAGTTGTTCCAATTAAAATAGGACGACCTGCTTTGGAAAGTGTAGTCACTTCATCAATAACTGCATTGTATTTTTCACGCTTGGTTTTATAGACTAAATCTTCACGATCATCTCTTGCGATAGGACGGTTGGTAGGAATTTCGATCACATCCAATTTATAGATTTCCCAGAACTCACCTGCTTCAGTGACTGCTGTTCCAGTCATCCCAGAAAGTTTACGGTACATTCTAAAATAATTCTGCAGCGTTACCGTAGCAAACGTTTGTGTTGCCGCTTCAATTTTCACATTTTCCTTAGCTTCAATCGCTTGGTGTAATCCGTCGCTGTAGCGACGACCATCCATAATACGTCCCGTTTGCTCATCGACAATCATTACTTTGTTGTCCATCACCACATATTGAATGTCTTTTTCAAATAGGGCATAGGCTTTTAAAAGCTGACTAAGCGTATGAATACGTTCCGACTTCACACCAAACTCTCTAAATAAGTCTTCTTTGAGTTCAGCTTCTTTTTCGGCTGTAAGGTTTTGAGCTTCAATTTTAGAAATTTCCATTCCTATTTCGGGCATTACAAAAAAGTCGGGGTTATCTTTTCCAGAAAGATACTCTACACCTTTGTCAGATAATTCAATCTGATTATTTTTTTCATCAATAACATAATAGAGTTCTTTATCCACAGTGGGCATTTCTCTATTGTTATCTTGCATGTAAAAATTCTCTGTTTTTTGAAGCAGTTGTTTAACGCCTTCTTCACTCAAGAATTTAATTAAGGCTTTGTTTTTTGGAATCCCTCTAAATACGCGTAACAATTGGAGTCCACCTTCTTTTGTATCGCCAGCAGCAATCTGTTTTTTGGCCTCTGCAAGGACACCAGTAAGGTATTTGCGTTGAATTCCAACAATGTCTTCTACTTTGGGTTTAAGTTCCATAAACTCATGACGATCGCCTTGAGGAATAGGTCCAGAAATAATTAAAGGTGTACGGGCATCGTCAATCAATACCGAATCAATTTCATCGACAATCGCATAATGGGGTGGGCGCTGTACAAGATCATCGGGCGTATGCGCCATATTATCTCTCAAGTAATCAAATCCAAACTCATTATTTGTACCGTAAGTAATGTCTGCATTGTAAGCGTTTTTACGCTCTTGTGAATTCGGTTTGTGGTAATCGATACAATCGACACTTAAGCCATGAAACTGAAAAATAGGCGCCATCCAAGCGCTATCTCGTTTAGCCAAGTAATCATTTACGGTTACTAAATGCACTCCCTTACCCGTAATAGCATTGAGATACACGGGCAACGTTGCCACAAGTGTTTTTCCTTCACCAGTTTGCATTTCAGCAATTTTTCCTTGATGCATGGCAACTCCACCTATAAGCTGCACGTCATAATGTATCATATCCCAAGTGATCGCTTTTCCTGCGGCATCCCAAGAGTTGGCCCAAAGGGCTTTGTCGCCTTTTAGTGTGACATAGTCTTTAGTTCCCGAAAGCTCGCGATCAAACGGGCTTGCAGTTACTTCTAGCTGTGGGGAGTTCACAAAACGTTTGGCGGTTTCTTTAATCACCGAAAACGCTTCAGGAAGAATAGCGTCCAAAACCTCTTGTGTCTTAGCGTAAACCTCATCTTTTAAGCCGTCAATTTCTTGATAGATGTCTTCTTTCCTATCAATGTCTTCTGTGGTGTCTGCCTCAACATACAAAGCGGCAATGGTATCTTCTAGAGCTTGACAAGCTTCTGAAATCGTTGCTTTAAATTCATCTGTTTTTGCTCTTAAGGCGTCATTGCTTAAGGCTGCAGTAGCGGCTTCAAATGTTTTTATTTTATTAACGACAGGCATGATCGCCTTCACGTCTTGTTTGGATTTATCTCCAACGAATACTTTTAGTACCGAATTCAGTAAACTCATTTTTGGGTTATATTTTAATGATCTTTAATTGTACAGACAGTCAAAGATACAGTTTGTTGTTATTTTGGTTGTGAAATAAAGCAAAAAAAAAGCCTCTATTGAGACTTTTTTACTAATTTTTGTTTTTTCTAATATTCATCTTCGTTCCAAAGATAATCTTCATCGGAAGGATAGTCAGGCCATATTTCTTGAATAGAGTCATAAGAGTCGCCTTCATCTTCAATGGACTGAAGGTTCTCCACAACTTCTAGTGGCGCTCCTGTTCGTATAGAGTAATCAATTAATTCATCTTTAGTAGCGGGCCAAGGCGCGTCACTTAGGTAAGAGGCAAGTTCTAATGTCCAATACATGTGTTGAAATATTTAATTTTTGCAAAAATAATTTTTTAGATGAAAAATTCAAGTAAAAAAGCATTTATTTCATCAATAAAGTTATGAACGTTCAATAATCAACTGTTATACTAAATGTGTAATACAGCGATTTGTGTTAATAATATTACTATTTAGGGCGTTTTATTAGGGATCCATTTGATCTCTTCCGCCTTTAAATCTTTGGACAATTTTCGTGCCAATACAAATAAGAAGTCAGATAACCGATTCAAATAGACCAATATTTCGGGTTGTGTAGGCTGATCGGCATGGAGTTTGGAGACTGCCCGCTCTGCACGACGACAAATACAGCGTGCAATATGACAGAATGACACAGTTTGGTGACCGCCTGGCAAAATAAAATGCGTCATTGGGGGTAACTCCAAATTCATGGCATCTATATGGTTTTCTAAAACTGTAATTGCTTCTGCTTTTACAAAAGAAATTCCGAGCTTTTTGCGTTGACTTTCATCCTTAAGTTTTTCAGGGTCAGTCGCTAAAATAGCACCAACTTTAAACAGTTGTTCTTGAATTTCAATAAGCATTGCTATATTATCCGTTGGAAGTTTTTGGTCCCGAATCAAACCAAGATACGAGTTTAATTCATCAACCGTTCCATAACATTCTATTCTCAAATCATGTTTTGGCAAACGGCTTCCACCAACAAGTCCTGTAGTGCCTTTATCGCCTGTTTTTGTATAAATTTTCATGTGTGAATGTATTATTACTTCAAATATTCTGCCTTAAAGTTAACTCTAAAATTTAAATCACCAATTATTTAAAGTCTAATCGTAAAATGTTCTTGGGGTTGTGCTGTTCTTAGAAAGATAAACCCCCAATAAAAAGTATCAATTGATGCCGTAACTTGAGCATTAGATTTAAGCTCAGTCCAGCGTTTAAACTGCGTTGTGTTTTCACGAATAGCGTCAATTAGAATTAAGGAATCGCGATGGCAAACCTTTAGCAAGTCTGCACTAGAATGTTGAGCAAGAGTTTGGGAATCTAAATAGATCAAGCAGGGTGTTTTTGAAATTAAGGGTTCTGTTTTGAGGAGCTCAGAAACCGATTTAAATTTCGAGGTTTTATTCTCAAGGTTCAAAACATACTCAGTTTTTTTTGAAATAGTTTCAGGTATAAAACACCTTTCAAACTTGAAATATACACTTAAACGAATCAAAAATTTTGACTTTGAATCTCGATTAGAAACATGTTGGTATGCATTATAGTGTGAACGGTCATAAAAACATTTTGTCACTAAATCAAACACAAAAGGGGAGTGGACGCCATGTTGGTTTTTGGAGTGCCACCAAAATTTCAAATAAGATAATAAAGGGTTCAATTTAGTTTTTCATTTAATTCTAACCAACGGAGTTCCTTATCTTCAATGATTTGTTGTATTGTCTTTAACTCCTCAGAAAGAGAATTAATAGCCTCCATATCAATATCTGGAACAAGAAATTTAGCTTCAAGTTCTTTCTTATCAAATTCAAGAGATTTTAGTTTACTCTCCAAATTTTTCAACTCTTTTTGTTCATTGAAACTTAATTTAGCTTCCGATTGAATTATGTTGTCTTTTTTTGAGGCTATTTTTTTTGGTGTTGATGCAACAGGAACACTGTCTTCATAAGTTCTGAAATCGGAGTAATTGCCTGGGAAATCTTCCACCTTACCGCCGCCACGAAACACAAAGAGATGGTCCACAATTTTGTCCATAAAATAACGGTCATGAGATACTACTAACAAACAGCCTGGAAAATCTAGTAAAAAATTCTCCAAGACATTAAGGGTAACAATATCGAGGTCATTTGTGGGTTCATCGAGAATTAGAAAATTAGGATTTTGAATTAAGACTGTACATAAGTACAGCCGTTTGCGCTCGCCACCACTGAGTTTTTCAACAAAATCGTACTGTTTTTTTCGGCTGAATAAAAAGCGTTCCAGCAGTTGTTGGGCGCTTATTTGTTTGCCTTTCGTTAGAGGGATATAGTCCCCAAATTCACGAACTACATCAATAACTTTTTGCTGTGGTTTTGGTTTAATACCGTCTTGAGTATAATACCCAAACTTAAGGGTTTCTCCCTGAATGATTTTACCACTATCGGGCTTTAAACCACCCGTAATCATGTTTAGAAATGTCGATTTTCCTGTTCCATTTTTGCCAATAATTCCAATGCGTTCGCCACGTTGGAATACGTAGTCAAATTTGTCTAAAATGACTTTATCATCAAACGCTTTCGAGACGTTGTGGATCTCCAAAATCTTACTTCCTAAGCGTTCCATATTTATTTCTAACTGAACTTGATGATCGTTTCGACGCTTGCTGGCGCGTTCCTTTATTTCATAAAAATCATCGATTCTAGATTTAGATTTTGTTGTTCGTGCTTTGGGTTGACGCCGCATCCATCCGAGTTCTTTTTTAAACAGTTGTTTGGATTTGTTGGTTTCTATTGCTTCACGCTCAATACGTTCTTCTTTTTTCTCTAGGTAGTATGAATAGTTTCCTTTATAATTATAGATAGAGCCTTCGTCTAACTCGATAATTTCTGAACAGACCCGTTCCAAAAAGTACCGGTCGTGAGTAACCATAAAAAGGGTGATGTTTTCCTTCGCAAAAAAGGATTCTAACCATTCAATCATTTCCAAATCCAAATGGTTTGTAGGCTCATCCAAAATCAATAAATCAGGTTTACTCAACAGTGTATTGGCCAACGCTAATCGCTTTTGTTGACCTCCAGAAAGCGCACTTACTTTTTGATCTAAATTCTCAAGTTTTAACTTAAAAAGAATTTGTGTGTATTGAGTTTCAAAATCCCAAGCTTGATAGCGCTCCATATCGTCAAAAGCAGTTTGATATAGTGTCGTATCTTCAGGGTTTTCAAGTGCTGCATGATAGGTATTGATGACTTTTAAAATCGGATTATCCGAGTTAAAAATGGTTTCTTCTACTGTTAACTCTTGATCTAGATTAGGTTCTTGAGGCAAAAATGTGGTGCGTAACCCTTTGCGGTAAATAATTTGACCTGTATCGGGAGCATCTTTTCCTGAAAGAATATTAAGAATCGAGGTTTTTCCTGTCCCATTTTTGGCAACAAACGCTATTTTTTGATCTTTGTGAATACTAAAAGATAGCCCTTCGAACAAAATGAGTTCGCCATACGACTTTGATATGTTTTCTACGTTGAGGTAATTCAAAATTTTGTTTTTGCAAAGAAAAGATAATTATCCACGATTTGCAGCCTTGAAATGGTGAATTAAAAATAAATATCGAATACACAGCGCTAGCAACAACGGAATCAACCCAATGGCAAAGGATTGCACCCCAGTCATCCAATGTAATCCCATAAGACTTAATAGAATTAAAAGGAATTTTAAATAGCTTATACCACGATTATTAAGTTGAGATTTAAGTAGGGAAGGGATAAATAAAATATTAAGTGCACAGGCCCATAAGAGGTTATAATTGTAAGCAGTAGCCGTATGATCCGTAGCAAACCAAAGGAGTAACAAAAGCACTCCAACGCCTCCTGTAATGGTAAATATTACCAAATCGAGCCATTTTGTTCGTTTGTTGTTTTTATGATCGTGATAGGTAATGAACAATAGGACTAGTGCTACAATACTCCAAACAAAAAGCGGACTGCCTATAAAGGCATTAGAAGTTATAATTCCAGAAGGGTTCAAGTTTTTTGTTTCCGCTACTAGTGGGGTATTGGTTGTTTTTGTGCGTGAATTTTCAAGAAGTTGAAACACATATTTTGGCAAAAATAAATGCTCTTCAATACTAGCAATCTGATCAATTTTTGAACCTAATGCGATATCGATTCCAAAACTTCCCCAAGAATTCTGGTTAAGATCGGATCGAATTAAATTTCTAAAGCTTAGTTGCTCAAAAGTCTCTGAAGGATCATAAACTAGTGGACTATTTAGAGTAGTTTCAATCCCCTCCTTGATTTTTGTGGCACAATTGTTATAGAAAAAATCATAGGGGTAGGTTTTGTTTTCCGTTTTGATGTTCTCTTTAAGCAGCGAATAGAATGCGGTTTTCTGTACTGTACTTAAATTTAAAACTTGTTCTGTAATGGATCGGTTTTGATATTGATATTGATCAAAAAAATCATCAAATTCAGACTGTCCAACTTCATAATTAAGTTGTCCTTGCACAAACTTCAAATAGAAGCCTTCACTTTCAAAGTCATAGCGCCCATAATCAAAAACGATATCAAACTTATAGACCGGGTCTTTGACGCGAATAGCAGAGTGTCCAAAAGCATCATTTAGTACATGACCAGGACCTAGTGTCAAAACACTAATTTTTGACTCTTCAGAGAGTTGCAGTTGGGCGGTTACTGTGCTTGTAACTACAATGAATAACAATATAATTATGTTTTTAAATCCCATTATCTAAAAATACTTAAATCAATTTTGAGTGAAAATACATTGGAGTATAGCGCGGCACTTTGATCACCAATATCTGTAAAGGCATAATCTAAGTGAAATCCGTTATACTTGAATCCTAGACCAAAATTAGGTTGAAATGTTAAAGGCGTAGAGTTGTCGATTTGTAATTCGTTCTGAAAATTGCCTATGCCTGCTCTTAAAAACACCAAATCTGTATAGGAAAATTCAAGGCCTAATGCTGGATTGAGACTAACAAATGAGGTTGAGATGAGGTCATTATTTTCTTCAAATCGCGCAATTAAATCGACCTCTGTTCTCAGTGTATAATCATAGTTAAAGGTGAATAGTTTGGATATTCCCAGTTGTAATTTTGGAAGTGTAAGTTCAGTTGTGGCAGGTTCTTCTTGATTTTCTCCAGGAATGGCATTTTGAATGTCTTTTAAGCGGTCTTCATCAAAAGCCCAAGCATTAAAAGTGGTAGTGATATCTCGAGCCATCAGTCCAAATTGCCAGCCATTAGTTTCAAACTGAAGCCCTAAATCCAAACCAAACCCCCATGACGATGCAAAATCGCCAATAATACGACGAATTACTTTCGCATTAACGCCATAATTCAATCCTTTTAACGGGAGCTTACGGGCATAGGAAAAGGTAAGGGCATAATCTGCCGCTGAAAATAAATTAATGCGGTCATAGTTGACAACACCTTGCTGATCAATAAGTCTAGTGGTATCCAAAATATCATCGACTCCAAAACGAATTAACGAGAGGCCAATCGCACTTTGCTCATCTAAAGGCCTCGCATAAGCGATATAATTGTAATTGGCAATATTTGCAAAATAACTCGAATGCATAAGAGCAAATTCATTGTCTTCTATGTGCACTAAGCCAGCAGGATTCCAGTAGCCCGAATTTACATCAGCACTAGAAGCCACAACCGCATTGCTCATGCCTAGAGCAGCAGCGTCCACGCCAATATTTAAAAATTCATTTGAATAGCTACGAGAGGTTTGTGCCATTAAAAATAGCGGTGTCAAAAAAAATAAAACGAGTTGTATTAGGCGCAAGGTTTGTTTTTTAATCGATCCGTAAACATTAGTTTAAACTCTATTTTTTTTTAGATATTGTAGATTCGTTACTGAAAACAAAAATAGTTTATTATTTTTACTAATTAAATACAATTACTATTGAAATCACATATACCTAATTTTATAACGCTATTAAATTTATTTTCTGGATGTGTAGCGGTCATTTTTGCCTTAGAGGGTGATATGAAGTGGACTGCTTTTTTTGTGTGTCTTGGCATTTTCTTTGATTTTTTTGATGGCCTTTTGGCACGCAAATTAAATGTACAAACTGCGCTCGGACTTCAGCTCGATTCTTTAGCAGACATGGTTACAAGCGGGGTAGTACCGGGTTTGGTGTTATTTCATTTATTGGGGTTAGCTTCGCCGCCGAGTTGGGAAACAACAGGTTTACTTCCTTATTTTGGACTCTTAGTAACACTAGCTTCCGCATATCGTTTGGCAAATTTTAATGTTTCAACCGAGCAATCTGATGCCTTTATTGGGCTACCGACGCCTGCAAATACACTCCTAATTATTTCCTTACCATTACTATTAGAGTATCAAAATAGTGCTGCTGTTACTACTATTATTTTAAATCCTTGGTTTCTTGTTGGGCTCACAGTTTTAAGTTGTTATTTGTTAAATGCACCAGTTAAATTGATCGCTTTAAAATTTAAAACATGGGACTTTAAAACCAATGCAAATAGATACCTATTAATTATTTTATCTGTAGCATTTCTTGTTACTTTTCAGTTTCTAGGAATTCCGCTAATCCTTTTAACCTATATTCTTTTATCTTTTATTTCTAATTAATAACTTAATAAACAAGTTTTATGGCTTCAGGCTTTTTTGCGTTACTCGATGATATTTCTGTTCTGATGGATGATGTAGTGACTATGAGTAAAATATCTGCTAAAAAAACGGCGGGTATTCTCGGAGATGATTTGGCTGTCAATGCCGAAAAAGCTTCCGGTTTTGTATCTTCAAGAGAATTACCAGTGTTATGGGCCATTACAAAGGGATCTATCTTTAATAAATTTATAATTCTACCAGCAGCGTTTTTACTCAGCGCCTTTTTACCTTCGTTGATTACAATTATATTGATTTTAGGAGGGCTTTATTTGGCTTATGAAGGGGTCGAAAAG
>Ga0115572_10000260_pt1 | contig 45295 bp, 39 predicted proteins | sample COGITO_mtgs_1206_FD_88681 | JGI IMG/M metagenome (GOLD analysis project Ga0115572, IMG submission 88681) | Pelagic marine microbial communities from North Sea - COGITO_mtgs_120607 | ecosystem: Environmental > Aquatic > Marine > Epipelagic | place: Germany:Helgoland, sampling site Kabeltonne... | reverse complement strand
TTCGTGTTCGCTCATCCGGGTCGAGGCTTCGGCAATGCGTTTTTGGGTCATTGGCGTCTCAGTCGGAGATCGGATGGTCGGGTGGGCTGTTTCACGCTGGTCGATCGCTTCAGGTGTCCGTACCAGGCCGCCGCGTTGCTTCGGCTCTGGGATCCCCGCTATAGCCGGGAGGGAAGGTGCGCATGAGTTCCTCGTCCGTCGGCGTTCGACGTATTTTTGCCTCTGGGGGCAGCAGCGCTTCGATTGAACGCATGATCCGTTTCGTGTCTGCGTTGGGGCTCCGATACTTCAGCTCGACTGGGTCGCCGACCATAGCGGTCACGACGGGTCGCGTCAGCGGGCTGACGGTGGGAAGCCGTTGGCTGCGAGGCCACACGTGCTCGGTGCCCCACAATCCGACCGGAATGACAGGCGCTCGTGTCCAGTCGGCCAGCTTGGCGGCACCCCAGCGACCCTTCAGTTCTGGCTCGAAGAAGGCTGGACCGCGTGGGATGGTGCCCTCCGGGGCAATCATCACCAACTCTCCGCCCTGAAGCGCGCGTGTCGCGGCGATCAGTGGTTCGTCGGAGCCTGAAGCTCGCTCGACTCGGACGCCGCCGAGCCCTTCGACAAGGCGGCCGATGAGTGGAATGTCGAACACTTCTTTCTTGCCTAATCCTCGAACGTTGCGGCCAACGCGCGCTAGCAACAGCCCCATTACGGTGGGGTCAAAGTACGACCGGTGGTTGAAGACGACGAGCGCAGGCCCGTCGGTCGGGATCCTTTCCTCGCTTATGAACACGATGTCGGCGTACGGGGCGACGAGTTCCGGCCGCATCAGGGGGCGTGACCACTCTTGAATCTCGCGACCTGCGACTTTGATCACCCCCTCGCTCTTATCGAAGTGGCGGATCGGCCACCCCTTGATCGTTGCCAGGGTTGCGAGTCTGACGTCGGGATTCACCGCGACAGGCTGGCCGACGAGATCCAGGAGCGGTGAGTCGAAGTAGCTGTCGCTGTAGGCCGTGCTGCGATTGAGACGCACCCCGTGCTGGGTGGCCCACTTTTGGACAGCGTGAGCCTTGTCCGGCCCCCAGACAAACGCGCCGTCGATTTCGCCGGTGTAGGCGTCGCCGTCGTTTTTCCACGCAGTCCCGACGACGCCGTCGAATCCGAGTGCGCGGGCGAGTGGCTCGGTGAACGCAAGCGGCGATGTCGATGCCAGCAGCAAGAGATCGCCAGCGGAGCGGTGATCGGCGATCAACAGCTTGGCGAACGGCAGAATCTGCTCGGAGATCTCAGCAGCCGCAGCTATCGACGCCTCAGCGACGTCGGTTACCGACCAGCCGGCCGTCGCGCGCACGGCGAGCTTGGCTGGTTGCATGAGGAGACGGGACTCGCCAACGACATCGAAGATCGTCTTGAGTGCCTTGGACGCAGCCCCGACGATCGGATCGACGAAGGGCACCGTCGAATCGGTGGAGATGCCTGCCGTAGCGAGATGCCGCATAAAGATCGGGGTCGACGACACTGAAATCAGAGTGCGATCGAGATCGAAGATGGCTGCTGTTGTCACTGGTGCTCCTTCGATAACCGAAATTTGCATGGTAGCGAGCCTCCTGAGGCGGCGGCATGGTGTCGTGTCATACTGGCGATGGTGGGTCGAGGGGCGACCTGCCGGAATCGAGGGCTCAGATGAATCTCGCAGAGGTGATCGGCGGACACGCCGACGATCAAATCGCACTGATCGATCGCGATGACCGAGTCGATTTTGGGACGCTGCGAGGGCGCGTCGCTGCGATGCAGATCGACCTCCAGGCCCGTGGTGTAGGCATCGACACGACGGTCGCGCTGGCGGCGGGTAACGACGTTGCGTTCGTGGTATCGACGCTTGCAGTGTTGGGTCTTGGCGGCATCGTCATGCCACTCAACCCGGGCAGTCCGACGAGTGAACTTGCGCGAAAACTGGCTGTTGCCAGTCCGTCGATGTTGCTCGTTGGTCATGCTGGACGACTCCACCTCGACGACCCTGCGGTCGGCACGCCGACGGTTGACCTCATCGCGATGGCATCGAGCGCCGCTGCGGCGCATGTTTCGGGCGAGGCGCCCTCAGCACCGGTGATCGTTGATCGTCCCGACGATGCACCGGCTTTCTACTTGGCTACGAGCGGTGTTTCGGGGGCAGCGAAGGTCGCAGTGCTCAGTCATCACAATCTGAGTTGGATCCACGAGGCGTTGCAGCGGATCGACCCTCCCCTCACGCCTGACACCGTCACGCTCGGCATCCTCCCGTTCACCCATATCTTTGGCCTGAACGTCGTGCTGCTTGCGTCGCTCGAGGCTGGTGCTGCGATCGTGCTTCAGCAACACTTCGACGCCGAGGAGAGTCTCCGCCTGGTCCGCGAGCATGGTGTCACGACACTTACCGGTGCGCCGCCGATGTGGCAGCGGTGGCTCGATGCCGACGCCCCGAACGACTCGTTGGCGACCGTGGATTTCGCAGCATCAGGCGCTGCTGCACTCCCGGTCGAACTGTTCGAGGGCGTTAAGAATCGCTTCGGCGTCGAGATTGCTCAGGGCTACGGGTTGACCGAGACCTCGCCGGTCGTCACCCTCGGACGCGGCGTGCCCGTTCGCCCGGCCTCGGTCGGTCGCGTGCTGCCAGGCGTGGACGTGGCGCTAGTCGACGAAGCAGGCGCGCCGGTGGACATCGGCGACGAAGGTGAGATCGTGGTCCGAAGTCCGGGCGTGTTTCTGGGCTACCTCGACGACCAGGAGGCGACTGAGTCAGTCCTGTCCGAGGACGGTTGGCTTTGGACAGGTGATGTCGGCATCTTCGACGACGACGGCTATCTTTACTTGGTCGACAGGATCAAGGACATTGTCATCGTGTCAGGGTTCAATGTTTACCCGGCTGAGGTCGAGAGCGTTTTGATGCAGCTCCCCGGTGTGATCGGGGCGGTCGTGACCGGAATAATAGATGAGGCGACAGGTGAGACTGTCGTTGCGCATATCGCAGGGACCAGCACCCGCGATGAACTGGAGCAACACTGCACCGAGCAGCTCAGCCGGTATAAGCGCCCGACTGAGTACCACTTTCTCGACGAATTGCCGATTGCCTCGAACGGCAAGGCGATCCGACGGGCCCTGCGTTAATGGGGGCGCCGGGCAGCTTTACCTTCGAGCGGGCCCCAGAACTTCCAGGAGCGGACTGGCTGAGCAAGTACCTGTTCGGAGCGATCCGTGCAGCGATGCCGAGGTTGTGGGACTTTGAGATAGAAGGCCGCGAGTACGTGCCCACCACTGGTCCCGCAGTCATCACACCGAATCACCTGTCGTTCTGCGATTCGGTGTTCGTGCCCGCAGCTTTACCGCGTCGCGTCTGGGCGATCGGGAAAGGCGAGTATATGGATAGTTGGAAGACTAGACATCTGTTTCCGGCGATGGGGATGATTCCGGTCGATCGATCAGGCGGCGACGCTGCGCTGGCGGCACTTGATGCTGCGGCTGACGTGCTGGACCAGGGTCATCTGTTCATGATCTACCCCGAAGGCACACGGTCGCGAAGCGGCAATTTACACAAGGGGCGCACGGGTGCAGCCCGGCTGGCGATGCGCTGCAATGCGCCCATCATCCCGGTGGGCCACGAAGGAACCATCAAAGTGCAGCCGCCCGATAAGTTCATGATGAAGCCGCGACAGCACGTCATGGTTCGCTTCGGTGCCCCGATGTGGGCTCACGAGTACGGCGATCCTGACGACCCTCGCACGCTGCGCCGTTTCACAGACGCCGTTATGTTCGAGATCGCTCAGCTGTCGGGCCAACAGTACGTCAACACCTATGCTGGGGATGTTGTTCGTCCGGCCGGGTCGACCGCACCATCGGCACCCGCTGTGATCGACGAGCATCAGTCGATCACCTTGAGCCGGCCGAGCCTCATCAGTTCGGCTTCGTCAGCTCAGATCGTCCGATCTGCATCGGCGAACGCAGCCCCGAGCGTCCCCATCGCTGATGGGCCGCTTTTGATCCACCCGTCGTCCGAACGACTGTCGATTCCATCGCAGCGAGTCACTGCCGACTCCGGTGACGTCGACGACGTTCCGCGTGTCGGGATTCCGCCTGGGCGCCGGGCAAAGGCGCCGGACAGTGAGATAAACAACGACGCTTGATCGCGCCCCAACGCGCCGGACGGCCGCAGCGACTGCGAAGCATTGCATCAGCATGCTTCAATATCGTTTGATGGCCGAGGACGCTTTGATTACCGGTGCTGCGGCACCTGCCGGAAACCGCTGGATCCGCTCCGCTCCCGTACTCGACTCGATCTGGGCGATCGCCGTTGCTGCGCTGATCATCGCGTCATCGTTCTTTGCGCTCGTCGACGTCGAGAATCCGCTTTTTCGGACCGGCGCAGCGCCGCTGCGTGTGTATGCGCTCTGGTTGCCGGTCCTGGCCGTGCTGATCGCCGTGTTCGCTGCTGCGCAGCGATCTGTGATGCCTGCGGCAGTGGCGTCCGGAATTCTCGTTCCGTCGATAGCGCTGCTGGGTTCGTTAGCTGGAGCGTTGTTCTTTGATTCAGTGTCGCCGTTCACCGATGCGGGAACCCCGCTTTCGCTTGGGTGCGCTGCTGTCGGCGTTGCGATGCTGCTCCGCTGGTTTGTCTACCAGCCGGTGCCAGAGCGTGGTGTGGAGTCGCGTCCGACAATGATGTCCGCACGAGTTCTGCTCGGGATCGGCTCGGTACTCGTGGTAAACGTTGTCATTGCAGCGTTTCGGGACGGACCTGAGTGGTCGGCGTCGTTCGTCGTCGCCACGATGTTCATGTTGCTCACACCGCTGGTGGTGCTCGCGTCAGCGGCCGCCCGTACCGTGGTGGCGAATTCACTTGCAGCGAATGCAGCGTCAGCTCAATTTGTGGCGGTGGTTCTCACTGTGCTTTTCGGTGACCAGGTCGGCGTCGCATCGGTCTTTGCACTCCGAACGGGTGTAGTCGGTTTAGTCGCCCTTGGCGCAGCGGCCGTGGCCGCCGTCTTCGGGATGATCATGGCCGTGGTCGAGTCTGACTCGGCTTCAGTTATCTCGGTAGATGATGACTCCTCATGGCGCTGGGACGTCAGCGATGGAATGTGAGCGGCGGTCGAGGCGACGTCGAGGTGTCGGTCGTCAGACGACGACGTTGACCATGCGGCCGGGAACCACGATGACTTTGACTGGCGATCCACCGTCGAGCGCAGCGACGACCTTGTCGTCGGCGAGGGCAGCGGCTTCGAGTTCGTCCTTGCTTGCATCGGCGGTGACGGACACTCGACTCCGAACCTTGCCATTCACTTGGATCGGCACCTCGATCGTGTCGTTGATGAGCAACTTGGGGTCCGCGACCGGAAAATCGACGTAGGCGATCGTCCCGCCGGTCGAGTCGGACCGGCCGAGTCTGCTCCAGAGTTCCTCGGCAACGTGGGGAACCAGCGGGGCAAGCATCACGACCATCGGCTCTGCAACTTCGCGCGGCATCTCACCGAGCTTGGTTATATGGTTGTTGAGCTCGATTAGCTTGGCGATCGCAGTGTTGAACCGCAATGCATCCATCTCGGTACGAACCGTGTCGATTGTCTTGTGAAGCAGCCTGCGGGTCTCGTCGTTCGCCGGCGTCTCGACGACAACGCACTCGCCGGTTTCCTCGTCGACCATATTGCGCCAAAGTCGCTGAAGGAATCGGTATTGACCGACCACGTCGCGAGTGGCCCATGGGCGCGAGGCATCCAGCGGCCCCATCGCCATCTCGTACAAGCGGAGCGTGTCGGCGCCGTACTGATCGTACATCTCGTCAGGTGAGACAGCGTTTTTCAAGCTCTTGCCCATCTTGCCCCACTCGCGGGTGACCGGCTTGCCGGCGAACGTGAAGCCGGAGTGTTCATTGCCCTCGACCCCGGTGGCTTCGACGTAGATCCCTCGTTCGTCCTTGAAAGCTGCGGCCTGGATGTAGCCCTGGTTGTACAGACGCGCATATGGCTCGATGGAACTGACGTGGCCTAGGTCGAAAAGCACCTTGTGCCAGAAGCGGGCGTACAACAGGTGCAGCACGGCGTGCTCGACACCCCCCACGTACAAGTCGATACCACCGGGGTGATCGGGACGGACGTCGGTGCGCGGACCCATCCAGTAGTGCTCATTGTCAGGGTGGACGAACGCCTCTTCGTACGTGGGATCGATGTAGCGGAGTTGGTACCAGCACGACCCGGCCCATTGCGGCATAACGTTGGTGTCTCGGCGGTAGGTCTGAACGCCACGTCCGTCACCCAGGTCGAGCTCGACATTTACCCAATCTTCCAACTGATCGAGCGGGCTCTCGGGATTTGAGAACTCGTCGTCGGCGTCGAAGGTGCGCGGCGAGAACTGGTCGGTCTCTGGCAGCTCCACCGGAAGCAGCGCGTCGGGAATGGCGTGGGGGTGGCCATCATCGTCGTACACGATCGGGAAGGGCTCGCCCCAGTACCGCTGCCTGCTAAACAACCAGTCGCGCAACTTGTAGTTGATGGTCGCTTCGCCAGCGTTATGCGCCTCGAGCCATGCGTTGGTGAGGGCGATCCCGTCGGCTTTGTTGTCGACGCCGTTGAGATCGAGCGGCTGCGTGCCGTCAGGAGTACCCGACGACTGAACGTAGGGTGCATCGCCCACGTAGGCGGCTGGCCACACGGTGGTGTCGAGGGTTGGTTCAATGCGGTGATCCTCGAACCAGTTGTCCGGTGGCTGTTGAATCGCAGGGATTGGCAAACCGAACTTGCGGGCGAACTCGAAGTCGCGTGCGTCGCCACACGGCACAGCCATGATCGCTCCCGTGCCGTAGCCCATCAACACGTAGTCGGCAACCCAGATTGGAAGCTGCTTTCCGTTTATCGGGTTCGTCGCGTAGGCGCCGGTGAATACGCCGGTTTTTTCGCGCGTGTCATCTTGGAGTTCGAAGTCTTTCTTGCCGGCGGCCTGCTCGCTGTACGTCGCGATTTCTGCGGCGGTGGTCGGATCGGCGAGCCGGTCGACCAGCGGGTGCTCGGGGGAGAGGACCATGAACGATGCTCCGAAGAGCGTGTCGGGTCGGGTGGTGAAGACGGTGATCGGACCGGCATCAGACTCGAAGTCAACTTTCGCTCCTTGGCTGCGTCCGATCCAATTGCGCTGCATCGACTTAATGGCGTCGGTCCAATCGAGGGTATCGAGGTCGTCGATCAGCCGGTCGGCGTAGGCGGTGATCCGCATCATCCACTGGCGCATATTGCGCTTGAAGACAGGAAAATTGCCGCGGTCCGACCGGCCGTCGGCGGTGACCTCCTCGTTGGCGACCACTGTGCCAAGTCCGGGACACCAGTTGACTGGTGCCTCACTTACGTAGGCAAGACGGAGTTCGTCGATGGCAGCGTTGCGTTCCTCGGCGTTAAGTTCCGACCAGGCTCGGCCGTCGTCAGTGAGGCGCGATTCGGACTCAAACTCTGCAACCAAGTCAGCGATCGGGCGGGCCTTCTGCAATGCGTCGTCGTACCAGGAGTCGAAGACCTGGCTGAAGATCCATTGAGTCCAGCGGTAGTAGTGGGGGTCGGTTGTTGAGATCGATCGGCGGATGTCGTGGCTCAGGCCCAGGCGTCGGAGCTGCCGGCGCATGTTCGCGATGTTGGCGTCGGTTGTGACCGCCGGGTGGGTACCGGTCTGGACTGCGTACTGCTCGGCCGGCAGACCGAATGCGTCGAATCCCATCGTGTAGAGAACGTTGTGACCGGTCATCCGCTTGTAGCGGGAGAACACATCAGTGCCGATGTAGCCGAGTGGATGACCCACGTGGAGACCGACCCCCGAGGGATACGGAAACATGTCCTGGACGAACAGCTTCTCGCCCCGCGTGACAACCAGTTCGGGATCGCCAAGTGGGCCGGCGGGGTTGGGAGTTTCGAAGACGCCATGTTCTTCCCAGTGGTCTTGCCAGCCGACCTCGATGTCCTGGGCGAGTTCGGACGTGTAGCGGTGTGGAGGTGTATCCGGAGTGCTCTCGATGGTCGATTCGTCGTCGCTCATAACAACGGCCCAGCCTACGACCCGCCGCTCGACCAGAACGAGAGCGATCTGTCCGGTCCCGGCAAATCAGTGGGGCGCGGTAGGTTCGTCGCGTGGTGGAGGTCAACGGAGCGGTTGCGTGGGGATTTGAGAGAGTGGAGGATGTCTTGCACAGCAATTTTGTCGATTTTGCCGCGCTGAGTGCGGGATTCGTGCTGTACGCAGATGGTGAGGCACAGGTCGACATCTGAGAGGGCTTCGCAGACGCGGCGAGTGGCCGCGCTTGGGAGGATCGCACGCTCCAACTCGCCTTCTCGACCACGAAGGGTGCCTCCGCAATTTGCGTGGCCTGTCTCGTCGACGCGGGCAGGTCGTCATACGACGACACCGTGGCGTCGCATTGGCCCGAGTTCGCCGCAGCTGGCAAAGAACATGTGACCGTGCGCCAGATGATGAGCCATCAGGCTGCGCTGCCGTATGTCGACCAGGCGCTTTCTTTCGACGACCTACTGGCCATGGGTCCAGTCGTTGAGGCGCTAGCATCTCAGTCCCCTGTCTGGGAACCGGGAACGAGCCACGGCTACCACGCACTCAGCTACGGCCGGCTCGTCGGCGACGGCGCAGGAGCATGGGCACACCAGAATGCTGGCGCGCGGATCACACAAAACGTCCCAACGTGTAAGTCATGCAGCGCACCAATCAGTACGAACGGGCAATACCGATGTTCCTGACTGGTTACTCCTGGTGAACGAGCAGGGGTCTTAGAGGAAAAGCTTCACCTATACGGGCTACGAGTTTGGTGCTCGGGGCCGTTGTGGTCACAAGTGCATTTGCGACGGGAAGGTTTTGTAATCAGCGCTGTATTCGGGTGGTTGCGAATATCTAACGGAATCGTTGAATGAGTTTCCGTCCGGACTCGACAGGGGACTTCAGCGCCCGGATCGCACGACGGTGCATCCGATTCATCTGCTGGATCAACGCAAGATGATCTTCATCCAGTATGTCGCTGATATCTCTTCCGTACAGGGTGTCGAACGTGGGGCGACCAGTTTTTCGGTGAAGCGGCACTTCGCGATCTGCCCGGTCTAAAACCACCACGCTGTCATAAAGGTGAACCCCACCAAGCGTTCGTGTCCATATCGACGGTTCAAAGTCTTCGGCGCGTGTGTGGAAGGCGTGCAGGTCGTCAATAAGCGGTTTGACGAACTCGATGAATGTGTCCGACCGTCGAAGTCCACCGTCGTACTCCTGTCGATAGTTCGTGTGAAGGTCCTCAACCAGGTACACACCGTTGGTGTTCATCGCTGGCCATAGTTTTTGAAGAGTGAGGAGTTGGTGCGCCGGACGATGGCTGCCGTCGTCGATTACGATGTCGAACGGGCCGTCGTTATCCGCCAATTTGCCTAAGAAGTTTGGGTCGCCCTGATCACCGACCCGTATCTCTATGTCTCTTTTTGCGAGAGCTTTAACACGGGGGTCGATGTCGACACCAGTGATGTGAGCGCCCGGGCCGAACCATTCCTGCCAAAGGTCGAGCGATCCGCCGTGAGACACTCCGATTTCCAAAATCCGGGGCGATTGGTACCGAAACGGTTTGAAATGACGCTCATAGATGTCGAAGTAATGCATCCACTTGTGGATCAAACGGCCCTCGTTGGCCTCGAAGATCTGTTCAAGGGATCGCTGGGATCCAAACTTGCGAAGCCGTTGCATCCCCATCGGTGGCAAAGGTAGCCGACCAGACAAAGGTTCTCACCAGACGCAGATTCCGATGCGTAAGTGGTTTGCGGGGTCTTAAAAGAAAAGCTTGACCTATACGGGTTATGGATTTGGTGCTCGTGGTGGCTGCGCAAATCACACGGGTCTGAGGCCGTCACTGGCTGCCTCAAGACGTCTGGTGCGTTGACCCCGTGACAACCGTTTTGTGCGGGCTGTGAGCACAGAAATCGTTGTTCTGAGGACGGCGGCCCTGCGGTTTGGTGACATCAGTCCACCTGACGCCGTCACACAGGCCCACGGAAACGCTCCGTGGTAGACGCGTGTGCGTTCTCGGAGACTTCTTTCGTATCTTTCGTAACCCCGTAGCCCCATCCGGCAGGCACCTAGGCCGGTGGTGGCATCCCCCTCAGTGGGCTCTCCGAATCGTCTCGCGTCAGCCCGCTTGCTCCGGCCCCGCCGCCGTCCACCCCGGCGCAACTGTTGTTGATGGGGCCCGGCACGGTCGGGTCAAAACGCTCACCTTGAACGGATCACTGTTGGCGAACAATGCAGCTCGAAATCCGTTCAACACCCGGGAGGTCCACGCCACCGAGATGCCCGCAGCGAATGGGATTACAAATACGTCGAGCCTTGCGAAGATGTATGACGCAACCGTGAGTGGTGTCGACGGTGTCCGGTTGTTGTCGCCAGAAGTGATGCAGGCCGCGTCAGATCAGGCAGCCGTTGGTCCAGATGCAGCGCTCGTTGTCGAGACCCGCTTTGGAATGGGGTTTCTGCTCGACAACGAAACCGTTCCGTTGCTTGGAACGAACGCCTTCGGTCATGCCGGTGCCGGTGGTTTGCTCGGCTAAGCCGACCCTGACTCCGGTGTCGGATATGGATACGTGATGAATCAGATGTTGCTCGGAATCGCCGGCGACCCACGCACGCCTCGCCTCAACGATGCCGTGCGGGCATGCTTGCGATCACACACTGAAGTCGCAGGGCATTCGCTTGATGCCGTTGATGAACCCAGAGACGAGGCGGTCGGGCTCGCCCGTGATCTCGAGGTCGGGCAACTCGCGAAAGATCTCGTCGTAGATCACCTGGATCTCGCGACGAGCAAGATTTGCCCCAAGACAGAAGTGTGGACCACCGGCTCCGTAGCCCTCCATGTCCTTGGTGTTCGAACGAGTGATGTCGAAGCGGTGCCCGTCGGGGAAGTGGTCTTCGTCCCGGTTTCCGGACCAGTACCACATCACAACTTTCTCGCCGGCTGCAATCTTTGCTCTGCCGATCTGGACGTCTTCGTTGGCCGTTCGTCGCATGTGGATGACGGGTGACGCCCATCGGACGATCTCGTCGGCAGCGGGAAGGGCCATGTCGTCAAAGTTGGCGCGGAGCAGCTCGCGCTGATCGGGATGCTGGGTGAGTTGATGCATGCCCCATGAAATGGCGTTGCGGGTGGTCTCGTTCCCGGCCACAGCGAGTAGGATGAAGAAGGATCCGAACTCGGCCGCAGTCAGCCGCTCGCCGTCGACTTCTGCATGCATCAGGATCGATGCAATATCGTCGGTGGGGTCTAACAGGCGGCTCTCGCCGAGAGCCTGGGCGTAGTCGAACATGCCAGCTGCACCCATGATCAGGCCATCGAGATCCATGGCGAATTCGGGGTCGCCTGCGCCGAGGATGGTGTTCGTCCAGTCGAAGATCTGCTGCTCATCGTCTTCGGGTACTCCCAACATGTCGCAGATGATTTGCAGGGGCAGGGGAGCGGCGAACGACTCGACGAAATCGATCGACTCGCCTGCGGCCTTCTTGTCCTTCGCTGCAGTGACCAACCGCTTGGCTCGAACCTTGACTGACTCCTCGATCGCAGCGACCATTTTTGGGGTGAAGCCCTTCTGCACCAGCATCCGGAATTTGGCGTGGCGCGGATTGTCCATGACGATCATCGACCCAAAGAACTCAAGCGTCTCGGGCGGCTGTTCGCCAAGGGTGATGCCGGCCGCAGAGGAGAACAGATCCGCTTTGCGATTGACCTCCTTTATGTCGTCGTACGTCACCGCCGACCAGAATCCCGGTCCTCGGATTCCGCCCTCGATCACCGAAAGCTCCTCGTGGAAGCACATGCCGTCGCCATGTTTAGTTTCGTGGCGCATGGCGGCAAAGGCGTCGTTGCGAGCGTCAAGTGGCTTCAACCAGAAGTCGTTTGATCCGAGGTATGCGTCGGCGACGGTGCGGTATTCAGCCATTACATCATCGTGGCAGCCGTAGTGTGGGTCGCGTGCCACTGGAGATTGTTTGCCCTCGGTGCGAATCGGACGAGTCGGTGAGCGGCCGACCGCTCGACGATGGGCGAATCGGATTGACCTGCGATGCGTGCACAATCGCCTGGGAGCGGGATCCGCGCCCGACCTGTTCGAAGTGTGGAGGCGACGACCTCTACCACGCACCGCTGGTAATTCTGGAAAAGTCGCGTGGAACCCAGATGTCGGTCCAGGGAATCCATGTCGAGTACGGCTGTTGGGCTTGCGACCCACCTGAGGTGAAGGTGCGGGGCGGGCGGACGCACCACCTTCCGGACCGACTCGACGGCAGCCAGTGACCACGATCCGCCCCGTACCTGAGAGGGGTTAGGTGTCACGGCTAATGTCGAAGGCGATGTGGGACTCGACGATCGCACGACTCGAATCCGCTGCCGACTCGAGCGCTGGCGTTCGGTTCGTTGGTCACTCGGTGATGCCGGGCGGTGAGCCCGTGTACGTCGGTTGGGGCCAGATACACGACGAGTCCCGCGCTGTTGCCGCTGCATTCCAGGCCAAGGGGCTGGTGCCCGGTGATCACGTTGCGGTACTCGGCCCGACTAGTCGCGAGCTGATCACGATCGTCCGCGGCTGTTGGATGGCGGGGATCGCCTCGATGGTGCTTCCGCTCCCGATGCGGATGGGGTCGCTCGACGTGTTTATCGACTCGACTCGTGCTCGGATCCGCCACGGCGATGCAAAGCTCGTGCTGATCGATGACCAGCTGGCCGACTTCTACACCGCAGTTGAGGGCGACCCGCCGATCGAGTCGATGGAGTCGGTGATGCCCGGCTCGCCAAACGTCCCGAGTGGCGACGCTCTCGAGCTGCCGCCGCACGATCCTGATCGTCTAGTGATCCTTCAGTACACGAGTGGATCCACGAGTGAACCCAAGGGAGTGATGATTCCCGATCGGGTCTTATCGGCCAACCTCGACGCGGCGTGCGAGGCAGCTGTCCTCGGGCCCGGCGAGGTGATGGTCTCCTGGCTACCGCTGTATCACGACATGGGCCTCGTCGGCTTCCTTGCACTGCCGATGACTAAGGGCGTCGATCTCGTCCAAGCAGCGCCGCAGGACTTTCTAGCGCATCCTGGCAACTGGATGGAGTGGATTTCCCAATACAGCGGGACGGCAACGGCGGGTCCGAATTTCTCATGGGTGCTCGCAACCCGTGCGCTTAAGCGTAAATCTGATCTCGATCTGTCGTCGCTAACGCTTGCCCTCTCCGGTGCGGAGCCCGTCGACCCGAAAGCCGTTGATGCATTCGTTGCGGAGGCCGAACGGTTCGGATTCACCGCTGGGGGTGTGTTTCCTGCCTTCGGAATGGCCGAGGTTGCGATCGCAGGTGCGTTTCCCGTTCGCGGCCGTGGGCTCGTGACCGACACAGTCGACCGTCAGGTGCTGGAGACCCAGCGAGTTGCCAAGCCAATCGAAATCGAGGAGCCGGACGACTTCGCCCTGCGTGCACGACGACTGCCGCTGCTCGGCAAGGCCGTCCCGGGTCTCGAGATGAAGGTCGTCGACCCTCACACCCACGAAATGGTTCCCGAACGTCATGTCGGCGAACTCCTGCTTCGTGGCACGTCGGTCACCCCGGGGTATTACAAACGCCCCGATGCGACCGCCGCTCTGTTCGATGACGGGTGGTTGTGCACTGGTGACCTGGCCTACCTGCTCGACGGCGAACTGGTGATGTGTGGCCGGATTAAGGACGTCATCATCGTCGGCGGCCGCAACGTGTTCCCCGAGGACATTGAACGTGCGGTTGGCCCTCTCGACGGCGTCCGTGCCGGCAACGTCATCGCGCTCGGTGTTGAGGGGTATAAAGGTAAGGAGTCGGTCGTTGTCGTGGCCGAGGTGCGGCTGACCGGTACCTCGGGTGGTTTAGATGACGTGCGAGCACACATCCATGAGCGCACACTTGAAGTGTGCGGGCTTCCGCCGAGAGACGTCATGCTCGTGCAGCCCGGCACGCTTCCGAAGACGAGTAGCGGCAAGCTGCAGCGCGCAAAGTGTCGCGAAGAATACCTCAATGAGGAATTGCAGTTCGTCGGATGACGGTGGTCGAGTGGCGCTGGGCGGCAGTGCTGCTGTCGGTGGGTGCATTCACTGTCACCGGATGTGTTGACGCCGACAGCGGTGCTGCCGACCTGTTGCCGATCGACTCTACGGGGCCGGCTATTCCGTCTACTGGCAGCACCACGACGACGATGATGAGCGATGCAACGACGATCAGTACGACGACGTCCACTACTGCAAATACTACGACGATGCCGGCGCCGCTGGAACTGCGCCTCAACCAAGTCCAGATGCTCGGATCGCATAACAGCTTTCACCTCGTTCCTGAACCGACGTTGTTCGCCGGGATCGAAGCGGTCTCGGCGGATCTGGCGCGAGACATCGAGTATTCCCATCGGACGCTCACCGAACAGTTGGCAGATTTCGGCATCCGCCAGTTCGAACTCGACGTCTTCGCTGATCCGACCGGCGGGCTCTACTCGAGTCGTGCTGCGAACGTCGTCGTCGGACTTGCTCCGGAATCGGCTGACGCAGCTCTGGACGCTCCCGGATTCAAGGTATTACACACCCAGGATTTCGACTACGAGACGACGTGCCCAACGCTGGTGGCGTGCCTCAGCGAGATCGATACATGGTCGAGAGAACACCCGGAACACCTCCCGATCATGATCCTCATCGAGCTGAAGGATCTCTCGGTTCCCGAAGCTGCAGCCGAAGAAGGCCTCGAGTTGACGATCGATCTCCCGTGGGCTCAGCCGGTCGAGACCACAGGTGAGGTGCTTGCAGCGCTTGATATCGAAGTTCGGTCGGCATTCGGTCTCGGCCGTTTGTTCGAGCCCGACGAACTGCGCGATGGTGCTTTGACGTTGGCTGCGGCGATTGGCGACAGCGGGTGGCCCACCATTGAAACCCTCCGCGGCAGAGTGATCGTTGCGCTTAACGACACCGGTGGCCAGCGTGATCTCTACACCACCGAAACCCCGGTTCTTGAGGGGCGTCCGATGTTCACCAGCTCGACGCCCGGCGCCCCCGATGCTGCATTCGTGCGCTTCGACGACCCATTCGATCCTGGTCTGGACGAGGCAGCAGCGGCTGGATACCTGATTCGGACGCGGACGGATTCGCCTACCGTCGACGCCCGTTCAGGCGACACTTCGCGGCGAGACGCCGCGCTGCTGAGCGGCGCTCACTTCCTGAGCACTGACTACTACGAGCCGTCGTCCTTCTTCGACAGCCCATACGTTGTTGCGCTGCCCGGCGGTGTGATTGCCCGCTGCAATCCGGTCACTGCGCCACCCGCCTGCCGCGACGATCTCCTCGGCGAACCCTGATTCGCCCACTCCTCGTCGGCGTTCGCGTTGTTTATCGTGCGATCAGGTCGGCTGGTCCGGTAGTAGCTGAGCTGACATCGGGAGTTCGATTGCTGCGCTGATGTTCCCGACTGGGTGGAACAATGAGCCTCGAACTCGTGAAGTGAAATTGAAAGCCGGGGAACTCCTATGCTCGCTCCATCATGAGCGACGGCTGGGAGCGACGACAGGAACGCACGCGACGTGATGTGCTCGATGCAACTGGCGCACTGATTGCGGAAGCCGGAGTCGAGGGGCTTACGATGCGCAAGCTCGCCGAGCGCGCCGGTGTTGCGGTTGCGACGCTCTACAATCAGTTCGGTGACCGCAGTGGGGTGCTCGTCGCTTTTGTGAGTGCGGGCCTGGACCAGCTTGAGATTGAGTTGGACGCGCAACCAGATGCCGGACCCGTCGACACCACCCGAGCGCTTTTCAACGCGCTTGACGAAAACTTTGCAGCCGAGCCGGAAGTGTGGCGGCCAATCTTCGCTTCGCTCAAGCCAGGAACGGGCCCGCATGGAATGGGAGCGGTCGGCGATCGTGTCGTGGCCTATCTTGAGGCAGATTTTGCTAAGGCAGCCGCTAACGGCCTCTTCGCCGTCGATTGTGACGTTGGAGCGCTTGCGCGGCACGTATTCACGATGCGTATGAACCGAGTCGAGAAGTGGGCGCAGGCGAGTATCGATTGGGGTGTCTATCGATCGTCGTCGACGCTTGGCCTGGAGCTGGCCCTGGCGGCAGTTCTCGTAGAACCGTTCCGGAGCCGAGCGCTCGCTTGCTCGGGCATTTTGCGGTGATGGCCGCTGAGCGGAGCAGCACTTGCGGTGTCGGTAGGTACGGGATCTGCCCCGTCCCGCTCAGCGCAATTGATGCAGTAACACCTTTAAAGACGAGGTAGCAGTCCTAAAGGTTTGTGTCGTTCCCGGGAGGGGGTTATGGTCAGAGGTGCCACGGGACTTCGACCCATGGCGATAATTTTGATCCCAGAGGGGGAATTTGATGGACTGGAAGCGAATCGATGCGGCGCGACGCGCAAAGGGGCCGGTGGAAGCCGACCTCGTCGAAGCTTTTGCCACCGGAAAGATTAACCGCCGAAACTTTGTTAAGCGCGGAACGATTGTCGGCCTGTCGGTGCCATTTATGGGCGCCATCATCGCCGCCTGTGGCAGCGATGATGACAGCGGCAGCGAGCCCGCAAGCACGGGCGATGCTCCGGTAGATACTGCTGCCACGACGGATGCCCCGTCTGGTGGATCTGGCGGCGAAATAATTGCTGGTATCCAAACTGGTGACGCAAACTCAGGGCTTGACCCGCTAAATATGCTTGACCTGGGCACGTATTCGGTGCTCTCACAGAGCTTTGAGTACCTCGTTGGTCTCGGCGACGATGGAAACATCGCAGCAACCGGTCTTGCCACTGAGTGGAGCCCGAACGACGACGGTAGCCAGTGGACCTTTAAGCTTCGCGACGGGGTCGAGTGGATGGGCGGCGAGGGCCAGTTGACCGCCGCCGACGCCGTTGCCACGATCGAGCGTATGGTCGAAGTAGGTGCAGGCCTCGACGGAGTCGTTGGCCCTGGTGGCGCTGTAGCAGTTGATGACACAACGCTTCAGATCGACCTGTTGTCGCCGAATGGAAACCTTCCGGTCCTGCTGTCGCTGTTCAACCCACAGTCACTGGTCACTCCGGCTGATTACACAAGTGGCACCGTGCTCAACGAGCGGAAGACCGGGACTGGAGCATGGATGCTCGAGGACTTCGATCCATCTTCGTTCCGAGCTAAATTCGTCCCGAACCCCAACTGGTGGGGTGGAAATGTCAACCTCGACAGTGTCGTGCTTCAGGGCTTCGACGACGGTGGAACAAAGGTGGCCGCAATGGCTGCCGGCGAAATTGACGTCATCCAAGACTTTTCGGTCAATGACGGAGCAAACCTGCTCACGGATGAGAACATCACAGTGCTCACCCCACCGTCTGCGAACCACCGCCAGTTGTGGTTCAACACGCAGCTGCCTTCGGGCGGTCCATTCACCGATCCGAGGGTTCGCCAGGCCGTCGGGTTCGCAATCGATCGCCAGCAAATCGTTGACACGATTTACGAAGGCCAGGCTCTCATTGCCAATGACCATCCCGTGTACCCGACCCTTCCGTACTTTGATGCCACGCAAGAGCAGCGGACAGTTGACCAGGAGAAGGCCCGCCAGCTGTTGTCTGACGCGGGCTACCCTGACGGAATTGAGTCCACCCTGCAGGTTGGTGATATCGGCGAGGTTCCCCAGATAGCAGCCATCGTGCAAGCAAACTTGGCTGAAATCGGCATTGACCTGAAGGTCTCGGTTACACCGAACTCGGACTTCTACGGCGAGTACTGGTGCCCGGGTGCGAGTTATGGCACGGATCCGGAGTCGGCAGGTCCCGGGATTCCTTGTGGGGCTTCGGCTGATATCGGGATTGTTGACTACGGTCACCGGCCAACTCCTGACATCTATTTCGGTCGTGCACTCGCGACCGACGGAGACTGGAACTCCTCTAACTACAATTCGGCTGAGTTCGACAGCTTGTTCAAGGATTACCAAGCGGCAGTTGACGTCGACGGTCAGAAGACCGCAGTTGGTCAGATCCAACGTCTTCTTCACGAAGACATGCCTGCGGTGTACCACACGTTCTTCAACTACCTGTCGGGCCACAGCACGTCGGTGAAGGATGTGCAAACGACTGCGCTTGGTCATCTGCTTTTCCAGAAGGCAACGAAGTCCTGATCAGGCACCTGGCCGCCTGACCGGTCAGATTTTCGAGCCACTACTGGAGGGGGAACAGCGAATACGCTGTTCCCCCTCTGCATAGGTTTCGATGAGGTAACCGCTCAACTCTGGGGAAGTGAAACGTGCTCCGATTCATCCTTCGACGCCTATTTCTCGCGCTGATCACCCTGGCGATCATTCTCGTGATCATTACGTTGATTCCGAACATCGCGCCAGGAGACCCTGCGCGGAAAATTGCTGGAGGTACCGCGTCCCCCGAGCGCCTCATCGAAGTAAATGAGTCGCTCGGACTTCAGGACCCGGTATCTGCACAACTGGCAAACCTTGCGACGTCGGTATTCACCCTCGACTTCGGAGAGTCGTTTTCAGTCGCCAAAGGCGAACCAGTGATGAGTCTCGTATGGAGTGCACTGTCGAATTCCGCGAAACTCGTCGGGTTCTCCCTACTGGTGATGGTTCCTCTATCGATCCTGGGAGGTCTTGTAGCGGCCTACAAGAAAGATACGTGGATCGATCGAACAATCGTCAACACGGGGCTAGCGTTTTCGGCGATTCCGGACTTCGTTGCGGGAGTGTTCTTGCTTGCGTTCCTTGCTGTTCCGTTCGAATTCTTTAAAGTCCAGGCATCTGCTCCACCTGGGTCAAGCGCTCTTGTTCAAGCGCAACACTTACTACTGCCCGTGGTAGCGGTTTTGATGGTGTATTTCGGGTACATCGCTCGTGTCACCCGAGCGGGCACGATTACTGCCCTTGACTCGGATTACGCACGAACAGCTTTCATGCGCGGTCTATCTACGCGCGAAGTGTTCAGGAAGCACATCGCTCGCAACGCGCTCCAGCCGACTGTTGCAGTCTTAGGTACGCAACTCGGATACCTGTTCGGTGGCATGGTTGCTCTTGAAATTGTCTTTGGGTACCAAGGAATCGGGAACCTGATTATTCGGGCAGTGGATCGCGCCGACTATCCAGTCCTGCGCGCTGGCGTACTCACAGTGGCCATCATCTACATGATCGCAACGCTTGCGGCGGATCTGTTGGTCGCCTACATGAACCCGCGGGCACGCGCCAATCTTGGAGAGGCCTCATGAATCCGATTTATGACCCTGAAGGCGAGCTAACTCCGATTGGAAGTCCAGAGGCAGAAGCCGATATCCCAGAAGTTGAGGGGGCGCCTGCAGCCGCAACTCGCTCCCAAGTACGCAGGGAGCAGCGTCGTGTCTTGTTCCGTAGCCCAGGCTTTGTCATCGGAGTTGGCGTCGTCGGATTTTGGGTGTTGGCGGCAATCGTTCCAAGTCTTTTTTCTTCAATCGGACCCAAAGAGTTTTCCGACGCCGGTGCTCGGGTGAGCCCGTCGGCGGACGCCTGGTTCGGCACCGACAGCGTTGGTCGAGATGTCTACGCCCGAGTCATCTATGGAGCTCGCCCAATCCTGATTGTGGCGCCGCTCGCAACGGGTATCGCAATCATTGCAGGGACTCTCCTTGGTCTGCTGATGGGCTTTTACCGCGGCTGGGTCGACGAAGTCTTCAGTAGAATTGTCGAAGCAATTCTTTCAATCCCGGTTATTTTGATGGCGATACTCGTGGTGTTCACGTTTGGTCGGTCACAGCCCGTCATCATCGGCACGATTGCAGTCCTCTTCGTGCCAGCGATCACGAGGACGATCAGGTCGGCAGCGATCTCGGAGTCAGATCTTGACTACGTGACTTCAGCGAAGATGAGAGGTGAGTCAGGGCTGTTTATTGTGTCCCGAGAGATTCTTCCGAACGTCACGGGGCTCGTTGTCGTTGAACTAACGGTTCGGTTGGGGTACGCCGTATTCACGTACGCGACTCTCGCATTTCTCGGCTTCGTAGCGGCCGACCTGACGGATGCGGACTGGGGAATCGACGTCTCTCTCAATTACACCCAGATCATCCGAGATGTCTGGTGGCCGTCCATTTTCCCTGCACTTGCGATCGCCACACTTGTAATTGGTGTCAATTTAATCACAGACTCAATCGACAAGGCCTTGAAGTCATGACCCTCGAAGACAACCCCCCCAGCTCGGAAGTCGTGATCCAAGACTCGTCGACAGCCGCACTAGCGGTTGACGATTTGAGGCTTTCTTACACCGTACGCGGGACCCCCCGAGAGGTGCTGCGGGGCGTGACGTTCGAGGTGCGACCGGGGGAGGCGTACGGCTTGGTCGGCGAGTCGGGCTGCGGGAAATCGACGACTGCATACGCAGCGCTGCGGTACCTGCCGAGCAACGGTCAAATCGATGGAGGGCGGGTTACCTCTGTCGGTAAGGAACTGACTGCGATGTCGTCGCGGCAGCTGCGAAGTTTTCGCGCCAACGATGCGTCGATGGTCTTTCAGGACCCGGTTCAGGCTGTCAACCCCGTACTGAAGGTCGGGCGGCAGGTAGCCGAGTCGTTCGAGGTAATGGGGCTACCTAAAGCAGAGGCCGTAGAGGCCGCACTTGAGGCACTCAAGCGCGTCCGGATCGCTTCGCCCGAGAGCGTTATGGAACGGTACCCGCATCAGCTTTCGGGGGGCATGTTGCAACGAGTTGTGATCGCAATGGCACTCGCCTGTGACCCGACACTTCTCGTTCTCGACGAACCGACAACCGGTCTTGACGCGACCGTCGAGGCGGAGGTGCTCGACCTTGTACGAGACCTTCGCTCGGAATTGAACTCTGCGATTTTGTTAATTGCGCATAATCTCGGCGTGATTCGGACCATGTGCGACCGAGTGGGCGTCATGTACGCAGGACAAATCGTGGAGGAAGGAACAGTCGAGGACGTCTTTGACAACCCAAGTCACCCCTACACAGTCGGTTTACTCAATTCCATTCCCCGGCAGGGTGTTCGCAAGGACGACCGCGAGTTATTCGCGATACCCGGAAATTTGCCGCAAATCGGTGACCCACTGCCAACGTGCGTGTATGTCGATCGCTGTCCGATTGCCGACGATGAATGTCGAACCGAGAAGCCGCCCATCTCCCAGCGCAGCGACGGTCACTGGACCCGATGTCACCGGCCCGATCACATTGATGAGGTTCCTGAGCCGGTGAAAGACTTCGAATCTGTCGAGATCGGCAGCGAGGAGGTCATCGGCGTGCACGGGGTCTCGAAGACATTTAGACAGCGCGGCAATGACGTTCCTGCACTGGTTAGCGTTGACCTTGGGTTCGCGGAGGGGGAGACCCTGGGGTTGGTTGGGGAGTCAGGGTCCGGCAAGTCGACCCTTGCGAAGACGATGCTGGGGATCCACGAGCCGGACGAGGGCGGAAAGATTACGCTTCGTGGGCGAGCGATGAAAACAAAGGCGACGGAACGAGTCGAGGAGTCAATCCGATCGATTCAGATGGTCTTCCAGAACCCTGACTCGGCCCTCAACCGGTCTTGGACGGTGAGGAGAATTCTCACTCGATCGATTACGAAATTGACGGGACTCCGCGGAGCTGAGGCTGATCATCGCGCCGTCGAGGTCGCCGAAGCAATGCGACTGTCGCCTCGTCACCTTGACATGCGTCCCCGCCAGCTGTCGGGTGGCCTTAAACAGCGTGTAGCAATCGCGCGAGCATTCGCTGGCGATCCAAACGTCGTTGTGTGCGATGAGCCGACCTCAGCTTTGGATGTTTCTGTCCAGGCGGCAATCTTAAATTTGCTCGCAAATCTCCAACGACACGAGCGAACGAGCTACCTGTTCATCAGCCACGACATCTCGGTCGTTCGCTACCTTGCCGATCGCATTGCCGTGATGTACGTCGGTCGGATCATGGAAATAGGTCCAGTCAGCAAGATCTTTGGCGAGACTAATCATCCGTATACCGAGGCACTACTCTCAGCAGTGCCGAGTGTTGACGGCGCCGCAGAAAACCGGATTCCTCTCACCGGAGAGATCCCCTCGCCGGCCGATCCTCCGTCGGGTTGCGTGTTCCACACACGATGTCACCGTGCTGTGGAAGGGCTGTGCGAAGTGACCGAGCCAGAGTTGCGCGAGCTCTCTGACGGTCACAGCATCAAATGCCACCTCACGGTTGAGCAACTCGAGACGCCGGTCGTGCTCACCTCGGCAAACATGGTTGGCTAGTGGGGCAACTAGAAACCCACGCCGTCATGAGCGGATGACCCACTCGACACCATCTGCGGTGTCGCGTACCTCGATGCCCGCAGTATCAAGGCCATTGCGCAAAGCGTCGGATACGGCGTAAGCCTTCTCTTCGCGTGCGACGCGGCGGGCTGCGAGGGCTGCCTCGACGACTGGACCGAGCACAGTCCTGGGATCACGAAGTCCGTCTGTGGCCGCAGTCCCAAGCTTGATGATCATCGAACGTAGCGATCTGCGTGCTTGATCCATTTCGTCAGACTGCAGCGTGTCGGCCGACCACTCAACGATCGTTGCATCGAGGTCGAGGAGTGCAGCGACGGCTGCCGACGAGTTACCGGCGGTGAGGGCGTCGTTGAAGCGGGACTCGATGGCACGGGCGGTTGCCGCAAGGCCGAGCGTTGTGTCGTTCTCGCTCGGGGCGTTCTCCGGAGCCGGTTGCTTGGACGGGTTGATCGAAGCCGTGGTGAGTCTGGCGCCGGGGGCACCGGTGCCGCCGCCCGAGCGAACCACGTCGAGTGCAATCGTCGATCCGGAGTCGTGGCGGACCGAGACACCGTTGCGGCGCAGCGTGAGCGCGCCCTTGCCGACAATTTCGGCGGTGTCCGCGTCGAGGTCCATGATAACACCGGTGTGTTCGTCGAGTCCGATGACGAATGCGCTGTCCGGCAGCTCGGGCTCAAGCATCGCAAGGCGTCGTTCGCCGAGGTAGCAGAAGCGCGTGTCGTGATTGCCGCCCTCCTGGTTGTCGTAGTGGGGAATGACGGCAGCATTGATCCCGATTTCGGAGAGCAGGTCCAGCCCGGGTTCCCACCATGGATCCATCCCGACCTTGTAGACCTCGTACACCGGAACGGTAGACACACCGAGTGTCAGCGCGGCCGCCGACGAAAACACGAGCGCACCGCCGCCGCCCCGGTCGGTCACCGCAAGCTTCTCGGCGAGCACATCGCGCAGGTCGGTACGCTGCCACTGCCGAAGTGCGAACGTTGGGCTCCCAGGCCCGGCGAATACCCAGTTAGCGTCGCGAACTTTAGCGATCGCCGATTCGACCGCAGCCGTATCGCCCGTATCGGTCCGCGTCAGCCCCGCAACCTCGACGTCCTGGCTCACGGAATCGCTGAAGTACTTGGTGGTCGTGGCAGCGAGGATCGGAGCGTTTTCCTGGAAGCCGAATGGCGTGTCGAGCATCACCGGGTTGGCAGGGTGTCCGCCCGCGATGATTCGTTCGAACACGCGCCGGTGCGGCGCCTTCATCGTTGGGGCAGTTTCGCCCGATCCCATGATGACGAGCAGGCGAGGAAGGGTCATGTGGATGCCTCCGTTTTGGTAGGGCCCGAGAAGAAAGCGGGGTCGGTGCTGGACTGATGCAGCAACGCAGCCACGGCCTCGGGTTGCTGCGCATGGACGTCGTGGTGAGCGGGGCTGAACCAATGCGCCCGTCCGCGTGGCAGTGATGTAATCGCTTGATCGACCGCATCGTGTTTGGACGCGCTCCACGCAACATCTTCCGTATCTGCGCCGATGAGTAGCGTCGGGATACGCATTTCGGGGTAAACCACCGACGGTGTGTGTTCCCACAGTCCACGCAGCACGCTGAGATGATGCTCAAACGTGAGCCATGGTGCGATGGTGCCGTCGTTGCGCAACTCGAAGTTGGCCATGGTCGCCGAGCGGCCCTCATCGGGCCAGTCTGAAGCGGATCGCTCAAGCCACGTGCGCATCGTCTCGACTGGCGTGCCGGCAAGCCGGGGCGGGGCGAGTGCCTCGACGCAGTCCTCCCAGACCGGGAACTTCGAGCGCAGGTCGATGAACCCTCCGTCCACGCAGGCGACCTGACTGATCAGATCGGGGTGACGGTGGCCAAGTTCGAGCACCACGTTGCCGCCCCACGACTGACCGGCAACGGCGGGTCGGTCGAAACCGAGTGTGTCGATCAACAGGGCAAGATCGTCGGCACAGGTCGCCACGTCGTAGCCGTCGTCCGGCTTCGACGACTGGCCGTGACCGCGCTGGTCGACCGTGGCGACATGGTGGCCGGAGGCGGCGAGTCGTCGGGCGACCCCGTCCCAGAGTCTCGCATTCGAGGCGAGCCCGTGGGTCATCAGCCAGGATCGTTGCGTCTCGGCGGTCTCGGCCGGCGGCTCCCACCGGAGCACGTGGAGCTTGACTCCGGATGAAATTGTATGCCACTCGGTCGTCGGTGTGCTGTCGTCATGCATGTGCGGTATCTCCGAATCGAGCAATGCGCTCGAGTAGCCCAAGCATCTCGATGGATCGCTCGACAGGTCGTGGCCATTCCAACTTTCCGAGAACGGCGTTGGCAAAGGCTTCGATCATGCTTTGGTACGGGTCCCCGACCTCGACCGAAAACTGTTCCACGCGTCGTTGTTCGCCGTGGGGGCTGACCGCCGGTCGGGCGAGCCCCGGTGCAGGTAGGTACGGATCGAGTGCGATTGTGGGCAAGTCCAAGCGCGAACTGCTGCGCACGACAACGTGGTCGAGTTCGTGGCCGCTCGTAAATGCGGCGTGTTCGAGCAGCAACGCTGTGTCGGCGCTGCGGAAGGACGCCAGTTGGCGTTCGGCATCGACGAACGAGCATGTGATCTGTGCTCGTCGATCGCCGGGCCAGACAAGATTGGCGACGGTTGTGGCATCTACACCATGTGGCGTCATCGCGCGTTTGACGGTGTCGACTTCGCAATCGGGACCCCAGAGTTCGATGGCAGTACCGAGGCAGTAGACGCCTACGTCGAGAAGCGCGCCGCCGCCCTGTTTGGGGTCCCATCGATAGTTGTTCGAAGCCTCGGGACCGATGGTGAACGTGAAGTGATGATCTTGCGTGTCGAAGTCGCCGATAGCGCCGCTGCGAGCCAATTCGATCGTGGCGGCCCAGCGCCGATCAAATGGTGTCATCCAGGCTTCGGCGAGGAGGACCTCGGCCCTCCGGCAGGCATCCGCCATTGCCGTGGCTGTGGCCGGATCGGCGGCGAGAGGCTTTTCGCACAGCACATGCTTGCCGGCGGCAGCGGCGCGTTCAGTCCACTCTCGGTGCATGCCGTTTGGGAGCGGGATGTACACGGCGTCGACATCAGGATGATCGAGGACGGCGTCGTAGTCGTCGAGCTGTGTCGAAGCCCAGCGCTGTGCGATGTTGCCACTGCGCGATGCAGTCGCCACCACCGAGGCATTTGCCGAAGCGCTGATCGCGGGCAGTACGGCTGCGTTCGCAACGAAGGAGTTCGCGCCGATTATGCCGAAGCCGACCAGATCGGTCACAGCGCCGTCCGCTGGCGACTCACGGGAGTTCGATGAGTTCGCCGCCGTTGGCGCCGGAGTGATGCGCGGCTTCGAGTACCGAGACCACATCGCGGGATTGCTCGGGGCGGACTGCGAGCGGCTCCCCGAGCAGCAAGTGGTTCGCAAGGTTTCGATGAAAACCCCATCCGGGATGTGGAGCCGGAGTGATGTGTGACTTGATGAGGCCGTGGGTGCCGTCGTAGCGGGCGAGCACCAGGTCTACGGGGCGCTCAGCATGGTGCGAGACGTGAGCCTGAAAGCCGCGGCCAGCCACAACAGAGTCCTGGCGGACTGGTTCGTAGTGACCCTCGAGTGTGCCGAGTGTGCCCTCGATGTGGAATTTTGGTCGCCGAATTGCGCAGACGTCACTCTGGCGGAAGGTGGCCTCACGTCCGTCGGCCCATTGCATCCAGACCGAGAGTTGATCGACGTTGGTCGTGTCATGCCACACCTGCGTGTGTGCCGAGCAGAGCACTTTTTTCGGCGCCGTGCCGTAGTGCTGGATGATCCAGTCAATGTGGTGGGAACCCCAGTCGTAGACTGCGCCGCCAGAGATTGAGTCCTCTGAGTGCCACGCCCGGCAGGGGTGCTCGAAGCCGCCGACAAACGTTTCGATGTTAAACACGCCGCCCAAGTCGCCGCGGTCGATAAGGCGCCGGATGGCCAGCCAGTCGGTGTCCCACCGTCGACTTTGGTGCACCGAGATGGTCCGACCTAGGGCGTTGGCCGTCTCGATGAGCGCATCAGCATCGGCTGTCGTCAGACACATCGGCTTTTCTACGACGACATGTTTGCCGGCGCGCAGCAGTTCGAGCGCAAGTTCGGCATGGTGCACTGGAGGTGTCGCGATGATCGCAATGTCGACATTGTCGTCGGAGGCGAGCGACGTGCCGGAGTCGTGGGCCGTGAGCCCGGGAAAGTCGAGCCGTGCGGCATTGAGGCGATCCGCCGAACTGTCGGCCGCAGCGACGAGCGCCAGTCCGTCGGTTTCGGAAGCGGCGAGTCCGTGCAGATAGCCCATGCCGCCAAATGGACCGTAGCCGACGACGGCCACGCCGAGGTCGCTTACTGATGTGGTCGGGAAATCGGTGCGAAGCAGACGCCTTAGGAATGGGCCGAGGGTCTCGTGAGCATCAACAGCTTCGACAACCGTCATCCCGATCGTGATGATGCGGCCTGCTCCTACTCGCCGGACGAGCATCGTCGGGCGATGTTCGAAGCGAACGCTCGTTGTGGCGGCCACCTCAACGTCGGGGTCAAACGGCGCGAACGTGAGCAGCGGGGTCGAAATAGGGACTTCGCCGTCAAGTCGCACGGCTTCGGGCCGTGCGGCAAGAGTGACAAACCATTCGGTATTGGGAAGCGGTGCCGTGATGTGTGCGCCAGCGAGTGCTTCGGCGAATTCGTCGCCGGGTTGCGGAACGAGCAGGACGCTGCCCCCATTGCGGGCGTGAGCCTCAAATAGTCCGAACGAGTCTGTATCGAGGCGCTCTGTAACCAAATGGAAACCGTCCCGGGTCTGTGTTGTGGAAGGGGCATGGTCGATGCTCATGAAATCTCAGTCTTTGAAGCGGCCAGTCGAGGCGAGGGTAGCGGCTTAGGTTGCCGCAGTTTGGGGGGACAATCCTCCGAAGTGGTCGATTAGTTGAGCGTCGGGTCGAATTTTGAGCAGGAAGTGTAGGTGCGTCCAGCTCGCAACTATGGTCAACGTCGTGAGGATGATTTTTGTCAAGTCAGAGGTTGGGCGGGCGGAAGTGGGTCATAAAACGGCGAACAGCGGCTATTGGACGCAACGAATAGCTTGCGCCATAGCGTGCGCAGCGATTGCTGCGACATCATGTGCAGGCTCTGATACTGCCACGAACGGTGAGGAGTCTGCCGACTCCGGCGTTGAATCAGCAGAATTGACGGTGGTCACAACCGTGGCGCCTATTACGTCGATCGCTGCCAACGTAATCGGCAACCGTGCCGAGATTGTCGGGATCGTGCCCGAGGGGACCAACTCACACACATTCGAACCGCCGCCATCGGCAGCGCAGGTGTTGAGTGAGGCCGATGTTGTCTTCATCAACGGCCTGCAGCTTGAGGAGCCGACGAAAGAGCTTGCGGCGACAAATCTTCAAGCCGGTGTCCCGCTAGTGGAGATCGGTAACGAGACCATTAGCCCGGATCAGTACCGGTACGACTTCTCGTTCCCCGAGTCCGCAGGGAAGCCCAATCCGCACCTCTGGACCGACCCGACACTGGTCAAGGTGTACGCAGACGTGATTCTGGACACCATGATCGAAGTTGATCCCGAAGGCCAAGACACGTACATCGAGAACCATGCAGCATTCACCGAGTTGGTCGACGACTTCGACGCCGTGGTGCGGCAGTCGCTCGCCACCGTTCCGGAGAAGAACCGCAAGCTCGTCACGTACCACGACGCGTACGCCTACTTCGCCGACACTTATGGGTGGACCGTCGTCGGAGCAATTCAGCCCGACGACTTTGGCGAACCGACCCCAGCGGAGGTGGTGCGGCTGATCGAGCAAATCGACGAGGAGGGTGTGCCCGCTGTATTCGGCTCCGAGGTCTTCCCGTCGCCGGTGCTGGAACAGGTCGCCAACGAGACGGGCGCGGTCTACGTAGACGATTTGCGTGACGACGATTTGCCGGGAAAGCCTGGCGAGGTTGAGCACTCGTGGCTCGGGCTGATGAAGTTCAACTTCATCACGATGATCGAAGCTCTCGGCGGCGATGCCAGCGCCGTGGAGTCCTTCGAAGTGCGCAACGTGGCTCTTGACGAAGCGAGCTACCCGCAATGAGACGATCGGTCGACGCCGACTCAGCGCTGATCGTGGCCGATCAGGTCACGGTTGCGTACGGCGTCGACCCCGTGATCGTCGCCATTGACCTGACGATAGAGCGCGGCGACATGGTCGGAATTGTCGGTCCATCCGGCTCCGGCAAGACGACGCTACTCAAGGCGCTACTAGGTGGCATCAGTCCCCGCTCGGGCTCAGTCACGCGCCGATCGGACCTGACCGTCGGCTTCGTTCCGCAGGTCGAGCGCATCGACTGGAACTTCCCCGTCACTGTAGCTGAGTGCGTTGGGATGGCGCGAGCGTCCGGGTTTCGGGCGCCGTGGATCTCGAAGCGTGAGCGGGTCGAGATCGACGCAGTGCTCGACCGATTGGGGCTTCACGATCTCGGGTCACGCCACATCCGCAACCTTTCTGGCGGGCAGCAGCAGCGTGTGTTCCTCGCCCGGGCGTTGTTCACTGGCGCCGAGATAATCTTCCTCGACGAACCCACCTCTGGACTCGACGTGAAAACCCGACACGAGGTGCTGCACCTGCTGGCGGACCTCAATGCCGACGGGGTGACCGTGGTCCTGTCGACCCACGACCTCAACGGCATCGCAACGCATCTCCCAACCATTGTTTGCCTCAATAAGACAGTCATCGGTGCCGGATCCCCGGAGGATGTGCTTGTTCCTGATGTGCTTGAGCGCACCTACGGGTCACCGATGCAGATCCTCGAACACGGGGGGATGCGGGTGGTCGTTGATGCAGGGCCAAACGCCAGCGTGTTGCCGTTTCAGCGGGAAGTCGGAGCATGAGCTGGTCCGAACTGACAGCTCCCTACGCATTCGAATTTTTCCGCAATGGCGTCTACGTCGCAACGATGGCCGGCGCCCTGTGCGGCCTGGTCGGTTGTTATGTAGTGCTGCGCAACATGAGCTACATCGGGCACGGACTGTCGCACGCGATTTTCGGTGGCTATGCGGCTGCCGGACTCATCGGCGTGAATCTCTTTCTCGGCGCAGGTATTTGGGGCGTAGTGACAGCGCTTGCGATCGGCGGGATTGTTCGTCGACGCCCGATTGGCTCCGACGCAGCGATTGGCGTGGTCACCACGGCATCGTTTGCCCTCGGGATCGCGCTCGTTGCCCGATACGGATCGCCAGGGCGTAGCGCAGACTCGCTGCTGTTCGGCAACGTGCTGGGCGTGAACACCAGTGACGTTTGGCTTGTTGTCGGTGTGTCGCTCGCCGCGTTTATTTTCATTGTTTGCGCGTACCGTCCGCTGTTGTTTACGACGTTTGACGAGGAAGTTGCGCAGGCAACCGGAGTACGCACGACGTGGGTCGACATCGCACTTATGATCGTGCTCGCGGCTACCGTCCTCGCGACGATGAACGTGATGGGTGTAACCCTGATCGCAGCAACTCTCGTGGTTCCGGCCGTCGTTGCCCGGATGCTAACTGACAGCTTCTCGGCGATGTTGGTGATCGCTACTGCGGTGGGCGCGGTGAGTGGCTTCGTGGGGATGAATCTGAGCTATCACCACGATCTGCCGTCTGGGTCGACGATCGTGCTGGTCGGGACAGTGTTCTTTGTTGTGGCGTACCTGGGAGGAGGCCGCTTCCGAAGCCGCGCCGGAACTGTTGCTCACGCTCACTGACTCGTTTTGGCCAGTTGGCCGTCACGACCCTACCCTACTTGATCGGCGGAGGGGTACGGTCGCGGGATGCAACCGAAAGTCGCGAATGCATTCGACCAGCGTGATTGGATGCCTGAGGAGGCTGCCGAGGCTCTGCGTGCTCATGGATGTCGGGTCACGCTGCCTCGACTGGCGGTGCTACGGGCGCTGATTGAGCATGGTGGCACAATCGACGCCACGCAGTTGACTGCACGCGCCCAATGCTATGAGCCGGGGATTCACGAAGCCACCGTGTACCGCACCGTGAAGGTCCTCGCCGAGGTGGGTATCGCAAGCCACGTTCATGCCGGCCATGGACCCTCGCTAGTGCGGCTTGCCGGAAATCAACAACTCGTCGCTGTGTGTCGTGACTGCGGGGCGATCTCGCCGGTGCCGGGCGGTGCGGTAGATCAGTTGGTTCTGGATGTGGAGTCGGCGACCGGCTTCGTGATCGAGCCGGGCCACTTTGCCCTTGAGGGGGTTTGCGCGACTTGCGCACGATAGGCACTTGAAAGACGTGACAGGTTTGGCGCCGCCTTGGCGCGTTGCAGGGCAACTTGAAAGTCTTCTAGACGCACCGGGCTTCAGGAGTATGGATTCATGCGGACATAGTCCCTTCGTGATCAGTGGCACCGGCGGAGTGACGTCTGCTCAAACGCTGCGCAGCCCGCACAAAAACACAGGCACCCCCGGGCACGGGACTATCGCCGCATCCTTTGACGAGATTCTTGTTTGCTTTGAGTGCAGGTCGAGTTAGGTGATGTTGCGGCACCCAAGGACCTTCTGCAGCAGGGGGGTAGGCAATTCTGCTGGCCGTTGCGGACTTGGCATCGACGAAAGTCAGGCTGCTTTCAGGTCCGACATTACTTTCGCCCAGCGGTCGGGGTTGCTGGCATATGGGGCGTAGAAGCTAAGTCGCTGAATGACGTCGCCATAGCGGGAGCCGAGTTCACAGGCGATGTCCTCTGGCTCGCCGACTACGGCAAAGGTGTCGAGGATTTCGTCATCGATAAGCGTGCCCATTTTGTCCCACTCACCCTGCTTGGAGAGCTTGTTCAGCTCGTCTTGCAAGCCGCCCCATCCGTGCATGTCCAAGACTGGGCGATAGGCCGGTGTGGAGCCATAGAACGCAATCTGCTTGCGGGTTGCTGCCGCAGCCTGTTCGATTTCTTGATCGTTATTGCCCGTGACGACGAATGACGGCCCGACGATTTCGAAGCCCTCCATGGTCTTCCCCGCTTTTTCTCGTCCCAGCTTGAGCGCAGGAATCGTGACTTCGCGAAGGTACTTCTCGGTGGTGAATCCGTGGCATATGAAGCCGTCGAATGCCTCGCCGGCGACCTCGGTCATCAGCGGGCCGACACCAGCGAGAAACATCTTCGGCGGGCCGAAGCCGTCGAGGTCAGACGCTGCGGGCGAGAACATCGGGGTCATCAACGTGTGTTGGTAAAACTCGCCGCGGAACTCCAGCTTGTCGCCGGTCAACCAGGTATTCCAGATTGCCCGTATTGCGAGGGCGAACTCACGCATGCGCGCTGCTGGCTTGCTCCACTCCATTGAGAAGCGCTTCTCGATGTGCGGCTTGATTTGGCTGCCGAGGCCGAGGACGAAGCGGCCCTTCGAGTAGGCCTGCAGGTCCCAAGCGGTGTTGGCGAGCGTCATCGGAGAGCGTGAGAACGCAACGGCGATCGACGTGCCGATTTCGAGGTCCTTCGTATGCTCTGCTGCGAGAAGCAGCGGGAGGAACGGATCGTGAGCCATCTCGGCAGTCCACGCTCCAGAGTACCCGGCTGCTTCGACTTCCTGCGCGCTGGCGGGCACGGTTGCTAAGTCGATTCCGATGTTGCCGTCAATCTTCATGCGAGAATCGTAGTTTCACGACTGGCCGCGGAAGAACTCCTGGATCTCCTCGGCGATCTCGTCTCCGGAGCGCAGCTCGAGCTCCTCGACGTCGTCAATGTTGTCGTCTTCGGAGGGTGCGAGGTCGTGCAACTCTTCGAGCTGGCGAAGCATGGCTTCGTTCTCGGGCTTGTCGGCAATCATCCGGTCGAGTCGTTTTCGCTGTGCGTCGACTTCGGCCCGCAGTCCCAGCGCCTCAACCGCAATCCCGGTGGCCTCCTCTAGGCCGTCGAGTAAAGCTGCAGATGCGGCGGGATACTCCATGGCTGACACGTAGTGCGGCACCTGGGCCCAGATGCCGAGGGCAGGGATCTTTTGTGCATGCATCGCATGTTCGAGGACGCCGGCCATTCCGGCGGGGACGTTGACTGAACTGCGAGCGAACGAGACGGCTGCGAGCATTTCGATCGACGGCGATGACACCGAGAGCCGCGCCGGCCGAGTGTGCGGAGCAGCGAACGGGTAGGCCCCGAGCGACACCATCTGAGTGACGCCAAATTCGAGGGCCAGACGGGCGACGGCTCGACTGAAGCGACGCCACGCCATGTCGGGTTCAGGTCCGATCAGGAACAGGACGTCCCGTCCGTCGGGCGAGCGACCAGACCGCATCTCGATGGTCGCCCAGTCGAGGTTTGTGTTCAGTCCGTCGCGGAGCTCCATCGTCGGTCGCCGCGCCCGGTAATCGATGTAGCGATCGTCGTCGAACGAAAGGAGAGGTGTCGACTGGCAGGCTCTGCTGAGTTGGTCCACCGCCGCGGCCGCAGCACCTGTCGCGTCGATCCAGCCGGTGAGCATCACGATCATCACTGGTTCGTGAAGAGCTGGATCTGCGACGTGACGATCGATGCCGTGCTCCCGATCGAATTCGGCGCTCGCTCCGGGATCGCTGCTGCTGGGAGTGTCGCCATGTGCGCTCATCCGAGTTCCTCCAGCCGCTGCTCCGCGCTCGCTGCGGCACCGTCTACCTGCAGCCTGAAGGCTTCTAGGGAGGCAGGGTCTTGTTCGCCGAGTGCTCCGCCGAGATAGCGGGAGTAAACGCCTTCGAGAATGCAGGCCAATTTCCAGTACGCGAACGCAACGTAGAAGTCGAGCTCTGAGATGTCTTGGCCAGACACCTCGGCGTAGCGCGTCGCGAGTTCGTCTCGGTTCCAAAATCCGGTCGGCGTTGTGGCGCTCCCAGTCCAGGCGGAATCATCGTCGTCGGGTCCGGTCCAGTACACCTGCAGCAGTCCAAGGTCAGCGAGTGGGTCGCCAAGCGTGCAGATTTCCCAGTCGAGCACTGCGATCACATTGCCTTGGTCATCGACCATGCAATTGTCGAGGCGGTAGTCGCCGTGCACGATCGAGGCCGGTCCTTGCTCGGGGATTCGCTCTCGGAGACGGTCGTGAACGCGATCGACGGAAGCGAGATTACGGGTCTTGCCCTGGTTCCACTGGCTGTACCAGCGTTTGAGTTGGCGTGCGATGTACCCCTCCTGCCGTCCGAGTTCCGACAGCCCGGCTGCATCGAGGTCGACGGAGTGGATCTTCGCCATGGTGTCGACGAGTGAACAACTGGCGTTGGCTCGAGCGACTTCGTTAAGAGCGGTCGCCGAAGCCGCAGCGTCGCGAAGTACATGCCCATCGACGAATTCCATGACGTAGAACGGCACGCCGTTGATCGACTCGTCGGTGCACAGCCCGGCGACCGGGGGCACGGGGACGTTGGACGACTGCAGCCCCGAAATAATTCGGTGTTCGCGACTCATGTCATGCGCGCTCGCGAGAACATGGCCGAGTGGAGGTCGGCGCAACACGAAGCGGGTGCCGTCACTCCCGGTCACGGTCATGGTGAGGTTGGAGTGGCCGCCGGTGATCGGATCGTACGTGAACGGGCCGATGGCGCCGTCGACGTGCTGTTCGAGCCAGGCCGACACCGGAGCAATGTCAATGCCTGGAACCGGGCCCTCGATGGTGTTCGGCGTAGTGTCGGAGCTGGATTCGCTGGTCGGGTCGGAGTCGGTCATGACGTTGCCGAGAGTAGCCAGGCATGAGGCGATAGCGTTCACCGTATGGCAGCAATTGATGTCACCGAGGAAACCTTCGAGACCGAAGTTCTCGAGAAGTCGAACGAGGTTCCAGTCGTTGTCGACCTGTGGGCGGAGTGGTGTGGGCCGTGCAAGACGCTCGGTCCGCTGCTCGAGAAAGTGATCGATGCGACCGGCGGCAAGGTCGTCCTCGCCAAGGTCGACGTCGACGCCAACCCCGGGCTCAGCCAGGCGTTCAAGGTGCAGTCGATCCCTGCGGTATACGCGATGTACGAGGGCAAGGTCGTTGACGGGTTTATGGGTGCATATCCTGAGTCTGCGGTGCAGGAATTTGTCGACAAGTTGCTGCCGACCGAAGCACAGAACGCAGTGGCGGAGCTGCTTGAGGCGGGCGACGAGGGAAGCCTGCGGATTGCACTCGGTATGGAGCCAGCAAACGAAGACTTGATTGTAGCGCTCGGCGAACTCCTTGTGGCCGACCGTCGCGGTGACGAAGCGCTTGATTTGCTTGCCCGGATTCCTGAGTCGGACCGGACCCGTAAAGTGGCGGCCGCAGCTCGGGTCGGCGACGACCCTGATGATGATCACGACGCGACGCTCACGGCGCTGCTCGACAAAGTGAAGTATGACGACGATGCGCGTCAACAGTTCGTTGACATTCTTGAGCTGATGGGCCCCGAGGATTTTCGCACGGGCGAGTATCGCCGGAAGCTCACACAGCGACTGTTTTGAGTTGCGGCGGTCACGATCGAGTGGCAGGCGCCTGCCTCGGTCGCTGGCGCATCGAAGACAGGTAGCCCTTGAAGAATGTCGGGCAAGCAAAGGTTGCCGCCCGGCCAGTCGGGCGATGACCTGATGGCCCCGGTAGCGAAGGGTATTTAGGTTTGAAGCGGTCAGCGCGTGTGGGTTACTGCCAATCGACGATGCCGCTTCCGATACGCACAGTTGCGACGGCAAGCGCGACCGAGACGCCGATCCAGATTCCGGCAAGCATCCACAAATAGTGGCGCCAGAAGTCGCCCCACGCGGCCATCGGGTGACGTGTCGATCGGCGTGCAGCGAGTATCCCTACGAAGAGCCACATCACTGCGGCGGCGGCGGCGGCGATCGGGTATACGTTGCGGTCGGCGAATGGCGCCCCGACTGCCAGCAATGTCGGAGCGGCGAAGTAGCCGCCGATCAACCCGACCGACCCGCTCCACGAGGCGTCCGAGATTTGAAGCGACACGTACGCGATGGCCCCCACTGCGCCTGGGATCAATAGTCCGAGAAAGGGTCCGAACATCCGGATTCGACGGTGGTACCAGCGGGGACCGCCGACGAGTGTGTACTCGGTACTGGTTTCGTTGGAGTGATAGCCGGTTGGCGGGGGAGAAATCGACACGCGTAGAGCACGTTACGCCAATGGACTGCAGAAGTCGGAGCACCCATCGTCCCGCTCAGTACCTTTACATTCGAGAATCGGCGAGCGAGCGGATTGTTGTCGGCAGATTTCGTGAAATGTTCGACGACGACTCGACAGGCCATAGTGCATGGCGACACGTCATTTGGCAGCTTGATTAGGCCTGGTGCCGGTATTCGTGCCGACCCCGATGCTTCCTGCTCGGTTGGGCACGCGCTGGGTCGACACAGTTGCGTGGTCGGTGTCCGGGTGGAGCCCGATCCGCCTGCGTGGTTCGCTGGCCTGGGTACCGTCGCGCTCGTGGTGGTCGTGCTGCTGGTGATTTCCCGCAATACTGCCGGAACCCATGGCGATCTATCTGTTGACCGGCGATGACGAGTCTCTCGTACGCACAGCTGTTGCGGACCTCGTAGGCGATCTCGTCGGTGGCGGTGACCGGGCGATCATGGTCGACGAGTTCGACGGCGACGAGTATGAGTTACGAATGGTGGTCGACGCTGCGCAGACGATGCCGTTCCTCACTGAAAAGCGCGTCGTCGTGGCGCGCAACGTCAGCCGGTTTAACGCCGACGACTTGTCGCCACTGCTGGGCTATCTAGACAACCCTCTTGACACGTCGGACCTTGTGCTCGTCGAAGGCGGTGATGGGCGGATGTCCAAGAAGATCACTGACGGAGTGAAGGGAGCCGGAACGGTCATTGCCACGGCGCCGCCAAAGAAGGCGGGGGATCGAGCGACCTGGATTCGCGACCAGATTGCGCACGCCGGGTTGAAGATTGAACCGCGGGGCGTCCACCGCCTGACCGACTGGTTGGGTGAGGAGCCGGCACGCCTCGACGGCGTGCTCGGCACGCTCCGAGGGGCTTTCGGTGAGGGTGAGATGCTTTCCGAGGCCGACATCGAGCCGTTCCTGGGCGAGGCCGGGGGAGTGCCACCGTGGGACTTCACCGACGCAATTGCCGCCGGTGACACCACTAAAGCGCTCACGTTGATGGGTCGCATGATCCACGGAGGCAAGCGTCACCCGCTCCAAATCATGTCGACTCTGCACAACCACTATGCAAGCCTCGCTCGTCTCGACGGTGCAGGTGCCCGGACCGAGCAAGACGCTGCTGTTGCGACAGGGCTGAAGGGCTTTCCGGCAAAGAAGGCGTTACAGAACTTCAATCGCCTCGGCGGAGCGTCCACGAGGCGCGCAATCGAGCTGCTCGCTCAGGCAGACCTTGATCTGCGCGGCGCAAAGGACCTGGACGCCGAACTTGTCATGGAACTCCTCGTCGCACGGCTCTCCAAGCTGCGCTGAACAGCTAGGCCGATATCTGCTCGGTCACGTCCGATGCCAGCGGAACGCAGGGCCCATTTGACGGTCGTCTGTTCGGTTCAATGCGAAAGCGCGAATGAGTGCACCATCCGGAGGCGACGCGCTCGTTCAGCAGATGTTCCGGGTCAGGCCTGAACGCTCTGTAGGTGTTTAATCAGGCGGCTTTTCTTTCGCGCAGCGGTGTTCTTATGAATGACACCCTTGGCTGCGGCGCGATCAATACGGGCAATCGCCGCCCGTGTTGCCTCCCCATCGACTTCGCCGGAGGCCTCAGCGCGCTTGACGCGGGTTCGAACCTCGGCGCGAACGGCCTTATTGCGCTCGTACGCCTTGGCGTTCGTAAGAATGCGTTTTTTCTGGCTTTTGATGTTTGCCATATTTTGGTCCTTGTTTCCTGATTCCCAGGTTCGATTCAGCGAGTACAGATCGATGCAGGGATCCGCCTCGAACAGCCGTGAAACCCTATCGGCCTCCCGTGCTGCCCCAAACACCGATCTATCAACAGTTGATCCAACGACAACCTCATGGGCTTAACGATCCGCTACGCGCCGACTGCGTGGCGGCCTCGGAGTCCACTCAATGCAGGCCGAACCACCGCACCGATAGCGTTGCGTTCAGCATGGACCTCGATCGCATCCGTAATTTTTCGATTATCGCGCACATCGACCACGGCAAGTCGACGCTGTCCGACCGCATCCTTGAGGTCACCGGTGCGGTCCAGACCCGAGACATGAAGGCCCAATACCTTGACTCGATGGACCTCGAACGTGAGCGCGGGATCACGATCAAGGCTCAGAACGTCCGCGTGCCGTGGAAGGACCACTGGTTCCACCTAATCGACACGCCCGGCCACGTCGACTTTGGCTATGAGGTCAGCCGTTCGCTTGCGGCGTGCGAGGGTGTTGTTCTGGTCGTCGATGCGGCACAAGGAATTGAGGCGCAGACCTTGGCTAACTGTTATCTCGCGCTCGAGAACGATCTTGAGATCGTGGCCGTGCTGAACAAGATCGACCTGCCGGCCGCCGACGTCGACCGATACGCCGGTGAGATTGAGCAGATTCTCGGGATCCCACGGGAGGAGATCCTCCCGATGTCGGCGAAGACCGGCGTCGGTGTACCCGAATTACTCGACGCAGTGATCGAGCGAATCCCGGCACCGACGGGCGATGGGGAGGCACCCCTGCAGGGGCTTATTTTCGACTCACAGTTCGATCAGTATCGAGGCGTGGTGTCGAGTATTCGGATCATGAACGGCGTGATGAAGGCGGGCGAGAAGCTTGAGTTCCTCAATGCAGCAGCGATGCATGAAGCGCTCGAGATCGGCGCCCGCCAGCCCGAGATGACGTCGCACGCCGAGATGGGCCCGGGAGAAGTCGGTTATCTCATCGCAGGGATTAAAGATGTCGGAGATGCGAAGTCAGGTGAGACAGTGACCACTGCTGCGCACGGAACGACCGATGCGTTGCCTGGATATCGCGAGCCCTTACCGATGGTCTTCTCGGGTCTTTTTCCGATTGACGGCGACGACTTCGAGAATCTGCGTGAGGCACTCGGCAAGCTCAAGTTAAACGACGCATCAATCAGCTACACCCCCGAATCGTCCGGCGCCCTCGGGTTTGGATTCCGCTGTGGGTTCCTCGGCCTGCTTCACATGGAGATAGTCAAGGAGCGGTTGGAGCGAGAGTTCGACCTTGCGCTCATCGCAACGGCTCCGAGCGTCGAGTATCGGGTCGCAACGACTGCCGGTGAGCGGCTCAACGTCGACAACCCGGCCGACTTGCCCGAGGCACAGAAGATCGACTTTGTCGAAGAGCCCTTTTTCAAGGTCTCGATCATCACGCCGACAGACTATACGGGGCCGCTGATGGACCTCTGCCAGACCCGTCGTGGCGAGATGAAAAAGATGGAGTACCTGTCACCAGAACGCGTCGAGCTCGTCTATGAAGTGCCCCTCGCTGAAGTGGTTGTTGACTTCTTCGACCAGATGAAATCGCGAACGAAGGGCTACGCGAGCCTTGACTACGAACTCGCTGGATACCGTCCGAGCAACCTGGTAAAAGTCGATCTCCTACTCAACGCGATCCCGGCTGACGCGTTCTCGATGATCGTGCACCGTGACAAGTCCTACGCCTACGGGAACCGGATGTGTGAGAAGCTCAAAGAGCTCATCCCGCGCCAGATGTTCGATGTCCCAATCCAGGCGGCGATTGGTGGCAAAATCATCGCTCGCGAGACCGTTAAAGCAAAGCGTAAAGACGTCACCGCTAAGTGTTACGGCGGCGACATCACCCGCAAGCGAAAGCTGCTGGAGAAGCAGAAAGAGGGCAAGAAGAAGATGAAGTCGATCGGTCGGGTCGAGGTTCCCGGGGACGTCTTCATCAGCGCGTTAAAGCTTGACGACTGAGTGGCTCCCCATTTTCGACACTGAGTTCGGGCCTAACAGTCGTACTATCAGAAATGTGCCGCCGTCCGCATCTGAGAGTCTTGCCGTGTCGTTCCCTACCCGACGTCCAGTGGGGTACGAGTGGCTTGCCGACGAGCCGATGTTCGATCCGGCGGTTCATCTCGAGCTGACCGAGCCGGATCTGATTATTACCCTGGCTGATCTCGGGTACACCGCGGTCGAAATCTATGGGACGGCAACCCCGATTGCAGCGTCGACTCCGTTCCGTATCCTCAGCGACGAAGGTGCTCGGGTCATGCTCGACACCGCCCGTCGCTTGCGGGCGTTCTGCGCACCGGCCGGAGACCGGATCGAGCGCGTGGTTCGTAACGGCTGTTACCGGTCGGCATGGCTCCGTGACCTCTGCATCAGTCCGCAGGTCACCCGGCACCTCGCCGCGATCTACGGCGTCGGCGTCGCCCCCCATCCACTTTCTGCTCATCTCGGGCATCTCAATTACGAGCCGAGTCGGATCGAGGCAGCCGTCGACAAGTGGCATCATGACACGCTCCCGTTGGATTATGTGATGATGGTGACTGACCCCACCAGGACCCCGGGAGGCCGCTTCGAATATTTCACCGGGACAAAGGCGGAGGCCGCAGCGTTGCGCGATGAGGGCGCAACCCCGCCACCCGCGCGAGTGGTGGCACCCGATTTTCCCGGTCCTGGCTGGGCGATTGCGCTACACGGCAACATGGTCGTGCACCGCGGCGGTCCTCTCGTCGACCTTGCGGAGCGAATCACGATGGTAAATGGCTACGTGTCGACCGATGCGTCGATCGAGGATCAGAGCCGAAACGCTGACCTGATCGGCGTGGACGATCCGGCTGTGCTCTACGCCGATTGGGCGCGTTTCGCTGCGTGGCGGTCCCGAGAACAACTCGACCGGATCATCGAGTCGGTTCCGTTCGGCCTCGCTCCGGAGGACGTGGCTGCGACCCTGGAATCGGCAATTACCGACGTGCAGATCGCAGTCGACGAGATGCGTGCAGGACCGCAGCAGACAGAACACTACGAGTGATGATTGACGGAAACGGCAGGTCAGTGAGGTGTTGAGGGTGGGGGAGCAGCTAGGACTGCGGGCGTGACAAAGCGTGCGATCATGTGGTTCCGGCGAGACCTGCGGCTGGGTGACCATCCTGCGATCCTTGCCGCAGCGTCCGACGGAACGGAGGTCGTTCCGGTGTTCGTCATCGACCCGAAGTTCGACGGGGCCGGCGCGCCGCGCCGGGCCCTGCTGCACGACTGCCTAGTATCACTTGACAAGTCATTGCGCGAGGCGTCGGGAACTGGGCTGGTTATCCGTCGCGGCGACCCAACGCACGTGATCCCGATGCTTGTCGAAGAGCTAAATGCGGGATCGGTCGTGGTCAGTCGCGACTACTCGCCGTACGGGCGAACTCGCGATGCAGCAGTCGCCGATGTGTTGGCTGCGGGCGGACGATCGCTGCGCGGAGTCGGGTCGCCATACGCAGTCGATCCGGGAACAGTCCGCAAGGGGGACGGTAACCCGTACGCCGTATTTACGCCGTTTTCTAAGATGTGGCGCCGGACCGACTGGCACGGCCCGCATCCGTGGCCGTCCGACGCGCAATGGATTGGCGCTGGGTCGGCGGGGATCGAGTCGGATGGTCTTCCCGACCGTCCCGATCCGGGCTGTGAGCTTCCCGACGCGGGTGAGTCGGCGGCACTCGACCGGTGGCGGTGCTTTATTGATTCAACCGGCGCTGCGGACGGCACGATGCGTTCCGGGGTCGAGGCGTACGACGACCTCCGGGACCGGCCGGCGTTGACCGGGACGAGTCATCTTTCCCCCGACCTTAAATGGGGCACGATTCATCCGCGTACGCTGCTTGCGGACCTTGATGCGTCGGGAGCTGGGGCGCGCGGGCACACGGTGTTCTCAAGTGAGCTTGCCTGGCGCGATTTCTACGCCGACGTGCTTTTCCACCAACCGCAGACGGCATGGCAGAACCTGAACTCGAAGCTCGACAATATCGAACTCGACACTGGCGCTGCCGCCGAGGAAAAATTTGCGAAATGGTGTGCAGGTCAGACGGGCTTCGGGATCGTCGACGCAGGAATGCGTCAGCTTCTCGCAACAGGGTGGATGCACAACCGGGTCCGCATGATCGCAGCCAGCTTCCTCGTCAAGGATTTGCATTTGCCATGGCAGTGGGGAGCACGTTGGTTTATGGAGCAGCTCATCGATGGTGACCTCGCGTCAAATAATCATGGGTGGCAGTGGGCTGCGGGCACGGGAACCGATGCGGCACCGTACTTTCGAGTCTTCAATCCGACGCTTCAACAAGATCGCTACGACGCCAGCGGGGACTTCGTCGGGCGTTGGGTCGACGAGCCGGCGATGCAGATGGTCGACCATCGGGCCGAGCGGGATGAGGCACTGCGGCGGCTCAAGGAGGCCACTCGCAAGTAGGTAGACTTCGGTCACGATGTTGGACGACCGCAAGACAGCGATTCTCGCCGCCGTCGTGCAGGAGTATATTGCAACAGCTCAACCTGTTGGTTCTGCCAATGTTGCCCGAACGCCGTCGATCCAGGTGTCCCCGGCGACGGTGCGCAGCGAGCTGGCCGTTCTCGAACAGGAGGGGTATCTCGTTCAACCGCACACGTCGGCCGGCCGGATCCCGACCGACAAGGGATATCGCTTCTTCGTTGATCATCTTGCCATGCCGGGTCGACTCGACCGCACGACGCAGCTCCAAGTCGGTGAGTTCTTTTCGTCGGCGCACGGCCAACTCGAAGAGATGCTTCACCAAACGTCAAACTTGCTGGCTGACCTCACCCACAATGCGGCAGTCGTCGTCGGCCCACGAGCCGAGGCGGTTGCCGTGCGCAACGTGCAGCTGGTCGGTTTGTCCGAATCCGCTGCGACGGTCGTGGTGGTATTTGCCAATGGGTCTGTCGAACACGTCAGCCTTGACCTATTCGATGGCGACGACGATGCACGCCTTTTAGCGGCGAGCGCGCACCTGTCGAGGTCGCTCGACGGGTCGGTGCTGAGCGGCGTGGGGGAACTGATTTCGACGGGCGATGCTGGAATTGACAAGTTGTGTGCCGCTGCTCTGGCTCGGATGCACACGATTGCCGCCGCCGACCACGTCTATACCGGCGGTGCTTCCGAGGTCGCTAGAGCGTTCGACGCCGTCGAGATTGTTCGATCCGTCCTGCACACCCTTGAGCAACAGTTCGTGGTGGTGTCGCTTGTGTCGGACATCGTCGACCGTGGCATGTCGGTTGCGATCGGTGTCGAGCACGGCATCGAACCGTTGTCGGCGTGTTCTGTCGTCGTAGCGCCGGTGGTCGTCGACGGTGAACACATCGGATCCGTCGGAGTGCTCGGCCCGACGCGAATGGACTACCCCCAAGCACTCGCGACGGTTGACGTCGTCAGCGAGCAACTCGGGCAGCGCATCGAAGAGGGCTGACCGGCCCTTTGTGCCCGTGGCATATCCGAGGTGCCGCAAATGGCCCCGTTTCCGGCATCCTGTGAGCCGTCATGGCTGACTTCTACGAATTGCTCGGTGTGTCACGCTCGGCGTCCCCCGACGAGATCAAAAAGGCGTACCGCAAGCGCGCCCGCGAGCTGCACCCTGATGCGAACCCCGGTGATAACCAGGCCGAGGCCCGTTTCAAGGAAGTCGCCCGCGCATATCAGGTACTGTCCGACGACACTCAACGTGCTCGCTACGACCAATTTGGCGAGGCGGGTGTTGGCGCCACCGGAGGTGCGGGGTCATCTGCTGATGACCTCTTTGGCGGCGGTCTTGGTGACATCTTCGAGACCTTCTTCGGTGGCGGCGGCGGTGGCGGGCGCCAACGTGGTCCGTCGGGCCCGCCCCGTGGTCAGGACGTCGAAGTCATCGCCGACATCGACTTCATTCAGGCGGTCTTTGGCGACCAGGTCGACGTTGAACTTAAGCTTCCCGTTCGGTGTGACACCTGCGAAGGTTCGGGCGCTGGAGAGAACACGAAACCTGTGTCCTGCAGCGAGTGTGACGGGTCGGGGCAGGTTCAGCGGATTCGTCAAAGCCTGCTCGGACAGATGGTCACGGCGAGTCCATGTCCTCGATGCGGTGGTCTTGGCGAGGTCATCGCTACGCCGTGTTCATCGTGTCGGGGCGAAGGTCGGGTTACCGAGGACGTGTCCTACAAGGTGGACATCCCGGCCGGCGTCGACACGGGGTCGACGTTGCGGCTCACCCAACGGGGTGCCGCCGGTCCTCGCCGCGGCACCAAAGGAGATCTCTATGTCCATATGCGAGTGCGCCCGGACGATGCCTACACGCGTGACGGCAACGACTTGGTCACCGAGGTGCCGATCTCGATCGCGCAGGCGGCGCTAGGAACGTCGATGGAGCTCGAAACCCTCGACGGGACCGAAGACCTGGTGATTCCGCCCGGCACCCAGCCCGGGCGCGAGTTTGTGCTGCGCCAACGTGGCGTTCCACACCTGCAGGGGCGCGGTCGGGGCGACCTGGTCGCTCGTGTGCGTGTCGATATTCCAACGAAGTTGACCGATGCCGAGATCGAACTGTTGAGCACTTACGCCGAAGGTCGTGGGGAGTCAGTCGGGAACGGTAAGGAAGGCCTGTTCTCGCGGATCAAGTCGGCCTTCTCCTGACGTGACGGAACACGACCGGCGACGGGCTACCTCGCAGGTATTGCTCGACGCTGTCCATGCCGGTGCGCTCGACGACGAGCTGATCGTTCCGCCCGACGAAGTGGAGCACCATTTACGACGGGTCCTGCGGGTTCGTGACGGTGAGTCGGTCGCCGTCACTGACGGCGCCGGTCGCTGGAAGATGTCGATCGCCCGGTTGTCCGGTTCATCGCTGACGCTCGAGGCTGCTGGCGCAGTCATCGTCGAAGAGCGGTCCGAGCTGTTTACGCTTGCCACAGCAATGCCGAAAGGTGACCGCCTCGATTGGCTCGTGCAGAAGGCCACCGAGCTCGGGGTCGCCAGGATTCTTTTGCTGCACGCCGAGCGCTCCACTGTGCGATGGAACGCCGAGCGGGCCGCGAAGCAAATGGTGCGGTTGCGACGCATCGCAGATCAGAGCACGGGGCAGAGTCGGCAGGTGTGGCGGACCGAGATCGACGGGCCGGTTGCCGCGTACGAGGTGCTGCCACTCGCGGCTGTTGCGGTACCAGGTGCCGTTGATGTCGTCGATATCGAACCGATGATCGCAATCGGACCCGAGGGCGGGTGGACCGACGACGAATTGGCGCTGTCGCAGCGACGCGTAGGATTGGGAGACAGCATTCTGCGCGTGGAGACAGCAGCTATCGCCGCAACCACGCTTCGACTAATTCGGTGACGGTGCGTGGTGGACTCGCATCTGCAGGCCTTGTAGTTTTGCGGGTCGAAGCTCGTGCTGACAGCCAATAAGCACTGCTGGTGGACTGTGGAGGCGGGTACCCGACATGACATTCTTTGACCATGACTCACCGACGGCGTTCAGCCGCCAGGTCGGCGACCGGCTGCGGGTGATCCGTAAACAGAAGCGGCTATCGCTCCAGGAAGTCGAAGCGCAGTCGGCGCAGGAATTTAAGGCCTCGGTCCTCGGTGCCTACGAGCGCGGCGAGCGAGCGCTGTCCGTACCGCGTCTCGACCGCTTAGCCCAGTTCTACAACGTCCCGATCGATCAACTTTTGCCTCGTGAAGTCCCCGGAATCGAAGCTGCTGCGTCCGAAACGCCAGTGAACAAAAAGTTCGCGATTGATGTGTCGAAGCTGCTGCAGCTGAGCGGGTCGCCGTTTGAGATGCTTGCGCGGTACTTGCGGCTCATTCAAGTGCAGCGCCAGGACTTCAACGGTCACGTGATCACAGTTCGCGGCGACGATGCGCGCGCTATCGCCACGATGCTTGACGTCCCTGTGGATCAGGTCGGCGATCGGCTCGCCGCCCTCGACGTCCTCCTCCGTTGACCCGGTCCCGATGCGGCAGTGGCCGCATTGCGCGGGCCTGCCGCTGCCGGAGGGCAGCCTCCCCGATGCGCGCCTCGCCAGAACCACATCGGACTTCGGCTCAGTCAACTGAACCGCCGTTAGGTTGCCATCGTGGTTAAAGCCGAGCCGTTCGGGGTGTATCTGCACATTCCATTCTGCTCGTCGAAGTGCGACTACTGCGCTTTTGCGACGTGGACCGATCGAGAGCACCTCGTG
>Ga0115572_10000255_pt1 | contig 45686 bp, 29 predicted proteins | sample COGITO_mtgs_1206_FD_88681 | JGI IMG/M metagenome (GOLD analysis project Ga0115572, IMG submission 88681) | Pelagic marine microbial communities from North Sea - COGITO_mtgs_120607 | ecosystem: Environmental > Aquatic > Marine > Epipelagic | place: Germany:Helgoland, sampling site Kabeltonne... | reverse complement strand
TTGACTTAAATTCATGTACGGGTTGTGGTGCTTGTGTTGTCGCTTGTCATGCAGAAAACAATGTCCCTGTTGTGGGTAAACGTGAAGTACGTAAATCCAGAGATATGCATTGGTTGAGAATAGATCGCTATTACTCTTCAGCATCTACTTTTGAAGGAGACAATGAAACAAAAGAGAATATTTCAGGAATTGGAGATTCTTTAAACACTTTTGGAGAAATGGAGCAAGCAGCAGCCAATCCTCAAGTTGCTTTTCAGCCTGTAATGTGTCAGCACTGTAACCACGCTCCTTGTGAAACAGTTTGCCCTGTAGCTGCCTCATCACATGGGAGACAAGGTCAAAATCATATGGCCTATAATCGCTGCGTTGGAACCCGCTACTGTGCGAATAACTGTCCCTATAAAGTACGTCGTTTCAACTGGTTCTTGTACAATAAAAATGACGAGTTCGATTACCACATGAATAACGATTTAGGTCGAATGGTATTAAACCCTGATGTGGTTGTTCGTTCCAGAGGAGTCATGGAAAAATGTTCTTTGTGTATACAGATGACACAAAAAACAATATTAGACGCCAAACTCAAAGGTGAAGAAATTAAAGATGGGACTTTCCAAACCGCTTGTTCCAATGCTTGTACCACAGGGGCAATGGTGTTTGGAGACCTGAATGACAAAGAAAGCAAAGTTGCTGCATTACATGAAGACGATCGTATGTACCATTTATTGGAACATGTCGGTACAAAGCCCAATGTAATGTATCAAGTAAAAGTTAGAAATACCGACGAGGTATAATTTAGAAATAAAGACCTATGGCATCGCATTACGAAGCACCTATTAGAAAACCACTGGTAACAGGAGACAAGACCTACCACGATGTTACTGTAGATGTTGCCGCACCTGTAGAGGGAGTAGCTAACAAACAGTGGTGGATTGTTTTTGGTATTGCGCTGACTGCCTTTTTATGGGGAGTTGGTTGTATCATTTATACCATATCTACTGGGATTGGAACTTGGGGATTGAACAAGACAGTAGGTTGGGCTTGGGACATTACCAACTTTGTATGGTGGGTAGGTATTGGTCACGCAGGAACGCTTATTTCTGCAGTACTCTTATTATTCAGACAAAAATGGCGTATGGCGATTAACCGTTCTGCGGAGGCCATGACTATTTTTTCTGTAATTCAAGCTGGACTTTTCCCAATTATCCACATGGGAAGACCATGGTTGGCCTATTGGGTACTCCCAATTCCAAATGGATTTGGTTCGCTTTGGGTGAATTTTAACTCACCACTTCTCTGGGATGTATTTGCAATTTCAACTTATTTATCAGTATCTCTTGTATTTTGGTGGACAGGATTGCTTCCTGACTTTGCAATGATTCGCGATCGTGCGGTATTACCTTTCCAGAAGAAAATATACAGTTTGTTGAGTTTTGGATGGTCCGGAAGAGCAAAAGATTGGCAACGATTTGAAGAAGTTTCATTAGTATTGGCAGGACTTGCTACACCACTTGTACTTTCAGTGCATACTATTGTATCCTTTGACTTTGCTACTTCGGTAATCCCTGGTTGGCACACTACTATTTTTCCACCTTATTTTGTTGCAGGAGCTATTTTCTCAGGATTTGCGATGGTAAATACACTCTTGATCATTATGCGTAAGGTATCCAATCTGGAAAATTACATCACAGTTCAACATATTGAATTGATGAATATTGTCATTATGATTACGGGTTCCATTGTTGGAGTAGCCTACATCACAGAACTTTTCATCGCTTGGTATTCTGGAGTAGAATACGAGCAATATGCATTTTTAAACAGAGCCACTGGACCTTATTGGTGGGCGTATTGGTCAATGATGACCTGTAATGTGTTTTCACCACAGTTTATGTGGTTTAAAAAGCTGCGTACCAGTATTTTGTTCTCCTTTATAATTTCAATTGTGGTAAATATTGGAATGTGGTTTGAGCGTTTTGTAATTATTGTGACTTCATTGCACAGAGATTACTTGCCTTCCTCATGGACTATGTTCTCTCCTACCTTTGTAGATATTGGAATATTCATCGGAACCATAGGCTTTTTCTTTGTGTTATTCTTGTTGTATGCACGAACCTTCCCTGTAATTGCTCAGGCTGAAGTGAAAACAATATTAAAAGCTTCTGGTGAGAAGTATAAAAAATTAAGAGACGGTAAATCATGAGTGATAAAGTAGTACATGCCCTTTACGACGACGATGATGTACTTTTAAGTGCTGTCAAAATGATTCGTTCTGAGAAGCACCACATCGAAGAGGTATACACCCCATTTCCAGTTCATGGTCTTGACAAAGCCCTTGGACTTGAGGAAACTCGCATTGCTATAATGGCATTCATTTATGGGTGTATTGGTTTAGCTGTTGCTGTCGCCATGATGAACTATATCATGATTGAGGATTGGCCCCAGAATATTGGAGGAAAGCCAAGTTTTTCTTATTTGGAAAATATGCCAGCTTTTGTCCCTATCATGTTTGAGATGACCGTATTTTTTGCAGCCCACTTAATGGTAATTACTTTTTATATGAGAAGTAAATTATGGCCATTTAAAAAAGCTGAAAATCCGAATCCTTTAACTACAGATGATAAATTTCTTGTAGAAATTGGAATTCACGATAACGAAAAAGAACTTCAAAAACTCTTAAAAAAATCAGGAGCTATAGATGTTTCAATAATAGAAAAGTCAGAATAGATGAGTTATAAAGGCCTATTGATTTGTGTAATTGTTGCTCTGGGATTTCAATCTTGCTTTGATCCAGCAAAGCCCAATTACCAGTATTTTCCGAATATGTATGAACCTGTCGGTTATGAAACTTATGCTGATACAGATGCATTTGCTAATGGCATAGAAGCACAGATTCCAGTTGAAGGTTCAGTAGCAAGAGGATGGGAGCCTTACGATTATCCTGATACTAACGACGGCTACGAAGCAGCCAAGGCTGAGTTGATGTCTCCACTAGCTCTTACGGATGAAAACGGGGCAAATGGTAAAGAGCTTTACGGAATTTATTGTGCAGTATGCCATGGAGGTAAAGGAGACGGACAGGGAATTTTAATGACAAGAGAAAAATTTCTTGGAGTTCCTAGTTATGCCGATAGAGAAATCACACCAGGAAGTATTTACCACGTATTGATGTACGGGAAAAATGCAATGGGATCTCATGCAGGACAGGTCAACGCAGAAGAGCGCTGGCAAATTACTCAGCATGTGATGGAGTTAAGAAACACCTTAGTCAAATAACAATAAGGAAGATAAATGATGTACACCTTTCCAAACAAACTTAGAAATTTAGCCATCGTTTTTATGGCAGTTGGTTTTATAGGCCTAGTCTACGGGTTTATTTCAGCACCAGCAACCATAGAAGAGGCTAAAGCTATAGTCGCCGCAAATCACGGAGAGGGACACGGAACATCTCATGAGACTACAGCTGCGCATGCAACTCATGATGCCGATGCCTCTCACACAGAAAAAAGTACTCATGCAGATGAAGCATCACATGCTACCGATGCCGACTATCAAGAAGAAACTCAGCATTCAGTGCAGCATGACGAATACCAAGAAGAAGCGCACTCTGATTCAACTCATGGTGATTCACATGATGCTGAACATGACGAACATGTTTTTCATCAGTTGAGTAACAAACCTTGGGCTGCTTTGTATGTCGCTGCCTTTTTCTTCTTTATGATATCCCTCGGAGTATTAGCATTTTATGCGATTCAACGTGCTGCTCAGGCCGGTTGGTCTCCAGTATTGTATCGAGTAATGGAAGGAATTACAGCATATCTCCTTCCAGGAGGTATTATTGTTATTGTCATATTAGCACTTTCTGGTATGCATTTGAACCATTTATTTATTTGGATGGATCCAGAGGTAGTGGCTCACGATAAATTAATAGCAGGGAAAACAGGTTTCTTAAATGTGCCTTTTTTCTTAATTAGAGCTGTATTTTTCTTATCGGGATGGACACTCTATCGTTATTTTTCTAGAAAATTCTCTTTAGCACAAGATTCAGCTACTGATATTTCCAATCACAAAAAGAACTTTAGAATCTCAGCTGCATTTTTGGTATTCTATATCGTCACAGAATCCATCATGTCATGGGATTGGGTAATGTCAATTGATCCTCACTGGTTCAGTACCTTATTCGGATGGTATGTTTTTGCCAGTATGTTTGTCTCTGGAATTACGGCCATCGCTCTCATTACAATTTATCTAAAGTCGAAAGGGTATTTGGAGTTTGTCAATGACAGCCACATACACGATTTAGGAAAATTCATGTTTGGTATTAGTGTGTTCTGGACTTATTTGTGGTTTTCACAGTTTATGTTGATCTGGTATTCTAACATTCCAGAGGAAGTTACTTACTTCATCACGCGTATCGAAGATTACAACCTTCCATTTTTTGGAATGGTGGTCATGAACTTTATTTTTCCACTTCTTATCTTGATGAATAGTGATTACAAACGGATCAACTATTTTATAGTGATGGCTGGGATAGTAATTATACTAGGACATTATATGGACGTATTTAATATGATTATGCCCTCTGCCGTTGGTGACCAATGGTTTATCGGTTCAGCAGAGATAGGAGGATTTTTCTTCTTCCTAGGTCTTTTCATATTTATTGTATTTAAGGAATTAACAAAAGCCCCCTTGCTAGCCAAGGGTGATCCCTATATGGGAGAGAGTGAACGCTTTCATTATTAAAAATTAATCGAAAAGATAAATGAATATATTTTTGATACTTTCTGTACTTGTTTTGATAGCCATATCAATTTGGCAAATCACCAAGATTTTTGAACTCTCTCAGGCAAAGAAAGTCAATACGCAGGTAGCTGATGATGATGATAACAATCTCAATGGTAAACTCATGTTTGCATTTTTGATTTTTATCTACGGAATCACCATCTTTTCGTTTTGGTCTTACGGCGATGTACTTTTGCCTAACTCAGCCTCTGAACACGGAGTTGACTACGACAACTTGATGTGGATTTCATTTGCTATTATTTTCTTTGTACAAACGATCACCCAAGCTTTACTTCACTATTTTTCATATAAATACAGAGGGGAGAAAGGTAAGAAAGCATTGTTTTACGCTGACAATGACAAACTTGAGATGATATGGACAATTATTCCAGTAATCACTTTAGCAGGACTTATATTATACGGCCTTTACACCTGGACAGACATCATGACTGTTGAAGAAAATGATGAAGCCTTAGTAGTAGAACTTTATGCACAGCAATTCAACTGGAAAGCTAGATATGCAGGAGAGGATGGAGTGCTAGGAGATGCAAATGTGCGTTTTCTTCAAGATTTCGAAGGAAGAAATTTAGTTGGAATTGACGCTACTGATCCCAACGGTTTTGACGATGTAGTTGTACAAGAATTGCATTTGCCCGTAGGGAGAGAGGTCATTTTTAAAATGCGTTCTCAAGATGTGTTACACTCAGCCTATATGCCTCATTTTAGAGCTCAGATGAACTGTGTTCCTGGAATGATTACTGAGTTTGCATTTACACCCAATAAAACTACAGAGGAAATGCGTCAAGACCCAGATGTAACAGCCAAGGTTAAAAAGATTAATAAAATTAGAGTTGAAAAAAGTAAGGAACTGGTTGCAAGTGGAGATATGGCATTAGATCCTTATGAATTTGATTTTCTTTTACTTTGTAATAAAATTTGTGGTGCGTCGCATTACAATATGCAAATGAAAATAATAGTAGAAACAGAGCAAGAATTTGAAGAATGGATGAATAGTCAGCAAACATTTGCTGAAGTCATCCAATAATTAATACTTAAAATAAAGATTATGTCAACAGCAGCAGCAGTACACACAGAGGAGGATCACGGACATCATCATAAAGAAACTTTTGTAACGAAATACATCTTTAGTCAAGACCACAAGATGATTTCTAAGCAATACCTGATTACAGGTTTGTTTATGGGAATCATTGGGATCGCAATGTCACTTTTATTTCGCTTACAATTAGCTTGGCCAGAGCAGCCCTTTGGAATTTTTGAAGTTCTTTTAGGGAAGTGGGCTCCCGATGGAGTAATGGATCCTAATGTTTACTTAGCATTGGTTACTATCCACGGAACGATCATGGTCTTTTTTGTATTAACAGCGGGATTGAGCGGTACATTTAGTAACCTCTTGATTCCATTACAGATTGGAGCTCGCGACATGGCTTCAGGCTTGTTAAACATGATCTCTTTTTGGTTGTTTTTCCTTTCAAGTGTTATTATGGTTATGTCTTTGTTTGTTGAAGCCGGACCAGCTGCAGCAGGTTGGACTATTTATCCTCCATTAAGTGCACTGCCTCAGGCACAGCCAGGTTCTGGAACAGGAATGACGCTGTGGCTAGTTTCGATGGCTATCTTTATTGCTTCCTCACTATTGGGATCTCTCAATTATATAGTAACAGTCATTAACCTTAGAACTAAGGGAATGAGTATGACTCGATTGCCATTGACTATCTGGGCATTTTTTGTTACCGCAATCATTGGAGTAGTGTCTTTCCCAGTATTGTTATCAGCTGCTTTACTCCTTATTATGGATCGAAGCTTCGGAACCTCATTCTTTTTATCCGATATTTTTATTCAAGGAGAAGTATTGCACTATCAGGGCGGATCACCAGTGCTTTACGAACACCTCTTTTGGTTTCTAGGACACCCTGAAGTTTATATAGTCTTATTGCCTGCCTTGGGAATTACTTCCGAAATTATTGCTACAAATGCACGCAAACCAATTTTTGGTTATCGCGCCATGGTGGCTTCAATCCTAGCAATTGCTTTTTTATCAACCATAGTATGGGGACACCATATGTTTATTTCAGGGATGAATCCATTTTTGGGCTCTGTATTTACATTTACAACTTTGTTGATTGCTATTCCTTCTGCGGTTAAAGCTTTCAACTACATTACAACCTTATGGAAAGGGAACCTTCAATTGAACCCAGCCATGCTATTTTCAATTGGTTTGGTTTCAACCTTTATCACAGGAGGTTTAACAGGAATTATTTTAGGAGACAGTACCTTGGATATTAATGTACACGACACCTACTTTGTAGTAGCTCACTTCCACTTAGTAATGGGAATATCTGCCCTTTATGGATTGTTTGCTGGGGTATATCATTGGTTCCCTAAAATGTTTGGCCGTATGTTAAATAAAAATCTAGGTTATGTCCACTTTTGGGTTACAGCGGTTTGTGCTTATGGAGTCTTTTTCCCTATGCACTTTATCGGAATGGCTGGTCTGCCGAGAAGATATTATACCAATACCGCATTTCCATACTTTGATGATCTCGCAGATATCAATGTGTTGATTACAGTTTTCGCTTTAATTGCAGGGGCTGCTCAAATTGTATTCTTATATAACTTTATCCACAGTATGTTCTACGGTAAGAAAACCGTTCAAAATCCATGGAGATCGAACACCTTAGAATGGACAGCTCCAATTGAACATTTCCACGGAAACTGGGAAGGAGAAATTCCTCATGTACACCGATGGGCTTACGACTATTCAAAGCCAGGTCATGAAGAAGACTTTGTTCCACAACATATTCCACTTAAAAAAGGAGAAGAAGAACTCCAACACTAAAACTCAACAATTGAATTAAACTTGAAAACCCAACCCTAAGGTTGGGTTTTTTATTTTTGATAAAATGATTCTAGGGTTCGTTTAGTTTTAATTCAAGTTTGGAAGAAGGGGGTGAAATAAATGGTATGGATAAATTTGATCCTCTTAGTATAATCCAAATGCCAAAGAGTAGGGGTAGCAGAACGAGAGAACATCATTATAGGCAGATGCAGTTTCAGATTTGGAAATGTATTTTGTTCCCAAAAAGATGTTTTTTAACACCCTAAAAAGCAAGCCTGAATTTACATTTGAACTCTTGCAAATCATGTCGTACTACATCAAGCAAACGGATGAAAAGATTTTTGAAATGGGTCAAAAAACACTTGAACAAAGAGCTGCAAAGTTAGTCCTCAGCATGAAAGATTTTTTCGAACTAGACGAATAATCCTATATCGATGTCTTACTGCGTAGGGAGGATATGGCAAACTTTATTGGAGTAGCAACGGAATCCTTTATTCGCAAGCTAGGGCAATTTCAAAAAAGAGGATGGATAAAGACCAAAGGAAAAAAAATTAAAATTCTTGATCAGGAGGCACTTTTGCGAATATCTTCAGGCTTCAGTTAATTAAATATCTAAATCCAAAGGAATTCATTTATCTTTGATAAGATGAACGAATATTTAGATCCTACCGACGACCAATTTTCTCCTGAGGAACAAGATATTGATCGTGCTTTAAGGCCTTTAAACTTTGATGACTTTGCAGGACAGGATGCCATACTCGAAAACCTTAAGGTATTTGTTCAAGCAGCCAAACAGCGAGGCGAAGCTTTGGATCACACCTTGTTTCACGGACCTCCAGGTCTTGGGAAAACTACATTGGCTCATATTTTAGCAAACGAATTGGAAGTTGGAATCAAAATGACCTCTGGACCTGTACTGGATAAGCCAGGTGATTTAGCGGGTTTATTGACCAATCTTCAAGCTCAAGATATTCTATTCATCGATGAAATTCACCGTTTGAGTCCTATAGTAGAAGAATATCTTTACTCAGCCATGGAGGATTATAAAATTGACATTATGATTGAGTCTGGACCTAATGCCAGAACTGTTCAAATCAATTTAGAACCCTTTACCTTGGTTGGTGCCACTACTCGATCAGGTTTACTCACCGCACCCATGCGTGCTCGATTTGGAATCAGCAATCGATTGCAGTATTATTCTACCGAATTATTATCGACCATAGTGACTAGAAGTGCAGACATACTGAATGTTCCTATCAAAGAGGAGGCAGCTATCGAAATTGCTGGAAGAAGCCGAGGTACACCTCGAATTTCTAACGGTTTGTTAAGACGTGTTCGTGATTTTGCACAAATCAAAGGCAACGGATCCATAGATATTAAAATTACCCAATTCGCCCTCCAAGCGCTGCAGGTTGATGCCCACGGTCTAGACGAAATGGACAATAAAATTTTGACTACACTGATTGATAAATTCAAGGGGGGTCCAGTAGGTATTACCACACTTGCTACTGCGGTATCTGAAAATTCAGAAACCATAGAAGAGGTTTACGAGCCTTTTTTGATTCAACAAGGATTTATAGTTCGAACCCCACGGGGTAGAGAAGTAACTGCCCGAGCCTACAGTCATTTAGGCAGAATCAAAAACAATCAAGAAGGCTTGTTTTAAAGGCGTACTCATGAGTTTAAAATCAGAGTACACTGCCAAAATAAAATCAGCTGCCGATGCTTTAGGCTTTCTTTCGTGTGGAATATCAAAAGCAGATTTTTTGGAGGATGAGGCACCGCGTTTGGAACAATGGCTCAATCAAGGACATCACGGCAGCATGAGCTATATGGAGCGGCATTTTGATAAAAGATTGGATCCAAGGTTACTTGTTCCAGGAGCTAAAAGCGTGGTCTCTCTTTTGTTGAATTACCACACCGACAAAAAGCAAGCTGATCTCAAAGCTCCTAAAATTTCGAGCTACGCCTATGGTAAGGACTACCATTTTGTGACTAAAGAAAAGCTGAAAGAATTGATGCAAATTATTCACAGAGAAATAGGTGAAGTCAATGGACGTGTTTTTGTAGATTCAGCTCCCGTAATGGACAAAGCTTGGGCCGCAAAAAGCGGTTTGGGCTGGCTTGGAAAAAACACCAATCTGATTTCTAAAAAAGTAGGTTCCTTTTTCTTTATTGCAGAATTGATCATCGATTTAGAATTAGACTATGACACACCCGTTACAGATCATTGTGGAAGTTGTACTGCCTGTATTGATGCTTGTCCTACAGACGCCTTACTTCAACCCTATCAAATTGATGGGAGTAAATGTATTTCATATCTGACCATTGAACTTAAAGAAAACATCCCCACTGAGTTTAAAGGGCAAATGGACAACTGGGCTTTTGGCTGTGATATTTGTCAGACGGTATGCCCATGGAACCGATTTGCAACACCGCATGACGAACCGGCCTTCGAACCGCAGGAGGAATTGCTCAACCTTACTAAAAGTGAATGGCAAGAAATGACTTCAGTAGTTTTTAATAAGGTATTTAAAAACAGTGCTGTAAAGAGAACAAAATTTGAGGGTTTAAAAAGAAACATTAAATTTTTATCTTAAGAGCAGTTGATTCTCGAAGGTTTATTTTAGTTGGAATAATTTCTGTTTGGAATGATTTTTCTTCTGATTAATCTTTAGTTGATACAAATTTACTTATCACTTAGATGATGACTCTCTAGTTATCAGTTTAGATTTAATATTTATAATTTTATTTGCATTAATATCTTCACCCTTTTTCTTCAATGATGTTTCATTTAAGAAAACATCAAAAATCTGTTTACCCATTTCAATTCCAGCTTGATCTACAGATGTAATGGAAGGAACAGTAAATTTTGAGAGCCTCCAGTTTCCAAATCCAACCACTGAAACCTCATCGGGGATTTTTATTTTTTGCGATTTGAAAAATTGTATTGCTCCAATTGCAGATAAGTCTGTGACTGCAAAAAGACCATCAAATTGAATTCCCATTTCGAAGACTTTTTTAGCTGCATGATATCCTTCTTTTTCGTCCCCATTTTCACATAAAATAATTTTTTTTTGATCAAAGGGTATATGATATTTTTCCAATGCATCCTTGTATCCTAAAAATCTGTCAATTGTAATTTGAGGCTGATATGCCCCTCTAAAGTGAAGAATTTGTTTACATCCTCTTTTAATTAAATGTTCGGTTGCCAGAAATCCAGCTTTTCTATCTTCAAACATCACCTTAGGACACTGAAATGTTTTTTCATTTTTATCAAACATTACTAAAATTTTGTTACGCTCCTTAACTGCTTCCAAATGATCAAATGACTTTGTATCATGTGTTATTGATATAAAAATTGCATCAACGTTTAGATTTAGATATTGATCTACCAATTTTTTTTCAGTTTCAAAAGAGTCGTTCGAACAAGCCACAAATAGCGTATAATCGCTTTTTTGAACATTAAATAAAATCCCATCGATTATTGTATTAAAAAAATCGTGATTTATTTGGGGTAATATCAAGGCTATAGTTTTTGTTTCTTTAGTTCTTAAAAATGAAGCCTGTCTATTTGGAATGAATTGAACTTCATTTACATAATCTAAAACTCTTTTTCTAGTTAAAGCATTTACATCTTTATATCCATTTAAAGCTTTTGAAATTGTAGTTTTGGACAATCCCAGAGCGGTCGCTATATCCGATATTTTGATTCTATCCAAAGTATTTTTTTTTGTTTAATTTTTTCGAAATCGATTTCGGTTAAATTTAATAAAAAATTGCATTAATTTTAACAATTCCTTAATAATTATTAATATAATTGTCAGGTTATAATTTAAACTTAAACTAACAAATAATTTAAATGATGAAAAAAATGATTTTCAAACAAACTTCATTTTTTGTTGCTTTTCTGTTGTCTGTGGGTATTTACGCTCAAACTGTTTCAGGTGTAGTAACTAGTGAAGATGGTCCGTTGCCAGGAGCTACGGTTCAAGTAAAAGGTACTTCAATTGGTGTCAGCACCGATTTTGACGGTAATTTTACAATTCAAGCCGACGCTACAGACGTGTTGATGGTTTCATTCGTAGGTTTTTCCTCGCAAGAAATAGCTGTAGGTGACCAAGACCAAATAACTGTTACTCTTATAGCTGACAACGAACTTGAAGAGGTAGTTGTTACTGGATACGGTTCTCAGAAGCAAAAAGAAATTACATCCGCAGTGGTTCAAGTAACTGCTGAAGAATTTAACAAAGGTCCTATAAATAATGCAGCTCAGCTCCTTCAAGGAAAAGTTGCTGGATTGAGTATTTATAACAAAGGTGGAAACCCGAATGCTTCGGCTACTATCCGTTTAAGAGGTCTTTCTACAGTTGGTGCAAATATTTCACCTCTAGTCGTAGTTGATGGAGTTGTTGGGGCATCTCTTGACAATGTAGATCCTAATGATATTGAATCAATAAACGTTCTTAAGGATGGTTCCGCTGCTGCAATCTACGGTTCCCGAGGATCTTCTGGGGTAATCATCGTTACTACTAAGGGTGGTAAGAGTGGTGAAATGCAATTAAGCTATAATGGTCAATTGTCTAGCTCGTCTATCTTAAACAGAATTGATGTAATGACTCCTGAGGAATTCAGAGCTGCTGGAGGTTCTGATCTAGGAGGCGAAACTGACTGGACAGAGGCTGTTACAAGAAATGCAATCTCTCAAATACACAATATTTCTGCTTCAGGAGGTTTTGGTAATACAACTTACAGAATTTCAGCCAACCTTAGAGAAAAAGAAGGAATTGTAATCAATACTGGTTTTGAGCAGTTTAACTCAAGAGCAAATATTTCAACTAGAGCACTTAACGATAAACTAAAAGTTGACTTCAATGCTTCATTTACTCAAAGACAATCCAGCTTTGGTAATGATTTAGTATTAAAGTATGCAACGCTTTTTAACCCAACTGCACCAGTATACACTGAGGGATCTGAATACTTCCCAGGAAGTTCAGGAGATGCGATTGGCGGTTATTTCGAAACTTTTGGTCTTTTTGACAGTTTCAATCCAGTATCAATTGCTGAACAACACGATCTAACCGGAGAGCGTACAGAATTAAATTACAACTTATCTCTTGGATATGACCTAACTGATGACTTAGATATTCAGTTTAGAGCTGCCCGTCAGACATCTGTTAATCAAAATAGAAACTACGTTCCAGTTACAGCACTTTTAGGAGGTAATGCTTTAAGCCCTACAAGGAGAGGATCAGCTAGTTTTAATGACAACAGATTTGAGTTTAAACTTTATGAAATATTTGGAAACTATAACATCACCAGTGATGGATTCAATATGAATCTAACTGGAGGTTATTCTTTCCAGCAAGATAATTTTCAAAACAAAGGGTTTAGTTTAGGTGATTTCCCTGATGATAGTCAAGACTACAGTTTCAATATTGATGCCTCACAGGACTTGTTAAATGCTGGATTTATTGGAGCTAACAGTTACAGAGGTCCAGACAATAAAATCATTGCTTTCTTTGGAAGGGTGAACGTTGTTATCGACGAAGCAATTTATTTGAACGCTTCTGTTAGAAGAGAAGGTTCTACTAAATTAGGAGAAGGTAATAAATGGGGTACTTTCCCAGCCTTTGGTATAGGTGCTGACCTAAACAAATATCTAGGGACTGACTTTGATCTTTTCAAAGTGCGTTTAGGATATGGAGAGACAGGATCATTACCAGGCCCAACAGGACTTTCGCAAGTAGTTTATAATTTTGGATATGACTCTGGAGGTACTGGAAACACATCGCAGGCTCGTGCTGCAAATCCAGACTTAAAATGGGAATCCAAAGCTGAAACAAATTTAGGTGTTGAATTTGGCAATGGAAAATTAAGTGGTAGTTTAGACCTATATACAAGAGATATATCTGACTTTATCTTAGAAACTAAAGTAGATGTTGCTACTTACGGTTTTGATAGAAGATATGAGAACTCTGGTAAAATCAATACTCAAGGTCTCGAATTAAACCTTAATTATCAATTGACAGATAGTTATGAAACTGGTATCAACCTTTCTACTTACAACACAACTCTAGAAGAATATGTAATTGAAGAAGGTGATATACGTGCAAACTTAGGTTCACCAGGTCAAAACGCTACAAATATGCTATTGGTAAGACCAGGTGAAATGATTGGTCAAATCTGGGCACCTCGATTCGATGGTGTAGATGCTGATGGAGCTCCAATTTTTGGTGATATCAATGGAGATGGACAAGTAGTCGCTTCACAAGACAAGTGGAATGATCCAGATGCTGATTTTGAAACTGCTGGTAACGGTATTCCAACTCTTGAATTGGGATGGTCTAATAATTTAAACTTGGGTAACTGGAGTGTTAATGCTTTCTTTAGAGGAGCGTTTGGACACAGTTTGATCAATACTTTTAGAGCGTTTTATGAGCCTCGTTTAGCAAGTCAGTCTTCTTATAACTTTGTAAATACAGATTTAGCTCTGCCTGAATTGACAGTAGCACAGTTTAGCTCTTTATATGTTGAAAAAGCAGATTTCTTTAAACTAGATAACTTGACAGTTGCTTATAATTTTGACATTGCTCAGGGATCGTTAATTAACAGCGCTCAACTATCCGCAAACGTCCAGAATGCTTTTGTAATCACAAACTATACAGGTATTGATCCAGAACCTGCTCTTGTTGACGGTGGAACTAATGTCGCTGGATTTTCTCCAGTGGATGTATTAGCGCCAGGTGTTGACCGTCGTACAAATTATTTTACGGCTAGAACAATTACTGTTGGACTTAATATTAATTTTTAAAATAGAATGAAAATGAAAAACTTTAACAAAATATTTTTTGGGACTCTATCTATTTTCGCTTTTGTAATCGCTTGTACTGATCTTGAAGAAGAGTTAGTAAGTGATTTCACGGAACAACTTACTGTACCAGGTGTTAACGTAGATCTAGGTGAAACAGATGGAAGTAGTCAAGCTGTTCAAGATCAAATAGGTTCAGCTTTTGAAAAACTAAGAGATGGTACTGCTGGTCACAATAACTACTGGTCAATTCAGACTGTTTCTTCAGATGAAATGCAAGTAGGACAAAAAGGAGGTGACTGGTTTGATGGAGGTATCTGGCTAGACATGCACAGACATGAATATACTGCTGCAAATGGACCTCTTACCAATACATGGAACACTCAATATAATGCAATTAGTGAAATCAATTCAAACTTGGCAAAGTCAGGCTTAACTGCAAACGAAGTTGCTCAATTAAAGGTTCTTAGAGCATTTTTTTACTGGAGATTAATGGATGTATTTGGTAATGTAAAGATTGTAACTTCAGTTGGATCTGATGCTCCACAATCAAGTCGTGCAGATGTTTTTGCTTTTGTTGAGAGCGAAATACTCGCTGCACTTGGAGTGAGTGCCATTACTGCCGATATGGATCTTACAAATAGCGATTTAACAACAAATCCAAAAAAATACAGAATCAACCAGTATGCTGCAGTAGGTTTACTTTCTAGAATTTATCTCAATGCAGAGGTTTATTCAGGGACAGCGCGTTATGCTGAAGCGGCTACAGCTGCTGGATGGGTTATTGATAATGGTCCATACGAGCTAACTACTGAAGGGAATTCGTCTGTTACTAATCTTGCTCAAAGACCGGGAGTTGCAACTGACCCTGACACCCTAGTAGGTTATCCTGCGATGTTTGCTCCTAACAACCAAGACAATGTAGAGTTGATTTGGACAGTTCCTTTCGACAGTTTCAAAGGTGGTGGTATGAACTTCCATATGATGGGACTTCACCAACCTTCTCAGTTTGCATTTAATTTTGATTCTCAACCATGGAATGGTTATCAAACATTAGAAGCATTCTACAACTCTTATGATGATGGAGATGTTCGTAAAAAATCTAACTTCTTAGTTGGACAACAATATTCATACTCTGGTCTTCCTTTAAGTGATTGGGCAGCAGATGATTTCAATCCTGATGGAACTAAACATTTACCGCTAAACTACACCCCTGAGATCAATGAATTAGCTCCTAATTCTATTCGTCAAAGTGGTGCTCGTATGTACAAGTTTAGTCATTCTCAGTTTGAAAGAAATGAAAAATCAAATGACTTTCCAATTTTACGTCTTTCAGAAATGTATATGAACCGAGCTGAAGGGTTAGCTCGTGCTGCTGGAGACTGGTCTCTCGCTCTAACTGATGTTAATATTATCAGAGAAAGAGCTAAAGTAAGTGCTTATTCTTCTATTACTGCTGATGAATTTTTAGCAGAGAAGGGACGTGAATTTTATCAAGAATCTCACAGAAGAACTGACTTAAATCGTTTTGGCAAATACAACGATGCTTGGTTTGAAAAATCAGCTTCTGCTAGTTACAAAACCTTAATGCCCATTCCAACTGATGCGATAATCGCAAGTGGTGGATCATTAACACAAAATCCAGGCTACTAATTCCAACAAATAATTAGTATTAAATGGGTCAATCTTAAATGATTGGCCCATTTTTTTTTAATTTCACCTCATGAAGTCGATTGTATTTTATTGGCTCCCTTTTGCACTATTTATTTCCTGTGTAAAACCAAAAACAAATCTTTTTGAATTACGTAAAGATTTGGGAGTACTGTTCGAAAATAAATTAACCTATACTCAAGATTTTAACCCATATACCTACCGTAATTTCTATAATGGTGCGGGCGTCGCCCTTGGAGACATTAATAACGATGGCTTATTGGATATTTACATGACTGGAAATCTTGTAGACAATAAATTACTCATAAATAAAGGTGATTGGAAATTTGAGGACATTACTGAGAGGGCAGGAGTTGCTTGTAAAGGAGTATGGTCCACAGGAGTAACCTTTGCTGATATTAATGGAGATGATCTTTTAGATATCTATGTTTGTAAATCTGGTAAACCAGGAGGCGAAAATAGACATAATGAACTCTTTATCAACCAGGGAGACCTCACGTTTAAAGAGGAATCAGAAAAATATGGACTTGACGTTTTGGGATTATCTGTTCATGCAGCCTTTTTTGATGCTGATTTGGATGGTGATTTGGACTGTTATGTACTCAATAATTCACTTCGATCTGTAGGGGGTTATGATTTAATAAAAGACCAAAGATTAAATCCAGATCCAAATGGAGAGGGGAATAAGTTTTTTGAAAATAAAGAGGGTGTTTATATAGATGTTAGTGCTGAAAAAGGGATTTATACTAGTTCTATAGGTTTTGGACTGGGAATTACTTTAAGTGACTTCAATGATGATAAACGTCCTGATTTATACATTTCAAATGATTTTTTTGAACGTGATTATTTTTATCTGAATAATAAAGAAGGCTTTGAGGAGGTGCTAGAATCACAGTTTCAATCAATATCGATGGGTGCTATGGGTGCAGATGCAGCAGACTTAAACAACGACTTACTTCCAGACCTTTTTGTAACGGAGATGCTTCCTTCAAATTTGAAAAGACAAAAGCTGAAAGCCAAGTACGATTCTTGGGATAAATACAGTTTGATGAATAATAAGGGATATTTTCATCAATATCCAAGAAACTCATTACAACGTAATACAGGTCAAAATCAGTTTTTTGAGATTAGTCGTTTTTCAGGTGTAGCAGCAACAGAGTGGAGTTGGGCATCATTAATCTTTGACATGGACAACGATGGTTTAAACGATATATTTGTAGCTAACGGTATTTACAAGGACCTACTGGACAGGGATTACTTGGCCTATATGGCCAACGAAACACAAGTCCAAATGCTTTTGGAAAATCGAGAAGATGCCATTGAAAAATTGATTGACATTATGCCTTCTGAGGCAGTTCCTAACAGTGCGTTTAAAAACATAGGTGAATTCCAATTTGAAGATAAAACTATAGGATGGGGGTTAGAGCAACCTAGTTTTAGTAATGGAAATGCTTATGGAGATTTAGACAATGATGGAGATTTAGACCTCGTTATTAACAATGTAAATATGCCGAGCTTTTTTTATGAGAATAAAACAGATACCCTCTCAGCAAGAAGTATAAAATTAAAACTTAAAACAGATTCAAAAAATACCTTTGCAGTTGGTGCCAAAGCAATTATTTATTATGAGAATGGGAGACAGCAAATGAAAGAACAATTCCCATCTAGGGGGTTTCAATCTTCAGTAGCGAACACTCTGCACTTTGGGTTGGGTAATGTAAGTACAATAGACAGTCTAATAGTTAAATGGCCAAATGGTCAAGAGGAAGTATACCATCAACTCGCAACAAATATCACTCACGAAATACATCAACAAAACACTGCTGTTTTAAATCAAGATTCTTCTTTAAGAGCTTTAGAGAACGAATCTAAGCTAATAAGCCTTCCTTTTAAGCACAAAGAGAACAACTGGAGTGAGTTTAATAAAGAGAGATTAATTCCACACATGAATCACAATGATGGACCTGCTATAGCTTCTGCTGATTTAAATAAAGATGGTATTTCAGATTTTTATATTGGTGGTGGAAAAAATCAAACTGGTGCGCTTTTCATTTCCAACAAAACAGCTTATAAAAAAATTCAAACTCCTTTTGATAAAAGTAGTCGATCTGAAGATACAGATGCTGTTTTCTTCGATGGGGATAATGATGGCGATTTAGATCTGATGATCACTAGTGGAGGTAAATCTTTTTCGAAATTTTCTTCAGATTTAGACGATCGATATTACGAAAATACTGGTGGTAATAATTTTGTTGAGAGAACTGATGCTTTCAAATTTGAAACACATTTTTCGACATCGGCCATCGCTGTGGGAGACGTTAATCAAGACGGGTACTTAGATCTAATTATTGGTGAGCGATTTGATTTAAAAACCTACGGTAAAAAAGCTTCAATGCATTTATTTATCAATCAAGGAAAAGGAAAGTTTTCTAAAAAGCTTATCCCAGAATTTGATCAGATAGGAATGATAACCGATCTTGAAATAACTGATATAAATCAAGACGGCTGGCCAGATCTTGTATCATCAGGAGAATGGATGCCTTTAAGTATTTGGATCAATTCAAATGGAGGATTTTTGAACAAGACAAATGAATACGGACTTTCGCAAACTAATGGTTTATGGAATACACTTTTAGTAAAAGATTTAAATGGTGATCAAATCCCAGATATCATTGGAGGTAATTTAGGAACCAATTCTTTTTTTAAGCCAGGCATGAAATTATTTTTAAATGATTTTGATCAAAATGGAACTGAAGAGCAAATAATATGTCAACTTATAAATCAAAAATATTATCCAATAGTAGACAAAGATGAATTGATTTCACAACTTCCCAATTTAAAGAAAAAAATTGTTAAATACGAGAACTATGCAAATGCAAGTGTTGAAGATCTCTTTTCAACCACTCAGCTAGAGGAAGGGCAAATAAGTGAATTAAACACCTTGAAATCGGCTGTCTTTTTAAGTACAGCTGAGGGCTATATAAGCCATGAATTACCTTCGGAAATACAGTATGCACCTGTATATGCTATAGCTCAAATTGATAAGGGTATTCCCTCAAAAGGAGTCTTGTTTTTTGGAGGGAACCAGTTTTTGGTCAAGCCTCAATTTGGTCGTTATGATGCCTCAAAAGGTTGGGTAGTTGATTATAGCATAAATCAAAATAAAATTGTCTTCGAGAGCCCGAAAATATTAGGGGTGAGCGGGCAAATAAGACAGTTGAAAATTGTAAATTCACAGTCCAGAAAACAATTGCTAATTGGAATTAATGACAATGAAGCAAAGATGCTTAATTTAAAAGATAATAAATGAGTCCAAAATAAAAATTACTACTATGTCATTTTTCAAAATTCTCCTTATTTTTTTACTAACAGTTAACCTAAGCTGTTCCTCAGAGTATGACTCGTTAGTAAAAAATGAACTCAAAAAAAATCAGAAAGTAGATTCTTTGTTCTTTAACCTCAGGCTAGGAGAGACAAAAGATATATATCATGCAAAAAGTTGGGATTTAAACAATAGTAAAAAAGTAGTTCAAGGTAGGTCATACTTCTATATGAAAAAGGTATTCACGGATCCAAAAAGAAAGGATAAATCAAATGATTTTGCCCTCGAGTTTACGGGTAAATTTAATGCTGACAAAAAGCTAAACTTATTAGATGCCAAATTTTACCATTTACTTTGGGCTCCATGGAATGAAACTTATCAAGCTCCAAAATTACTCCCTAGAATTTTAGATTCTTTAGAGCTTTGGTTTCCAGGAAACTCTTTTTTAGAAATTGAAACAAGCAATGACTCTATTCCCAAAATACATGTCAAAATTGATGGTGACAGAAGGTTTCGAGTTTTTATAGAAAACTCTCAAGATGTAGCAGTAAAAATTGATGACCTCAATGAAGACAATTAAACCCAACTTACTTTTGAAATATTATTCTTTACTATGCTTTTCTTTATTAGCGGTATCGTGTAGTCTGAAATCCAGGAACCAGTTTCAATTGATCCCTTCTAAGGAAAGTGGGATTACTTTTTCAAATGACTTGACTTATACTGACGAGTTCAATGTTTACAAGTACAGAAATTTCTACAATGGTGGTGGTGTCGCTGTTGGGGATATCAACAACGATGGACTTGTAGATGTTTATTTCAGTGCCAATCAAAAGTCGAATGAACTCTATTTAAATCAGGGGAATTTTAAATTTTTAAATGTAACTGAACTAGCTGGGGTTGGTGGACAAAAAGCTTGGGCAACAGGGGTAACTATGGTTGACATTAATGCAGATGGCTGGCTTGACATTTATGTCTGTAACTCAGGTGATTTAAAAGGGGACAATAAACAAAATGAACTCTTTATCAATAACCAAGATGGAACTTTTAAGGAAGATGCCAAAAGCTACGGTCTAGATGACAAAGGCTTCTCAACACACGCAGTATTTTTTGATTATGACAAAGACGGAGACTTAGATGTTTACCTACTAAACAACTCCTATCAGGCAATTGGTAGCTTTGATTTAAGAAGAGAAGAAAGACCCAAGAGAGATACTTTGGGAGGTGATAAATTAATGCGTAACGATAACGGTTTTTTTGTTGATGTAAGCGAACAGGCTGGGATTTACGGTAGTGTTATTGGTTTTGGCTTAGGAGTTACAGTAGGAGATGTAAATGGTGATCATTGGGAAGATATTTTTATTTCTAATGATTTTTTTGAGCGTGATTATCTCTATATAAACCTCAAAAATGGTTCGTTTAAAGAGGTATTGACTGAACAGATGAAATCAATAAGTGGTGCCTCTATGGGAGCGGATATGGCAGATATTGATAATGATGGTGATAACGATATTTTTGTAACAGAAATGCTTCCTTTTGATTACCAAAGACTGAAGTCAGTTACAACCTTTGAAGACTGGAATAAATACCAATACAATATCAAAAATACTTACCACCACCAGTTTACACGGAATATGCTCCATAGAAATAATGCCAATGAAAGCTTTAGTGAGATCGGAAGGCTAGCTGGAGTAGAAGCAACCGACTGGAGTTGGGGAGCCTTATTTTTTGACATGAATAATGACGGTTTAAAAGATTTATTTGTTTCCAATGGTATTTACAAAGACTTAACTGATCAAGATTACCTGCAATACATCTCCAGTGAAGAAGTAGTAAACGCTATAGTCCAGAAGAATAAGGTTAACTATAAAAAATTGATTGATATTATTCCCTCGGAAATGGTTCCAAACAGTGGTTTTTTGAATTTAGGGCAAACTCAATTTAAAAGGGATCCTTCATTAGGATTAAATACACCTAGTTTTTCTAATGGCTCTGCCTATGCAGATTTGGACAACGACGGTGATTTGGATTTGATAGTGAACAATGTGAATATGGAGTCGTTTATTTATCAGAATAATTTACCAAAAGAAAATACCAATTACCTCCAACTACAGCTGAAAGGTGAGGGCAAAAATACTTTTGCAATTGGCAGTCAAGTTAAAGTAATCACTGCGAATGATACCTTGTATTTTGAGCAACAGCCTGCTAGAGGTTTTCAGTCAAGTGTTGATCCAAAAATTACGGCTGGACTCGACACCAATCTTTCTGCTTCCGTTCAAGTTTTTTGGCCATCAGGAAAAGAAAGCTATCTAAAGAATGTAGAGGCAAATCAAACAATTGTTTTAGAAGAGATCAATGCTTATTTAGATGAATCAAGTTCAACAGAACAAAGACTTGCTCTATTTACTAAAGCCAATGAGAAAACCCTATCACACCTTCATAAAGAAGCAAATTTTGTCGATTTTCATAGAGAACGCCTAACTTATCATATGTGTAGTGGAGAGGGTCCTGTTGTAAGTGTAGGTGATTTTACAGGTGATGGGCTTGCAGATCTTGTGGTGCCTGGACCAAAAAATGAAGCTACAAATCTATATGTACAAAACTCAGATGGAACATTCACATTGTTTGATCAAGATATTTTTAATAAACAAGCAAGAGCTGAGCATACAGAATCTTTAGCTTTTGATGCAGACAATGATGGAGATCTTGACCTTTACTTAGCATCAGGGAGTGTTGAACTTAGCCCTTTCTCTGATTACCTCTACGACCGTTTGTTTTTTAACAAAGGTGATGGCACTTTTGAAATGTCTGAACAAAAGTTTCCTACTGAAGGAATTCGAATTAATACAGGGGTCGTAAAGGCTTCAGACATTGATCAAGATGGAGATTTAGACCTCTTTGTCGGAGAACGAAATAAAATTGGAGCCTACGGTCAAGCGGGTTCAGGATATCTGTTAGAAAATAATGGAAAAGGAAATTTTAAAGAAGTTACTAACGAAAAAGCACCCTTTCTAATTCAAATGGGAATGCTCACGGATGCTGTTTTTAACGATTGGGATCAAGATGGTGATCAAGACCTGATCATCGCTGGCGAATTTATGGGATTGGAAGTTTTAGAAAATGTGAAGGGTAAGTTCAATCACAACAAAAAAAATTCACTTTCTTCTTTTAAAGGTTGGTGGAATACACTACACGCACTTGATGTCGATCAAGATGGCGATTTAGATCTTGTTGGAGGAAACCACGGCATCAACTCTAGATTCAAAGCATCAGAGAAATATCCGATTAAACTTTACCTCAATGATTTTGACCGAAACGGAAGCGTGGAAGGAATCCTTACATTTTCAAATAAAGATTCCAGGGATATGCCCTATGCATTGAGACATACACTGATAGATCAAATCAAAAGTCTTAAGAAAAAATTTCCAGATTATCAGTCATTTAAAAATGCTGACATTAACCAGATTTTTAACAAAGAAGAAATGAAGGGTGTACAGATTTTAGAGGCGAATGAGTTAAAATCAACATTATTTATAAATGAAGGTGGATTTAATTTTACCGCAACCCCACTTCCTCAAGAAGCACAGCTTGCCCCTGTTTATGCGATTGAAGATGGCGATTTTGATGCAGATGGTGATTTAGACTTAGTTTTAGGAGGAAACCTTTATAGAGCTAAACCCGAGGTTGGCATCTATGATGCAAGCCATGGTCTTTATTTAGACAATGTAAAAGGAGTTTTTAAAATAAGCTCTAGGTCAAATGATTTTAATATTAAAGGAGAGATTCGGGACATTAAACGAATCGATAATCAGGTTTTTGTTTTTCGCTCAAATGACAGCATAGCCGTTTTAAATGTGACTCGATGAGGTTAAATAACCTATTTATAGGCTTGCTGATGATTGTTTTCATCAGTTGTCAAAATACAGCTAATGTGTCAATTGAAAATGTTCATTTTACAATGGCTGTTTTATCACCAGAACAAACAGGGATAACTTTCGAAAACAAATTAGAAGATCGATCGGACCTAAATATTATTGAATATTTGTATTACTACAATGGAGGTGGTGTTAGCGTGGGAGATATAAATAACGATGGCTTAGAAGATTTGTATTTTACGGCAAACCAACTTCCCGATAAGCTATACCTCAACCAGGGAAATCTAAAATTTAAAGATGTTTCAAAGGAGGCTGGAATTGACCAATCTCGTTCTTGGTCAACAGGAGTTAGTATGCAAGACGTCAATAATGATGGTTATTTAGATATCTACGTCTGTAAAGTAGGTGCTTTTAACTTATTGAAAGGCCATAACCAACTTTATATCAATAATGGAGATTTGACATTTACCGAATCTGCAAAAAAAATGGGCGTGGCTTTTTCAGGATTCTCAACTCAGGCAGCATTTCTTGATTATGATAAAGATGGAGATTTAGACTTTTATTTGTTGAACCATAATATTCATTCGGTTAGGAGTTATGGAAACGCAAGAAATAGAATTGACTTAGATTCTTTAGCGGGTGATCGTTTTTACGAAAATAAGATTAACGAGACGGGTAGTTTCATTGATGTAACTCAATATTCTAAAATCTATAGTAGCCCATTGGGTTATGGGCTTGCAATTGGAGTTTCTGACTTTAATGAAGATGGATGGCCTGACCTCTACATAGGAAATGATTTCCATGAAAATGATTATTTGTATCTAAATAATCAAGATAAAAGCTTTACCGAAAGTATAGAAACTGCTGTTAATCATACATCGCGTTTTACTATGGGGGTTGATATTGCAGATTTAAATAACGATGGTTTCTCAGATATCTTTACAACAGATATGCTTCCTTTTGACCCAAAGATTTTATTAAAATCAGGAGGTGAAGATTCTGATAAAATTGCTCGAATTAAAGAAAAATATGGTTTTAAAACTCAATATGCGAGAAATCATATGCATATCAACAAAGGAAATAACACTTTTTCTGATCTGGCTTTAATGACTGAGACTTTTGCATCTGATTGGAGTTGGGGTGTCCTTTTAGCTGATTTCGACAATGATGGCTGGAATGATATTTTTATACCTAATGGAATAGTCAAAAGACCTAATGACTTGGATTATATTAACTACCTCAGTAACACCAATTTTGGTGAGTTTGAAAAATCCAAAAAAGAAGAGATGCGTAGAAAAGTAATAGAAGAGATGCCTACACTGAAAATCCCAAATCTACTCATTAAAAATAAAGGTGCTTTAAATTTTGAATCTGTCGAGAACTCTCCTATTGGAATAGCGGGTTATACTACGGGTGCAGCATACAGTGATCTTGATAATGACGGAGACCTCGATCTCATTTTTAATAATATCAATGCCCCTGCACAAATTTTAGAAAATCAAGCTCAAGCAAATAACTCAATTCAATTAATTTTAAATAATTCAAAGGATTATCCTCAATTGTTAGGGACCAAAGTGCTTTACTTTTCAGAAGGAAATCAATATTTGAGAACATACCAAACTACAAGAGGTTTCCAATCAAGTTCTTCACACAAACTTCTTTTAACCGTTCCTTTTCGATCAAAAATTGATTCAATTCATGTTGTTTGGCCCCACAATAAAAAAACAATTGTAAGATTTCCAAAGGATAACATTTTGAAATTAAACCCTTCTAGTGATGATAGTTCAATAATTCCAATCAATAAAAAATCAAAATTTACTATTAAAGAATTTCCTTTTAGACACATTGAAAACACTTATTACGATCAGGATAAAGAACTCCTCATTCCTGAGCGATTATCCCAAGAAGGACCAGCAAGTATTTATGCCGATTTTAATAAAGATGGCATAAAAGATTTTTTTATTGGTGGAGCTAAAGAGCAACCCGCTCAAGTGCTCTTTGGTACTTCAAATGGAACCTTTAAAAATAAATTTATTCCTGACTTTGAACGCGATAGGGGATTTGAAGATGTGGCTGTATCTTCTTTTGATATTGATCGAGATGGTGATTTGGACCTGTATGTAGGAAGTGGTGGTAATCAAGAAGTATCACCAAATCCAAGTCTTGAAGATAGAATTTATGTAAACGATGGAAAGGGTATCTTTAAAAGAGCTCCGATTCAATTACCTCAAACCAATACTGGGTGTATAGAAATTGCTGATTTTGACAATGATGGATATCCTGACTATTTTATTGGAAGCAGAAATATTACAGGAGCTTATGGGCTTACTCCAAACAGTTTTATAGTTCAAAATGAAAATGGTATTGCCATGAAGATTTTAGATCGTAAGCAATGGGGTATGATTAGCGATGCCAAATGGGTTGATTTGAATAAAGATGATTTTTTAGATTTAGTACTTGTGGGAGACTGGATGCCAGTTACGGTCTTAATAAATAATGATGGTAAGTCTTTTGAAAATAAAACTCTTGAATATGGGCTTTCCAATACTTATGGGCTTTGGAATACAGTAGAAATTTTTGATTTTAATCAAGATGGCTATCCTGATATAATTGCAGGAAATTCAGGAATTAATTCAAAATGGCATCCAACTATAGAGCGTCCAGTAAAATTGTATTTAGACGATTTTGATCAAAACCAACAAGCTGATCCTGTCATTATCTACCCTTATGGAAATCTTAATATTCCTTTTGCAACTAAAGATAAATTGGCAGCTCAATTACCTTTCGTAAAAAAACGCTTTACCCAATACAAAGATTTTGCAAAAGTGTCATCAATTAAATCCTTACTTGGTAAAAATGAAGAGGAGATACTTCAGACCAAACAACTAAACGAATTGCGTTCCATGATTTTTTTAAATCAAAACGGCGATCGTTTTGACAACCAACCCCTCCCCCCAATTGCTCAACAGAGTTCTATTGAAAGCTTTAGTATCAACAAATCAAATGGGGATATCGCATTTGTTGGCAATTCAAAATCCTGGGTGGTTGAGCTCGGAAGTAGTCTAGCCAATTCTGGTGGAATACTCAAAGCATATGACCCCAATACAAATACCTATGAAAGTTTTGAATCTTTCCCTTTACCCATAGGAACTGTAGGTAAAAGTATTGAGCAGCTTCCAAATAGCGATTATGTGATTATCGTAAACAATGGTAATGCCTACAAAATTTCTGCCAATTAAAACTCTCCACTATTTTGTTGTAATTAAAACAACACCTCCTGATCCTGCAAAACCATAAGGGGCAATTTCAATAGCTTTTTTCAAAAGTCGAATATTTGTAATTTCAACAGGATTAAGTGAAAATAGTGCCCTCGAATAGTTTCCTACTTGAGTTCCATTGACAATAAACAAGACTTCCTTAGGTGTATTAACCCCAGCTATTCCACGAATAAAAACCTGTGCATTTTGACCCTGACCACGAGTAACTATTCCAGAATACATTCTCAAACGATCTAGTAATGAAACATTAACTAATGTCTCGTCAATCGTTTTTGGCTCTTTGTTTTTTGAGAGACTTTTTGATGGAACACAGGAAACAACAAGAATAAATAAAATACAGAATATAAATAAACGCTTTTTTGTCATCATTAAAATTTAAGACAATTTGAATCTACAGTCATACATAAAGTCATTTGCAAAACTACTCATTCATCTAAAAATACTACTTTTGCTCTTATATTTCTGCATCTTATATTAAAACAAAATAAAGAAGAGATTATTTAAACCCCTTATTGAACCAAAACGGATAGAAATGAAAATGAAAATGAGAACGATCTTTTATGCGATTTTAACGCTAATACTTGTTCGCTGCTCAAGCGAAAAAAACATAGCTTATTTGGATAAGGTTCAAGATCCTGAGCTTTTTCAAAATGCCATGCAAAACTTGACGGACATTGTGGTTTATGATATTTTTTCACCACCAGTAGCTTCGCGAGTATATCTCTACCCGACTATTGCTGCCTATGAGATTATGGTATTAAGGTATCCAGATAAATACAATTCTTTAGTGGGTCAGGTCAAAGAGCTGATGACAATTCCAAAAACGACTAATGATGATGTCAACCATCACTTGGCTTCATTATTTGCATTTAACACTGTGGGAAAGGCTTTGATTTTTTCTGAAGACAAAATGGAAACATTTCAAGAGGGATTTGATGCAAAATTAGATGAATTTGATGTTCCCGGTCGAGTTGTTAAAGCTTCAAAAATTTACGGTGATCAAGTCGCTGCTTTTATTTTAGATTGGGCATCCAAGGATATGTATAATCAAACCAGAACCTTTCCAAAATACACCATTAAAGAAGAGGACCGTTATTGGAAACCTACACCACCTGATTATATGGATGGTATCGAACCCCATTGGAATGAAATCAGAACGATGGTCATTGATTCATCCAACCAATTTGCGCCTAAGGATCCTTTGCCTTTTGATTTAACAAAAGGGAGCCCTTTTCAAATGCAATTGATGGAAGTATTTGAGGTAACCAACCAATTGAATGAAGAGCAAGTAGAAATCGCTAAATTTTGGGATTGTAATCCCTATGTTACCCACCACAGGGGTCATGCGATGTTTGCTACTAAAAAAATCACTCCTGGAGGGCATTGGATAGGAATTACAGCCATAGCAACCAGTCAAGCAGAAAATACTTTTGATGAAACTATCAATGCCTATGCTAATGTTTCAATTGCCTTGTTTGATGCGTTTATTAGTTGTTGGGATGAAAAGTGGGATACTCTAATTGTCCGACCTGAAACATTAATCAATCAATATTATGATGAGGAATGGTTGCCATTGTTACAAACTCCTCCTTTTCCAGAATACACCAGTGGTCATTCCGTAATATCAAGAGCAGCTGCAGTTACCCTAACAGATTTATACGGTGATAATTTTGCGTTTACTGATACTTCTGAACTACTCTATGGACTCCCCGAACGAAAATACAACTCATTTATTCACGCTTCAGAAGAAGCAGCAATTTCAAGACTTTATGGAGGGATTCATTATATGATGGCCATAGAGGAGGGAGTAAATCAAGGTCATGCTGTTGGAAACTATGTGGTTGATCGTTTGCAGACGATGAAACCATCAACAGCCTCACCAAACTAAATTTATGGAGAAAAAGAGGCTGAATTTCTGGCAAATCTTAACGATGAATTTTGGATTTTTTGGAGTCCAATTCAGTTTCGGTTTGCAACAGAGTAATATGAGCGCCATATATAAATATTTAGGCGCTGAAGAGGCAGAGTTGCCTTTGTTGTGGCTTGCAGGACCTGTAACAGGACTTATTGTGCAACCGATTATCGGTGCCATTAGCGATGGAACCTGGTCACCAAAATTTGGGCGTAGAAAGCCCTTTTTTCTAATTGGGGCGATAATAGCCAGTATCAGCTTGGTTATCATGCCCTATTCAAGTTCAATTTGGATGGCAGCAGGCTTGTTATGGATTTTAGATGCGGCGAATAATATAGCCCTAGAGCCCTATAGAGCATTTATTTCGGATAAGCTCCCAGAAAAGCAATATTCATTTGGGTTTTTAGTGCAAAGTTTTTTTACTGGCTTAGGTACTACCTTGGCTAATTTTACGCCAGCAATTCTAGTTTCCTTTGGAATATTGGCTCTTTCCGATAAGATGGATAACGGTATTCCAGTATCCACCTATTGGGCATTTGGTGTCGGTGCTGCGGCATCTATCATTACCATATTGATTTCGGTATTTACCACTTCGGAATATCCACCAAGCTCGAAAGAGTTAGAAGAAATTAAAAAATCAAAAGAAGAGGGAAGTGTTATTTCTAGAACGCTTAAGGACATCGTCGAAGCTTTTAAAGTGATGCCTCTTCCGATGAAGCAACTGATACCCGTAATGTTTTTTCCTTGGTATGCCATGTTTTGTTATTGGCAGTATCTTACTTCCGCTTTATCTCTTTCTTTATACGATACATTGGATCAGAGTACCGTATATTTTAATCAGGCTCAATTGTTGACGGGTAATTTAAATGGGACTTATAATATTATTTGTTTTGTTATAGCTTTTGCATTAATACCAATAGCCAGAAACTTGGGTGCAAAAAGACTTCACTTTATCAGCCTTGCAATAGGAGGAGTAGCTTTACTCTGCATGCCTTTACTTAATGATTCAACAGTGTTATTTACCATACCCATTGGTAGTGGAATAGTGGTGTCACAAATTTATTTATTTTCTTTTGGACTGGGGATCACCTGGGCGTCGATGATGGCAATGCCCTATGAAATGCTTGCTTCCTCCATACCAAAAGGAAAAACAGGAGTATATATGGGGATCTTTAATATGTTTATTGTTATTCCGATGATCATTCAGATCTTTACTGTACAGTACTTTGTATATGATTTGTTAGGGCAAAACCCCATCAACATCATTAGACTGGCAGGAGCTTTTTTGATTATAGGAGGAATCTTTTCTCTTTTTGTCAGTCAACCCAAGGGTAAAATACAAGAGTGATTCAGAAAAAAAATCATTTCTTTACATTAGAAAAACATTTTTATGAGTAGTGAACAGCAAAGGAGAGCGGCTTTAGTATATCATGCGAAGCCAAGACCTGGGAAGACTGAGGTTGTACCGACTAAAAACTATGATACTCAAAGAGATTTAGCACTTGCCTACTCACCTGGGGTTGCCATACCCTGTAAGGAAATAGAAGAGGATAAATCGAATCTTTATAAATATACCAACAAGGGAAATTTAGTAGCTGTAATCTCTAACGGAACTGCAGTTCTAGGCTTAGGTGATATCGGTCCAGAAGCTTCCAAGCCGGTAATGGAGGGGAAAGCACTGCTTTTTAAAATATTTGCTGATATAGATGTATTTGATATTGAAGTAGATGCTAAGGATCCTGATAAATTTATCGAGGCGGTTAAAGCCATAGCACCGACTTTTGGTGGAATCAATTTAGAGGACATCAAATCCCCGGAGGCTTTTGAGATAGAGCGAAGACTTAAGGAAGAATTGGACATCCCCATTATGCACGACGATCAGCATGGAACCGCGATCATTTCAGCAGCAGCTTTGTTAAATGCACTCGAGTTGGCAGATAAAAAAATTGAGGATGTAAAAATCGTGGTCTCTGGTGCTGGAGCAGCTGCAATTTCCTGTACAAAATTATACCGAGCCTTTGGAGCAAACATTGAAAACATAGTGATGCTGGACAGCAAAGGGGTAATTCGAAAAGATCGTGATTCCCTCAGCCCAGAAAAAGAAGAGTTTGCTACAGAACTAGATATCAATACTTTAGACGAAGCAATCAAAGGGTCGGATGTGTTTATTGGATTGTCTCTTGCGGATATTCTTAGCCAAGAAATGCTATTGTCGATGGCAAAAAATCCAATTGTCTTTGCAATGGCAAATCCCAATCCTGAAATTGAATACAGCTTAGCTTGTAGTACTAGAGATGATGTGATTATGGCTACAGGACGCTCTGATCATCCCAATCAAGTAAATAATGTACTGGGCTTTCCTTTTATTTTTAGAGGAGCACTAGACGTTAGAGCAACCACCATTAATGAAGCCATGAAAATGGCAGCTGTAAAAGCACTTGCTGATTTAGCAAAAGAATCGGTACCTGAACAGGTCAACCTCGTTTACGACCAAACAAGATTAACTTTCGGACGAGAATACATCATCCCAAAACCTTTTGATCCTCGGTTGATTTCAACCATACCTGTTGCTGTAGCTAAAGCTGCTATAGAATCAGGAGTTGCAACAGAACCTATAGAAGATTGGGAGCGTTATACCGAAGAACTTTCAGGGCGACTTGGAAATAGTCAAAAAATGGTTCGTCTTCTCCACGATCGAGCAAAGGCGGCTCCTAAGCGTTTGGTATTTGCTGAAGCAGATCAAATGGATGTGTTAAAGGCTGCTCAAATTGTCCATGAAGAAGGAATCGCAATTCCAATATTACTTGGAAATAAAGCAACCATAGACGACCTTAGAGCTGCAATCAATTTTGATGATGAGGTCGAGATTATTGACCCAAAAGAAGAAGCTCATAAAGCGCAAAGAGATCACTATGCTGATCTTTTTTGGAAAGATCAAAGAAGAAAGGGCTATACACTATACGATGCTCAAAGGCTTATGCGAGAGCGTAATTACTACGCCTCAATGATGATTAAAAACCGAGATGCAGATGCCATGATTTCAGGTTATTCAAGAAATTATCGTTCTGTAGTTAAACCGATTTTAGAAACTATTTCAAAGGCGAAAGGAGTTTCAAGAGTGGCTGCGACTAACTTGATGTTGACCAAGTCAGGTCCTCTTTTCCTTTCCGATACTACAATCAATGTTGACCCTACTGCAAAAGAGCTGGCAAAAATCGCTCAAATGACAGCCAATACTTCTAAACTTTTTGGTTTAGAACCGGTCATTGCATTATTGTCATTTTCAAATTTCGGATCTTCTCGTTTCCCTCAAGCCAAAAAAGTAAGTCAGGCGGTAGCCATGTTGCACAGAAGCAACCCAGAATTGATGGTAGATGGTCCAGTCCAGTCTGATTTTGCCTTAAATAAGGAAATGCTTCAAAAAGGTTTTCCGTTTTCTAGTTTGAGTAAAATGAAGGTGAATGTTTTAGTTTTCCCCAATCTCGATGCGGCTAACATTACCTATAAATTGATGAAAGAGTTGAAAGAAGCCCTTTCCATAGGTCCTATACTCATGGGATTGAGTGAACCCATTCACGTGTTGCAACTGGGTGCTTCTGTTGAAGAAATTGTCAATATGTCTGCCATAGCAGTAATTGATGCCCAATCCAAAAACAAATAAAGAAATGATTACACAGCTTATCGGTCGTTTAGTAGAAAAATCTCCAACTCAAGTAGTCATTGATTGTAACGGGGTAGGCTATTTGGTTCATATTTCCTTGCATACTTATTCTCAATTGAGCAGTGATGAAAACATCAAGCTATTTACTCACCTTCAAGTAAAAGAGGATTCCCATACCTTATTTGGATTTTTTTCTACCATTGAAAGGGCAGTTTTTCAACAGTTGATTTCAGTTTCAGGCATCGGAGCTAGTACGGCCCGAACCATGCTCTCCTCCCTTGAGCCTCAACAAATTCAAAGAGCGATTGTTTCGGAAGATTTAGCAACTATCAAATCCGTAAAAGGAATTGGCTTAAAAACAGCTCAAAGGGTATTAATCGAATTAAAAGATAAAATGTTAAACCTCTTTGAAGGTGAAGAAATTCAGGCATTTTCAAACAATACAATTAAAGAAGAAGCGTTATCAGCCTTAGAGGTTCTTGGTTATTCAAGAAAGCAGTCTGAGAAAGTAATAGATAACGTCATTCAAAGTAGTCCAGATAGTTCAGTGGAAGCGCTTATTAAAGCGGCTTTGAATAAATTGTAAAACCATTTGTTTGAAAAGACTCATAAAGTAGTTTTAAAATCATTTCAAGCCTTCATCCATATCCTTATATGGGTGATTTTTAGTTGTGGGCTTGTTATGGCACAAGACAGTGGAGATGTAGGAACCATTGAACTCCCTAATCCTAGTAGTGTCACAAGTCAGTATACCTACGATCCAACTACAGACCGCTATATCTTCTCTCAAGAAATTGGAGGGTATCCTATTAGTACTCCTTTAGTATTGACGGTCAAGGAATATGAAGCTTTGGTGCTTAAGGAAAAGATGCAAAACTATTTCCAAGAAAAAGTTCAGGCATTGAGTGGTAGGGGAACGAATGTTGAAGAAACCCAAAAAAACCTTCTTCCCGAATTGTACGTAAACAACAAGTTTTTTGAATCTATTTTTGGGAGTAATGCTATAGATATTGCTCCTCAAGGTTCCATAGGAATCGATTTGGGGTACAGGTACCAGAGAAATGACAATCCGATTGCCTCTGTGATCAACCGTAGATCTCCAGGCTTTGAGTTTGATCAGCGTATCAGTTTGAGTTTGTTGGGGAGGATAGGGGAACGGCTACAAATAACAGCCAATTACGATACTGAATCTACCTTTGATTTTCAAAACCTCGTTAAAATACAATTCAATCCTCCGCAATTGTCTGAGCTTCAAGATGTGGTTCCAGGCATGCTTCCTGGAAGATTGGGTTCATCATTTGATGATCTACAAAGTAAAATTGGAGAAGTTCAAGATAAAGTCTCAGATGTCAAAGATCAGCTGGGTCAGGTTCAGCAGAAAGTAGATGAGGTTAAAGGGCTGATTAACGAAGGAAAAAACACTTTAAATCAGGCCCGTCAAAAAATTGAAAGTTTGCGACAAACTGCGAATCAATTGGCAACAAATCCATTAGCTGCTGGAAATCGTGTTTCTGAATATCTTAACGGAAAGGTGACTGAGGATGCGATTCTTCAAAATATTGATATTGGAAATATCAGTATGCCCATAAACAGTAATCTGATTCAAGGAGCTCAAAGCCTTTTTGGGGTTCGTGCAGATTTAAAATTTGGGAATACCACAATTTCGGGGGTCTTTTCTGAACAGCGATCTCAATCACAAAATATCACTACCCAGGGTGGAGGGAAATTGCAACAATTTGATTTATACGCCTTAGATTATGAAGAGGACAGACACTATTTCATCAGTCAGTATTTTAGAGACAATTACGATAAATTTTTAGAAACCTATCCTTATATCAATTCACCTGTTCAGATCACACGGATTGAAGTTTGGGTAACCAATAGGGGGTATCAAACTCAAAATGTAAGGAATATTATAGCCCTTCAAGATTTAGGAGAAGCCAACCCAGAGCGAACTACTCTAGACGACAGAGTTTCAAATTTTATTAGTGTAAATGATCCCAGCTACCCACCAACAAATGAAGTCAATAGACTTGATCCTGATGAAATTGGCTTTGATGGAATTTTGACCAATGAGATACGGGATATTGCTACTGTTAAAAACGGATTTGGCCCTACTCGTGTTAATGAGGGTTATGATTATGCCATCCTTGAAAGTGCGAGAAAATTGAATGAACAGGAATTTACCTTTCACCCCCAGTTGGGATATATCTCATTAAATCAGAGGCTTAGTAATGATGAAATTTTAGGAATTGCTTATCAATACAGTTTCCAAGGTAGGATTTATCAAGTGGGAGAATTTGCAAATGGAGATATACCGGGAACGTCACTGATCCAAGGAAATAACGGTCAGCAAAACCCTCAACAAGCTGTTGTTCAGACAAATAATTTAATTGTCAAAATGCTCAAGAGTAGTGTGACCGATGTGCGTCAACCTGTATGGGATTTGATGATGAAAAACATTTATAACACAGGTGCCTTTCAATTATCAGAAGAAGATTTTAGACTGAGTATTTTATATACTGATCCTTCACCAATCAATTACATGACTCCAGTTGACGCCTCCATTTGGCCTGAACGCTTAGACGAAGAAGTTTTGTTGAATACCATGGATTTAGATCGACTGAATGCATACCAAGACTTGGTCCCCAATGGGGACGGATTTTTTGATTATATCCCTGGAATAACCATCGACCCTCGTTACGGTAGGATTATATTCCCTAAAGTGGAGCCTTTTGGAGAATTCATATTTAAATTATTAGACAACCCAGAGTCTGCAAAAGAAAAGTATACTGAGGAAAACTCATACAACAAAAATCAAAAGCGGTATGTTTTTAGGGAGATGTACAGTTTGACCAAGGCAGCTGCACTGGAGTTTACAGAGAAAAATAAATTTCAACTTAAAGGACGGTATAAGTCTGAAGGAGGAGATGGGATTAATATTGGGGCATTTAATGTGCCCAGAGGCTCGGTTCGAGTTACTGCAGGGGGAAGGGTTTTAAGAGAAGGATTAGACTATATTGTCAATTATGAAATAGGCCGGGTAAAAATTTTGGATGAGGGATTAAAAGCCTCTAATATCCCCATTGATATTTCTGTGGAAAACAACTCTTTTTTTAATCAGCAAAACAAGCGTTTCTCAGGATTTAATGTGAATCACAGAGTTTCAGATAAGATTAATGTAGGAGGTACTTTAATCAACCTCAGTGAAAATCCGCTGACTCAAAAGGCAAATTACGGGACAGAACCTGTCAATAATACCATGATGGGTCTCAACACCAATTTCTCTACTGAAATTCCATTTTTGACTCGAATGGTTAATAAATGGCCAACCATTAAAACCAATACTCCTTCTCAACTTTCATTCAGAGGAGAGATGGCCAATCTTGTAGCGAATGACCCAAGAAATACTCTATTAAATGGAGAGACCAATGTTTATATCGATGACTTTGAAGGTGCGCAGACCAATATCGATATCAAAGGGTTTACGGCTTGGAATCTTTCTAGTGTGCCAATTAATGATGTACCTGGAGCAAATGCAGAAGGACTTGAAAGCGGATACGGTAGATCAAAGTTAGCCTGGTATTCAATAGATCAAGTTTTTTATTCTAGACAACCAGACGGCATAAATAATGACGATATCTCGTCCAACGAAACCAGACGAATTTTTATAGACGAATTATTTCCTGAGCAAGATTTGGTTCAAGGAACACCAAGAACACTCCCCACCTTTGATTTAGCCTATTACCCTGACGAAAGAGGACCTTATAACAATGCTCCTAACAGTGCTTATGCATCTGATATAAAAGATAAATGGGCAGGAATCAGTCGTTCGTTAAATGCGACAAATTTTGAGCAATCTAATGTGGAATTTATCGAATTCTGGTTACTAGATACCTTTTCAGAAAACGAGGCAGCTTCAGATGATTTGGGAGAATTAGTTTTTCATTTGGGAAATATATCTGAAGACATCCTCCGTGATGGGAGAAAGCAATTTGAAAACGGGCTGCCAAGTACCAGTGAACAAACACCAACTTATGGGACCCCCTGGGGTAGAGTTCCAGCAAATCAATCCTTGGTTTATGCATTTAATGCTGTAGAAGAAGATCGTATTTTACAAGATGTGGGTCTAGACGGACTATCCGATGAAGAAGAAGCGGCAATTTTTACCAATGGACCAGCAAATGACCCGGCTGGAGATAATTACAAGTATTTTCTTCAAGCTGAAGGGGGAATCTTAGATCGATACAAGCAGTACAATGGCTTTGAAAACAATACACCAGTTGCATTCAGCGATACCGATAGGGGAAATACAACAGAGCCAGATACAGAAGACATCAACAGGGATCAAAGTATGAACACCATTGATAGTTATTTTGAATACAGAGTCCCTATAGCTCGAAATATGCAGGTAGGCAATCATCCTTTTGTAACAGATGTTCGCGAAAACATTAAAGTCAATGCACCTAATGGGGATGAGTATACGACCCGTTGGATCCAGTTTAAAGTACCCATTCAAAAAAGTTACTACGAAAACACTTCGTTCGATCCTTATTTTGACAAAGTTAATGCCATTGATGATTTGCGTTCCATTCGATTTATGAGAATGCTATTGACTGGTTTTGAGGAAAAAGTGGTGTTTCGTTTCGGTACATTGGATTTAGTCCGAGGAGATTGGAGAAGATACAACAAGCCCCTTAATGACGAAATCTTGGTAAATAACAATACCACGGTGGACATCAGTACGGTCAATATATTAGAAAATGAAAACAGGATTCCAATCAATTATGTCCTCCCTCCTGAAATTCAAAGAGAGCAGATCAATAACAACAACACCATCATACGTCAAAACGAGCAATCTCTTTCTTTTAGAGTATGTGATCTTCAGCCTTCAGATTCACGGGGAATATTCAAAGGACTGGATTTAGACATGCGACAGTACAGTAAGTTGAGAATGTTTTTACATGCTGAATCACTTCCTGGGCAAGAAGCTCTTCCTGGAGAGGGTTCAGAAGACGAATTCGACAAACGTTTGGTTGCATTTATTCGATTAGGAACCGATTATCAAGACAATTATTATCAGATTGAAATCCCACTTAAACCCACAGCATACAGTGAAAATACTTCCAATCGATATAGCGCAGAAGAAGTTTGGAATCCAGAATCCAACTCCATAGAAGTTTCGATTGATCTATTGGCTAAACTTAAAGCTAAGGCACTTCAGCAATTGGGGCTAGGGGAAACACTATATTTTGATGAAGAGTTGAATTCCATACAAGAATTTTCATCAATTAGCGAGCTTCCAGGGCAAAAGAAATACAAGTTTGCGATTCGCGGAAACCCCTCTTTAGGCAATATTAAAACTTTGATGATTGGAGTTAAAAACCCATCGACTCAATTAGGTGATGCCTTGTGTGGGGAGGTGTGGTTTAATGAGTTGCGAATTTCAGGTATCGATAGTCAGGACGGTTGGGCTGCTGTAGGTGCTTTAGATGGTAATATTGCAGATTTTGCAACTTTTTCTGCCACAGGACGCTATTCCAGTATTGGATTTGGAAGTATTGACATGACTCCCAACGATCGTACTAGGGAAGAACTACTCCAGTACGACATCATTTCAAATGTAAATGTGGGACAATTGGCTCCGCAAAAATGGGGGCTGCAGATTCCTTTGAGTTTTGCTACTGGTGAAACGCTTATTACTCCTGAGTACGATCCATTTTATCAGGATATTAAGCTAGAAGATCGCTTGAATACAGCAGAACGTCAATCACAACGAGACTCCATAAGAAATCAATCCATTGACTACACCAAAAGAAAAAGTGTTAGTCTGATAGGAGTTCGTAAAAACAGTAGTGGAGGGGGTAAGCGACGATTTTATAGTCCTGAAAATTTTGACTTCTCCTATGCTTACAATGAATCCATCCATCGAGATTACGAAATTGAAAAGCAGGAAGAGTTTAATTTACTAATGGGATCAAATTACGGTTACTCTTTTTCATCCAAACCCATTGAACCTTTTAAAAAAGTAAAGTCTTTTGATCGAAAAAAATACCTCCAATGGCTTCAGCAGCTCAACTTCAATTTATTACCAAGCTCACTAGAGGCTTCAGTCAACGTGAATAGGATATTAAACAATCAAAAATTCAGGCAAGTTTATCTCGAAGGGGTGGATGCCTCCTTGCAACGGAGCTTACCTAATTTACAGCAGCGAAATTTTTTATTTGATTACAATTATGCTTTAAATCATAATTTTTCAAAGTCTCTTCGTTTTAATTTTAATGCTGCAACGAGCAGTATCATACGTAACAACGGTATGGCAGAGGCTGGAGTAATGAACCCTTTTCAACAGGATAAAAATGCACTCTGGCAAGGAATTTTAAATACAGGAGAACCCAACAACCACATTCAAACTTTTTCACTGAATTACAAACTGCCCTTTCAATACATACCCTTTTTGAGTTTTGTTGAAGCAACTTATAATTATACAGGTAATTTTAATTGGCAAAGAGGGTCGGAAGCCTTATCTCAAGTAGTTAGCGATGATGGAATCCCATTGGGTATTGTCAATACCATTCAAAATAACAATACCAAAACCCTAACTACTGCATTTTCGTTTTCAAAACTATATTCAGCATTGGGGTTAAAATCCAATTCAAACACTCCATTTAACAGAAGGGTTCAGGCTGCAAGAGCGGTAAATGACAGTCTTTCAAAAAAGAAAAACTCCTTGTTAAAAGTTGGATTGACCAAATTGGTTGATTTAATGACCTTAGTAAAAAGGGTACAAGCAAGTTATAGTGAAAACAATGGTTCTGTGCTTCCTGGCTATTTACCCTCTGTAGGTTTTGCAGGTGGATTACAGCCAACTTTGGGATATACCTTGGGTAGCCAAGCTGATATTCGCTATGAAGCAGCTAGGCAAGGATGGTTAACTGGATTTCCAAACTTCAATCAGTCTTTTTCACAAATGCATTCAAGTAAATTTAAGGCAAGTGCACAGTTGATTCCCATGAAAGGTTTGATCATTGATTTTAATGCGGATCGTGATTTTATGGAAAATAGATTGGAGAATTTTAAAGTCGAGGATCAAAGTTATGTGCCTAGAAATTCTAACGTCTTTGGAAATTTTGGGATGTCAACCATTTTACTTAGAACGGCTTTTAATCCTGCAAGAGGTTCAGAAAGCAGTAATTTTGAAAACTTTAGATCCTATCGTCTTAAAATTGCTGAGCGTCTGGTACAAAACACCCCTTTTGAAGGAATGGGAGTTAACGAGGAGGGCTATCCCGTAGGATATGGCAAGAGTCAACAAGAGGTCTTACTCAATTCATTTCTCGCAGCTTACACTGGTGAAAATCCAAACAAAATTAAGCTTACCCCTATGAGAGGAACCTCCTTGCCAAATTGGAACTTAAAATTTACTGGACTCACCGATATCAAATCCCTTTCAAAAATCTTTTCCCGTTTATCGATCAATCACGCTTATCGGGCCAGCTATACCATAACGAATTTCCAATCCAACTTTGATTTTGATCCAAATCAGCCTAACAGTACCGATAAGTTGGGGAATGTGATTACTGAACGCTTATACTCAAATGTCAATCTAGTAGAACAATTCAATCCACTACTGCGTTTGGATATGGAGATGAATAACTCCTTAAAGCTGCTTGCTGAATTGAGAAAAGAGCGTGCAATTTCTCTGAGTTTGGACAATAATTTGATAACCGAATCGAGTGGTGATGAATACGTAGCTGGATTGGGATATCGGGTCAAAGATGTGCGATTCAGGACCAATTTTGGAGGAAGAAGAGTGATTCTTAAGGGAGATTTAAATATCAGGGCGGATGTATCATACAGAGATAATGTAACCGTATTGAGAAACTTAGAGTACGATAACAATCAAGTTACTGCAGGACAACGCATCCTCGCTATTAAAATTAATGCAGATTACGCCCTTTCCAGAAACCTTACTGCTCTGTTTTTTTACGATCATAATTTTTCTGAGTTTGCTATCTCAACTGCATTCCCGCAAACGAGTATTCGTTCTGGTTTTACAGTTCGTTATAACTTTGGAAACTAAACTCATTAGTAATTCAAGATTTCTTTTACATTTGTGAATTAAGATTACTAAAAATGAACGTACCAGAAGATTTAAAATACACCAAAGACCACGAGTGGGTTAAGATTGAAGGCGATGAAGCAACTATTGGAATTACTGATTTTGCTCAAGGCGAACTTGGAGATATTGTTTATATAGAAGTTGAAACTCTAGATGAAGAATTAGAGGCTGAAGCTGTTTTTGGAACAGTAGAAGCAGTAAAAACCGTTTCTGATCTTTTTATGCCCCTTTCCGGAACGATTGTTGCTTTTAACGAAGATCTGGAAGATACCCCCGAAACCGTAAATGAAGATGCTTATGGGTCTGGTTGGATGATAAAAATTAAACTCAGTAATGCTGCTGAGATTGAAAATCTTCTCGATGCAGAAGCGTATACATCGCTGGTTACAGGCTGATCGCTTTTTTAAATCGCTTGCCGTTTGTGCAACGCTAGTAGTTGTATATTTAAGTTTAAAGCCACCCTCACCAGATGCTGATACATGGGTATTTCTCTCATTTAGAGGAGATCTTGTTCTTCATTTCATTTGCTATTTTGGCTTGACTTTATTGTATTTTTTTGCCTTTTATACTACGACTAATCCAATGAGTAAGTCTTTGGTGATCGCTGTTGTACTAGGCACATTTTTGGAAATCTTGCAATTGATTCCTTTTTTTCAGCGTTATTTTGACTGGCAAGATCTTATAGCCAATTCGCTTGGTGGACTTGTCTCATGGCTCATTATTAAAGGAATTTTTAATTATTCTATTAAAGAATAAGTTGTTTGTTTTAGTTTTATTTTTATTTTAGCTATCTAAATATCGGTTTATTATGCAACCCAAAAAAAGTGAAAAAGCAGATTTAAGTAAAAATAGTAGTCTCTATTTTGTCATTGGCTTATCCCTGATTTTATTGATTTCATGGAAGGCTATTGAATGGAGAACCTATGAAAAAGTCTATGCCTACGAAGCATTAAACGTAGAGGATGAAGACGATGAAGAAATTCCAATTACAGAACAGTTAAAAACCCCACCACCCCCACCACCACCACCACCACCTGCACCAGAAGTGATTGAAGTGGTAGAGGATGAAGAAGAGGTTGAAGAAACAGTTATTGAATCTACTGAAACCGATGAAGATGAAATCATAGAGGTTGAAGAAGTTGAAATAGAAGAAGAATTCGATGATGTTGACGTACCATTTGCTGTGATTGAAGACGTGCCAATTTTTCCTGGTTGTGAAAAAGTAGCTAAGTCCGAACGAAGAAAATGTTTCCAAGAGCAAATGAATAAGCACATACGTAAAAATTTCAGATATCCTGAAATCGCTCAAGAAATGGGAATTCAAGGTCGTGTATATGTAAACTTTATTATTTCCAAAGACGGGAGTATTTCCAATATCAGAATGCGTGGCCCAGACAAAAACTTGGAAAAAGAAGCACAACGAATTATTTCCAAATTACCTAACATGACTCCTGGTAAACAAAGAGGTCGTGCGGTACGTGTTCCTTTCAGTATTCCTATTACTTTTAGATTGCAATAGCATACGAACTTAAAAAAACTCAAAACTCATCATTTCGATGGGTTTTTTTAGTTACAAACATTTGTCATGGCATTATTTTTGTGGCTTTTTAGGTAAATCCTAGCCCCATGGAAATAAAAAAAAACCCAGAGTTGATCTGAATAGAAATTCAGCACTCTATTTTGTAATTGGCCTTTGCCTAATGCTTTTTGTCTCATGGAGACTTATCGAGTTTAAAACCTATGAGAAAGATCAATTTGACTACGAATCAATTCTAGTTGAACAAGATGAGGAGGAGGAAATCCCACTCACAGAGCAAATCAAAACACCTCCACCGCCTCCACCTCCACCTGTACAAGCACCAACAGAAATTGAAATTGTAGAAGATGAGGAAGAGGTTGAGGAAACCATTATTGAATCTACAGAAACGGATCGGGATGAAATTATTGAAGTAGAAGATGTTCTAATTGAAGAAGAAGAAGAAGAGATAATTGATGTTCCTTTTGCAGTAATTGAAGATGTTCCCGTTTTTCCAGGTTGTGAAAATGTAGAAAAAGACCAATTGAGGAACTGTTTTCAAGAGCAAATGAATAAGCATATTAGGAGGAACTTTCGGTACCCTGAAATTGCCCAAGAAATGGGGATAAAAGGGCGTGTATTTGTAAATTTTATCATTTCTGAAGATTGAAGCATCACTAATATTAGAATGCGAGGACCAGATAAAAATCTTGAGGGTGAAGCCAAGCGAATAATTTCTTTATTGCCAAACATGACTCCTGGAAAACAAAGAGGAAGACCGGTAAGGGTTCCGTTTAGCATCCCCATAGTCTTCAAACTGCAGTAATTGATTGGATTTTTTCTTTAACTATTTTACTGTTTTTTAATAAACGTAAAATAGATTGGACGTTGGCTATTTGTCGATTATCTTTGCGCACTGAAGATGCCGAGAGATGAGCCAAAATAAAACGACCTTGCTTTCAAATACAGGCTTGAGCTTAACCGATTTTTCTGAACTGACTAAGTTTAGACTATCTGTTACTGTTGTAATTTCATCCATTGCTGGTTATTTTTTAGCAGTTGATACTGTTCACTACCCAACTTTACTTTTACTTGTAGTGGGCGGTTATGCCATGGTAGGTGCGTCAAATGTTTTTAATCAGGTTTTTGAAAAGGATTTGGACGGTCTTATGGAACGTACAATGAACAGACCTTTGCCAAGAGAACGTATCCAACCCAATACAGCACTTTTTATTGGTGTAGTCTTAACGCTTATTGGAATTGCTGCACTTTACATCATCAATATCAAAACGGCTTTTTTTGCAAGTATCTCAATTTTCTTGTACGCTTGTTTGTATACTCCTTTAAAACAAAGGACATCTTTATCGGTATTTGTTGGAGCTTTTCCAGGCGCCATACCATTTATGCTGGGTTGGGTGGCAGCAACCAATGAATTTGGTATAGAGCCAGGGGTGTTGTTTATGGTTCAATTTTTTTGGCAATTTCCACATTTTTGGGCCATTGGGTGGGTAATGCACGACCAATATGAAAATGCAGGATTTAAAATGCTACCCTCTGGTAAGCCTGACCAAATTACAGCTTTTCAGATTGTTTTTTACACCTTTTGGACGGTGCTAATTTCATTAATTCCCGCTTTTCAATATACAGGAAAACTCTATTTAACACTTCCAGCAGCTTGCTTGGTAGGAGTTTTAGGAGTATTTTTTCTACACGCTGGAATACAACTCATGTACCTCAAAACGGATAAGGCTGCGCGATTTTTAATTCGAGCTAGTATTATCTACATTACTGGAATACAATTGATATACGTACTCGATAAATTTATATTACAATGAATACAAACGATTCTTTACAAGTAAAAAATAACCGAGCAAAAAAAATGATGCTTTGGTTTGGTATGATCAGTATGAGTATGACTTTCGCTGGTCTTACTAGTGCTTATGTGGTCAGTAGTTCTCGCTCTGATTGGATAGAACAGATTAACCTTCCTTTTGCCTTTACAATCAGCACTATACTCTTAATTTTAAGTAGTGGAACGTTTTACTTGGCATTAAAAAGCATCAAAACAGCCTTAATAAAAAGAGCTCAGTCATTGCTTTTAACAACATTGGGATTGGCTCTTGCATTTATTTATTTTCAGTTTCAAGGATTTGGAGAATTCATTGAACAAGGGTATTATTTTACTGGAGCAGAAAGTTCAATAACCACTTCCTATTTGTATGTACTTGTCCTACTGCATTTAGCTCACCTTACAGGGGGTATCATCGTGGTTTTATATGTATTGTACAGAACTTTTAGGGGCAAGTATTTAGAAGGAAATACCTTGGGTTTTGAAATGGCAGTCACTTTTTGGCACTTTCTGGATATTCTTTGGCTATATTTATTTTTATTCGTTTCATTCTACGGTTAAAAATTAATAAATTTGTATCGAATTTAACATGACAATATGGAAGTAACAGCCAACACAGCTGCCGAAAACGAAGAACTATGGGGTGGAGGTAACAGACCCCTAAAAGCGAGTTATGGCAAGTTGATGATGTGGTTTTTTATCGTATCTGATGCACTTACGTTTACCGGATTTTTGGTCTCTTATGGTTTCTCAAGATTTAAAAACATCAATTCATGGCCAATAGCCGATGAAGTCTTTACACACTTTCCTTTTCTTCACGGCATAGACGCACCAATGTATTATGTGGCCTTGATGACCTTTATATTAATTTTTTCTTCAGTCACCATGGTACTTGCAGTTGATGCTGGACATCACATGCAAAAATCTAAGGTTACTTTTTACATGCTATTGACCATTATTGGTGGTGCAATATTTGTCGGTTCACAGGCATGGGAGTGGAAAAACTTTATCAAAGGAGAATACGGTGCCTTGGAAACTCGTGGTGGTCAAATACTTCAATTTGTTGATGCCTCCTCAGGAAAACGCGCTGCCATTCAAGAATTTGCAATTGGAATAGAAACAGATCGTTCAACTCACCAATCGAGTAATGGAATTTGGTACAGCTCAGAAAAAGCTTTACCCACAGTTACTTTAGAAGAGGTGAAAAAAGGATTTATAGCTGATGAAAATCTCGTTATTCGTACGCAGCAATTAAATGAAAAAGGTCAAAAAACTGTACTCAGTAGAGCGGCCTCTATGGGAAAACTCAACGAAGCTATAGGTGTTGTTGAAGGAGCAAACCTAACCCATAATGAATACGGTAACAGGCTATTTGCTGACTTCTTCTTCTTTATCACAGGTTTTCACGGATTCCACGTATTTTCAGGTGTGGTGATTAACATCATCATCTTTTTTAATGTCATCCTAGGAACTTATGAACGAAGAGGACATTATGAAATGGTTGAAAAAGTTGGACTCTATTGGCACTTTGTCGATTTGGTATGGGTATTTGTATTCACCTTTTTCTATTTAGTATAAACTAATTAAACTTTAAAAAATGGCTGCAGAAGGACATAAGCTTGCAATTTTCAGGGGACTTTTAAAGTTCAAATCCAATCAACAAAAAATTTGGGGAGTATTGATTTTTCTCTCTATAGTAACCACTATTGAGGTTGCATTAGGAATCATCAAGCCAGAAATTTTAATGGTACCTTTTCTAAGAATGAAACTCCTGAATTGGATTTTTATCATATTGACCATAGTGAAGGCCTACTATATTGCTTGGGACTTTATGCACATACGCGACGAAACTAGTGGATTAAAAAATTCAATTGTACTTCCACTACTCATATTAATCCCTTATTTGGCATTTATTTTGATCATCGAGGCGGATTATATTTTTGATGTTATGGATACAGGCTTTATGTCTTGGAACTTCTAATCTTCATAATTAAAAAATAGAAGCGGTGTTATGCCGCTTTTTTATATTATATGAGCAT
>Ga0115572_10000253_pt1 | contig 45919 bp, 18 predicted proteins | sample COGITO_mtgs_1206_FD_88681 | JGI IMG/M metagenome (GOLD analysis project Ga0115572, IMG submission 88681) | Pelagic marine microbial communities from North Sea - COGITO_mtgs_120607 | ecosystem: Environmental > Aquatic > Marine > Epipelagic | place: Germany:Helgoland, sampling site Kabeltonne... | reverse complement strand
GTCTACTCCACCTGCTCCATCACCGTCGAGGAGAACGAGATGGTGCTCGATTACATCCTCAAAAAGCGCGACGTGAAGCTCGTCCCCACCGGCCTCGAGTTTGGCCGAACCGGGTTCACCTCGTACCGCGGCAAGAATTTCCACCCCAGCGTGGAGAAGTCCCGCCGGTTCTACCCCCACGTGCACAACATGGACGGCTTCTTCGTCGCAAAGATCAAGAAGCTGTCCAACAAGCTCGGACCCGCGGGTGGCGACGACGCCGCCGCCGCGAACGGCTTCGGCAAGGGCGGCGGCGGATCCGATTCCGAGGAGGGGTTCGAGGCCGTGAGCGGCAGCGAGGACGAGGACGAGGGTGAGGCTGGCGGCGACGGCTACGGCGTGGGCGTGGGCGTGGATGACGAGGTTGAGGAGAAGAAGCCCGCGGGTAAGAAGAAGAACGCCCGAGCGAGGATGTTGGAGGAGCTCAAGGCTGAGCTCGAGACGGAGAAGCAGGCGAAGGAGACGAAGGGCGCCAAGGCGGGAAAGAAGGAGAAGAAGGAGAAGACTCCCGCGAAGGAGAAGAAAGCGAAAGCCAAGAAATAGGGTAGCTCGCGCCGCAGACTTTAATAATCAAACGGGGAGTCGCGGCATTGATAACTTAAGCTTGATCAAATATACACCCGTTCGCGCCGGTTCGTTTCTAATTCTACATAATAAAAGCGAGGACTTGGCGCTGCTTCGCTGCCCAGGTCGCTCGTCTCTTTGCGTGTGTGTTCCAGCGGGAACGATGGATGGATGTGGTCGCGGATGAGGACACGCGTTTCAGCCCCGCGCGGTGCGGCCGGATTCCGACTCGCTTGTGCGCGCGCGGCGTCATGGATGGTGTCCTTCGCGACCAAACTCCGTGTTCCCCGCTGTGGAACAGGTCAAATCGTCGTCGCCGTTTCGACTTAATTGGCAGCCTTCGCCTTCGCGGGCGAGTCCACGGCAACCTTGCCCAAGTCGCCCTCCTCCGCGGAGTCCAGCGATAAAAAGGAAGAGGACTCGCTCACCACGTTCTTCTCGCCAAAGGTCCACTGGTCAAACTTCTCCCAGCCCGGGCGATGGTAGAGCCCATCCTCGGAGCGCTTGGCACCCTTGGGCGGGGGCTGGCGCATGTTCTCGAGGCGCAGCTCGTGGTGCTTGAGGCAGCCGTAGCGTCGGCTCCCGTCCTCCGCGAAAGGTCGGTACCCCCGCTTGCAAACCGGAAATCCGAGCTCGGTGCCACCCGCGGTGCCCGCCTCGCCCTCGCCCCACTGCTTCATCGCCGCCACCACAGCCTCACCTTGCCTCCCACCCTTGCCGCCCTGACCCTCGTAGAAACCGTAGAGCTCGGAGCTCACGCCCTGGACGGGGAATCCGCAGATGAACCCGTACGGCACAGCCTTCGTTCGAGACTGCGCGTACATGGCTCAGCACGAGGGTAAAATCCCGGGGTCGTTGTCGTGCACCGGGTCCTCCGGGGTTCCCCCGTCGCGCCGGTCCTCGAGGTCCATCGTCCGTCGCGAACGGCTCGTTCGCATGGGGGCGCAGTTGAACTCGGCGTGGAGTCGACGCGCAATCTCCTCATCCGTCTCCTCCTTGGGCTCCTTGGGCTCGGATTCCGTCTCGGCATCCAGATTGGTGACACGCTTGGCCTGCCTCGGGCTCGCGGGTCCTTGATGGCTCGCGGGCTTGGGGGTCCGGGGCTTGGGCTTCTGCTTCGGTTTGTTGGGCTTCGGGGACTTGGCCCGGTCGCTGCCGCCGTCGTCGGAACGCTCCTTCTTGACGCTGAGCGGCGACGACGGCCGAAACGGTTCGTCGAATTCCCGCCTCCGCTTGGACGGCTGGAGGCCCGTCGCGAAGGCGGCCGCGGCGGCGAGGTCGGAGGTGGACGCGTAGTTGCTGCTGTACTTGTTCCCGAGGGTACTCGCGTTCTCCTTGGAAGAGGTCGTCGGGGACTCCGCGTGCGGGTGGTCGGCGTCCACCATCTTGGGCCCGAGGATCTTCTTCTTGAGGCTCGGGTACTTGTTGACGTCGGAGGTGGACGGCGACCGGGGAAGCGGCGGGGTGACGCACGTGGGCGGAGACCCGGGCGGCTCGGTCTTCACCGGGAGAGCCCCGGGTTCGTTGACCGCGAGCCACTGCTTGAGCTTGCGCTTGAGCATGGCGAGAGGAGGAGACACGGAAGGCGCCGCCAGGTGTCGCAATTAATTGGCGGGCGAAGCGGGAGCCGCTACCGCCGGCTCCTTAAAAGACGCGCGCGGGGGGGGTAGGCCGGGACCAGCTCCTCGCGACGCGCGATAAGGGGGAAAAAAGGTGTCGAGGACCGCGCACCGAGAGGGCGGCGGGAGCCTCGCGTGAGACGAACTGGTCGTCGTCACGTAGATCTCGAGAAACTGGGAGAGTCTCGAGGCGAGGCACGTCGGCGGGAAAAAATTGTCCGCGCCGCAATTGTTGACCGACCACATGAAACCTGAGGACCAGAACGCTTCGGAGTAAAAGCACAGTGGCCTCAGATTTGGATATGGAAATAATTCTCCAAGGCGACAAAAAATCCACAGTCAGATAGTGATGAGCTCCACGGGATTAGCGTTAGGGTCGTTGCAATCGCTTTTTCCCTGGGAACTGTTTTATTCCTTTCCTCCGTTAACCCACACCACCCACACGAGGACCGCACGCGCAGACCCAACGATCCGAACGAAACGAAAGCCACCACGATGGCTGAGATGGTGATGACCTATCTGACAAAGGCGCAGGACCTAGTCCCGGCCACGTACGGCTACTACGCCCTGGTGAGCGCTTTGTGTGTTGTGGGCCTGGCGAAAGTGGCGGGTGTGATGGCTCACCCAGGGTCCAAGCTCGTCGGCCGTGCCGAGATCTGCGGGGCGATCCTGCTGCTCATGGGCCCCGCGTCGCTCAATGGACTCGGTCATATCTTCGCGTGCTGGGCGGTCCTCGTGGCCATGGGAATGATGCTCGCCATCAAGCCCAAGTCCATCCTCACCGAGGCGGTCATGGTCGTCCTGACTTCCAAGGTTTTACGATCGGAGTGGGCCGTCCACAAGCACGAGGGCAGCATGACGCAGGGCATGAGCTGGGAGAACTCGATGGCCGCCGCCATCGGCACCGGGTACGTCGTCGGTGCCGTGATCAAGCTCGCCGATACCTGGGCTCCCAACAAGGCGGGCGGTAAGGCGACTCCCAACAAGTCGGGAAAGCGCACGAAGAGGGCGTGAGGCTTTGTGCCTGATCCCCGCCACCCCCAACGTATTACGGGAGGCGGGGCGTAGTCTGATTATTTCAACGTAAGCGTTACGTATTGTATGTGGTATTAAAGCAGTGTTTGATGCGCGTGCGTATATTTTGAACAAGGAGGGCGTCGTCTTTTAATCCGAGCCCTCGTGGTGAGCCTCCTCGGCAGCCTCCTCCACCCCGCGAAGGTTCTGGGCGCTCTGCCTCCTCTCCTTCGCGGCGTTGGACAGACCGATGAGATGCTCGCTGTTCTTCTTACCGCTCTGCTCCACGAGCTTGGTGAACAGCCCGTTCTTGTTCTTGAGCAGGTCCGCGGGATCGCCAAACTCGGCCATGGTGCCATTATCCAGGAACGCAACCTTGTCCGAGTCCATGATGGTGTTCAGCCTGTGCGCGATGGTGAGGACGGTGCAATCCGCAAACGCCTCCCGCACCGTGCGCTGGATGAGCGCGTCGCTGTCCATGTCCACGCTCGCGGTGGCCTCGTCCATCATGAGCACCCTGCTGTTGCGGAGCAGGGCGCGGCCCATGCACAGGAGCTGCCTCTGGCCCAGCGAAAAGTTGGCGCCGTTGTCCACAACCTCCATGTCCATCTTCTTGGCGGCGTCCTCCACCATGCTCCTGAGGCCAACCTTGGCGAGAACCTCCCAGAGGGCAACCTCGGGGTGCTCGTCGAACGGGTCGAGGTTGGTGCGGATGGTCCCCGCGAACATGAACGGGTCCTGGGGGATCATCGCCATCTTGGAGCGGAGCAGGTGCAGCCCGAGCGTGCTAGCGTCGACGCCGTCGATGGCGATTGTTCCAGACGCCGGCTCGACGACGCGGAAGAGCGCGACAAAGAGGGAAGATTTCCCGCTGCCCGTCCGCCCGCACACGCCCAGCTTCTCGCCCGCCATCGCGGTGAACGTGAGGTCTTTGAGCACCAAGGGCAAACCCGGTCGGTACCTCATGTTCAGGCCGGTCACCTCCAGCTTACCCTTCTGCGGCCACGCGGTTGGCAGCGCGGCGAGAACCTTCGGCGCCGTCTCGTGGTCAGACTCCAAGGGTTTGTCGAGGTACTCAACCACCCTCTCGACCGCGTTCATCTTGGTCTCCAGCTCGCTCGCCATGTTAGTGCCGTGCTCGAGGTACTTGGTGACGTCGAGGGCGTACACGAGGCACAAGCCGGCGACGCCGGGGCCAACCTTGCCCTGAATCACCAAAAACGCCGTGCAAGCCACGATGACGGTGCCGAGGAATCGCAGGCGGGTGGTGAGCCACGCCGCCGCGAGTTTCTGGGTGACGTAGGCATCCGCGTTGTGCTGGATGAGCCCGTCCGCGAGGTGGATGAAGTGTGACTCCTGCCTGAACGCGCGGATGGTCTCGACGCCGTTGACCGCCTCGCCCAAGCCGGAGTAGATGGGCGATCGAGAGATGGACTCGATGCGCTGAAGCTCGCGGCACGCCGGGATGTAGAACCGCTGGAGGGCGATGTACACGAACATGATGAAAGGAAGCGCGAGGGTGAACCAGCCCGTGGCGACGCTCACGATGGCGAGCGTTGTGATGATGCTGGTGATGCAACCCAGGAACTGGATGATGATGCCGGGGAGGATGGTGTCGATGGTCTCGGTGTCCCTGGAGAACCTGTTGATCACGCGGCCGCTCGGGGTGGTGTCGAAGAAGGACATCGGGAACTTGATGACCCGGTCCAGGAGCTGATTGTGGATGTTTTTCGCAGCCCTGACCAGGAAGAAGTACAGTATGATCGACCTGAAGAAGATGGCGATCCCGTTGAACAGGAAGATGCCAAAGTAGACGGCCAGGTAGTGGTTGCTCTCCCAGCCCAACCGGTCCGCCGCCCAAAAGCTGAGCCAGTAGTCAAGGAACGCCTTGCTGCCGTAATCCATCGTGAACAAAAAGGCCACGAGGGGGATGGACACGTTGGTGCCCGTCGCGTTGTACAGCGCCATGTACACGCGGCCGCCCACGTTGCCCACGGAACGCTCCTCCTCGGCGGACATGTCGTCCTTGCCCTTGGCGCCGGGAGGACCCTTGGGTTTCTCCTCCCCTCCCGCGAAGCTCTTGCGACCGTCGGTGGACTTGCGACCGTCGACGGACTTGCGGCCGGCGTCCATGGACTTGCGACCGTCCGTGGAGACCCTCTTGCCGTCGGCGTCCTCGCCCTCGTCCTCGATGCCGTGCGCGGCCATGAGGTTGGCAAAGTCCAGCCCCTTGCGCATGAGCTCGTCGTAGGTGCCAACCTCGGCAACCTTGCCCTCCTCGAGCACCACGATCTTGTCAGCCTTGGGGAGGTACTGCAGCGCGTTGGTGACGAGGACCCGGGTAGCTTTGCGCAGAACCCCGGACGCTCCGAGGACCTGCTCGAACAGCGCGGCTCCGACGTGATTGTCCACCGCGCTGAGCGGGTCGTCGAGGAGGTAGACATCCGCGGCGGCGTAGACGGCGCGCGCGATGGACACGCGCTGCTTCTGTCCGCCGGAGAGGGTCACGCCGCGCTCGCCGATCATGGTCATGTCCCCTGCGGGGAGCATGTCCAGGTCGGCGTTGAGCTGGGAGTGGCGGAGGCACTTTCGGTACTTGTCCGCGTCGTACGCCTGGCCAAAGAGGATGTTGTCCTTGACGGTGGAGTTGAGGATCCAGGCCGTCTGCGCGACGTACGCGACGCGGCCGCTCACCTTCATGTCGCCCGTGGTCTGGGGGACAAACTTGTTGAGCGCGGAGAGCAGCGTGGACTTGCCGCAGCCCACTCGTCCGATGACCATGGTGAGCGAGCCGGGGGCGAGGTCCAGGTCGACGCCGGCGAGCTCGAAAGGGGGCTGCTCGGGTTCCTCGGCGGGAACCTCAACCTCCTCGGCGTCGTCAGCCTTCTTGGGCTCTTCACCCTTCTTGGGTTTCTTGCCGCCTTTGCCCGGGGGACCCTTCTTGGGCTCCTCCGGCTTCTTCTGCACGGCGGGCCACTTGAAGTCACCGGCGGCGACACGAACGCGGCCGGGCTCGGACATGTCCGGCTCCACCTTGTCCGTCTCGTCCTGGAGCAGAAAGGCTCCGAGACGCTGCACCGCACTCAGGGCGTTGAGCAGGTTCGTGAGCAGGAACGGCACCAGGATGAGGGGGAATCGGAGCATGTTGAACAGCGCGAGGGCGGTGTACGCGGTGGACGCGGTGAGGGTGTTGCCCGCGAGGGAGTAGGACCCGAGCGAGCACACCGCGATGAAGATGGGGGTGGAGAAGAGCGCCACGCCGAAGAGCGCGCCTACCTTCTGGGACGCCCAGATGAGCTTGACCTCCTTGTTCCTGATCTCCTGCGCGCGTTCCTTGAAGGACTTCTCCCAGGCGTAGTACTTGATGACGCGCATGCCGTTGATGACCTCGCTGAGGATGTTGATGCGCCCCTCCGCCGTCTTGAGCAGCTTGAGGCGGATGGCGAACAGGGTCTTGGCCACCATGAACGTGAACGGCGCGGCGACGATGATGCAAAGGAATCCGATGAACGTGGACCACTGGATGACGTCGTAGAGCATGGCGAATGCGGCGATTATGAAAATCGGCGCTCCCCAGATGTTGTGCAGGAGCTGGAACACGTCTTGGAGTTTGTTGACGTCGTTGGACATCAGCGTGACGATCTTACCGGTGGTCTCCTCCTGCAGACCGAGCGGCGAGAGCTTGAGGACCTTGCGGTACAGCGCACACATCAAACGGTTGCGCACGCGGACGCCGAGGCGCTGCATGGTGTAATCCTGCTGCGCCTGGCACAAATTCTGCACCACGCCCGCGAGAGTCAGGAACAGGGCGTAGTAGTAGAGGTCTTGGTTGGTGGGGCAGCTGGCGCCGCCCGCCGCCCTGCACTCCAGCGCCTCGACGATGAGGCGGAGGAGCACCGGCCCGCTGAACAGAGTCGCCTGGGCGATGGTGTAGAGGCAGCCGGTGTAGATGAGCGTGCCCCGGCTGCCCACGAGGCACGCGCGGACCAGCGAGGGCTTCTCCGGGTGCTTGCTTCGCTCCTCCGCCCAGTCCCTGTCGAACTTGAACGCGAGGTCCTTGCTGTCCAGTTCGGGGAGGTGGCACAGATCCTCGGGCTCGAGCCTGCGAATGTGCCCGGTGCTGATGAGCGGGGTGACGTGCGTGAAGAACACCTGCTGCCCGCAGCTGGGCGGTATCCTCCACTTGACGGGATCGCGGTACCTGGCCGCCACGATGGGGGCGGGTTCCGCCGCGCCCGATACGATACCGGCGGCGGCCTTCATCGCGGTATCCTTCTCAACCGGGACAATCGCGAGGGAGACATCCGCGGTGGCCACCTCGGACTTGCCTTCCTTGGCGCTCATCCTCGCCCGTGTGGTTGCTTCCTGCCGCCTCGAGGCCTCACGGAATGGCCGTGAAAAGTGCTGAGAGCCGCAGATGTCAATCCAGTCCGGCTCCACGTACTCTGACTGCGTTTTTTCAGTTATTTTAAACCGTCAATCCACGAGTCAATAAAATGCGACGTGTTCGTCTGTGGTGAGATCTCCGTTTGTCCACTTGTCAGGTCACTTTTCATCCGAGCGACGCGACGTTTTCAAGCCATAGAGAGAGACGATGAGCTGCGTCGCGCTGACGACGTCGCTCACGGCCCGGCCCCGCGCCCTTCGCGCGGGCCGCGGGTCTACCTCCCGTGGTCGCGTCCAGGTCGCGCCGGTGCGCGCGGCTGCGTCGTCCGCCGTGCCCGCCCTTGCAACCAAGACCAACCCGCTCGAGAACATCAATCTGCTTGATGTTGCCGGGAACCCGGCCACGCCGTGGAACACGGACAAGACCGTCGTGGTCTCCTTCCTTCGACACTTCGGCTGAGTGTTCTGCTGGGAGCACGCCTCTGAGCTCGCGAAGCTCAAGCCTCAGTTTGACGAGGCGGGCGTGGTCCTGGCGGTGGTGGCGGTCGGAACCCCTGAAGGTGCTCAAAAGTTCGCAGATGCTCTGCCGTTCCCCGCGGAGAACCTCTACGTCGACCCGGAGCGCAACGCGTACAGGGCGCTAAGCTTCCACGGCGATCTCGACGGGTCCGAGGGTATCTTCTTCGACCCCAAGGTGATGGAAGGAGTCAAGCGCCTGTTCTTCACCAAGGTCACCGGCGAACGCATCAAAGAGAGAGGGCTGATGACCCCGGAGGGCAGGGAGAAGATGAAGGCGGTGATGAAAAACTTTGAGGTCATCGCGCCGCCCCAGCCGCGCGATGCGGTGCAGCAGGGAGGCACCGCGGTGTTCAAGGGTAATGAACTAGTGTACCTGCGCGCGGATGAGGCCACCGCCGACCACGCGCCCGTCGCGGAGGTGATGGCCGCGGCTGAGTGCCCCGAGTGTACCATCTAACTTAGTTTGCAAAGGATAGAGGCTCCGGCAAACCGACGGCGGGAACCGGTCGAGGTGACGTCCGCGCGGCACAGGCTCATCACCGAGCCCTCGCGCGAGACCGATGAAACGACCGAGCCGATCGACTGCGCCAGGAGTTTCATCCGATGCACGCATAGACGCATTAGACGCAATACGCAAAATAAGCAGCTCGCATAAACAAGTTAATCATCATCGAGGGCCAGGCGCCGACGCCGTCCCCCGCCGCCTGGCTCGCATTCTGAGCGGCTCGGGGAACGCCATCAGTCCCGCGGCGTACGCTATGGGCAACTCGCCGCCGTTCCCGGCAATCGCGTCCCTCGTCTCGGCAGCCAGCTCGACGTCGAACTCGGCCAGGATGTGAGCCGCCAAAATCTTCCCCTCGAGCATGGCGAACCGCGACCCGAGGCACACCCTCGGCCCGCCTCCGAAGGGCATGTAGGCGTCGAGGGAATCGCCGCGTTCGCGAGCCTCTTCGAACCGCCCGGGCCTGTACCGCTTCACGTCCTCCTCGTCCCCGCCCCAGTGTCGAGCGAGCCGCCCCATGACGTAAGGACTTATCCACATGCCGGCTCCGTCCGGCACCACAACCTCGCCGCCGGGCCCTTTCCTCAACACTCCGCTGACACCCTCGTCCGCCTTGCGCACGACGATGAGCACCGCCGGGTACAGCCGCATGGTCTCCTTCATGGCGTCGTCGAGCTTAACCAGAGAGTTCGCATCCGCCACCGAGCTCGGCAGCGCTCCCCCGTGGTTCCTCCTGAACTCGTCAACCTCCGCCGTGACCGTCGCCTTGACCTCGGGGTGCGACGCGAGAAGCGCCATCATGCACGCCACCGTCGCGGCGGTGGTATCGTGCCCCGCCACCATCATCTCGGTCAAAGTCAGGTTCACGTCATCGCGAGTCAGATTTTCGCCAGTCGCCGGGTCCCTGGCGGTGAGAAGCGCGGTGAGCAAATCCCGCGGCGCCGCGTCCACGCCGTCCCTCGCCATCGCCGCGCGCCTCGCGTCCGCGCGTTCGTCAAAATGCGCGCGAAGCCGTCGCCGGTGAACGTCCCTTCGCGCCCGTTCCGGGGTCTCGAACATGGTGTAGAGGGAGAGGAAGTCGTTGAGCAGGGCTCCGCTGGCGACGTTGTACTCGCGGAAGGACCGAGCCAGCGCCACCGCGTCTTTCTCTCCGTCGATGACGTCGAGGGTCTCGGAGAACAGCGCCTCGTGGATAACCTCGAGCGTGACCGCCTGCGATGCCTCGCTGATCTCCACCTCGATCGCGTTCCGATCGCCCGCGTCCCTCGACCAACGTTCCGTGAGAGCCTCCGAACGCTCCGCCACCTTTCCCGCGAGCCGATCGAGGGCGCCACCGTTGACGCTCGCGGTGCCCATCTTGCGGTAGGCCATCCACTGCGTACCCGCGGTGTTGACGAACGCGGCCTTGTCCTCGCGGAAGAACTTCGCCATCGCGTTGACGCCCCTGTCGGGAAACGTGTCCGCTCTGTCGAACATGAGCTCCCGGGCGAGTTTCGGATCGGTGAGGTGGAGGATGGTCTGCGATAGCATCTTGACCTCGTGAACCCCGTCTTTGACGCCGTACGTCTCCGCCCATTCGAGCATCTGCTTGTGACCGCCCTGCGCGATGTCCAGGGTATTCCCCGCGACGGGCATCGTCGGGGGCCTCTCGTGCGTGGGCGTGTCCTCGTCGAAGAGTTTAGCGAAACCTCCGATGTCCTGCTCGAGCTTCTTAGCCGCGGAGGAGAGGAGGATGCCGGGCAGGTCTTCCGCACCGGATGCCCTCGTCGCGACGACACGCTTACGCGTCGATCGCGTCCATCTCGGACGCGCGACGGGCACCTGACCGGCGGCGCGGACCAGCGTGCTCATCATGGTTGTGTCGACGTGGCTGAAATTTGAGGTCCGTCTCGCGTCCCCATCCCGCGCGGTTGGTTTTGAACTCGGTTGAGAGTCGGCACGTCCGACGCCCTGGCACACTCGGCGACGCACGCGCGGTAACTTCCACGACGTCGTCGCGATGACGGAGACGTGGAAGATCCCGGTCCTGGGCGTCACCCCAAACGAGGCCAAGCGCGCGCTCCTTCAGCTCGGGGGCGTCGTCGCGTGGTGGTGCGCGTCGTGGCTGGCCATCGGGCCGTCCATGGAGCCCGGCGGTGCGGTCTTCGCCGTGTACGTCCTGCTCTTCGTCGCCGCCTTCGCGGGCAAGGTGGTCACGCGGTTCCCGCCCATGCCCCCGCTGCTCGGGCAACTCGTCGCCGGGTTCGTCCTGCGCAACGTCCCGGGGCTGGACGAGGCGGTCGGCGAGGCGGTGGACGCCCGGTGCTCCTCGGCGATGCGCACAGCCGCGCTCGGGGTCATCCTGGTGCGCGCGGGTCTCTCCCTGGACGTCGCCGCGGTGTACCGGCTGCGATGGCCCGCGTCCAGGCTCGCGTTCGCCCCGTCCACCGCCGAGGCCCTCACCGTCGCCCTCCTCGCCAAGCCGGCGCTCGACCTCCCGTGGACCTACTGCGCCGTCCTGGGTTTTCTCTTCGCCGCCATATCCCCCGCCGTGGTCATCCCTTCGCTGCTCAATCTCCAGGAGAAAGGGTACGGGGTCAAGGCCGGGGTCCCCGCGCTCGTGGTCACCGCCGCGAGCGTGGACGTGGTGTACTCAATAGCCGGCTTCGGCGTCTGCGCGGGGTTCTTAGTCACCGCGAGGGGCGGAGCGAACGCGGCGGCGTGGAAGGCGCCCGTGCAGATCGCCGCCGGCGCCGCGCTCGGTTACCTCGCGGGCACCGCCCTGGGTGCGATCACCCCGCCGGAGAAAGATGCCAGCGATGGCACGGAAGAAGGAACGAAGAGAGGGCGAGGAAAGGCGTGGGAGGTGACCGGGGAGACGCCCGGGAGCCGAGCGGCGTGGCTGTTGGGTATCTCGCTGCTGATCCTCTTCGCGGGAGCCGAGGCGGAGATGACGGGCGGCGCGGCGCTCGCGGTCATCGTCGCGTCCGCCGCCGCCGCGCGTGAGTGGGGCGCGGTGGACGCCAAGGCGTGCGGGTCGATCCTGAACGGGCTGTGGAACGATCTCGCGCAGCCGCTGCTCTTCGCCCTCATCGGCGCCGCCGTCGACGTTTCTCGACTGAGCGGGGACGAGGTCGGCGCGGGTATCGGGTTGCTCGCCGCGGGACTCTGCGTCCGCGGGCTCGTCGCGTTCCTCGCCGCGGGGGGCGGGCAGCTGGCGTTCTCGGAGCGGGTGTTCGTGGCTGTGGCGTGGATGCCGAAGGCGACGGTGCAGGCGGCGCTCGCGGGTTTGCCGCTGGACGCGGCAATCGCTCACGAGGGCGGCGCAGGGGGCGTTGAGACGAAACGGGCGGAGGTCATCTTGGCGCTGGGGGTGCTGGCCATCCTGATCACCGCGCCGTTGGGTGCGGCGGCGGTGGCGGTGAGCGGCGAGAGGCTGCTGGTGAAAGCCGAGGCGGACGATGAGGAAAGCAACGGTGACATCAATAGGCGCTAGAGGAAAAACATTTTAAGTGCGATGCACTGGTATCTCAAGGCGTGTCGTTGTCTTCGGAGGAGGATCAAAGAGGGGCGTTGTCTTCTGCATCCTCTTCGTCGTCATCATCCTCCTCTTCTCCGTCATCATCCTCCTCTTCTTCGTCATCTTCTTCGTCATCCTCCTCTTCTTCTTCGTCTTCTTCGTCGTCACGTTTCCGCTTCTCACCCACGGGGTCAGCCTCGTACCTCTTGGCGAGCGCCGCCCACACGTCACCCCCGCCCAACCCTGGGAGCGCGTCCTCCTCCCCCGCCGCGCCACCCGCCCCGGGAGCCTTGTCGCCCATCGCCATCAGCACCGAAACCGGCGGCCTCGGCGGCGGCGCGTCCGCCTTAGTTCCCCCCGCCGCCGCGCTCTCCTCGCCGCCGCACTCGAACCGTTCGTGACGCGCCCGCACCAGCGCCTCCTCCACCATCGCGTCGTCGTCCGATCCGTCGTCCGACCCGTCCTCGTCCGACCCGTCCTCCTCGTCGTCGTCCGAGTCGCCGCCGCCGCCGTGAAGGAGAAGGTACTGCCGGTCCTCCTCGTCCTCCCCTTTGAAGAACCGGTCGTACACGTCCCACGGGTCCGCGTCGAACACGTCATCCTCCGCGTACGCCTCAGCCTTGACCAGCGCGCCGTAGCCGTGCTCATCGTAGATGCGGCACCGCGTCGGGTCCCTCAACGCCAGGTACGCGACTGTGACTTTCTGAAACCTCACGCAAGCCGCGTGGAACCGTGTGACGGATGAGAGGTTCTTCGCCGATGCCACGTCGTCGTCGGGGTCGTCGTACCCGATGTTCGCATCTTCATCCTCCGGCTCCACGAACGACGCGTGCGCCGCGGCGTCGGTCGGGGAGTGGACGCCGGCTTCGTCCGGAGGCGCATCCGGGTCTTCGTCGTCGTCTGGATCCTCCTCCGGGTCCTCGTCCTTCGCATTCCCGTTCGTATCGGGGACACCGTGGCCGGACACCGCGGCGAGTGCGCGCGCGTTATCCGCGGCGGCCCTCCGCGCGAGCATCCGTCGTCGTCGTTTGAGGGCACCGTACGCGGCGGCGTCGTACCGCGAGCGCTCCGCCCCGAGATCCGTCAGCGCGGACACCTTGACGAAATCATCCCCCCGGCGCTCCACCGCCTCCGCGTCGCCGTCGTCGCCGAAGGTGACCTTTTGCGAGACGTGCGAGGTTACGTGCCGCGCGTAACACGGCGGGCAGAGGTCCAGGCGCGCGGCGTGCGAGCCCTCCCGCGTCGGTTCACTGTTTGCGCGGTGAGCGTCTTCGTTTCGTCTCGGGACGGATGCGATTGCAAAGTCGTCAAAGTCGTCATCCTCGCCCTCGTCGAGGAGCCCGAACTCGCCGTCGCCCTCCGGCGCGTTCGGTGCGGTCGCCTGGGACCGGTGCCACCACCGACGCGGTTTGAGGACGCCGCCGCAGCCGTGGCACGCGCCGCATCCCTTGGGCACGGTATCCGGGTGGCATCTCACGGCTTCGCGGTGGTAGGATGCGCGGGCGCGCGCGGTGCCCCCCGAGTAGCCGCGGCCGTTCTCGGCGCGCGGGATCCTGAGCGCTTTGTAGAGGTCGAACGGGGCGTCGCGGAGGTCGGCGAGGCTGTCGTCGAACGCGCTGACCCCGTCTTCCTCCTCGGCATCCTGGGGAGCGGCGGCGGTTGGCGAGTTGCCGTTAGGCTTGCTGCGGCCGCCCCTGCCGCCACGGCCACCTCGCTTCGCCGCGCCCGCTGATCCGGGGGCGCGACGGAACACGGTCACCACGCGCGTCCCGTCATCGTCGGAACCCTCGGACTTTGAACCCAGGCCGAGTCGGCGGGCGAGATCGTGCACCGCCGCCCTCTCCGCCGACGCAAATTGCGTCAGCGTGAGCTTCGCGTCGTCGCCGCCTTCCTCGGCGGCGAAAGCCTCGATCCGCGCCCTCCAGTTCATCGCATCACCCTCGCCACCCTCCATGACGACGGACCTAATAGTCCTGCTCTCGGTGCGTGCGCGGTGTAAGTGAGGTGCCCAGCGATTCCAAAAGGTCAATTGTTATTTTCACTGTGAACACAGATTCAATCTGTGATTCGCCACAGCACTTGGAACGCGCGGTCGTGGCTGACGGTGTACTCGACGTGATGTACTCGGCTAGTATATTAATATAAACGGAGGATACGGACGTGCCCGACGCACGACTCTTCACCCCTAAACCCTCACCTCCGACGCGTGGACGTGAACGTGTACTGCTGATTGAACCCGCTCCGAGCCCAGAGCTCCGCGTTGTCCCTCGCCGCGCGCCGATCGTCGGGCCCTATACCCCTCCGTTCGAGCCGCGCCTCGTGACCCCGCCGCATCTCGGTGTCGGACCCTAAACCCCCGGTCCCTCGGTACGCCGTCGACGACGTGGAAGGAGGAAGAAATGTCCCGCGCAGCACATCCGCGAGAGTCGATCCGTCGTCAATCGGCTGCTCAATCGCCTTCGCGAGGACGCCGCGCGCGATCGCCCTCCGACGCGATGCATCGTCCCCACCTCCTTCCACGTCTCCACCTCCTTCCACGTCCTTCACGCACGCCGCGAGGAACCGCTCGCATTGTTCCCTCGCGCGTCTCGCCGCGTCCTCGGCGACGGTCGCCAGATTCTTCTCCGCCGCCTCCGCGGCGAGCACCGCCGCGCCGACCCGCTCGCGCTCGAACCTAGCCTCGGCGACGCGCCGCGCGATGACCACCTCGGCCCCATCCGTCTTTTCCGCGCGTCGTCTCGGCAGACGCCGTTCGCGTGTCACCAGCGCGCCGGTGTGCGAGCGCTCCAGGGCATACGCCGGGAAGGTTTCCGCGGCGACGGCGTCTCCTACGCGTTCCGCCGCGGCGTCCACGCGGTCAACCTCGCCGCGTTCCATCAGCGCGTGGACGAAGGTGCGTATGGCCCTGACGTGCACCGCGTTGGACTCCGCGAGTTCCCGTTCCTTCAGGTGCAGCTCGTCCATCTCGCGGGCCATGTCGGCGTGCTCGGCGATGAGCGCCTCGTTTTTGTCGAGGATTTGGAGCGTGGTTCGCACTTGGTACGCGATCTCGCCTTCCATGCGTTCGTTCTCCGCGGCGGTCTGCTTGGTGGTCCCCGCGAGCTGCTCGTCGATGAGCGCGCGCATGTGCGCCTTGGCCTCCTTGATCTTGCGCGTGTGCTCGTGTCGCATCGTCGCCGTCTCGAGCTTGAACTCGGTGTTGACGTCGTCGACCCGTCGTAGGTGATCCTCCCTCGACGCCTTGAGCAGGAGCTTCTTCTCGCGGAGCTCCTGGTCGAGGGTATCGCGCGTGGACGCGAAGTCGTCCACCTCCTTCACCGTGGCTTCGCGCGCGGTGAGCTCGTCCTCCAGCGCCGCGCGTCGCGCTCGCGCGTCCTCAGCCTCGCGCCTCTCCAGCTCGGCGCCCTCCAATCGAACCCTCTCGAGCTCCTCCCCCGCGCGCAGAAGCTCCGACTCCTTCTCCAGCGTCGCCGCGTGCGTCGATCTGAGCTGGCGCGACAGCGGGTCGTTCCTCTCGACCATCACGCGCCGCGCCTCCTCGAGCCGCGTCACGAGCGCGAGGTTCTCCTCGGCGAGAGCCTTGCCCCGCGACTGCCATCGCGCGAGCTTCGCGGTGAGCCCCTGTATCTCCAGCTCTGAGGTCACGATCTCCTTCTCCTGCTCGAGTGCGGGGTCCGGGCCGGCATCCGCGTCCTTACCGTCGTCCTTCTTATCGTCCTTTTTCTTTGGGGGCATGTCGACGGTCGCGACCTCGCGACCCTGCCTCTGGTCTCGTCTAAATTGGGCAATCACGCTTTTAGCTTTTGGGGCGCCCGAGAAGAAGTCACAGTCGGCGGCACCATCAGGGCGGATAACGGGGTGCACCGGCGGGGTCACAGGTCTCGCGCCCCACGCGGTGGGTCGGGGTCGGGGTGAACGAGAACATGCCGGGTGTCATGTTGGCACAGGCGTGGCACGCGATGATGGGGACACGTCCCGTCGGCGCCGATCGGAGAACCGCCCTTGCGAAAACGGGGGCGCCGACACGCTCTCCTCGCGTCGCTCGCGCCCCCGTGCGCTGGGTCGCGTCCGCCGGCGGCGACGGCGCGAACGAACCCGCGCCGACGGTACGATCGCACAAGGTTCGTTGGAACGAGAAATACACCGAGCTCGCCGCGTTCGAGCGCGAGCACGGGCACGTGTCGGTGCCCCCACGGGATCCATTCGTCGACCTCAACAAGTGGGTCGTGTACCAGCGCAAACGTCGGCGACTGGGGACCATGTCGCCGGAGCAGGAGGTCAAACTGGACAAGCTCGGGGTGTGCTGGGAGCCGAGGACACCAAGGCCCGACCGACGCGGGATGGAGCTTCGATGGAACGAACGATTCGACGAGCTCACCGCCTTTGTGAGATCCAACAACCACACCCGCGTGCCCAGCGGCGACACCAAGCTGCACAGGTGGCTCCACGAACAGCGTCGCAGCTTCGCCAAGGGTAAGCTAGCGGATGCGCGCAGGGTACGGCTGGAGTCCATCGGCGTGGACCTCAGGTCCGCGTCGAGGATGACATGGGGCGAGCGGGTGGACGAGCTGCGTTTGTTTCGGGAGGCGCACGGGCACTGCAACGTTCCGGCGACTTGGAGGCATAACCCGAGTTTAGGGAGCTGGGTCAAGCACCAGCGGATGCAGTGCCGAGGCGGTAAGTTGAGCGATGAACGATACGCCACCCTGGACGCGTTGGGGTTCAACTGGGATCCGAAGAAGAAGGAGTCGAAGACGGGCGGCGGGGGCGTTCGGTCGTTTCACGTCCGCGAGAACGCGTCGCCTTGGGCGCTCGTACACGCCGCGCGGGCGGCGCGGGAGAGTGATTTCGCGCGGGAGATGGACCACCCGGTCGGTAAGGGTGCGCAGGTCAGCGTGATGTGGATGGGCGACGCGGACGACGACGCGTACGAGGAGACGGGGGAGCCGGAGGGTGACGCAAATGCCAACGATACAACAAACGCTAACGACACAAAAGCTAAGGTTCCCGTCGTGGGTGGCTGGGGCAGGAGCTCGTCGACGTACGAGGAGAAGCAGCAGTTTGTTTTCACGCACATCGAGGACTGGTGGAAAAGGTGCGATGACGACAACGAGGGCTGGGCGGAGGCTCGCGGGTTGGTACGGGACATGCGCTACAACTACGCGGTGCAGGCGAAGAAGCGGCGCATCAAGCCGGATATCGTGATCGAGATGGAGCGGGACGGGGACATATGGGGCTTGGTCATCGAGGTTGACGAGTTCGCGCATCGCCGGGGTAAGCACTACAGCTGGCGCGCGGAGGAGAAGCGCATGCAGGAGCTGCAGACGACCCTCGGCGTCAAGCTGAAGATTGTCCGCTTCAACCCGGATCCGACGGGCGCGTTCCCGATGGGCCTCGAGGAGCGCACCCGCATGCTGCTGGAGCACGTGGCGCGGAGCATGCGCTCGGCGCCCGTGAGGGACCTCGAGGTGGAGTACTTCCTATACGACTAAGATGTATGTATTCCGATCTGCGTGTAAGTGTTCTAATAACTATAATAACGCACGTGAAGCGTCATTTCACGCCAAACAGACTCGCCACCGCCGCGGACTCGACCGAGTCGCCGAGGGCGGCGAGAACCCGCACGAGAGCCGCCGGGTCGAGAGCCTTGCCGGCGCCCCCGTCCGCTTCAACCGCCGCCGCGCCGTGCGCCTCCGGCTGCGATCGGACCGCCTGCCCGAGCGTCGACGCCACGTCCCTCACGACCTTCACGCTCGAGTGGGTGAGCCAGTCGGGCGGTATCGCGGCGATGAGTCGCTCGATTCGCGCCAGACACTCACCCGGTTGCGCCAGGAGAAGGCGAAGGCGCGGCGACATAAATCCGGCTACGATCCGATCGCACGCCAGAGACCTCAGCTCGGACGTCGGCAACACGCCGTCCCACGCGATCACCACTCGCAGGCACCGCACCGCGACACCGAAACGCCGGCGGGCGTGGCTCTCCGCCATGGGCGCAGCCGCCGTGACCACCGGCGCCCACGCCGGGATTTCGCATCGCGACTCCACGCACTCGCTCAGTTTGGCCCGTACACACGATAGGATCCGTCGCATAGCCTCGCACTCACCCGGCTCGAGGTACACCAGCATCTCCTTGACGACGTGCGCGAGTCGAACCGACTGATCGAGCGAGAGGGGGTTCCAGCACTGCTTCACCGCGTGCTCGACGACGGGCGCGACGAGTTTCTCAATCAGAGTCGGGACGAGGTTCCCGTCGCCGCCGTCATCGCCGCCCTCCTCGCCCTCCTCGCCCCCCGCCATGCCGTAATCGAACAGATCCGAGTACCACCGCATGCTGTCTATGGCGCCCGCTGGCGCGGACCTGTTTGACGACGACTCCGCGTAGAGGGGCGACCACGAGAGGAGCTCGAGCCGAACGAAGGGCGCGAAGAGTTGGGGAACCGACTCGGGCATGTACGCATCCTTGTACGCCTTTGGGAACTTTCGTTTCCACTCCTCAGCCTTGGCCTTGATGGGCGGGATGGAGGAAAACTCGGCACCTGCGTCGCGCATCACGTGCGACGCAGCCTCGCGCGTGTCCTCGAGGCCCTTGTAGAACAGTTCAACCTCACCCGCGTCCTCGTCCTCGTCGTCCTCGCCGAGAGTCTTCGAGGCGCCCCCCGCCTCGACGCGGCTCCGGCGCGCCGCGGCTCTCTTCTCCGCGTGCGACCTCTTGCCGAGGTTGAGGTCGCGGCCGAACTCGTCGAGGTCGGGCTGGAGCGAGTCGAACCTCGCGCCGATCGCGCCCTCGGCCGCCGCGGTCGCCGCGGCGACCGCCTCCGCGCGGGATGCGCCTCGCATTAGCGCCGCCTGCGCAGCCTCCACTCCAGCCTCCGCCTCCGTCGCCTCGTCGAGCAGGTTACCCTCGGATTCGCGCTTGGACGCGGCGCCTCGCTGCTCGTGGATGCGCTGCGCGTGCTCCTCCAGTTCGTCGATGATCGGGCCCTTCTCGCGCAGGCACTCGCAGACATCGCGAACGTAGTCGCGCATCTCCTGCATGTACTTGTACCTCTCCCCCGCCGACGCGAGTCGCGTCTCGTGGTTCGCGAGGATCGCCTCCGACGATTTAAGCGCCTCGTCCGCGCGCGTCACCTCGTTCTTGGCGTTCTGCCTCGTCACCTCCAGCCTGGCCATGCCGTCACGAAGGGATTCCAGCGCCGCGGCGCCGCCCGCGAGCACGTCCACCGAGGGTTGCTTTTTGGCAACCGGCTTCGGGGGAGCGGGGACGGAGGCGGAGGCGCCGACGCCCGCGCTCATCGCCTTGCGGAGCTGCTCGTCCTCCCACGCGCGCGTGTCCTCCCCCGCGTCCATGTCGACGTCGATATCCGAACCCGGAACGGGTATGTAATCCGCCGCGGACGTGAGCGCGGCGCGCGCCGCTTCGCGTTTGGCCCTCGCCGCCTTGATCGCCGCCTCGTCGGGGATGCCGAAATCGTCGTCGCGACCGGGGCGCGGCGGCGGGGGCATGAACGCGATGGGTTCTCGCGTGGTGCCCGCGCCCGCGCCGCTCCTCCCGGGTGGCGCGTCGTGATCCATGTGCTCGGTGGGTCTCGCGGTGAACGTCTTCTGCGCCGACGCTAGCTCGCGCAGCCGGTCGATCGAGTACTCCCCGCCGCCCTTCTTCTCGGCGTCGGGCTTTAACGCGTCGGGCGCGCGCATCGATTTCTTCTTGACACGGTGCCCGCCGTCCTCGGCCGACGGCTTCTTCTTCACCTGGAAGACATCGGCGCCGGCGTCGTCGTCGTCGAAGCTCAGCAGCGAAGGGGCCGTGCCGCCGTCGCCCTTGCCCTTCTTCTTGGGCTTGGATTTCTTACCGACGACGGGGACGATCGCGGGAGCGTCGTCGGCTCCCGCGCCGGCATCCTCGCCGTCGTCGTCCGACGTCTTCTTGCGAAGATTACCGCGTTTGGGCATCCCGCCCGAGCCCGGCTTGAGACGGTGCGCCTACTCCCGCGCGACCCAGGACTGATCTCTTCGCTTGAATTCGAATGAATAAATTACAATTTGACGTCAAGTCTACTCAACCGGCCCGAGGAAACAGGCGGTGCCCGCCAGGATCCATTTCGAAGCCTCCTCTCCGTCAAACACCGGGAACTGAACCTCCGCGATCGCCCGCTCCCTACCCTCCGTCAAATACAGCGGCACATGCAGCGCAGGCTCGCCGGACCCGCCGGTCGGGCCGTCGCATCCGGGCTCACCGGGCGCCAGCCACGCGAGTGCGCACGTGGGCGTAGTCGCAAACGGCGGCGCGCTCGCCGCCGTGTCCCTCAGTTTCACACCGTCGAACACCGCACCCTGCACCCGCATGCCCTCGATTCGTACCCCGCGTGACCCCAACGACCCATCCCATGCGGTGACGAGCGTGAGGGTATCGATGGCCACGCCCGCGTCGCGCGCCATCTGCTGCCGCAGCGCGTTGAGGAACGTCTCGGGGTGGAAAAACTCCTCCAGGCGGACAGCCCCGGCGAGCAAAGACCCGCGCCGCGTGCGCTCCACCATCGCGTTCACCGCCACCATGCGGTGCACCACGCCCTTGCAGTACGACACCGGTCCCTCCGGTCCCTCCCAGTGCTTCTCCCACTCGGGGGGTACCGTATCCTCCATCAGCTGACGACCGGCGGTGAATATAGCCGGCGTCAGGAGCGACTCGCCGGCTAACACTTGGGCCAGCGCCTGGAGAGTCCCGTCAACCTCAGACACGGCGTGGTGCCCGCGGACCTGCTCCAGCTCCACGAACGCGTCGATGGGTGGCAGCGACGGTGTAGCCTCCGTCCTCCCCGGCGCCGACCTCAGCGCCGGGTTGGCCGCCATCATCCGATCCCAAGACCGCAAAAGCGGTCCGAGCGACGCGGACCAAGCGCTCCGGTCGAAACCCTTGGATGTCCCGCCGTGAGACGCCATCGTCCTCAGCGATGTGATGACGTGCTTGCTGTTAGTCACCTGCACCGTCCGTTCCACGTTGACCGGGAGGGAGAACAGCGACGGGGAGTTCGCCTCGTCCAAACGTCGGAGCAAAGCGGTGAACGTTCCGTGATCATTCGCGTTTGGCAGCGATATGTCCGTCCCGGGGAGCGTCTTGACTCGAACGCCGCCGCCGCCGGTCATCTCGTTGCTGAAGAACTGGCGGAGGTAGGTTCGCAGCACGATGATGTCGTACGCGCTGTCCACCCGCCCGCCGTAGATGGCGCGCTCCAGCAGCCCGTGGAGCTGCGACCACTGCGGGTCCGCGCTGCCGTCGCACGCCTGGTTGATGATATCCGCGCCGGATCGAAGGTCGGCGAAGGAAAACTCGTAAAATTTGGACCAGCCCTGCGGCACGTACGCTCGCCTCTCCTGCACCACGGCGTGGAACCACGCGAGCAGGAACAGGAGCTTGGCGCGGAGCGGGCTGCCGTCCGAGATGTACTGGGGTGACCAGGCTTCGTACGTGCGGCTCACGTTGCGTTTCAGCCCGGGCGGAGCCTCGTAGGTAATCTTGAGGCTGCCCTCCAGGAGCGAAGATGGAAATTTGGCGTGGGGCTCGGACGTGAGGAAGAGCCGGAAGTCCTCGTGCGCCTTGAGGACGTAGATCTCCTTCTCGAGCGTCGGTAGCCACGCCACCACGAGGTGCAGGTTCTTCAGGCACAGCCAATCGCCGGTGCGGGCGCACTCGGCGAGCAGTCGCATGGCCTCCTCCGCCTGACCCTGGCCCATCGCGAGCTGGTGGTAGCGTCCCCGACCCATCGCCCGTTCCGCGTGTTCCTCCAGCTCCTGGCTCGGATCCGAACCGGGCGTGACGATGAACAGCACGGGCGTCGTCGCATCAGCCTCGTCGCACACGCGCGGGAGGGAGAGCGCAGGCGGTGCGATCGACTCGACGCCGAGTTGCGTGCGCACGAACGAATCCATCGCGGATTGCAACCGATCCGGTCTGAGCGCCTGGACCAGGAGAAGCCGCGTGAACGCGCCGGCGTCCGCGGCGGGCACGCACGTCTCCGCGACCGGCGAGTCGATCCATGCGCCCCACGTGCCTATGTCGCTGAGGCGGAGATCCGACGCGTGGGAAGGGAAGGTTGAGACGAGGTTGGCGTAAGCGGAAGTCGCGTTCTCGGGGACCCAGCTCGGGGCGGATCCCCGGGTGCCGGGTCCGTCGCCGGCTTCCAGACCGAAATAGTAGTTCCATTGGGTCTCGTCCGCGTCTTCCGCCGCGAGGTGGCGCGTGAAGTGCATGCCGAACGTGAGGCGATCCTGGTTGAAGATGCTGCGGCTGACCTGGCCAAACACGAGCCTGAGCAGCGCGACGGAGAGCATCTCGATTCGCCTTTCCAACGCGGCGGATGGCGTGCTCTCGTTGAGGGCCGTCTTGAAGAGGAGGATGAAGGAGTTGAGGCTGAACTGGTACATGTGGTTGAGCGCGCGTAGGTCGCGGGTGAGGAAGTAGAGCTTGGAACCCTGCGCCGCGATGGGGCGGTACGCGTTGCGCTGCTCGTCCAAGGACAGCTGCAGCGTGGTGGATTCCTCCAAGGATTCCTTCACCGTGGTTCCCTTCGCCTTGGTCTCGTCGAGCGAGGTGATGAGCTGCGTATTCTCCAGGATGTTACCCGTCGAGGTGGCGAGGGTCTCTAGCAAGGTCTTCTCCAGTCCCGCGAGCTGCACCTTGAGGTCCTCCTCAACCTGGAGGAGGTGGCTCTTCTGCTTCTCGAGTTCGGGCTGCTCGTGTTGAATCACGAGACCGAGAAGTTGGCCCTCGAGGCCCGAGCGGGTGACGGTGAAGTTCACCTCCGAGATGATCGATGCCGCGGACGGGGGAATGACCGGGTACGGGTTACGCGTCATCAGGTACATCCTGAACGACTCGTTGTAATCGACCGTCTTGTCACCCACCTGAACCATGAGACGAAGCCCCTGCCGCTCGAAATCTTTGCGGACGACGTTGTAGAGAATCGGTTCGATTTTGTCAACCTCCTCGATGATCAGCGTCTTGCCGAAGCGAACGGCGAGCTCGAGCTTGTTCGCGAAGCGCTTGTCGTGCATCGTCACAACCTCCAGCGACGTGCTCTCGTCCTTGGCGACGTGTGCCTTGAGCCACTGGCTCGCCTGCGTCGAGGGATCGATGATGAGGGGAGCCTGCGCCGAGTTGAGAATGACGATTGCGTTCTCCATCGAGAGCTCATCGCCGGGGAGGCCCTCGGCTTTCCACGTCAGCATCTCGCTCTCGGTCGACATGAACCGGCGCAGGTCGAACCTCTCCACGCCGAGGAAGCTCGTCCACTGCGCCAGCGCGCCTTGCCTCTGGTCCTCGGGCAGTGACGGAAGGTGCGCGATGAAACCCGCCGCGAGCAAGCAGTCGCGCGTGAGACTCGTGAGCTCCGTCTCGAGCGTCGTCACCTGCTCCTCCCACCTGGTCTTCTCGCCTCCGAGCTTGCCGAGCAGCCTCTCCGCAGCCTCGAGCTGATCCTCGGCTTTCTTCAGGCTCAGCTTCAGCGCCTCGGCCTCGCCGGTTCGCCTGCCGAACTCGTTCTTGAGGTCCACAACCTGCCTGTCCAGGTCCACCAAGTCCTGCTTGCACTGCGCCATCCGAGTCCGCGACGTGTCCAGGGACTCGGAGAGCTCCCGAAGGTCCTCCTCGAGGGGCGCGATCTTCTCCAGGACGGTGGAGTACTTGAGGTTAGCCTTTGCCCACGCCGCGAGGGGCGCGGCGGCGACGGACGCGCGCAGGATGTTCTTGTGCTCGAACGAGGCAGCCTTTTCCTCCATCAACTTTTGCACAGCCGCGCGGCTGCGGGGCGTGACGTTTCTGGCGTCAAAGTTGATGATCTCATCCTTGACGCCCCTACCTCCGAGGAACCGTTTCATCGCTGTCCAGCTGGTGTCCGTGCTACCCATCAGGGTGAGCACGGCGAATAGGACGTCGTTGACGGTCTCCGGGGGCTGCCTCATCGATTTCACCTCGCTGATGTTCTCGGACTTGATGGAGCCGACGGCGGCGCGGGCCGAGTCAATCATCGGTTGGATCTCCGCCAGCTGCTTCTCGATCGGTCCCCGCCTCGCGCTGAGGTCGGTCTCCTCCTTGCCCAGCTTCACCTGCAAGTCCTCAACCTCCTTCTTGCGCTCGCTCGCGGCCGACATCGCCACGGTGATGCGCTGCAGGGCGTCGTCCGCCTCGATCTGCTTCTCCGCGAGGAGCCTCTGCTGCTCGATGGCTTGCGTGGACAGGTCGGAGACCTGATCGGCAGCCTCCTCCAGCTTTTGCAGCCCCGCCACGAGGTGGTCGCGCTGTTCCATGTGCTCCTCGCGCTTCTGCGCGAAGATCCGCCTGTACTGGTCCACGAACGTGACGAACTGTCGGGGCGTGCCGCCGACGGCGTTTTGAATGGCTGACATCTGCTCGACGACGGCGGCGCATTCGTCCGATTCCTCCGCCGACGCGAAAACTTCCCTCAGCAGCATCTCCGGCACGGCCCGCATGCCCTCCGCGTTCCACTCCGACATCCAGTGCATCGAGCACCGGGTGAACAGCGCGGGGTTCGACTCCGTGCGCACGGGCCACTCCGGGTCCGACGGGTCCATGCTGAGCGCGATGTGCAGTCCGGCTTTGACTCGAGCGGTGAAAAAGTCAAACGGGCTCATCACGGTGCCCTCGGCGAGCATCCGGTCCTTCAGCGGGCCGAAGATCTGGTCGAGCTCGAGCTGGGTGAACAGCCCGGGGACCTCGCCGCTGGGCAACAGCGAGTTGACCGTCTCTAAGATCGCCGGAGTGACCAGCTGGTGGTCTTCGATGAAGAGGAGAGTTTCTTTGTTCTCCACGGCAACCTCCGCCAGGATCCGTTTCAGGTCAACCTTGAACGCGCGCTCGTCGTAGGCGAGGGTCATCTTCGGGCTGAAGAACTCCATGTGCTGCATGTGCGCCACGAGCGACGCCGTGGACCTGCGTCCAGCCCCTGACCGTCCGGCGAGCAGTAAGTGCCCGCCGGGCTGGCTCAGCACGCGGTTGAACCTAGCCACGCGGTCCAACACTTCGGGGAAGAGGATGATGTTCAGATCCTTAACCTCGCGCTCGTAAGAGAGCAAGCCGGCTCGCGCGTGTTCCGCGAAGCTATCCGCGGGCATGGACGCCATCGGCGCGGCGACGCCCATGGTGTGTTCGCGTTCATCGAGGGGGATAGCCCAGGTCGTGTACACGTTGCCGGTGGACCCGAGCCCGTCCTTGCGCCAGTGCTTTCGGAAGACGTTGGCGATGAGCGAATCGAATTTATTCACGGCGTCGGCGCCCACGAGCCTGTCCCTGAACGTCCGCCCAGCCTCGTAGTACAGCGCCTCGAGCAGGTCCACCGCGCCGACGTCGTAACGGTTTAACGCCTGGATCCACTCGGTGACCGTGCGGGGCGTGAACTTGTAGTGCCTGTGGTCATCCGCGCTGAACGATCGGGTGACGTCGGCGTAGACGTCGAGCACCGTCTCCGCGAGCAGCCGCCGCTGCGACTGGCTCTCGTAGTTTGTCCCTTGGGTAAACTCGGCGAACATCGTGGAGTACACCTCTGTCATCTCATCGCGGGACATGTACGGCATGTACGCTATGCCCGCGATGGCGGTGAAGCGGGTGGTGATCGCGTGCCGGCCCACGGTCGTCGCGGGATTCATGCTGCAGACGATCTGGATGTTGAGCAGCCCGATGAACTCCTGGCTCTCGTCGTAGAAACCCCGGTAGGTGAGCAGCTGCTGCAAAAACGCGATGAGCTGGATCGTGTCGTACTTGTCGGGTTTCGGGAGGTTGATGTCCTTCAAGTACAGCACCAGGCGCTCGGAATCGCGCGGTCTGAGCACCCGATGAGTGACGCCGCTGGTGGCGACGGGCTGGCCGCAACACTGCGCCAATTTTTGAATAACGTTCGCCGCGGTGGTCTGCGCGGAGCACGCCAGCGTCGCCACGGACGACCCACGAAGCCGAGCGAAGCAGTCCTCGAGGACCATCGCCTTACCGCACCCCTCGGGGCCGACGAGCACGAACGGCTGGCCGGAATCGAGCCACGGGACGACGAGGGATTGCGTCTGCGCAACCGCGTCGACCATGACGACGCCGCGCCATTTTCCATCGACGATTCCCGCCGGCGGCGCGTCGTAGCGATCCACGGATGCGGCGCTGACGTACAGTAAGTCCCTCTCGCCCGTCAGCCGCTCGAGGTCCTTCAACAGCGTGTTCCTCGCGGCGGGGTCCATGTTGGCGGCGAATCCACGCGCGAGACCGCGCGCGAACTGTTGCTTGGAGTCGGCGCCGGCGACGTGGCTTAGCGCGTTTTTAATCGTGCCAACCTTTGTGGTATTAGTCACCGTGCCGAGGCCGAGGGCTCGGTCGAGCGCCTGGAAGAAGTACTCGTCGCACCAGCCTCCGAGCTGCGAGCGAACGTCCTCGGGCTGCTGCGACAGCCAACCCTTGACGATGAGGGACGGTTCCACCGCCTCCTCCGACAGGAACAGCATCGCCGTTCGCGACACCGTCGCCGGGGATGCGAATTTGAGGTCGTCGCACTCAAAGATGAAGTTGACGTTCGAGCCGAATTGAATGCGCTCACCGGAGGGTAGCGTCAGTAGACGGTTGTCGTCGAGGACCGAGTTCAGGGACTCGATCCACTCGGGGTCCACGTCACCGTCGCAGATGATCCAGCTGTGCTGATCGAGCGACTCCTTCACCACCCGCCGGGCTGAATCCGTGAGCACCCCGTCGAACCACTCGCGCGTGTCCATGTCCATGTGCCCGAGGAGCTGCTGGCGGTGGATAGCCTTGGGGTTCATGACGTACCGCTTCACCGGTCTACCCAGCTTCTTATACGCACCCTCGAGTATGTGCCACAGCGACGACTTGCCCGAGCCGGAGGGACCGACGATGATGATGCCGATGCGCTGCGAACACGCGATGTGCAGTTGTAAAACTTTTTCAATCTGCGAGGGGACGTTTTCGTAGTGCTTCTCCTCCAGAACCTCTTGAATCGCCGCCTCGAGCTCGGCGTCGCTGACGTCGCTCACCTCGACGCCGGGGTAGACGTCGTTGAGTAGGTCGGCGAACCGTCGGCCGTCCGCGAAGGTGAGCTTCGGGAGCGTGGTGACCCGCGTGGCTCGGATGACGATTTGCGCCTCCGTCGTCGCGTCGACGAGGGGACCCGCGCCCGCGGCGGCGGCGGTGCGCGCGTCGCGTAGGAGCTTACCGGCGATACCGAGCACGGTCTTGAGGGCACGGAGCCCCCAGTCGTAGTGCTGCTGCGGCGACAGGAGCTGCTTGCTGAGGGAGAAGAGCGAGACGAGCTTGCCGCCCAAGACCCTGGCGTTACGGAATCCCTCGGCGAGAAGAATCACCTCGGCGATGAGCTCAAAGTTTGGCACCGTCATGGCGACGGATCGGAAGAGCTGCTTGAGGTTATCAGGGAGTTTGCTTCGCCCGCCGTACCCTTTACCCGCCGGGTTCAGCGTGACGAAGATGCCCGCGTTCTGGTTAACATCGATGTCTTTCCCGAGGAAAGTCATGGAATCCAGTCGAGACTTGAGCGCGGCTTGGATGGTCTGAATCTGCGACGACACCGCGGAGAGCACCTCCTCTTCCAGGCGGTTAAACTCGTCGAAACAACCCCACGCGCCGCACTTGAGCAAGCCGGTGAAGATGCGACCCATGGACTTGAAGTCGAACTCCTCGTCGCAGTTGAACACCAGCACCTGTCGGCCCATAGCCTGACCCAGCGCCTTGACCGATTCCGTCTTGCCCGTGCCCGCGGGTCCGTAAGGGTTACCCCCGTACCCGAGGTGCATGCCCTGCGTCAACGTCAGGTAGCACTTATCAGTCAGCGGGGTGTACACGAGCCTCGGCGCGTTGCCTTGGTACTCGTAGCTGTACGCGAACGCGCCGTTGTCCATCCTGACTTGCACCCCGCCTGACCTGCCCTCGCCGTAATACCGGAGCTGCCGCTGCCACACCCACTCGCCCACGTTTGAGCAGTACTCCTTCTGTAACTGCTCCACGACGTCGATGGAATGGATCAGGTCCATGACCAGGCTCTGAACCTTGAGCTGCATCACGCGCATGCCCTCCACGTCGAAGGACGTGTACTCCTGGAGCTGGCCCTGGAGCTCGTCCAGAAGCGCGGGCAGGGTTCCCCGCGAGATGGCCGCCTCAGCCTTTTTGGAAAAGTGAACCTGGTCCGCGAGGCTGAGAATCTGCGAAGGGAAAGCCTCGTAGTCCTTCTCGGCGAGGCACTTGATCAGCATGCCGCTCAGGCTCGAGACCATGTTCGCAGCCAGGTCCGCGAGCCACACCTCCACCGCTTCGTTGACGATGACGGGTTTCTGCAGCGGGACAATCTCCCCGGCGATGGATTTCATCGCCGTGATGCTCCCGGCGCCCTCTGTGAAAATCACGGAATGAATCCCCGCGAAGAGTTTCTTTAGGTGCGCCTGGATCACCTCCGGGTTCTTCGCCTGCCCCAAAATCTCCAAAAGGTCGTCGTCGCCGATGAAATAGAACCGCGGGAGCATCGAACGTTTCTCTTCGAGGTAATCCGCGAGCGCCTTTTGGCACATGTCCAGCTGCGTGGACATCTCGTGCAGGTGTTCCTCGCGCATTCTCATCTCGGCGAAAGATTTCACCAGTGAGTCGGCGTCGATTGAAGCCATGATTCCCTGGAAGTCCTCATGCACGCGCCTGAAGCGGGGCTGCTCCTGCGGCAACGCGCCGCGCGCGAAGATGGGCTGAAGATACAGCCACTTCCGTTGGATCGCGTTCATGTGGTTCAGTCGATCGGCCAGGTTGGACATGAGGGTCTCCCACACGCTGGTCTCCTCCTTGAACGGCGCGAAAAAAGGCGAAGACGACAGAGAGGACACCAGGTTCTGGTTGTCTGCAACCTCCGTGAACAGGTCTTTCCAGTCCTTGATGAGCGACACCGTGCCGCCCCTCGGCCCGTGGACGGCGTGCTTGATGGTGGTGAACCGCCGGTCCAAACCCCAAACCTTGAGTTGGTGGAGCGCCTCGCGAAGCGTAACCTCTCCTTGCGCCTGCGAGTGAAGCTTCTTCAGCTGGTCCAATTTCTCAATGAGCAGGTCCGCCCTGTCCAGAAAGTGCTGAAGGGTCAGGTTCTCGCGCGTCACCGCCTCGGGACCTTTCGTCGGGAACCGCAGCATGGAGAACAGTTGCGCCCAGTGCGACCCCTCCCATCCCTCGCCGCGGCAAAATTTGAGCGCGGGAATAGCCTTTTTATACTCCTCAATCTGCTCCAGCAGCATGACCGCGACGGCGTCCTTATTCTCGCTGGATCGAACCTTCTGGTCCCACTTGGCGAGGAAATCGTCAAACTCGTACAGCTTGCCGCGGATGAGGATCCAATCGCGCCCCGCGAGCTCGTTCTTTTCCTTGTTGAAATCTCCGATGCGGCTCCACGCCTCGCGCGTCGCCTCGACGTCGCCTGAGACTTCGTCGAGCACGGGGAACTCTGGGCGTTCCATCGAGAAGTGCTCGCAGTCCTGCCTGAGCCGCTCGCCCTCCTCCTTGAGCTCCTCGAGGGACCGGTAGTCGTCCTCGAGCTTGTTCATGATGAGGGTGGACTCGCCCTGGGGAATTCCCCTGGGCTTGAACTCGAACCATCGCTCGCGGAAAGCCTCGGCTTTCGACCCGAAATCCGAAATCCGGTGCACGATCTGAACCTTGAGGTTGTCCTTCTGAATCTCGAGGTGCGCCTCCAGTTGCTCGAGCTTGGTCGACAGGTTCTCCCATTCGGAGTCGAGGGAGGAGAAGTCAATCTGCGCCGCCGCCTGCGCGCCCGACCCGCCGGACTGTTTCAGCAACTTGGAGAGGTCCGCCACCTGCCACCGAAGCTGCGTCATTTTACCTTGGAACTCCGCCGACAGGTTCTTAGCGTCGTTGCGCATGTTTCCAATCTCCTCGATGGTCTGCGCCTTGGTGTCCAGGAGCTCCTTGCCCGATCGGATGAACTCCTCGATGGTCTGTTTCGAGCGCACAACCTTGCGCTGCAGGCAATTGCTCAGCGTGTCCTGCAATTCCTTGATTTGTTTCTCAACCGCGGATTTAAGCGGCAGGCACGACACCGTGTAGCAGTCAACCTTAATCTCCAGCGGAATCCTGTCCGCCTGTTTGTTCGCCGATTTCACCAGCCTGAACCCCTCTTCGAACTCTTTCGACTCGGAGAACCGCTCATCTACGAAAGTGTCCAGGTCGACCGTGCCCAGCGCGACCCAGTGTTCATATTTTTTCTGTTCATCCGCGAGTTTCACGAAGAGCGCCTCGGTCCTGTCGTACACCTTGGCGCAGCCAGCGGCGCCCACCGCGGAGTCCATCATACCCCGGAAGAACCCAGCCTTCTCGCTCGCGTCGCTGACTCCCTTGAACACGAGCGGGAGGTTCAGAAAGTCCTTGACCTGCTTGTAGTGCGCGGTGCGAATTTCCTCGAGCGGGGGTTCAAACTGGAGCTTGCGCTGCTTAAACACCAGGCTCACGTTCACCTGCGGCAGCATCTCGTTTAGGGTTTCCAGCCCGCGGTGATACTGGTACTCGAGCGCCTTGTACAGCTGGTGATCCCAGTGGACCCTCCACGCGCTCTGCAGGTCCTTACGGAACTCGATCTCGAGGTTGGCAAAGATGGATCGAAGTTCCTTCACCGCCCGTTTCCACGCCTCTTTCTGTCGGACCAGGTCCATGGCGAACAGCGCACACACCTTCTCCCCGAGGGTCCCGTGCCACTTCCTGAGCCGGCGGTTCTTATCGGTGAGGACCCCCGCGACGGTTTGCAGCTTACCGATGTATTTCTCCAGCGCCGTGGGGTTGTTCCAGGTGATGACCTTCCCGAGCCCGTCCCTCGGGTTGGTGAGCACCTCCTCAAACTTAACCGCGTCGTCGAGCATCATCGGCTTCTGGCACGAAATCATCTCCGAGGCGATGTTGTTGTAAAAGTTGGCAACCTGCCGCAGGACCATGCCGTGCCTGTAGAACTTCCTCGCGGTCTCAGCCTCGGCGGCGATGTCCCTGCGAATCGTGAACCCCAACGCCGAGAGCTGCCGCACCTCCCTCAGTAAACTGACGAGCTCGGAGTTGTAATGGAGCTTGACCTGACCGGTCGACGACGAATCCAGGTCCATCAGCTTGGATCCAAGGTCCAGCTTGAACTCCCCGAGTCGGTCCACGATGCCCTCCTGCCAATCCTTGAAGAGCATCTTGCGAAGGTTGTCAATCTCGCGGAGCAGGTGCTTAGCCTCCTTGGCCGAATCCGATCCCCGCCGCCCCGCCGCGTCTTGTTCCGCGTCCTGCACCCTGTTCCCACCCGTATCACGCGTCGTGATCACGAGCGCCGCGCACGTCTCGCGCGCGACGGCGACGCGCTCCCGCGCCTGCGTGGCCCAAACCACAGCCTCCACCTTCTCGGTCGTGTTCCTACCAGCGCCGCCGGGTCCGTCGCCGGATCTCGCTCGGGCGTCGCACTCAGACTTGACATCCCCGAGGAACCGCTCGAGCGCATCCGCCAACGCGTTACGCTCGACACTCAGGGACTGCGCCACCGCGGGTCGTCGCAACAGCTCGGCGTACCTCGCAACCTCCCTCAACACCTGGTGCGGCTGCGCCATGGCGTCGGCGGAGTCGTCGCCCCGGCTTCTCATCGACGCCTGAAGCGACGGAAGCAGCGAACCTCCAAAGTGCTCCCGGAGCTTCTGCGACATCCGTTCCTCGATCGGGGCCATGCGCCGGTCGTAGTCGCCGCGCGCGGCTTCCCACAGCGGGGCGGTGTACTCGCTGACACGCAGCGGGTCGAGGTGAGCGAAGGGCCCGAACACGTCGGAGAGCGCCAGGGATTTTACCTCCTCCGGGGAGAGAAGCTCCGCGAGCTCCGCCTGCGCCTCGCGCATCCTGAACACCTCGTCGAGCCGCTCGCGAGCCTTGCTCAGCTCCGGGTCCCTGAACGCCTGGCCTGTCCAGTGTTGGCACCCGCCGGTACCCTCGCGCCAGTTGAGCTCCGTGAGATCCGCCGCCGTTCTCTCCCATTTCGCCAGGCACCGGTGCCCGAACCTCAGCGTCCCCTCGATGGACTTGAACCCATCGCTCCACAGCGATACCTCGCGCAAGCGCGCCTGCACGTGCCCCACGAGGGATTGGCCCACGATTCGCATCAGGTGCTCCGCGCGTCGCCGGGGGAACTGGCCGCCGGGGGAACCCGAGGCGGAGTTGTTTCCGCTCGGCACGCGCCACGCGGCGTCCAAGGCGTCGCCTACCTCATCCACCAGCTCGAGCACATCCTCGTCCGATAGTTCGTCAAGATTCTCGAACCGTGTCTTGACGGGTTCGAACGCGCGATACACCTCGTTCGCGGCTGTTCGCGTGCGTTCGCTGACGTCCTTGGAGTAGGCGCACTCGCTCCACAGGGAGAACTCGTCGAGCGGCGACGTGATGGCTTCGAGGGGCGAGTCCGCCGGGTCGTGTCCGTGTGTCCGTCCCGCGTGGTGGTCCCCGGGCACGCCCCCCGTGAGCCGCATGACGTTGCGACAACCCGCCTCGAGGTCGGCGACGAGGCCTCGGAGCTTGGCGTCCACCGGGGACGCTCCATGCGCGTCCTCGCCGAGCATCGGTCCGTACACCTGCCGCAGCTGATGGTAGAGGGCGCTGACCGGCGAGTGCGCCATCGACGACACCGACACCGCGTGTGGGATATCGCTCGGGCGCAGCGAACCGGGCCGCAGCTTGGTGAGCACCACCTGCGCGGTGGACGACGTGTCGAACGACACCACGTTGGCGCACGTCACGGCGTCCCCGACGAGCGTCGCCTGGAGCACCGTCGTTGTCTGGTCGTCGAGAAACGCCCCCATCGCGCCGCTCGGATCCGACGACAGCTGCGCCCGGAGGTGGTCCCTGGCGTGCGACGGAGCGACCGCATCGAGCACGGCGCTTACCACGAACTCTCTCCGGACGTCCTCCGCCATCTTCGTATCGGACGGCCTCTCACTCTCCTCCCTCGAGAGCCTCTTCCGATGTGTGCAAGATGCGAACTCTCTGACTTTTTTGAACTCGAGTTTTGCTGTCTATCACAGTTGTGGGGTCGATTGTGCATGTTTGCCCATACGTAAATTCGGTATATGAGGCATAAACGAGGCATAAACGCGGTAACAACCAAAAATGGGGCGAATTCGCCCCTTCCACTCCTTCGCGCACAGCCATACGCGATGACGTTCGAACTCACCGCGGCCGAGCTCGAGGAGGCCGTCACGGAGCGCGATAAGGATGCGATCGCGAAGGCTGGCGGCCACCTCGGCATCGCCGATAAGCTCAAGACGGACCCGAAACTGGGCCTGTGCGGAACCGAGCTCTCCGAGGAGAATCTTACTAAGCGCAAGGAGGCGTTCGGGGTCAACGAGTTCGAGTATCCTCCGCCCAAGAGCTTCCTGCAGCTGTGCAGGGACGCGCTCGATGATCTCACGGTCCAGATCCTGTGCGTCGCGGCGATAATCTCGCTCGGCATCGGCGCGGGTCTCAAGAAGCACCGCGAGGAATACGGCTACCTCGAGGGCATCGCCATCGTTCTCGTCGTCTTCGTCGTCGTCTTCCTGCAGGCGTACATCGACTACGTCAAGGAGCAAAAGTTCCGTCAGCTCAACAGCATCAAGGACAACTACGCCGTCAAGGTTGTCCGCAACGGCGAGGTCCACGCGGTGACCGCCGGCGAGGTTTTGGTGGGCGACGTCGTAGAGCTCAGCGCGGGAGACAAGATCCCCGCCGACGGCGTCTTCCTCGAGGGCAGCAAGCTGAGGGCCGACGAGGCCGCGATGACCGGCGAGCCCATCGGCATCGCCAAGTCCCACGACAAGGACCCGTTCCTGTTGTCCGGGACGACAATCTCCGAGGGATCCGGCCGCATGGCAGTCGTCGCGGTGGGCTCCAACTCGCAGTGGGGCGTCATCTTAAAGACCCTCATCGTTGAGCCCAGCTCCACGCCGCTGCAGGACAGGCTCGACGTGCTGGTGGTGACCGTAGGTAACTTTGGCATCGGCGCCGCGATCGCCACGTTCGTCGCGTCCATGATCCGCTGGATCGTCAACGGATCCGAGGGTGAGGGATGGGACGGCGTCGAGATTTTGGATTACCTCATCAACTCCGTCACAATCGTCGTGGTCGCCATCCCCGAGGGCCTTCCCCTGGCCATCACCCTCGGCCTCGCGTTCGCCATGCGCAAGATGATGGCGGATCAGAACCTCGTGCGGCGCCTGGAGGCGTGCGAGACGATGGGCAGCGCCACGCAGCTCAACGCGGACAAGACGGGGACGCTCACGCAGAACAGGATGACGGTGACTGACGCGTACCTGGGCGGAACGCAGTACGACTCCGTCCCGCCGAAGGACATCTCCGACGAGTTCGCCGCGCTGCTCGCCGAGAGCGTTTGCGTCAACTCCGACGCCAACTTGGCGCACAACGAGAACGGAACCATCGATCACATCGGGTCCAAGACGGAGTGCGCCCTGCTCCAGATGGTCGAGGACCTGAGAACGGCGGGGAAAGGAAACCTTCCCGCGTCCACAAACTTCGCCTACGTCGCGGGCCGCGAGAAGCACGAGGTGGCGCAGAGGTACCACTTCACGTCCGCGCGTAAGCGCATGAGCACCGCCGTGCCCATGAACGGCGGCGTGAGGCTTCACGTTAAGGGCGCGTCGGAGATGGTCGTCAAGCTCTGCACCAAGATGATGCAGACCGACGGATCCGTGACTGACTTTTCCGCCGATGATCTCGCCGCCGCGGAGAAGGCCATCACCGCCATGGCGTCCACCGGCCTTCGCACGCTCTGCATCGCCTACGTCGACCTGGACACGGCGCCCGGTGCGCTCGGCGAGGAGCCCCCGGAGGCGAACCTCACGCTCCTCGGCGTCGCCGGCATCAAGGACCCGATCCGACCGGAGACCGCCGAGGCTGTCCGTCTCCTGCGCCAGGCTGGCGTGGTCGTACGCATGGTCACCGGCGACAACAAGCTCACCGCGGAGGCCATCGCGAGGGAGGCTGGCATCCTCGAGGACGGCGACGACGGCTTGATCCTCGAGGGTCCCGTGTTCCGCAAGATGAGCCAATCGGAGAAGGAGGCGGTGGCGGTCAAGATCAGGGTCCTCGCTCGTTCCTCCCCGGCCGATAAGCTCACCCTGTGCAACCTGCAAAAGTCCTTAGGCGAGGTGGTGTCCGTCACGGGCGACGGGACCAACGACGCGCCCGCGCTCAAGGATGCGGACGTGGGCTTTGCGCTCGGCATCGCCGGCACCGAAATCGCAAAGGAGGCTTGCGACATCGTCATCCTCGACGATAACATCGCGTCCATGGCCAAGGCTGTGCTGTGGGGCCGCAACGTGTTCCAGTCCATCCGCAAGTTCCTCCAGTTCCAGCTGGTCGTTAACGTGGTGGCGGTGAGCCTTAACTTCATCTCCGCCGCGGCTGGCATCACCGAGCTTCCCCTCGCGGCGGTTCCCCTGCTCTGGGTGAACATGATCATGGACTCCATGGGCGCGTTGGCGCTGGCCACCGAGCCCCCGTCCCCGCACCTCATGGAGCGCAAGCCCTTCGGCAGATCCGCACCCCTCGTCAACAGGGAGATGTGGCGCAACATCGTCGTCATGTCGGTGTACCAGCTCATCGTCTGCCTCGTGCTCCTCTTCGCCGGCCAGGACCTACTGGGCATCGACGAGACGGACGGCGACGCCCACTACAGAACCCTCCGCGTCAACTCCGTCATCTTCAACACCTTCGTCTTCATGCAGATCTTCTCCGAGATCAACAGCAGGAAGATCACCGAGTGGAACGTCTTCGAGGGCATCCAGGACTCGCCCATCTTCTGCTTCATCATCTTCCTCACAATCGGCACGCAAGCCGCGTTCATCGAGGGCGTCGGCCGTACCGTCGTGGGTCCCGCCATCGGGTTCATGAACCTGACCGGCGGCGAGTGGGCCGTGTGCATCGTCATCGGTTTCTGCGCCCTGCCCGTCGGCTTCATCGCCAGGCAGCTCCCGCTCGATATATTCCCCGGGATGACGGATGAGGAAGCGGCGGCGGCGGCGATGGAAGAAAAGAAACTAGCCGTCGCCGCGGCAAACGCGGCGGTTTCCAAGGAGAACGCCGCGCTCTCCGCCGGTGACGTCAACGTGAACATCGCGGCCAAGAAGAGGTGGAGCAAGGTGAGGAACGTCATGCACGCGTACTCAGCCTTCATGGCGCCGCTCACGGTTCCCGTCGCGGAGTCGAGGGAGCGCGCCCGGGGTCGTTCGCTGAGTCCGACGGTGGGCGACGAGGGGGATTTCCTGGCGGCGGGGCTGCCGTCGCCCGTGGCCAAGGAGACACGGACGAAGAGCACGGAGTTCCGAATCGTGCCGCCCGGGTCGGAGACGTCCGTCAACATGAAGTGATGCTGCTGTTTAAGACTTTGTGAAATAAAATGTTCTATTTTCCCCTGCACACTTCACACTTCACTTCGTCCCGAGGCACCCCTTCGGACGCATGACCACCTTGACAGTCACGGCGCCGCGAGTGCTCTCGACGTCGTACGTCAACCGTGGCCGTCATCGAGCGAGGGTGAGAACAGCGCAGGGTTCGACGCGAGGGAAGGGATCGGCACGCGAGATTCGATGCGCTGCGGGATTCATCGAGTCGTACGAGACGGCGCTCCAGGCTTCCCCTCTCCTGGTCAAGTCGACGACGTCGCTCGTGGGATTCTTAGTCGCCGATCTCGTGGCGCAGGGGTTGTCCTCGAGCCGCAGCGAGGACGGGGAGCGATTGGGTATCGACCTGGGGCGGTGCGGACGGAACGCCATCTTCGGCGGGTCGATTTACGGACCGATCTCCGGCGCGTGGTACGGGGCGTTGGATCAGTACGTCCTGCCCGAGGACCCGACCAGTGCCCTGGCGGTGGCGGCGAAAGTGGCGGCGGATCAGGTTGCGTGGGCGCCGGTGCTGGTGACCATGCTGTTCGCGTGGGACCTGGCGTGGAACGGGGACGACTTGACGGGCGGCGGTTTGCAGAAGAAGCTGGGCGCAGACTTGCTCGACACGCTGAAGGTCAACTGGTCGTTCTGGCCGGTGTTCCACGTGCTAAATTTCAGGTTCGTGTCGCCGGGTGACAGGATCCTGTACATCAACGCGGTGCAGGTGCTCTACAACGTATTCCTGTGCTACAAGGCGTCGGAGAGAGAGAGCGACGACGACGGAAAGACATAGCCGTAAAGGGTAGCCGGCGGAATACGCGCGAGCTCGTGACTTGATCCCGAGTTAATAGATGTTGAGTATGCTCGCGACCGCGTCGTCTATCCATCCCCCGTCCGTCAGCAGCGCATCATTCTCCAGCATCGCGTTCGTCGCCCGGAACACCTCCCGCGCGCCCGCCCGAACCCGAAGCGCCGCCGACCAATTCGCGTCGTCAACCCCGCCCGGCGCCGGTGACTCACCACCCGATGACTCACCACCCTCCCCGCACGCCATCGGTTCAACCCGATCCAAGATGAACGCCACGTACCGACCCGTGCGCCGCCGACTCTCCTGACACAGCCGAACCTTCAGCCGCCCGCTCATGTCCACGACCGCGACGGCGTCCTCGGTATCCTCCTCCTCCTCGTCCATCACGCAACCGCCGAAGGTCATCATCGCGCGCCGCACCGCCAACGCCTCATCCTCCGTGCAGCACATCAGGCCGGCTATCCCGGCCAGAACCTTGGGACGTTCGCCGAGCTTGACCTCAAACTGCAGCGCGCGCTCCTGTCCGCCCGCCTCGTTCATCACCCCCGCCGCGTCGAAAGCGCCGGATCGAACCAGGAGGTCCTCGCGCGCCACCGTCGCTTCCTCCGAGTCATCCTTAGCGACGGATGCTAACCCGCCCCTCAGCGACGACTCCGGCAACTGGAACGCCACCGCGCACCCGGCGTGCGACGGTGGTGTCGGGACGAACCCGTACCACAGCCAGAGCGCCTCGTTGGACAGGTTTCCGTAGGTCCACGATATTTCCGACCCGGCGGGTACGTCCCGGGCGGCTCTCCAAACCACGGCGCCGTCGCGGGCCTCGAGCTCGACGGCTGGACCCTCGTGGGCGCGTCCATCGGGTTTATCGCACGGCGATGGGGCGCACTCGTGGTTCATTATGTCCACGACTGGAACCATGCACCGTCGCGCGTCCGTCCCGTCGCCGTCTGTGGAACGCGTCCGGAAGGTTATGGCTCTCGACCGGATCATCATCCACGCCCACGCGAACTCGTCCACGTCCAGCGCCGCCGCGGGTTCACCGTCCACCTCGACGCGCTCCATCACCGCCGACGCTATGTCCCACAGCGTGTACATCTCCTGCCTCGCGGCGTCGATGTCGTCCACCAGGCTCAGCGGCAGGTAGGGTACCAACGCCTCCAGTTCGTCGTCGGGCATGAGGAGCGGCGTGTGGGGCGGGTCATCGGGCAGCGCGGCGGCGTACGCGCCGAACGGGGTGCGTTCGGGGTGGCGACGCGCGAGCGCGATGAGGAGCGCGAGGGACACCTCCGGGGTGACGTCGCCGCCCCTGGTCGGGCTGGACGTGTACGCCTCGACGGCGCCGCTCAGGCCAAAGTTTTCATCCGCGGATGCGTAGTCGGCGTCGAAGGCGGTGCAGGTGGTGGGCAGCGAGATGACCTCCTCGCCTCGCTCGATATCCCGCGCCGCGATCAACCCGCGCGGCCCCCCGGGAGTCGCCGCGCCGACCGTCACCTTATCGCTGAGTCTCAGCGAGTCCGACTCCGCCCAGCGTAGGAGGTTCACCACCGAGGCGTCCTGCTGGGCCACGACATGCTCAGCCTCGGAGGCGGCGGTGCGAACCCGGCGCGCGTTCTCCCAACCTCGATTGAGACGGCCAAAATCGACCCGGCGACGAACGATTGGACGATGATGCTCGACCGACGCGACCACCGCCGCGACCGAAACCGCGGCTGACATCGTCGTGTCGGCACCGTGCGGCCTCGTGTGTGGGCACCCGCTGGAAAAGGGCATTGTAGGTTATCTGACGTGGACACCGGCCCGAACTTTTTCACTCCATTGAACACTGGCGCACACCGCACCATGGGTTCAACCGAGGGAGAGGTGCAGAGATTCTTGGTGGTGTGCGGGCTCGCGGTGGTGAACCTGCTCTACGCGAGGGAGGTGGTCATCAGGGCGAAGGTTCCGCCCGGATGGGGAAGGCTCCTGCTCTTCATGCCATGCCTGATTAGCCACGTGTATTTCCCTTCAAAGACGCTCGACCCGTTCGAGGAGGTACTGGCCAGCGCGGTGTCGTTCACCAACTTTGGATGGTGGACCAACTTCAAGCTCATGGGTCTCGCGTTCGGTCGTGGGCAACTCGTCGGTAAGGTCGGATCCCCGCTCATGTTCCTCGCCGCGGGCGCGCTGCCAATCAAAGAGGAGGGCTCGTCAGGAGGAGGGCGCCCGAACCAAAATCCGGATGCCAGGCGAACCAGGTCGTCGAGCGCGGCCGAGGCGAAGGTATCCAAGGAGCTATCGCCCACCGCGACGCTCGCGCGCGCGTGCTGCAGGATCCCCGTGCTGTGCACCGTCATCTACGCCGCGCCCAGGCTTCAGGTTGGATCCTTCGCGCTCAACCTCTGCTACTCGTTCGGCTTGTACGCCGTCCTGGGATTCATATTCGACCTCGCCGGGCTGGTCTCCAGCAGCGTCTTCAGCATCAACCTGTCGCCCCACTTCGACATGCCGTTCCTCTCCACGTCCGCCACAAACTTCTGGGCCAAGCGGTGGAACCTCGTCGCCGGGACGCTCTTAAGGGAGGTGGTGTACGAGCCGATCATCGAGGGATCCATGACGGCGCTGCCAACGCACGAACCGGGGTCAAAGCGGAGACGGGGAAAAGCGAAGAAGCCATCCGCGGCGCGGCGACTCGCGGCGACGACGGCGTGTTTCCTCGCGAGCGGACTGGCGCACGAGATTATCATGTGGTACATGTGCGGCGCTCGCGAGTTTGGCTGGGAGTGGACCGCGTTCTTCACCGCGCAGGCGCCGTTGTGTACCCTGGAGTGGTTCATCAAACGGAGGACCAAGCTGCGGTTCCCGACTCCGCTGGCCATCGTCGTGTTTCTCACCGTGGAGCTCACCATCGCGAAGTTCCTGTTCTTCCCGCCCGTGGTTCGCCAAGGCCTGGACCAGCGCGTGATCAACGACGTTAAACGCATATTAGGCCTCCCGTGACGGGACTGTACATCTAACCTATTTATTACGAATGTACGAAGGTACTCATCACACCGCGGTGTTGAAGCTTGTTCGTTTTCTGCCGAACATGGCGGCGATCCGAGCCGTATGAGCGAGGATAGCCTCGCCGATGGCCACCGGAACGTTCGGATTCGACGGATCCGTCATCGTCGCCTTCGTGATACTCTTAACATCCGTGGAGCTGACCAGCTCCGCGTCGACGCGATAGGTCTTGAACAGCTCCAGCGGCTTCTTCAGTGTCGCCTTCATCTCCGTCGTCGCCACAGCCGGCGTTAAAGCGCATTTGACAACCTCCGCGGTTGTCTCGTCTAAAACCGTCTCGATCGACCCCCCGTGCGCGGTCGTGTACATGTGGTGGGCGATCGCCGCGCGGGATCCGAGCCTGAACGCCGCGACGACGGTTCTGGTGGCAGGGCGATAGAAGCAGCGCAGGTCGACGCCGTTCGCCGCTCCCCCGTCGCCGTGCGCGAACGAGTCGGCGGGGACGTAAGTGGGTTCGCCATCCTCGTCGAATCCGAGGACGTTCTTCTGAAACGCGTGACACCCCGGGTCGCTGGACAGCTGCGTGAGCAAGGGATCGTTCATTGGGAACAGGCCGTTCGGGCGAAACGGGATGCCGTTGGCGAACGCGGCTTCGCGGTAGGCTTCGACGGTCAACAGCCGTTCGGCGAGCTCCTCGGAGACTTTGGGCATGTTTTCGGGAAAGTTGTCCGGCTCGGGCGGGGGCAGGTCCCTGAACCCGCCGGCGACGGACGTGTCCCTTCTTTCGGGTCGAATATCTCCGCCGCTGCTGTAGTACTCCCGCAGTTGCTCCTCGGTCCAGGTCACGGCCTCATCCTCCGGGGCCTCCGGGACGTCCTGCGCGACGGAACAAAGGCGTTACCGGGAGGAAACCTCGGGAAGATCCATACATGAGCGCGTGTACAGGACACGCACCGGGTAGTCATCGGCTAAACAGTCCATCAGGTTGATGATCCTCAGCGTGCGAGCGTCCATGGTGAGGATATCGCGACGAGAGATGAGGGTTTTGGATGACCGCGCGGCGAGGCGCGGGGCGGAGTGCGAAGGCGAAAGGGCGCCTCGGAAGGGACGAATTTCTCGAAACGCTCCTGTCGACGATAAATAATCACATCATTCTTCAATCGGCGTGATCGTGCTTCTCGGGAGCCTCGCTCGGTGCGTTCTTCCTCGCGTACTCCGGCAGCAGCGCCCTGAGTCTACGCTCGTAGATCGACGTCATCATGCCGTAATACCTTCGGCTGCCGTTCCAAATAGAGGACGCCAGCAGCAGGAGTATGAACGCCGTGTGAGCCCAAAGGCTGTACCAAAACACCGGGGCCAGCGCGGTGACCGCCAGACACGCCGCCGCGTGAACCATCATGTACCTCACGCACGGCCCAATATCCGCCGGCCTATCGTTGACGTACCCGATCCACCGCCCGAGCCGCGGGATGGAGCGCATCGTCATGTGAAAAACGGTATCGTGGCTGGACCTCGACGGGTTGGAGTGCCCGTGCCATCTCCCGTGCGACACGAGCCAAACTACGTGAACTACCCACCACACCGCGTACACCGTGACGGCGGGGGTGATGAGTTCCACGTACCCAACCCCGGATCCGTTCGTCGTATCGTCCAGACCCGGCATGGGTAAGATCCCCGGGAACGCGGTCTCGTGTTCCTCCGGGTGCCAGCGCAGCGCCCACGTGACCATGGGCGGGGAGATGTGAATGAACAGCGCGGCGGTGTGCTCGACGCTGTGCAGGATGAGCGCGTTGGCCAGTGCCGGGACGGCCCAGCCGAGCGGGCCGTTCGCGAGGCAGAAGCACGCGCGGAATACGTACGGTGACGAGGTCACGGGCGCCAGCCACTCTTTCCAACCCGGGATGGCCCACGCCGCGAGTGAAATGGTGCCCACGATGGAGTACGCGAACGAGAGCCAGTGGCAGAGGTCCATGAGGTACAGTCGTTGGTGGTTCTTCAGTTTGATGCTGTAGGACAGGTAGTTGAGCACCAGGGACTTGAGAACCTGCCAGACCCAGTAGTACTCCACGAAGCGCCCCAGGCAAAAGCCGGTGAAGCCGACGTTGAACAATCCGAGCGCGAAGGAGAACGGGGAGAGGCCTTGCTGACGCTTGTAGAAGTCCCCTTGCTTCTTGACAATCTCCAGCGCCCTTCGCAGGCCGTTCTCCTCCTCCGAGGAGCGGAGCGTGGGCGAGCGTTCGAGGCTCATCGCGGCGGCTCACTGGTCCCCGCGTGCCCGCCCGAGTGATGGATGCTTTGTTAACTCCGGGGCTAAAAAGATTTCGAACCTCGAGGGTTTCTCATAGCAGAGGGTGGGCGCCGAGGAGCTGGGGAGGATAGTGCCTCGGCGGACCCGGCGCGATGTATTTCGCGTACGCGTGGCCCAAGGTGCTGGCCAGCGGGACGCATCACCGCGGGGACGATCCCGTCGTCGCCCTCGAGCTCGACGCGGGCTTGGGATGCCTGGCGGTGGTCTTCGCATCCTCCGTCGAGATCTGGTCGACGGGGCAGCACCGGAGGCTCGTCGGGCGGCACGCGCGCGACGCGGAGGCGGTCGCCGAGGAGGGCGCGTACCTCGCGGCGAGATGGCGCGGGGGTGGCCACGCGCGGCTCGCGGTGGTCGCCGCGGGGGGTCGCGCGCGGCTCTTCGATGTCGTCTGGCCGAACGCATCTCCCTCCGACTCCAACCGCGTCGACCCAAACGCGCTGCCCGAGCGATGCGAGCTCATCCTCCGCGCGACCCTCACCGTGGGCCCCGGGTCCATCGTGCTCCCCGTGATGCCCAACCCCGCGGACGACGATCGACACACAGAGGGAGGCGGCCACCACAGACGCACGGGCTCCCTCGGCCCCATGCTCTCCCCCGTCAACGAACACGCCGCCGCGCCGCTCAACGACGGCGTGTGCCTATCCATCGCCGGCGACCACCGCGTGATGCTCCTGGGCACGTCCACCGGACACATCGTGCAGTGCTCGTGGGACGGCGGCGATGATCGCGGCGACGGCGTGGACGTGCTGAGCCGCGGGGATCCATGCGCCGTGACCGGCGGTGACCACATGGACGGTGAACACTCTATCGAACACTCTCAACACCGATGGACCGGCGCGGTGACCCGGATGGACTACTCGTACGAGATGCGAGCCGCCGTCGCGGTGATGTCCTCGGGGCGGTGCGCACTTCTGAGGATAAGCGGTGGTGATACCGAGGAGTCTGGAGATACGGACACGAACGTGGCGGAGCGGCTTCGGTTGGATCGGTGGCTCGGCGACGGCGACGCCGCCTGCGCGGCTCTGTCGCCCGCGCCTTCTTCGAGGACGGTGGCCGTGGGCGCGTCGAACGGTGTCGTTCGACTGTACCGCGTGGACTTCGAGGGTGATACGTCCTCCGTGGACGCGCCGCCGACGCTTCTGCGCACGTTGAGTCTGGCGGACTGGGGGTACGGGGTGAGCGACACGGGCGGGTGCGCCGACGTTGGCTGGGCCGCAGACGGGGAGGCGGTTTGCGTGGGGTGGTGGAAAAAGGGAGTCGCGACGTGGTCCGCGAACGGGTGCAGGCTGATGTGCACCCTGCCGCAGGGCGGGGGTACCGCGGGGTGCCACGTCCCCGACACTATCCCCGGGAGTGACGGAAGCGTCGTATCCTCGCCGGCGACTCAAGAAGCGGGGTTGAGCCCGAGGCATTTCGCCGGCGGCAGGCCCGAGACGCTCGCGAGACGCCGCACGCGCGATGCGGGCGACGGCGGGACCGCGCGTTTGGCGTGGACCGCGGACGGCTACGGGCTCTTCGCCGCGTCCGCGTCCGTGGGAGGCGACGTGGACGGTGAAGGTGTGACGCACGGTGAAGGTGCCACGCCAACGGGGCTGGCTGGAACGAAGGGCCGGCTGCGCGAGTTTTCATTCGCGGCGGCTAGCCCCCGGCACCACCTCGGCCGCGGCGGCCGGACGCACCTGCTTCGGGCGCCGGATAGGATAATAGCCCTCGACGCCGGGGATGGGGATGGGGACGGGGACGACACGGGGATGGCGTCAGCCACGGGGATGATGGATGAACCAGGGGTGAACGGTTCGGCGCGGCATATCATGATCCCGCACGCGTACGCGTCTCCGAACTGGCCGCTTCGTCTCTTGGCGGAGAGCGGCGACGGCCGCGACGTGGCCGCCGCGGGTTCCAAAGGTTTGGTCCTTCTTGATACCAAGACGGGCAAGTGGAGGTTCTTCGGGGATGTGAGCCACGAGCGGGAGTTTGTGGCGACGGGGTTGGCGTGGCTGGACGGCGGGGTGGTGGCGGTGTCCGCCCGGCTGACGGGAACCGGCGGTGGATCGTGGTTCGACTGGAGCGGGTCGCGATCGAATTACACCGATGAAGAGCGTCACGTCCTTCGCGTGTACCCCAGGAACCACCTGAGCGCGACGTCCGTGCTGCTCGAGCACGAGCTGACGGGGGAGCCGGTGGCGATGAGCGCGTTGGGACGTTTTTTGCTCGTGGCGACTCGCGCTGAAAGTGAGGACGGCGGGCTCCGGATCGACGTGTTCGAGGTCACGCTGAATCGCGGCACGGCGTCGCTTCGATCCGTGCGACGCGTCACGTTGCGCGACTCGAAGGTACGCGGCCCGATGGAGCTGGCGCTCCTACCGTCGATGCCCCCTCGGCCCGATTCGACGAGCCCGGCGGCGACTCGGGCTCAGGCGTCCGCTCTTCGTTCGCCAAAAGTCGGTCTTCTCGGCCCGCCGCCCGAGCCCCCCCCGCCGCCCATCCCCGCGCACTGCATGATGCTTCGGCGGGACGGCGGGATCCTCTCGCTGATCGACCTTGGGTCGGACGGGGTGCAAGGGGAGACTTGTGAGCGGCGCCTGGCGGATGGCGTGGAGCGCTTCTGGATCGCATCCGGAGACGCGACGCAGGCGCCCAACTGCGACGCCGACGCGAGGTGGTCGTGGTGGACGTACGGCGCCGAGGGTACGCGCGTGTGGTACGTTCCGTCCACAGGCGTGCCCTCATCACCCGCACCCTCGCACGGCGGCGGCGGCGATTCCGTCGCGTTCACGGACCCCGAGCTCGAGTTTGATAAAGAAGCGTATCCGCTCGGTGTGGTGCTGGGCGGATCCGCCCCGCTCATCGTGGGATGTACGCAACGACTCGCGTTCACCGGATGCACCGCTCAGCCGTGCTTCGAGCCCACGCCCAAGGCGCAGCCCATCTTACCCTGCATGTTGCGTCACCTGCTGCGCGTAGGCGAGCGCGGCGCCGCCATCGGCGTCGCGAGGCGTTGCGCGGGTAAGCCCCGGTTTACGCATTCACTCGAGTGGCTCCTATTCTCCGCGCTGGACCGCCACGTCGGACCGAGTTCCGTGTCGAACAAGAACGATCCGGTGAAGGCGTCCACGGCGGAGAAGGCGCTGGGGGATGCGGTGTCGCTGTGTCGCGAGTTTTCCGAGTACGCCGAGGTTGTCGTATCCGTGGCGAGAAAGACGGATTCCGCCGAGTGGCCCGAGCTCTTCCGTTTCGCGGG
>Ga0115572_10000252_pt1 | contig 46114 bp, 47 predicted proteins | sample COGITO_mtgs_1206_FD_88681 | JGI IMG/M metagenome (GOLD analysis project Ga0115572, IMG submission 88681) | Pelagic marine microbial communities from North Sea - COGITO_mtgs_120607 | ecosystem: Environmental > Aquatic > Marine > Epipelagic | place: Germany:Helgoland, sampling site Kabeltonne... | reverse complement strand
CTCCGGTCCGTTCCGATTCTGAGCGGTGACATCACCGTCCACAACGAGGGTGTGCTCCACGGTTCGGCCGGGAACCGTACGTCCGACTCTCGTCGCTGGGCGTACATCAACGCATACCGGTCGGTCGAAACGGTTCGCCAGGAGCGGGCGCTCGGATTCACGCACTCCCATAACGACGACCAAAGCGTGCTGAGCCGAGTCGACGGCCTCCTCGTCGATTAACGGTCGGCTCGCCGTCGGCCTGGCTCCCGTTGACGAGGTGATGAGACGGTGAAGTCGGGCTTGACTGGGAGGCGTGGTCCGAGGACTGAGTACCGTGGTCGGCGACGAAGGGGAGCACGATGTCTGACCTGATCATTCGCAACGGCACGATCATTGATGGGACTGGAGCACCGCGGCGACGCTCCGACGTGGCGATCGTTGGTGATCGGGTGGTCGCAGTCGGCGACGTGTCCGCCCACGAACCCGCGGCTCGTGAGATCGACGCATCCGGCCTTATCGTCACCCCGGGATGGGTCGACATCCACACCCACTACGACGGACAGGTCACCTGGGACCCTGATCTCGCGCCGTCATCGATAAACGGGGTCACGTCGATTGTGATGGGTAACTGTGGCGTCGGGTTCGCACCGGCGCGTCCGGACCGGCATGACTGGTTGATCCAGCTGCTCGAAGGCGTCGAGGACATTCCGGGCTCTGCCCTTACGGAGGGCATGACCTGGGGGTGGGAGAGCTTCGACGAGTACCTCGACGTGCTCGACACTTTGTCGTGGACTGTCGACGTCGGTGCACAGGTGCCGCACGCGGCGCTGCGCACGTACGTGATGGGCGAGCGTGGCGCCGACCACCAATCCGAGGCGTCCGCCGAGGAGATCGAGACGATGTGTGCGCTGACCGAGTCGGCGATCCGTAACGGCGCGCTCGGGTTCACCACCTCGCGCACGTGGGCGCACCGCACGTCGTCGGGGGAGTCGATCGGCACCCTGCGCGCCACGGCTGACGAAGTTGTCGGCATTGCAAAGGCGCTCGACCGCGCCGACGCCGGCGTGATCCAGTTGATCTCCGACGTGTACCAGTCTGGCGACGACGAGTTGGTCGAACGCGAACTTGACCTACTCGGACGCATCGTCAACGAGGTCGATCGCCCGCTGAGCTTCACCGTTCAGCAGAACGACGAGACACCAAACCGGTGGCGTGAGCTCGTTGGGCGGATTGAGCAGTGGTCGGCCGCTGGAGCCGAGGTGCGTGCCCAGGTCGCCGTCCGTCCAATCGGCGTGCTGCTCGGGCTCGACGCAACAGCCAATCCGCTCCGCCGATGTCCGACCTATGCTCGCCTGCACGACCTGTCGGTCGACGAGCGTGTCGCGCACCTCGCCGACCTGGCGACGCGTGCGGCGATCATCGCCGAACACGCCGAGGTCCGGGTGCGTGACTTCCCCGCGTTGATCCACGCCGGCTTCGATCGGATGTACCCGCTTACCGACCCGCCGAACTACGAACCGACGCCGGAGGACAGCGTGGCCGGCCTGGCCGCCGCCGAGGGCATCGATCCGGTCGAGAAGATGTACGACCTGATGCTCGCCGACGAGGGACGCCAACTGCTCTACATGCCGTTGATGAACTATGCGAAAGGTGACCTCAACGACGTGCGGGAGATGATCCTCTCCGAGCACTCGATATTCGGCCTGTCTGACGCCGGCGCCCACTGCAATGTCATCTCCGATGGCACGTTTCCCACCACGGCTATCACTCACTGGACGCGCGACCGCACGCGAGGCGAGCAGCTCGACCTTGAGTTCGTGGTCCATCAGCAGACACAGCGGACCGCTGCGCACGTCGGCTGGCGTGATCGAGGCGTGATCGCTCCCGGGTACCTCGCTGACCTAAATGTGATCGATCATGAGCGTCTCGCGTTGAAGCCGCCGCAGCTGGTCGATGACCTGCCGGCGGGTGGGGCGCGGTTAATGCAGTCGGCACACGGCTATGTCGTCACGATCAAGCGAGGACGGGTCACCGTCGAGAACGGCGAACTGACCGGCGATCGCCCCGGCCACCTCCAACGCGGCGCACGCCCCGCCCCCACCTGATTTGCCCGGTCGCGGCACCGGCAAATCATTGAAGACGCAACGATTTGCTGGGGCCAGGACGCATTAAATCACGGCAAATCAGCGAGAGCGGGCGAGTTTGAGTGCTTGTCCGCCGAGACGTATGAGGCGGATGTCGGCGAAGGGGGTGGAGGTGCGCGTGTTGTCGTTGGTGACGAACCCGATCGCCAAGTCGGTCTCCGGGTCGGCCCATGCCCCGGACCCGCCGAATCCGAAGTGCCCGAATGAGCGCTTGGCGAGTCGGCCCACCGTGAACGCTCGGTGATACCCGAGCCGCCATTTCATGTTGATTTTGATCACGAAGTCGCGCTGGTCGACCTGCAATTCGGTGAGTCGAGCGGCGGACTCCTCTGACATGATCCGCACCTCATCGATCGCGCCACCACCGCCGAGCGCAGCGTATAGACGAGCGAGCGAACGCGCCGTGAACGTGCCGTTGACAGCGGGGATCTCAGCGCCGTAACCGCGGTCGTCACGTAGGATCTCCATTAATCCGTCGACGAGCAACGCGTCGGCCATCGGCTCAAGCGACTTGATCCGCCCAAGTCGATCAATCCGCTGCTGCGCCTTGGCACCCTCGCTGCCGTTGACGTCGGGTTTGAGCGTAGCGATCCGGCTGCGCTCCGTCTTCGGGGTGCGGATGTAGAGGCCATCTAGGCCGAGCGGTTGTGCGAGTTCGGTGTCGATGAATTCTGACAACGACATCCCTGACACATTCCGCACGATATTGCCGACCAGCCATCCGAACGTGATGCCGTGGTACCCCGGTCCCGTTCCGGGCGCCGGATTGGGCGCTTGGGCGGCGAGCACCGACACCATATGCTCCCAGTCGAGGAGCTCAGAGGCGTCGTCGACTACACCGCGCAGCCTGTGTAGCCCGGCCGTGTGGGTGAGTAGCTGGCGAACGGTCACTGACTCCTTGCCCGCAGCGGCGAACTCTGGCCAGTAGGTGGCGACCGGAGCGTCGATGTTGACCAGGCCTCGGTCGGCGAGGACGTGCAGCGCCGTTGCCGTGATCCCCTTGGTGGTCGAAAAGCTCACTGCCAACGTGTCCTCGGCCCATCGCCCACCCTGCTCATCGCGCCGGCCGCCCCAGACATCGACCACCTTCTCACCCCGGTGGTATACGCAGAGGGACCCGCCGAAGCGACCGTCCGCATTGAGGTATTTCGACAACAGCGGTGTCAACCCTCCGAAGTCGGGATGAACGGTTCCGTCGAGCAACATGCGGGCAACGATATTGGGAAGTCAACGGTTCAAGGTGTGTGTTTAACAGCACCGCTCTCGTGGTCGGGGCATGCGTTGTCTGACCGACAATGTGCTCACCGGTGAGTAAGGGCGGCCCGGCCGGCCACGATCGGCAAGTCGAGGAACGTCGCGACTCCCGGTGCCCGATCAATGAGATACGGCACAGCGTTGATGGCGTGCGCCGCGGTGGATGCGAGCACGTTGCGGTTCCATCCGTGTTTCAAGTCGACGAATATCTTCGGTTCGCCGAGGATCCGGACCGACCAATCGCCCTCAGGCCACTCTGGTGCCGCCTGTTCATGGATCCGCCAGACTGTCTCCTGGCTGACGATGGGGACGTCGTCGACCATCGTGTCCCAGCGGAAGCGTTGACCGGCGATCGTCCCGGCGGCGACTCGTCTGGCAGCGGCGTCGAGATCGACGTCGGTTGACGGTCATCCGCTGACGGTGCCCGGGCTGGAAGCGATTCGCGAACTGTCGTGTCGTGATCTGGTCGCCGATCATCGATTACCCGTCACCTTTCGCCCGTATTCTGGTCAGCCGTGACGTCCCCGATCTCGCCGTCAATGTCAGCTGTCCATGTGCACCTGCGATCGCTCCTGCTGGTGGTGGCCGGTTCCGTGATTATCTTCATCGCGAACTACTTCTTCTTCGTGCGAACGACGCTCGGTCAAGAGCTCGATGACGCCGCGCTCGTCGGCGGCGAACAGCGGCCACAGGGAGTCGTGAGTGAGGCGTGGGAACTCCTCGACGTCATCAGCGTCGCGTCGCTGGCAGCGGCGTGCGCTACGATCGGTTTGGTCTCGTTGCTCCGGCGGCGCTTTGCGTTGGCGATCGCCATCCTGACCGCGATCGGCGTTGCGAACGTGCTCACCCAACTCCTCAAACGAGTGATGCTGGAGCGGCCGGACTTGACCGGGACCGGCGATCTCAACAGTCTCCCGAGCGGCCATGCAACGGTCGCTGCGACGGTCGCAGTCGGCGTGGTGGCGGTGTCCGCCCCGCGCTGGCGGTCGATGGTCGCTCTCGTCGCGTGGCTGTTTCCGGTCGCGGTCGGCGTGGCTGTGGTGATCGCCGGTTGGCATCGACCATCCGACTCGATTGCTGCCTTCTGTGTGGTGCTTGGGGTAACCGCTGCTGCGCTCGCGTGTGTGGTCGCCGTCTTCGGTTTCGACCATGGCGAGCGCCCATCGGCGTGGTTCCGGCGTTCGGTCCTGACGCTCGTCGGCATTGTCATTGCTGTGCTCGTTGCGCTGAGCCTCGCCGGTCTCTGGCTCGTCCGCGACCAACTGCGTGACGGTGACCTCTCGGCCCGGTGGGACTCAGTTGCCTTTGCTTCAGCCGCTGCGGCGATCTTCGCCGGGGCAGGTCTGATGTTGCTGTTGCTCGTGGCATCGGTGCGGGGGATGGCCATCGGACACGGTGGTTGGCATCGCGATGCCATCGCCGAGGCAGAAGCGCCCGCAACCGTCGATTCGCCCTGAACCGGCTGCGTGGCATCACCGCTTTTCGCTTCGGTCATTTGGATCGCTCAGATCAGACGGGGACAAACGGTTGCAGCACCCATCAGGCCCGCGAGCACACGGTTGGTAGCAGGATCGTTAACGCGATCAAAACCATGCCCGATTATCCGCCGAGGTCGGAGCCGATCCGGCCCGACGGCGCTATTCGAATGCAGCGAACACCTCAGTGAACGCTTTCGCCTGGCCACCTGAGGTCGACGACGGGACGAGGACCGGCGCGGTGACACCGGTGTCGAACCAGGCGTCAACCCCGTTGCGCACTCGCTCCACCGATCCGGACAGCGTGCAGTCGTCGAGCCAGCGATCACTCATTGCAGCGAGTACAGCACCGCTGTCCCGCGAGTCCAGCGCATCGGCGACCGCTGACATCTCGGCGGCGTAGCCAGCTTCGCTCCAATATTTTCGGTAGTTCGGTAGCGCGACGTACCCCTGCAGGGTCTTGCGGTTGCGGGCTCGAGCAGCATCGAGGTCATCATCGATCACCGTTGGAATCATGTTGCCGATCCAGAACTCGTCGGCTGTTGAACCGTTGCCGACGAGCGAGAGCGAGTGCGGCATACGACTCCGCGAGGCGTTTGCCCAGACAGCCCCGTCGCCCACTGCAATCGAGAGTCCGACCATCTTGTCGCGGAGGGCGGCGAGGATGACGGGAGGCAGCCCGCCCATCTGTTCGCCGAGTTCGCGCATCGTGGTGACGTACTCGCGCATATCGCTGAGGGGCTTGCCGGTCTTAACGCCGAGCCGCTCGACAACGGGACCGTGCGTGACGCCGACACCCAGTCGAAATCGTCCTCCGGAGATCTCGTGGAGGTAGCTCGCAGTCGTGGCAAGCGCCATCGGATGCTGGAGATAGATCGGTTGAATCGATGTTCCGAACTCAATTCGTGACGTTGCGTGCGCGATCGACAAACACAGCCCGAGGGCGTCGCCGAAGCTCGGACAGTAGATGCCGGAGTAGCCCCGCTCCTCAATCTGCGCGGCGAGTTGGACGGTTCTGGCGCGGCGGCCCGGGGCGGCGGCGAGCGAGAGGGCTGGCATACGTTCGGTCATGATGTGAAACTACGAGCTGAGCGTGCTGGCGACAGGACCGATGGAGTTGATTGCGTCGGATCTAGCCGGTGGCCGGGCGGGGCTGTCTTGCAACGCTCGATGACGGTATCTGTTGAGTGTGGAGCAGGCCGACCCGGTGTTAACACTTCGGCTGGTGCGCAGGGTCCGTTGGTGATGAAGGCCAAGCACCGGGATCGGGTTGCCGAGCGCGTCCCGGGCGACCGATCACTGCGAACGTGATCGCTGCGGCATGGCCAACGTTGAGCGAGTCGACGCTGGCCGAGATTGAGATTCGAACTCGGTGGGTCGATGCAGCCATGGTTTCGGCTTCCAATCCGTGGCCCTCTGCGCCAAGAACGGCGGCAACCCGATCGGGAACTTCCATATCCCAGAGGTCGGCTGCGTCGACACCGGGAGTCAGGGCCCACGTTTCGAAGCCTGCATCGCGGAGCATGTAGAGGGCGCTCGGCCACTCCTCAGCGTCTGCGCGGGCAACTGGGACGTGCAGGATCTCACCCATGCTCACTCTGACCGTGCGCCGCTGGTACGGATCGTTGCAGGTTGGGCTGATGATCATGCCGTCGATGCCGAATGCCCGTGAGGCCCGGGCAATTGCGCCCACATTCTGGTCGTCGTTGAGCGCTTCGAGCACGACCAGGCGCTGGCAGGTGCGCGCCAAATCGGCAACGGTCGGCATGGGAGCGCGAAAGGCCGATGCGAGGCAACATCGGTCTATGTTGAAGCCAACGACTTCGGCGAGGACTGCCTGCTCGGCGACAAAGACCGGTACCCCAGCCATCTCGGGCCGAGACATTGTGGGAACGAACCGTTTGAGACGTTTCGGGTGGAGAAGAACCGAACGCATGCGGTGCCCCGAATCGAGTATCCGGTCGATCGGGACGTATCCCTCACCCATGAAGTATTCATCGCGCTCCATCTCCGCACGCACTGCAATGCTGTTCAGGTCGCGGTAGTCGTCGAGACGCGGATCGGCGGGGTCGACGATGTAAGTCACACCTTCCACCCGAGATGGCCCTATGCCCGATGTCGCAGGTGTGGGGTCGGTGGTCACCGGCTCATCAGCTCGCCGAATGCGGAGCAGTCAGGGTTTTCGCACATCGATGCCTCGCCGGGCGCCTCGGGCGGCAGCGCGCTCACGCCGCATACGGCGCAGATCGGTGAGACATCGTCCCCATCAATGCCGTCCCACAGGTTACTCATGGCAACAGTGTCGCCGCTGTTGCAGCGTTTTGAGCACCCTGCAAGCATTCTCCACCAAGGCCTTCACAGTGTCCGCTGGGGTGTTTCCGTCTTCAGCGCTCAGTCCTGGATCCGGCCTTACGTTTCGTCGGTGGCGGTCTCGGATCGCCTCGACTTCACCATCGCCACGACCATGACCACACCGATAGCGACGATGATTATCAACCTGAACCTCGCCGTCCGGCGTACGCCATCGACCGCCTCGGCGGCACTTTCGACGACGTCGAGACCTGTCTGCACCGACGCAAGCGCGGACTGCACACCCGCCACGTCGTGTCGAGCTCGGTGAATTGTGGCGCGAAACGCCATGATCAGCCGGTATCCACGCGTACGGCTGTTTGTTCGGTTCTCCGATGGAATTTGTCGTGGCTGCTGATTTCGAAGATGTTCACGAGAAACGACAATATGCGTTCAGCAGGAAGGTCGCGTCGGCGGTGGTCAACGATTCATGGAACATCATCGAACTCCCGCCGCCAGGTGTGTCCCATTGCACTAATCCGTTGCGAGTCCTACGAATGAGCGCTGATCAAGATATGCGTGGGACCGGCGCAAACGGGTGTCCAGTGAGGCCTACGCTGTATCATGTGACTGACCAGCAAGTGTGGAGTGAGGCAGCTCGCCCGCAAGCGCGTGACCACGTGCAGGTGCTGCAGTCGGTCGAAAGTACGTCCTCCCCGGAAATGAGAAACCTGTGCCCATGATTCTGTGTCCGATGACCTCGCCTCAGCCAAATGTGGGCTGTGATCCTGCTGGTCGCCGACGTCGTTGGGGTGCCGCTGCAGTCGTTGCAGCGTTGTCGCTCGGGACGCTCTCGGCGTGTGGCTCCGATGGCGAGTCGCCCGAAGATGCGTTCTGCGATGCCGCCGTCAGTCTCCAAACAAATATCGAGGGGATCGCCGACGTTGATATCATCTCCGGTGGCACTGATGCGGTAACGGACCAAGTTGAGGCGATCCAATCCGACGTCGTCCAGCTCCGAAACAGTGGATCAGATGTGGCTGCGGACGAGATCTCAGCGCTCGGAACAGCGGTCGACGACCTTGCTGCCGCCCTTGATGCGCTCGGTAGCGACACCTCGGTCGATTCTGCCCAAGCCGTTGTCTCGTCGGTTGGCGCCGTTGTGGTCTCCGCGGGCGCTGTATACAACCGGTTCGACTCGGTGTGTTTGTAACTGCGAACTGAAGCGGGGCCTTAAGGGTCAGCTTGCCGGACGGAAAATATCGGAGGCGAGACCTGACACGCGACAAGGTTCGGGGGTCTCGCCGTCGAACGCGACGGTCAGATCGTTGGTGATGACGGGGGAGGCGGAACGCTGCCCCGATCACTCGGCGGTGGCACTGCGGTGGCGGTGGTCGAGGTAGTCCCGGTGGGTGTGGCCTGGGTGACCGTAGTTGTTGCGGTCATTCCCGAACGCAGCATCTCATGACGGATGCGTGCGGCTTCGATAGCGGCTTCCTCGTTGCGATCCTGGCGCTCGATCATCCGGACTTTGTAGGTGAGCCACTGAATCAGGGAGTGGATTAGCAGCCCGATGATGCCGTAGATAATCATTGCGAACAGCACGGATGTGTCGAAGATCGATTCGATCTGGTTGCCGTTGGTGGTTCCCAGTTCGATCGGGGTGAAAATTCCCCGAAATGGCTTCATCGCTCGGTCGAGGTTGCGGTACGCCCACTCGACGAAGCTTGACGATGGGTTCGCTCCGAACAGGAGCAGGAAGAAGCCGAGGAAGAGAATGACCTCGACGAAGATGATGTAAACGTACGCGAGGTAGCTGATGAATCGAGCGACGATGGCAGCAATCCTGCCCGTCGACCGCATGTAGTGCGGCTCCGGTTCCATTGGCTGGCTGTCGTATTGACCGGCGGTTGTGGTGTCGCTCATCTGGGAGACTCCTTCGTCATCAATCGGTTGTTCGCCCGGTACCTGAACGGATGTGCGGCGACCGGCAGGCGGACAACGCGAATGTACCCTGCGTGCCATGCTCCGCTCGCGGATGTGTAGAGAAGTCTCGGAAAGATCGTTGTGTGACTTGAGGACGTCTACCCGAAACGGCAGGTTGATCGACCGACGTTCGCTGGATGCGTCAGAGATAACCCTTGTCGGTCATCCAGCGCAAGGAAAAGAAACCGAGAACCGGCGGGAGGTAGGCCGTGATCATGCGATACGTGATCGCAATCGTTACCGCCTGCTCCGCAGGCAGCCCTACTGCAGTCAACAGCCCGCTCATCGTCGCCTCGGCAACCCCGATTCCCCCGGGAACCGGCGCCAGGCCAGCGAGAAGCCCAGTACCGACACTGACGAAGACAAGCGCTGCAAAGGGTACGTCAGCGCCGAATGCAGCGACGGTCGCACCGAGGGCGAGTGCGCCGAACAGTCGATCGAGTACCTCGCTACTAAAAATTGCTCCCAGGATACGGGGGGAAGTCACCACAGAGCGGACCGATGACAGCGTGTCTTTCGCGACGGGCACGACTTTTGAGCGTAGGTTCGGGACCGAGAGCACGACTACTCCGCCGATCATGACGACGGCGATCGCAATGGCAATCAGCCCTCCTGCATCGAAGTCGGCGAGACCGTCAGTCTCGATCTCTTGCCCGATGGCCCTGGCCGACAGCAGCAGAAGAACGACCTCGGCCACGAAACCGATCAGGCTGATGACCGGGCCCTGTGTGCTCGCTGTGGCTAATGGAACGCCAAGCTTTTGGAGGAATCGAATGTCCATGCCGACGCGGCCGACCATTGACGGGACGACGAGGCCGACAAAACTTTTAGCGGACTGCAGGAGCGTGGTGGGGAGAAATGGCAGCGTTTGGCTGATGAGCGCGCGCATTCCGAGGTACGCAGTCGTGTAGCTGACCATCCGGATCAGAAACGCCACGATGAACCAACCGAACGAGGCGGCGGCCAGTTCGTCGCCGAGCGTGTCGATCCCAACATTGGCGATCTGCGAGATCAATGAGTTGGCGGCAATGATCGCAGCGATAACGATGACAACCTCTTTGACCTGCACTCGCTTGACCGGTGCGAGTGATGGCGGTTCGACATCGAGGCGCTCCGCAAGGCCGGTGTGCAGCGACTTAACTTTGATACCCGCCGCTTTCATCTCGTTCCGAAGGTGCGGCTCGATTACGGCGTCTTGGGCATACGGGAGACAGATCTCCAGCTCATCTGGCTCGAGTGCGTCGACTATCGCATCGAGTGCCCGTTCCGCTCCAACCACGGTGGCCTGGATCGCCAGCATCGAGACGACATCAGTGGCGAGTTGCTGTTCAGTTGGGAACATCGATGCGTGAGCGAAGTCCACGAGCTTGATTCCCGACGGCGTCACACGGATCGTGTCGGGTCCGAGGCTGCCATGCGTGATCCGTGCGTCTCTGTGCAGCGCCGTGAGTTCGCCCCACATCGCTCTGAGCATGTTGTCATCGACTTCATCCGGGCCGACCCCATGTAGTTCACCGACTGCCTTACCGTTGCCGCCTTCGGTGACGACGAGTACATCTCCGTCGGGTGTCATTCCTGCACCGATCAGCGCCGGAACGTCGAGGCCGGCAGTGCGTGCCGACAGAAGTGCGAGCGCCTCGTGTTGCGCCTGTTCACTGCGACCGGCTCCGGGTGCGGGTCCAGCTGTGCGATACCAGAGGGCCCGCCAGATACGTTCGGCGCGTTGCGTGTTTGCGGCATCGACACCGTAGATTTTCAAATCCAGCACATCGCCGGCTTCAGTCGTGGCCGTCGCCAGCCCGACCGTTCCTGGTTGATCGTTGCGGTATCGCAGCTCGGTTACCGGAATTCCCACGTCGGCAAGGGTCTTGCGGAGACGTCCGACTGATGGAAGGCCCTCGGGCGACCCGAACGCGAGTCGGACGGTGGCCACGGAGGCAAAGCTCAGTGCTAGCGCACCGGAGAGGCTTGTCACGGTGGTCAGGCCGAGAAAAAGGGGGGACACGACGGCAGCGACGATGCACCACCGTAAAATCCGCCGGACTCCGACGTTGACATACGGCGACAGCACGAGTGCCACAACCAGAACGAGCGTGGTGCGCATTGTCGGAAAGGTGGGTAAATCCTTGGCCGAGAAAAACTCTGGGAGAAGGTCGGGCCATCTACCAGTCGTCAGTCGCGACCCGATCGAACCGAGGAGTGTGGCGAGGAATAACGCAAGGATTAGGTCGCGAACCAGTCCGCGGCCGATCCCGGCAACCGCAACGCTGATGACCGCAATGACCAGCGCAACGACACCGGCAGCTGAGTAACTGAACCATGCGAGTGATCGAACCCACCCGGGGAGATCCTGGAGTGCTTCGAGAACTCGGAGGTCGAAATCAGATTCGTTCGCGGCTGCCCAGCCGAAAAGGGCGAAGGCCAGCGTGGCGAACAGCAGGCGGCCGATGTCGCTCGATCGCCGACGGCGAGGAGCGATCCGATCCGACACGAAGAACGGGACGGACCCGGAGTCGTCACGGTTTGAGGCAACCTGCAGCATCGAGACGGCCGCAGTGAGCGGGTCGGCTGCGCGCGAGTTTTCGTCGGTCATGGCTGAATGAGATTCTTTCACCTCACAGCAACAGCTTGTGGGATTTTCTAATCGTGTAATCGATCGCTCAAGCAGGCATGATCGAAGTCGCAGTCGCAGTTGGAGAGTTGGTGCTGATGGATCGATTGTGGAAGCCGGAGCTACACCACGGTGTCCACGGAGGAAGCAGGCCTGACCAGGCCACGTCAGTCCTCTGTGTCGTCACGTGGAACATTCAGTTCGGCGCGCAGGTGGCAGCAGCTGCCGAGGCGCTGCAGCACTCCGATGAACTGAGCTCTGCCGACATTGTTCTCTTGCAGGAGATGGACGATGTCGGCACCGAGGCCATTGCGCGTTCCGTTGGGCTTAATTACGTGTTTGCATCGTCGGGAGTCCATGCTCGAACTGGACGCCACTTCGGCAATGCGGTGCTGTCGAAGTGGCCCCTTCGTAACCCCGACGTCGTTCTGCTGTCGCATCGATCGGTGGTGCAGGGTCAGGATCGAATCGCCGTTCGCGCAACGGTTTCGTTCGGTGAGGTCGACGTCGACGCGTGCAGTGTGCACACCGAAGTACCCTCGCTAAGTCCACCAAAAAGACGTCGCCAATTCGAAGAGATCGCGGAAGCAACGAAGCGCTGGGAGCCTGACCGGCTGATCGTCGGTGGAGACTTCAACACGCTCACCGGGCGCGGTGCGCGCTTGGTGAGCCACCGAATGCAGCGAATCGGAGCTGCGTGCGTTTCGACCGGCGCCGGCGCCACACTCCGCCGCGGCGGCAAAGAGTTCGTCCTCGATCATATTTTTGCGCGTGGACTGATATCGCTCAGATCCGGCGTCGTGCGCGGCCTAGGCGCCAGCGATCATCGGCCTCTCTGGGTTCAGCTTGAGATGGACAGCGGTGACCGATGACCGCCGGTCTTGTCACGATCTCGACGTGCAGCGCGGCGGCATCGAACGGCATGGGCAACTTGATCTGATTGTTGTCGACATGACGAACGTGCCAACGATTTGAAGATCAGGATGTGACGATTGGGTGTTGATGATCAGGTTTTGATGACCTTGGTCTTTGCCGCAGCGAATTCCTCGTCACTCAACTTGCCGGCCGTGTGGAGCTCGGCGAGCGAAGCGAGCTGATCCGCAGCCCCCACTCCGCTACCGTTGGCGGTTGTGCGGATGTAGTCCTGAACCGCTGCTTGCTGGGCCTGGACATGATTGACCTGGCGCTGCGCCATTGAGCTGCCGCGGGCGATGAGATAAACGAACACGCCGAGGTACGGCACGAAGACGATGAATATCGTCCAGAGGGCCTTGCCCCAGCCGGACAGGTCATCGCTGCGGAAAATGTCGCCGATCACGTTGAAGATCAACATGATCCAGAGGAAGAAAAGGAAAAACCAGAGCATCGACCAGAGGACCTGGCCGGTTCCGAATTCGGCAGCGAGCAACATGTGAAACCTCATTTGGATCATGCCCACGGTGCGTGAGCGAGCGAAGCGACCATAGCAGCAGCGCTAAAGGGGGCGGCAGGTGGAAATTGTCAGCAATTGTGTTCAGCTGCCGGGTGGAGCGAACTCAATTACCTGCTGGAAGGTGGGGCGATTTGTGGCGCGGAAATCGTCTTCGATCAAACCTGGTGTGAATGTCGTCCGTCGCCCTTCGCTCAACCAGGTTGTCGGATCATCGCCGCGTTCAGCGGCGAGCGTGTTCGCTGCCGTGTCGATCGCTTGCCACAACGCATCACGACAGGTGTTGATGTCACCGGACCCGCAGTACCGCACGGCAAACGGGCCATCGACTGGCTCGCCGAGAAGTGCTCGTAGGTCCTTGTCGACGAAGCTCTCGTCGTTGATGCCATCCCGCTCGAACGTTAGAACCTCACCGAGCACCGGCTCGCCAACTGCGCCGACGATTGGATCGAACACTTCGTCGAAGATCAGTGGGCCGGGACTGTCATGGTCGCCGTCGTTGTCGGCGTCAAGGCGCGGGGCATCGTCGGCGACCCATTGATCGAGAATCGTGACCACCTCGGCAGCCAGCTCAGAGGGAGCGTCGCCCCCAGCGAGTACGGCGCTGATCACGGGCCAAACCGTCGACCGGACGTCTTCGGTGGCCGAACGGTTCATTACCCCGACGACGTCGGTCAATTCGGACTCGTCCGGCCACTGGTCGAACGCCTCTACTCGGTGCACCGAGCCGTACTGGTTCCCATCGCCGTGCATGAATCCCGGTGCCGACTGGTTGTTCCAATTGAGCAGCCGATCCGTCGGGTGCCCTGTGGCATGAGGATGCTCATCCTGCTCCAGAAAGCCCTGCCATTCGTATTCACCGGTGCCGAGGGTGGGGAGACGCCGGTCGAGCCCCTCGGCACGGACCGGCAGCAGACCAGAGGCGAAGTAGCCGATGCTGTCCCGATTGGCGTATCCCCAGTTGAACGTGAATCCGAACTGGTTGGCGATTTCAAAGAACGACTCGTTGGTATCGGCGTCGCCCTCCGTCATGTCTTTCAGCGCACCGAGATTTAGGCCGTCGCGTCCAAAAGTAGAGCGCTGGCTGGTCAATGCAACTGGCACTCCCTCCGAGGTCGCTGTCCCGATTAGGGGTCCGTGCACCGAGGTTGGGTAGCGGATCGGGACATCGCCAAGCGTTCCGGCGTCGAACTCCTCGAATGGAACGCACTCGCCGTCGAACTCGTAGTGAGTCGACTCGCGTGACGGGGTCGATCCATCCGGCTCGCAGAGAATCTCAACGAATACGTCGCGCACGTCCTGGTTCGCCGAGGTCAGGCTCCAGGCGTAGTCCTCGGTGCGACCGAGCAAGAGGTACATCGACAGGCCCGGTACGGCAGCGCCCTGTGCTTCGATGCCAGGACCGGAGAGGTGGATCTGCTGCACGATCTCGGGGTAGTAGTACCCGAGTTGCGGGCCCATCACTGCGAGCGTCGTCTCATTCGCGGAAGCTGCAGGGTCAACGGTCAACCAGTTAGACGCAGTTCGCGTCGGCGGGCCTGACGCTGCGGCATAAACGACACCAGCCTCTGCGTCAGGGGACGTAGCTTCTGCTGACTCGCGCGGATCGAAGGAGATCACAGAGTCTTCGTCAATGATCACCGAACCGGTTACATCGCCACCGGTGAGGGCCGGGTACTCGAAGCGGTCCTCGATCGTGGTCGGTGCCTCGGGATCACTGTCAGGCATCAGGTCTTCCCAGACCTGGCGACCCCGCTCGCTACCGAGCTGATTCTGAAGAGTTGACAGAAACTCGGCATTGCGCGCCTCGCTGCCGCCGCCGGCGCCGAAGATCGAACCGATGAATGCAGTCACCGCAATGACGTCGTTGACAGTTGCGGGCGCCTGTTCAATGTCGTTGGCTTCCCAGTAAGCGGTCAGTCCGTCGGCGTAGGCCTGCGCATCGGAGATGATTTCCCTACCCTCTTCCCCGTATTCATCGAGAATGACTTGGATCTGGTCGGTGACCAATTGCTCGGTAGCTGCGCTCGGTGTGAATGTCTGCCCGCTGGTTACCAGAGAGAACGCGTCGACTCCCGGTACGTCGGCAACCGCCGCGCGAGCTGGGCCACGGCCGAGTTCGATGAGCAGCCCGCGGTCCCGAGCAGTTACCCATCCGGCGCCGAAGGCCATGTCCTCGCGGGTCTCGCCGGTGATGTGAGGAATGCCGAACTCGTCGTAGACGATCGTGGTGCCCGCTCGGCCAGTCGGCTCCTCGGTGGTCGCGCCGATCGGCGCGAAGTCCTGTGGAAGGAAGAGGCTCTCGATGTCCCCGTCGGTCACGTCACCTCGCAAGGGGGTCAAGCCGTCGTATAGAGCGAGTTGGTCGGTCGACTCGTCGGTCTTGGGCAGCCCGCCGTAGTTACCTGGCGGGAGGATGTAAAACGACCGGTCCTCTGTCACTGTCGTGGCAGCGTCCGCGTTGGTCTCGGCAGCAGGAGGGGTGCTGCCGGCTGACTCGTCAGGCGCGCCTATCGCAGGTTGCTCCTCGTTACCCGGCTCGGTTGCCGTAGGCTCACTTACGTCGGCTGACGGTGCCGATTCGCTGGACTCGTCATCATCGGATGAACAGGAGGCGACGACAAGCGCAACGGCAGCTGCGATTGCAAGCGTCCGTGTCTGGCCGCTAATTCCGGATGACATAGGTTTCTCCCGTGGCTTGAGCTCGTCGAAATCTACGAAATTTTAGGTCTGGGATCAAAGTCCTTCGGTCCAAATTTCGTTGTCGATTTCGTGTGCGGCCGGCTCAAGCCGACCGAAAACCTCTGCGCCCGAGCGTCGTCCCCCTGGTCCCGGTGCTAGTCCTGGTGGACGGTCACGTCACAATCAGACAATGGCGACGAATCCGCAGATCCAGCCGAAGAACCTTGTCGTCGTGCTCCTCGACTCGCTCAACCGGCATATGCTCGGCGCGTACGGGGGCGGCGAATTCGACACGCCGAATCTCGATCGGTTTGCGGCGCGATCGACGCGGTTCGATCGTCACGTCACCGGCTCGCTGCCGTGCATGCCAGCGCGACACGACATTCTGTGCGGCGCTCTCGACTTCCTTTGGAAGCCGTGGGGTTCGATTGAACTGTGGGAGGAGTCGATCACCGCAGCACTCCGCCGCTCGGGTGTACACACGATGCTGGCCACCGACCACCCGCACATCTTCGAAACTGGTGGCGAGAACTTCCACACCGACTTCGGGGCGTGGGAGTTTGTGCGCGGCCACGAGGGTGATCCGTGGCGCACCTTCCCGGATCCCTCGGCGCTCGGCGCACCCGAGACCGGGCTACGCATCATCCCTTCGGCGGCCGACGGAGGCTGGTTTCTGCGCGACCGATTCGGCATCGAGAACGATCGATTCGGCCGCCGTCACTACGACGACACACGCACGTGGTTTCGCGAAGAAGACGACTTTCCCGGGCCGCGCACGATGCGGGCCGCCGCCGACTGGATCGACCAGGCAGCCCCGCAAGACGAGTCGTGGTTTCTGTTTGTCGATGAATTTGATCCGCACGAACCGTTTGACACTCCTGAACCGTGGGCCTCGATGTACGACGAAATTGAGTGGAACGAAGATCGACTTGTCTGGCCGCCCTATACGGTCGGCGGAGTTAGCACGGGAGCGCTGACCGCAGCCCAGGGAAACCACATCCGGGCGAACTATGGCGCCAAGCTCTCAATGATCGACCATCATTTGGGCACGCTGCTCGATCGACTAGACGCCCATGATCTCTGGGACTCGACCGCCGTGATCCTCTGCACCGACCACGGTCACTACCTGGGCGAGGAGCGTTCGATCGCAGCGCCGGGTGAATCCGGTCGCAACGACCTGTGGGGCAAACCGATGGTCCCGCAATTCGAGCCGCTCGGACACACACCCATGATGATCCATTGGCCCGGCGTCGACAGCCCGGCAGTCGTCGACGCGCTCACCACCAACGTCGATATCAACGCCACCATCGCTGATGCGTTCGGCGTCGAGATGGCGCATCAGACGCACGGTCACTCCGTGCTCCCGCTGCTGACGGGGGAGGCCGATTCGATCCGCGACTGGTCGATCGGTGGGGTCTTCGGGAACTGGATCCAGGTGACCGACGGAACACACAAATATGCCAGGGCCGCGACTGACAGCAACTTTCCGTTGTCGATGTGGTCGAATCGCTGGTCGACGATGCCGGGCAGTCAGGATCTCGCCGACTTCATGAAGTTCCCGAAGCCCGATCAGCGAGCGACGCTCGACACGATGCCGGGTACGAACATCCCGGTGATCCGTCAGCCATTCGAGGACGGTGACACCCTGCCCTACTGGGCCGGAGGCGGACGATCGATCGGGCAGCACCACCTGTATGACCTCGACGTCGATCCCGACGAGCACGAGAACCGGGCGGGCGATGCGTCCGAAGCGGACATGATCGAGTTGCTGCGCACGGCGCTCGTCTCCGTCGAGGCGCCGGCCGAACAACTCGAACGCCTCGGGATCGACTGACGGGTTCAGTCGTCGGGCAACATGACGCCCGGATTGAGGGTCCCCTCAGGGTCCAACGCGCGCTTGACTCGTCGCATTAGTTCCAACTCGACCTCCGGCTTCTGGCCGGCGATGCGGTCGCGAAGCTCGCGGCCCAGTCCGTGCTCGGCGCTGATGGTGCCGTCGAAATCCCAGACGATGCGATCGATCGCTGCTCGGAGGTCGCCGGCGTCCGCCTCGAGCGTGGCATCGTCGCCGGGGCGCAGCACCGTGAAGTGGAGGTTGCCGTCGCCGACGTGGCCGAATGCATAGGGCAATGACCCCGGGGAGATGTGCTCTACCGCGTCCGACGCGGTCCGCAGGAAGGCCGCGATGCGATCCGGCGGTACGGCGAGGTCGTACTTCACGCCGAAGCCACCGAACGACCGGGTGGCGGTGAGCTCGTCGCGCAGCAGCCAGAGGTTGTCCTCCTGGGCGGTCGTCTCAGCGACGACGGCATCGAGGACGAGGCCGGCATCGGTCGCAGTCGACAGCATGGTCAGGAGATTGTCACCGATCCGGTCGGCCCCGCTGAAGCGGAGGAGCACGTACCAGTCGGCCACGGCGGCGACCGGTCGAATGATGCCGTAGCGCCCCACCACCTGGGCGACGCCGATCTCAGGGAGCAGCTCGAAAGCACTGAGCGCCCCCGGTGAGTGCGAGCGGGCGAGCGCGAACAACTCGTCGAGGTTGGCGAGCGAGCGGAGGGCGGCGAAGGCAGTGCGGTGGGCGGTCGGGAGTGAGTGCATCCGGACCACGGCGCGGGTCACGATGCCGATCGTCCCTTCGCCGGCGATGAACAGCTGCTTGAGGTCGAACCCGGAGTTGTCCTTCGGGAGCGCGCGCAACCCGTCCCAGATGCGGCCGTCGGCGAGGACGACTTCGAGGCCGAGGACCTGCTCGCGCATATTGCCGTACCGCAGCACGTTGATGCCGCCGGCGTTCGTGGCGATCGCTCCGCCGAGCGTTGCGCTGCCGCGGGCTCCCCAGTCGGGTGCGAAGAGTCGGTCGGCGGCCACGGCTTCCTGTTGTAGGGCTTCGATGGTCACGCCGGCTTGAGCGGTGATCGTGGACCGGGCGGCGTTCACCGCTTCGATCGTGTGCATGCGTGCGAGCGACAGGAGGACGGTTGGTCGGTCACCGGAGGGGATCGCGCCGCCGCTCAAGCCGGTGTTGCCGCCCTGGGTGGTGATCGCGACGCCGAGATCGGCGCAGATGCGCACCGCGGCGGCAACCTCGTCGGTGGAGGTCGGTCGGGCCATGCCCAGCGCCGATCCGGTGAACACCTTGCGGAAGTCGGTGAGGTGTGCGGCGATGTCGCCGGCCGGCAGCCACCCGCCTGGCCCGAGCCGATCGGCCAATGCGGTGGCGACGCCCGGGCTCACGGGCGCCTCGACGTAGAGGTTGCTGTTGTGGAGTTGGCGGCGTGTTGCATGGCCCAGGCGTACATCGCGATCCCCGAGGCGACGCCGGCGTTGAGTGACCGCGTCGAGCCGTACTGGGAGATCGCGCAGACGACATCGGCAGCGTCGAGTGCTTCGGTTGATAGGCCGGGGCCTTCCTGCCCGAACACGAGCACGCACTGCTCCGGAAGCGCGGTCGTTTCGATTGGCACTGATCCATCGACGTTGTCGATCGCCACGATCGGCAGGTCGGTGTCCCGGGCCCACGTTGCGAATGCTGCGACGTTCGGGTGGTTGCGGATGTGTAGATAGCGGTGAGTCGACATCGCCCCGCGACGGTCCCAGCGGTGGGGGCCGATGATGTGGATGCAGCTGGCGAGAAACGCGTTTGCGTTGCGGACGACTGTGCCGATGTTGAAGTCGTGCTCCCAGTTCTCGATCGCGACGTGGAAGCCGTGGCGGCGGGTATCGAGGTCGGCGACGATCGCCTCAACGGTCCAGTAGCGGTAGCGGTCGATGACGTTGCGGCGGTCGCCACCGGCGAGGAGTTCGGGGTCGAGTCGAGCGTCGTCGGGCCACGGGGGGGCATGTGGCCCGACACCGACCGACACAGCTGGCTCATCGGTCATCGTGACGTCAGCGGTCGCGCATTTCGGTGCCGGCTGCGGCGGTGATAAACACCACGGTCGGGTTCCACTCGCCATCGACGAGATCCGCTCTGTGCCAGACGCCGGGGTCGTTGACGACGGCTTGGCCCGCCGAGATCGTGACCGTGGACGTGGTGCCGTCGGCCGCGTGGTCGTGGCCGTAGCCGTCGTACCACTCGACATCGCCGGTGTGGCGGGGGAGCGGAACCGCTTTCGCCCCCAATCTGAGGTGCACGAAATCGCCGGACGAGAACTCGATCACCTCGGTCATAGCTCAATCTTCCCACACGGCCGTGACGCTCATCACGGGTGAATGTCGTGGGCGTGGGGTGTGCCGTCGCGTCGCTGACCCGGGCCGGATGTCACGGTGGCGGGCAGTCGAAGCGTGAGGAGCCAGGTGATGCCCACGAACAGGGCAGTGCCCCAGAGTGCCAGCGAGAGCCCGCCCCACAGGTAAAGCAGTCCGGACAGCAGCGTTCCGACCAGACGGCCGGCGGCGTTCGCCGAGTAGTAGAAACCGACGTCGGTCGCCACCTGGTCGTCATCGCTGTAAGCGAGGATCAAGTACGAGTGCAGTGACGAGTTCAGTGCGAAGACGACGCCGAAGATGACCAGGCCGCCGATGATTGCCACCGTTGTCGCAGTCTGAGAGGAGTCGGCGGAGACGGCGACCGCGATCGCGGTTGCCACGATGCCGAGGGCAAACGACCAATGTTGCGCCGCGGCGATGTCGTCGCGTTGGCCGAGGAAGCGTGGTGCGGCCGACTGCACCGCTCCGTACCCGATCACCCATGCCGCGAGGAATCCGCCGACGCCGTAGAACGACCACCCGAGTACGTCGTGGAGGTAGATCGGCAGTGCGACGACAAACCAGATGTCGCGGGAGGCGAACAGGAAGAAGCGGGCGGCAGACAACCGGTTAATGGCCTCGGACTTCGACAGGATCGAACGCAGCGGCGGCTTCACCTTCGACTTGCCGATGTCGCCGGTGAGCATGGTCGAAATTACCGCGAGCGTCACCGCGAGGACGCCGACCATCAGCCAGAGGGCGGTGTCGTAACCGATCCACCCGAGCAGTGCCGCACCGAGAAAGAATCCGACGCCCTTGAGGGCGTTCTTCGACCCGGTGAGCAGCGCCACCATCCGGAAGAGTGCGCCGGCGCTGTCTCCGGCGACGAACTTCACAGCGCTCTTCGAGCTCATCTTCGTGAGGTCCTTGGCGATACCGGACAGTGCCTGGGCACCCATCACGAAGGCCACCGACTTGAGCTCCGCCCAGCTCTCCCGCTGGAACGTGAGCGCAACGAGCGCAATCATCTGCAGAGACAGGCCAACCATGAGGGTCCGGCTCAGCCCGGTGCGCGATCCGACCCATCCACCGATCAGGTTCGTGACGATGCCCATGAACTCGTAGAGCAGGAACAAGAAGGCGATCGCCATCGGCGAATACCCGAGTTCGTTGAAGTGCAGAAGCACCAACATTCGCAGCGCGCCGTCGGTGAGCGTGAACGCCCAATATCCGGCGGTCACCAGGGCGTAGTTCCGCACGTTCACAGGTTGGATGCCACCTTTGCAGCGAGGTCGGCCAGGCGGAACGCGTAGCCGTACTCGTTGTCGTACCAGATCAGCACCTTGACCATTCGGTCGTCGATGACCATGGTGGAGGGGCCGTCGACGATCCCTGAACGCTGGTCGTTCGTGTAGTCCGCCGAAACCAGTGGACGATCCTCGAACCCGAGAATTCCATCAAGTTCTCCGACCGATGCAGCGCGGAGATGACTGTTGATCTCTTCGGCGTTTACGTCGCGCTGCATCGTAAACACTGCGTCGGTCAGCGATGCGTTGAGCAGCGGGACGCGCACTGCGGTGCCGTTGAGCTTGCCGGTAAGTTCGGGATAGATCATCGTGATCGCCGTAGCGGACCCGGTGGTTGTTGGAATCAACGAATTAAGTGCCGACCGAGCTCGGCGCAGGTCCGGGCGGGGCGTATCGACGACCACCTGTGTGTTGGTGACATCGTGGATCGTAGTGATAGCGCCCCGCTCGATGCCGATCTGTTCGTGCAGCACCTTCACCACCGGAGCGAGGCAGTTGGTCGTGCATGAAGCGGCCGTGACGATGTGGTTCGTCGCAGGGTTGTAGAGGTCATCGTTGCACCCCATCACAATGTTCAAAACGCCATCGGACTTGACCGGCGCGGCGACGACGACCTTCTTGACGCCGTGATCAAAGTAAGGTTCAAGCGTTTCGGTGGTCTTGAAGATCCCGCTGCACTCGAGCACGATGTCGACATTTCGTGCCTGCCATGGCACGTCCCCCGGTAGCGAATGCCGAGAGACCGAGAGCTGCTGTCCGTCGACGCGCATCAGGTCGCCGCTCACACTGACGGTTCCCTGGTACCGGCCGTGTACGGTGTCGAATTCGAGCAGGTGCGCAGCGGTCGGCGCGTCGGCATGTGGGTCGTTGACGTGGACCAGCTCGATGTCGTCGCCGAGCGCCCGTCGATGCGCGAGCCCACGGACGACGAGGCGACCGATCCTGCCGAACCCGTTTATGCCGACGCGAATAGTCATTCCTTCGACGCTAGGCAGTCAGAGCCGCTTCGAGGTGAACCCAATGTGAACTGATGGCGCCGTCGCTGGTGCGTGAGCGTTTCCGGCGGCGTATCAATTCAGTGCGGGCCGCAGGGCCGCCGACGTCGAGATTCGCAGCGAGCGCGTCGGTATCAACGGGGAGTCGCAGTACCACTCCCACCATGTCGGCATCGGCGGAGTGGAACGCGGCGATCTACTCGACCGCATCGTGTCAGCGCTTCGGCGGTGGCCCGGTCGGCCGTGTCGGCCCCAGTGACGTTTTAGTCGCTGGAGTTTGGCGTCGACGCGCAAGCGGTTGGCGTCAAGATAGAAGGCGAGGTTTACTGAACGCTCGGGTGTGGTGAGGTTTCGGCCGATCGCTTCGCACGCTCCGTCGAGCCGGTGATTCAGTGCGCGTAATCGTCGGGGCCTCCGTAGGGAAAATTCCACCCTGAACAGAACTGGGCTGCGTTCGCCGGTCTGCGTCGAGTTCTGCGCGGCCCGTCCCCAATGGGCTGGTTAGCTATACGGACCCGGCATGCAGGTGACGTTGTCGATGCGCAAGTACTCGCCTGCGAACGTCGTCGGTGCTGCGTCGCCGAGCAGGGCTGAGATGATCTCCATTTACTCGCTTAGCCGGTCGAATCGTTCGGCGACCACGTGGAAGTCGTGGCCGTGGGCGCGCAACTTGGGCTAGTGCCATCCGGCGCCAAAGACCTGATTCAAACTGTCCTGCTGAGAGATGATCGATCGCAGCGATCGACTTCGCAAGCAGCGCAGGATTCTGGAACGGGACGCGGAACACCAGACTGCCTAGTTGGGCTTTCGAGTTGACAACTGCCAACGCGCCGAGGGCGGCTGGCGCCTCTTAGAGATCGTCCCAGATAGAGAGCTAGTCAACGGTGTCGTCGAGTCGCCGCCACAGGCCGACCAGTTCGTCGATGCTGGCGTTCTGGTGGCCGCCGAGAGCGATGGGTCACGGGGTGTTGAAGGTGGTCATGAGGTGAGGGAGATGATCGCCTCGTGTTCGACTGCGGCCACGTCGCGTCCGTCTGCGGTGATGAATACGTTGAGGATCGCTCGCTCACCGGCTCGGCTGTCGACGCGCTTGACAACGTTTGCCACCGCTCGGATCGTCGCTCCGATTGGGGCGACGCCAAGGTGGGCGATCCGACTGCGAACGTGGATCCATGGTCCCGTCACGAGTTGCTCGTGGCAGAACTGATTCGCGATCCGGGGCCAGCTTGACGGGTGAGCGATGCCGTCCTCGGCGTAGACAGTTGAGTCATCGCCCGAACGCCTCCCGTAGTCGGACCAAGTCGCGTCGAGGGGAAACTCGATCGGCTGGAGTTCGTCGCCGTCGCGGTGGACAATCGGCTCGCGAACGGTGATGGCGAAATCAGCTTCGACCCGCGCATTTCCGTCGACCTCAGCTGTCACGTGGCGCTCGTCGTCGACGCGACATTCGATCGTGTCGCCATCAAGGATTGGGTGGCGGAAGCGGACTGCGGATCCACCGTGAGAGATCCACCCGCGACCCCAGGCGGTGACGGGAAGATGGGCCATCGCAGCGTACGTCGTCACACCCGCTACGAGGGCTCCGCCAAAACCCGCGGCACGAGCGCCAGCTTCGGTGTGTATCGGGTTGTCGGCATGCTCGGGGAGGTTGACCGCCGTGACCGTCCACGGTTGGAGGGGCGCGAACGTCATGTGATGACCGGACTGACAGCCGCTTGAGGCGTCAGTTGCGGGGCACTTCGTTCCACGGCACGGACTTGTCAACTCGCGGTTCGCCGGGCAGACCAAGCACCTGCTCACCGAGGATGTTGCGCATGATCTCCGACGTTCCGCCTTCGATCGAGTTCGCCCGCACGCGCAGGAACGCATAACGCAGGCCGTGCGCTGTCCCGGACACGTCAAGGTCCTCTGGGCGACGGAACGTGTAGTCGTAGCCGATGAGAGCGTCGGCGCCGAGCAGGTTCATACAGAATTCGTAGAGCCCCTTGTTCAGCTCCGAGTACGCAAGCTTTGCGATCGACATCTCTGGGCCCGGATTGCCGGCTTTCGCGTTCTGGGCGGCGCGCATGTTGGTTAAACGACCGACCTCGGCGCGCACCCACCACTGCATGAGCGTGTCCTTGTCGGCAGCTGTCTGCTTCGACGGTTCGATTGCCTCCCACACTTCGACCGCGTCATTTGCGGCTGCACCACGCTTCGGAGCTCCTCCGCCGCCGCCGCCGATAGCGCTGCGCTCGTTCATCAACGTCGTGAGGCTGGCACGCCATCCTTCTCCGACGTCGCCGACCCGATGTGCATCCGGGACTCGCACGTCGGTCATGTAGACCTCGTTGAACTCGGCCTCGCCGGTGATTTGACGGAGCGGCCGGACCTCGACGCCTTCGGCGCGCATGTCAAGTGCGAAGTAGGTCATGCCCTTGTGCTTTGGGGCGTTGGGGTCGGTGCGTGTGACGAGCATGCCGAAGTCGGCGAGGTGGGCAAGTGTGTTCCATACTTTTTGCCCGTTGACGATCCATTCATCGCCGTCGCGTTCGGCCCGTGAGCCGAGACCTGCGAAGTCGGATCCAGCACCGGGCTCGGAGAAGAGCTGGCACCACTTCTCTTCACCGGTGAACATAGGCCGGAGGAATCGTGCCTTCACCTCGTCGCTGCCGTGGGTGGCGATGGTGGGGCCTGCGAGCGCCATGAAGAACGTGCTCGGATCGGTTGGCTTGGCGCCTGCCTCGCGCATGCGACGATCGACGATTTGGTTGAGTTCGGGGCGAACGCCGAGACCACCGTCACCTTCGGCGAAATGCACCCACGCAAGGCCGGCGTCGAACCGTGCGCCACGGAACTGATGGTTCTCCATCGCCTTCGGATCGTGCGCGGCGAGGAGCGCATCGATTGCATGGTTCACGCGTTGGGCTTCGGAGTCAATGGTGACGGCGGTGTCTTCAAGCACGGTCATGTGCTGAGTTTCGCGCACCGCACCCGAAACGATGCATTCGAGAACGCAGGTAAGGCCGAGGTTGCGCCAACCCCCGGGGATCGTGATGGCGTGCGTCACGAAATCTCTTGCCTCCTACACCGGGATGTGCGTTCAACGCCGGATCGCTTGGATCAGGTGATCCGGTGCCATGGAGGGTGGGTAAGCGGAGCGACGACGGCCGCGTCGCTCCGCGGATCAAAGCATGCTGGAGATGCCGCCACCATTCGTTGCGCAATCCGACGTAGCCAGCTGAGCCGAGTTGAACGCCGATACGTCGACTGTCGAGGCAAAGGCGAGGTTGGCAGCTACCGAGGCAAGCTTCCAATTACGCGACAACGAGGATGTCGCCCCGACGACCGGGATTGAGGTAGGAACGCTCAAGTTCAGCTTCGAACCCAACAGCAATATGGACAGCATTGTCTTTGTTCGACCAGAGATCCGACGTACCGGTACCCCTCGTTCATCACATCGACGGCGTCGGGATGCAAACGATATTGGCGTCTAACGGCTTCTTTCGATCGTGGGGATGGATTATCGCCAAGCAAAGCGTCGCAGTTGCGATGGCTGATTTCTTCAGCTGTCTCTCGTCGCCGTCGTCGATCGAGAAAAAGGCGGCAACTCGTGCCTCGTTGAGGCCTTCGAATTCAGCATCCCCTTTGACTGGTCTATTTGCACTACCGAGGCCGCCATCCGGGAATTGCCGCCGACCGTGATTCGGTTCAACGGATGCGACCCGCTACGCGAAGACGGCATCGACTTTGAACGGCTGTTGCTGCGGGTAGGCGTCGAGCGGCACGTTGCGCCAGTTAGTGGAACGATCCACGGCACCGAGAGTTTCGTGATCATCTGCCCGATAGCAGCTGAGAAAGAAGCGACGACGTTGCGTTCTTCTGCACGGATACCCGATGTCGGTCAGCCCGTTGCACCTCAGCCCGTTGCGTAGTCGAGGGGGAGCGCCGTGGTGTGCTTGATCTCCTCCATCACGAAGATTGTTCGGACGTCGTAGAGCTCGACTGCGTCGATGAGACGTTTATAGAAGGCGTCGTACGCTGCGATGCTCGGAACCATGACTTTGAGCGTGTAGTCGATGTCGCCGCTGGTGCGGTAGGTCTCGACAATCTCGGGGAACCGCGCGACGGCAGCGCGAAACGATTCGATCCACGCCGAGCTGTGATCGTTGGTGCGGATGTTCACGAGCGCAGCTACGTCGAGGTTGATCGTCGACGGGTCGACGAGTGCAACTCGGCCGGCGATCACGCCACCATCCTCCAGGGCGCGAACCCGTCGCCAGCACGGCGCCGGTGTGAGTCCGACCTGGTCGCCGAGCTCGCGTGCGCTCAGGCTTCCATCTCGCTGGAGCAAACGCACAATATCCCGATCAACTTCATCCACAATAGAAGATTATTGCACATCACCGTATCTCGACGCTATAACGTTGCTCATAGTGGGGTCGGAGAATGAAAAAACGCAACACACGCTCGTCGCCGAACCTCTACGGTGGAGAACATGGAAATCCGGCAGCACTTCACCGAGCACCCGGCCTCAGTTGGAGAGACCTATGGGGAGCACTTCCGCGTCGCTGTTGGCTTTGCCGTTTCGTTGGCGGTCGCAGCTGCGGCTGCTGCCGTCCACGCCGTGGTCCCGTCGTGGTGCACGAAGACGGCAAGCTCGCGTATCGTCTCGCTTCACGAGCAGATGACGAGCGGCGCTCGGGCAGCGGTTCACCAGTCTGAGAAGAAGCGGCCGATCAGCGCCGCATAGTCGGTAAGTTCGGGGACTCCCTCGAAGAGGGCGTTGACGGAGCCGGGGTCCATCAGACGGCGAGAGCGGCCACGAATTCGGCGATGATCGAAGCGACTTCGTCGGCGTGGCTGCCCTCGTGCATCGAGTGGCCACCGCCCTCGAGTACGACGAGACGGGCGTTCGGCATTTTTCGTTCGAGGTACTGGCCCGCACCAGCGTATTCGGGTCGGTCGTCGCCGCCTGCGAGGATGAGCGTCGGCGTTGCAATGTCAGCCACCCGATCCATGACCACGGAGTCGTCCTGCAGGTTCAGCGCAGCGACGCGCTCGGGGAGACCGAAACGGTGCGCATTCCTCTGCGAGCGCTCGTTCCAGGCCTCACGCTTCTTTGGATCACGAAATCCGGGGCCGGTGTTGAGAATGACGATGCCGCGGGTGCTGGCGGGCCGGGTCGCAGCATGAGCGAGCGCAAGGTACCCGCCGAGCGAATGACCGACCAGCACGGCGCGACCCTCGACCGATGCGAGCACCTCATCGAGGTCTGCGAGCGCTGCGTCGCGAGTGAACACGTCGGCGTCATCAGGGCAGGGGGAGTCCCCGTGGCCCGGAAGGTCGATGGCGATGATGGTGAAGCGGTCAGCGATGCGTTCGGCGACGGCATCCCAGGTGTGTGCGGTCTTCCCGAGCCCGTGGAGTAAGACGATGGCCGGGCCGGACCCACTCTGGACGGTATTGAGCTGCACGCTTGGCGACCGTACCGAGACTGAAGTGCCCAATGACACCGCAACCTGAACTCATCCGGGCAGCGGATGCACCGATACTCGGCGGATGAGTTTCGACCAGCGCAGTAGAGCTGACGCACCGACGATCGTGGATCGTCTCCGCAATCGCGCTTGGTCGCGCGCCGGCGCCGTAGCGGTGGTGATGGCGACCGGGCCGACGCGTCGAGTGCTGGCGCTGTCGACGCGAGTCGCAATGCTCGTCATCGGGTCGCTGCTGATCGCTGCATCGGTTGCGGTCACGCTGTGGACCGAACTCGGACCCGGACCGCTCGACGTTTTGATCGGCGCAGTCCACAACCTCACCGGTTTGCCGATCTCGGTCGCGGTATGGGCGACTGTGGGTTCATTAATTGCGGTGGCGTGGATGCTCGGACGTCGTCCAGGCTTCGGGACAATCATTTCGCCGTTCCTCATTGGCCCGATGTTGCAGGCTGTGTACGGCGTGCTCGCTGCGTTCGATGCGCCCGAATCAATCGTGGTTTGCATAGGGCTGCAGCTGTGCGCAATTTTCGGGATCGGTTTTGGTGCCGGGATTCTCATAGTCTCAGGCCTCGGCGCAGGTTCCGGTGAGCTATTCGCCAGTGCGGCATCAGACCGCACCGGCCACCCCGAGTCGCGGGTCCGCCCAGCGATCGAGCTGTCGTGGGTCGTCCTTGGCGTCGTGCTCGGCGGCCCAGCCGGGCTAGGCACCGTGATGGTGGCCGCGTTTATCGCTCCCGCCGTCGAATGTGGCTACCGGATCATCGATGGGCTCGCCGTCCGCTCTCGCCGCACGATGGTCACGACTCGCGGTGCGATCATCAGTCGCGAGCTCACCCACTCCGCTCGCTGATATTTGCTAGCTCCCGGCACCAACCACCGTTTCAGCTGGCTTATGTTGCCGGGAGTTCAGCGTGGCCGCTGGTAGCGCGGTCGTCCCCGACAACGACGAAACGACCGAAACACCGAGAAACCAAAGGTCATAAGGGACGGTAACGAAAGTGCCGTTGAATTGCGCCAGACCGTGGCGAGCACCTCAGCCGGAGTCGGATCGCGATCAAGTGGTCCATCAACCCGGTGATCTCGAGACGCGCACCGATCAGGCCAACTGGTCGCTTCGCGCCCCACGTTGCTGATTTCGACTCGTTGACGTACCAGCGAGGCGCAGTCTTCCAGCCGCTGTTTCTCGGCATCGAACAGCGACTGGTTTTGAGTCAGCGTTTAGTCGGGGCGTTGAGGAAATTGATGTGATTGCCCAGCTCCAGAACGTCGGCTTTGCTGCGAAGCAACGTCTCGACTTTCGCGTCGGAGGCGAATCTGTTCACGGTCACGGTGGGGACAGCTATGTCGCCGCTATCGATGGCAGTTGCGCGTGGCGTCAGGGTTCGATGAGGTTGGGACTGATGAAGGTGTCGAGGGCACCGAGCAACGTTTCGAGCACGGCTTTGTCGCCCGCGTCGATGGTGATCGTGCCGTCATCGATCCGGTCGTTGAGGTGTTCCGGATAAGTGATCACGTCAACCACCACAGCCCGGTCCAAGGTCACTGCGACGTCGGCGTCGGTGGAGTTAGCGTCATGGTGAATCGTGGCGTTCTCGACCGTCAAGCGATGGGTGAGCGACTCCGCGTCTCCATTTAAGTCGGTGATCGTGAACGCGACCGACAGCGAATCGAGTGAGCACTTCGCCGGGTCGAGGCGAGAGCCCATCATGTCGATGATCTGTTCGCCGGTCATTCCTCTCGACAGCCCGGGCGGTCCGCCGCGGCCGAGCTGAATCGTGCCGTTGCGTAGCTCGAACGCTCCCATTAAATATGCGTTACGCCAGGTGCTCGATTCGGCCTGGTAGCCGAGCTGCTCCATTGCGTCGGCTGAGAGCGAGCGAGCTTCGCGGTGCTTGGGATCTGCGAAGATCAGGTGCTTTAGAACCTCGACCGTCCAACGGTAGTCACCCTCGTCGAATGCGGTCTTCGCACCGCGCATGACACCGTCGGGGCCGCCCATCATTTCGACATATCGGATGCCAGCGTCGACGGGAGGGTGCGGTTGGAGGTTCGCAGGGTTGCCGTCGTACCAGCCGAGATAGCGGCTATAGACCGACCGGACGTTGTGTGAAACCGTGCCGTAGTAGCCCTGCACGTGTGACTGCGTCGAAAAGCAGTGAGGCAGGTCCGTCAGTTCAGCAGCGATCTCGTCGGGAGTGAGGCCGTGGTTCGCCAACCGGAGTGTCTGGTCGTGCATCCAGCGGTAGACGTCGCGTTGGAGTTTCAAGAAGCCCTCGACGTCATTGGCACCGAAGCGCGGCCAGTGGTGGCTGGCGAACATCGTGTCTGTGTGGGGCCCCCACATCCGCATCGCTTCGTGGATGTACTTGCTCCATGCGAGCGAGTCGCGTACCTGCGCGCCGCGAATTGGGTACAGGTTGTGCAGCGTGTGCGTGCAGTTTTCCGCCATGCACAGCAGTCGCTTATCGGGAAAGAAGAAATTCATCTCCGACGGCGCTTCGGCGTCGGGCGTGTTCTGGAACACGATCCGCACCCCGTCGACGTCGAGTTCGGTACCAGTCTCGGTGATCAACTCGGTCGGCGCGATCAGTCCCGACGTGCCGAGCGGAACTGTCTTGCCGAGACCGGCGTCGACCTGGCCCATCGCTCCGAACGGGAGGAGCGGTCCGAACTGATACATCGACCGCCGACCCATGATTGGACCCGCCAACACGTTCTCTCCCACCGCCTCGTGCATGAATCCTTCGGGGGCGATTACGCGAACGTCGCCATTCTGAACGGCCTCTCGAGTTGTCACGCCGAGCATCCCGCCGAAATGGTCGAGATGGCTGTGGGTGTAGATCACTGCGCTCACTGGGCGTTGACCCAGGTGTTCGTTTGCGAGTGCTAGGCAGGCGGCGGCGCACTCCTCGGCGGTCAACGGATCGATGATCAGCCACCCACTGTCGGCTTCGATGAAGGTGATGTTGCTGATGTCGTAGCCGCGGGCCTGCCAGACACCCTCGGCGACCTGAAAGAGGCCGTGGATTGCGTTGAGTTTTCCCTGTCGCCACAGCCCGGGGTGAACGGTGTTCGGCGCGGCATCGTCGGTGCGGAGGAAGTCGTGGTTGGCTGTATCCCACACCGGCCAGCCGTTCTTTTCGATGCGGCCGGTCGGGTGTTGAGCGATGAGTCCGTGGGCTGCTGCGGCGAAGTCGACTCCGTCGTCGAAATCGATGACAGCTGCAGAGTTGCGTTCGCGGGTGAATGTCGAGGCGGGTTTAGGTGCGGTGTGATCGGTGTCAGCCATGGTCCAAGTTGAGCAGATAAGTCGACGATGTCACGACAGCGGACGGCACGGTCGTTTTCGCGCGGGCGATGAATAACGAATGATTTGCCGCCCGACAAACGAGCAAGATGCTCCGTGGCCCCGCCCCGAGGCGATTCGACGTTGTCGTGGTCCTCGCGGCGTCCGGTGTGTGCCGGAATGATCGGCACGGTTGGCAGGTGTAAGACGCCGACGGCATCCTGCCGCGTATTTTAGGCCACAAATCGGTGGGAACGGTCGCCGCGCTCGGTGATGACGTCGCGCTTCGGGCACGTCGACACATGGTTGACTGCCGATGTCAGGGCGCCAAGACGTAGAACCCGTCGATTTCGGTCAGCAGCGGTGACCTGGGACGCATGGGCAGATCGTGGCCGAGGTTGACGGTGCGTACCTCGCCTATCCATTGGGCGTGCTGATACTCGTGGTTGACTACTGCGACGAGCAACGTTCGCGCAATGACGTCTAGCTGCGCTGGGGCGACCACGTCGCGGCTGGCGATGTTTCCGATCCTAAATCGTAAGCGATCGGCGACGGCGTCGCGATACCTGCTGAGTCGATCAAGTCCGGGCAGGTCACCGCGATTCGTTTCGGCCGTCGCCCCATCCATGAGTGAGTCAAGGCCGGGGTCGGGGCTCGGCTCGGCCGCTGTCAGGTTGCGAACCATAAAATGAGCGACTGCAGCTTGGTGCCCGAGGTGCCATCCAATCGCGCTCGATCGTTCGTGTGGCCGCCACTTCACCTCGCTTTCGCTGAGGTCGTGCCACAGCGATGCCGTGTAGCCGAGTGCCCGTTCGTACTCGGCGAGCAGTAGGTCGATTGAGGTGCCAGGGGTGTTGGCGCTCGGAAGTGAGGTGGCATCTGGAGCGGGGGGAGGTGTCATCGGGTCTCCGAATATCGCCGGGGGATCGGCGTGGTGCGGATCGACTCAGCGGTGCGTTCTGCGTCGGCAAGTGCGTCCTCGATATGTCCTGGGGTGATTGAGGACATCTCGGTCAAAATCCAGTGGAGGCAATCCCCGAGCGTCGAACGGCTGAATTGGGGGTCACCATATGTCGAGTAGCCGGTGAGGTCGGCCGTTGCCAGACCGGAGACGCAGGCACCTACGACGATGACGTCACACTCCATGAGTGGAGCCTACGAGGTGAGGAACTCCGCACTGGCGCAGCCACTGGGTGCACCGATTGGTCCTCGACGTTTGCAGCTATCCAACACTGGCGGGTTGCTGCATGTGAAACTTACTCTCGTATGGACGTTTACCCGCCCACGTTGACCCTCGCCGCAGGGAGCAGACTCAGTGCCGGCCTACGCAAGGTTGGCTCGTCAGCGCCGGACCGTCGGACGACGTGGGCCGCACCTGATCCCTCGACGTTGATATCCGACCCGCGGATCGCACCCACGGCGAACGCTGTGATCTGCGCAGTGCATGCTCGGTGGCCGGCTCCTATTGCGTCGATGCGTGTTGACCTGGTGCCGCCAGCGGCGCGTGTCGCAGGTGCAGAGACTAGTGCCGGTGAGCCGTTCCAGCCGGTCGAGACGGTTGCTCTCGCAGCTCCGCAGCGGAGTGCGGTCTTTGATCCTCCTGTGGTGGCCCGGCCGTTTCCGCCACCCACGGTCGAACAGTCGGCCGAATGGCTCGCTGTGGCTGCCGCAACGGACCGCAGTGGCGTGACCCGTCGACTTGCATTCGGCCTGGTCGCTGCTGCCGGAGCGGCGTGCGCAATCGTCGCCACCGCAATTTCACTGCTCTGACACCATCCGGTGAGGGAAGCGGTCGCACGCCCGATCGGTAGCGACGCCGGTCTGCGATGATGCGCTGGTGAAGATCTGTCCTCTGTTCGTCAGCGCTGCGCTCGTGATCGTCGGCTGTTCCGGGAGCGGCGCCACTTCCGACGCCGTAACGTCGACACCACCGGCAACTGACTTGGTACCGGCAGATTCGACTCCTGAGTTCGAACCGGATTCGGGCGAGCCGTCCGTAAGTGTGCCCTCCGCCCCCAATGCGCCCACCACGACCGGCTCACCGGCCAGCGACGGGTTCGTGATTAACGGTCCGGCCCGGGTCCGCCCCGCGTGCGACTCGCTCACGCCGGGCGTCTCGGAGTTAACGCTTGAAGCCGGAGGTGCGGTGCACGACGTTCGGATCTTCGTGCCGACCAAGGTCGTGTCCGACCCGGCGCCGGTGGTGTTGAATTGGCACGGTCTCAGCTCTGACGGCGCTCAGCAGGCGGCGTTCAGTGGCTACGAGAGGTTGGCCGAGCAAGAGGGCTTTATCACTGTGCATCCGACGGGCGTTGGCCTCGGCTCGGATGGGCCCAACTTTTGGGAGGTGACCGGATTTGAGGTTCCCCAGGTTTACGACGATCCCAAGCGAGACGACCTCGCATTTGCCGACTCGTTGATCGACATGATCGTTGCCGACTGGTGCGCAGACCCTGACCGGGTGTACTCAACCGGCATGTCGAACGGGGGATATTTCACGGCCGAGTTGTTGTGTCGCCGAGCCGACCGCATTGCGGCGGCGGTCTCGGTCGCAGGGACCACTCACCCGGAGAACTGCGCACCCTCCCGAGCGGTGCCATATCTCGCGTTTCACGGGACCGATGACACCGTGGTGCCATATTTGGGCACCGGCGAGTCGATCCTCATTGAAGAGGCTGACCCTGACGGATTTTTCGGGCAGGTGATGCCCGACGAGTTCGCCGAGTTCGCTGCTGATGCGGGATGCGCCCCCAACCCTGTCAGGACCGAAGAGACGCCAGAGGTCGTCAGTTACGTGTACAGCGGCTGTGCCGAGGACGTGCCGATGACGTTCTACGAGGTCGTCGGCGGCGGCCACACGTGGCCCGACTCGCCGTTGGCCGACCAGATAACCGGCACAGTGTTGGGGTTCGTCACCGACGACATAAGCGCGACTGTCGACGGGTGGGCGTTCATGTCGCAGTTTTCACTCTGATTGCGACGCTCCCGCTTCCAGATGGGCGGTGAGGCCTACGCTCGGGTGAATGGCGAAGATCCTCATTCTGAACGGGCCGAATTTGAACCTGCTCGGAACCCGTGAGCCCGCGGTCTACGGCGCCGACACGCTCGACAACATCGTCGAGGAGTTGCGGTCGCTTGCGGCCGTCCGGGGATACGAGATCGACGCAGTGCAGTCCAACGTCGAAGGTGAGTTAGTCGATGCGCTCCATGCTGCTCGCACGACCATCTCCGGTGTTGTTTTTAACCCCGGGGCCTACACCCACACGTCGATCGCGCTCCGAGACGCGATCTCGGCGATCGAGTTACCGGTCGTCGAGACCCATCTCTCGAACGTGCACGCCCGCGAGGATTTCCGGCACACGTCGATGTTGACCGCCGTGTGCCTTGGTGTAGTCGGCGGGTTCGGTCGATCGAGCTATCGCCTTGCACTCGACGCATTGATCACTCACCTCGAGGGGTGACTGTCGGGATCAGGATGCAGCGGAAGCGATGGGCGTATGCCACGGATGGCGCTATGCATCTCCGACCTGATCTGCTGCCACCTGGAACTCCTCGAGTCGGCGACTGCGGTAGCCACTGATGTGCAGCGGGAATTGTGCAGGGCGCGGTCGAGGTCGCCTCGGCCTTGTCTCAGTTTCTACGACACAACGCAAACGACCCCCGGTGTCGGGTCGGTAGTGCCGATCACGGCCAAGCGGCCCGCAGTGCTCGGCTCGTAGTCGCAGGCGAGCCACCACGAACGCACGTCGATTGCCGTCAAGTCGACGGTGCCGTTGGTCACGGCATGAACCGAGTCGCAGTGCGCCCCGGTGAACTGCACATCGCCGAAGAACAGTCCCTCCTCGAGCATGTCTCGAATGAAGTAGCCAAGGCTCCGATACCTCGATTGTGGGTCGGTGCCATCGGCGGCTACCCAAGCGCCGGAAAAGCGCATGATGTCGGCTCGTGTCGAGCCTGGATTGATCCCAGCAGCGCCGATGGGGCGACGCAGGTCGTCGTTGGGGCACACGATCACCGAGTAGCAACTCCCCCGGTGTTGACGGAGGGAGTTCCGGCGGCGGGTCCTACACGATTGTGCCGATGACCTCGGTTTCGCCCGGTCCGTCTCGGATGGGGTTATATGAGCGCACCTACACAAGCAACATCGAGGAGTCGGTCCAGGGTGAGATGAGGTCGTCGCGCCGGGTGAGAGTGTCGGAGCGTCGATCCCAACTTGCTGTGCCGCCCTGGCAATGTGCACTTAGAGTTCGCCTGCTGCGTCGGCGACCCTCGGCCAGTCGTACATCGGTAGCCCGGCGAGAACCGGGTGTTCAATGGTGCCGTGGCTGGGTGCGTGGATTCGCCCTGGCGATCTTGGTGTTCCCAACAACTACGCGCAGAGATGCGCTTAAGCGACAGTCTGATGTGCGAGAGTTCACAACGACAAACACTGTGGAACAATGTTGTGATGGCAACGGATTCTGTGAGTCGACGCACGTTCGGCACCGGTCGCGATGGCGACCACCCCGATCGAGACGACGAGTGGGCGGCGTTGCGACAGCGCTTCCTTAAGCCGCCTGAGTCGCGCCCCGCATCGTCTGCGCGCGGCCAACACCATCAGGCGCTGATCTCCTCTGACGTGGAGCGCACGATTGACTTCTACCAAGGGCTGCTTGAGTTCCCGTTGACCGAGCTCTTTCAGAATCGTGACTACGTAGGGTCGACGCACTTTTTCTTCGACATTGGCAACGGTAACGCCCTTGCGTTTTTTGACTTCCCGGGTCTCGCTCTCGAGGACTACACCGAGGTACTAGGTGGGCACCATCATCTTGCAATTTCGGTCACCCGTCAGAACTGGGAGCGTTTGAGAGGCAAGCTCGACGACGCTGGTGTCGAGACGTTCGAGCTCGGCGACACATCGCTCTACTTCGCCGGCCCGGACGGTGAACGGCTGGAATTAATTTCCGACGATCTCGGGAATATGTACGGAATGAAGGTGCTCTGACCTTCAAGGCCGGCCGGCGTGGGCAACTTCGATGCGGGTTGAGTGGATTGCTCCCGTCGCCGTACCTGCGGCCACGTCGGGGCTTGCGTCCTCGCATGTGATGACGAACAGCGTCCGGCCGTCGTCGCCGCCGAGCATGCAGGCATACGTATTGTTCGGGGTCCCCATGCGAATCGTCGAGGGGTCGTGGATATCGCCGGATCCGATCACTCGAACAATCTGCCTGCCGGCAGCATCGGAGTACCAGATGCCTTCCTCCTCGTCGAGCGTGCAGCCGTCTGGAGCGGTACCGCGAACGGTGGCCCAGATTCGGGGCTCGGTCAACGATCCGTCGTGGTCGATGGTGAACGCGGTGTACTGGCCGCCGAATGTCTCGCCGACGATCAACGTGCGATTACTGGGGGTGATGACCGCGCCGTTGGGGAACAGCAGCGGATGTGTGCTCGAAGTAACGTTGCCGTCGGGACGGACGATAACCAGTGTGGTCGGCTCGACCCCCTCGCCGCCTTCGAGGTCGAAGCCGAAATTGCCGACATAGGCGGTGCCGTCTTCGGCAACGACCATGTCGTTGCAGTGTCCGCCAGTGACCGCCGAGAGGTCGGCGTGTTCGACGACAGTCCCGTCGGCTTCGCACCGCATAACCTTGCGGTCCAGCATCGAGACAAACAGCAGGCGACCGTCCGGTAGCCAACCAAGCCCTGATGGTCGGCCATCATGTTGGAGCTCGACATGACGAGTGCCGGTGCCGTCTGGGTGAATCTCGACCGACGAGATCGTGCGCTGGTAGAAGTCGCTGAACCACAGGCGGCCGTCATGCCAACGCGGTCCTTCACCGAAGTCGATCCCGTCGATTACAAGAGTCCAGTCAGCGTGCATCTGTGTCGAGGAATCCATTTGACGAATCTACTGTGGATCAGGGTTGGTGGAAGAAGGTCGGCAGGTCGGGATCGAGATGGACGTGGGCGGAGACGTCGCCTGCAGACCACATCGCGTTAGTCTGCAGAATGGAGGGCCCGCTGATTGATTCGGCGCAGATAGCGGTGATGGTGTCCGATTGATCGGGTCCCCAGATGCGGCAGAACAACGATGATTTGCAGGCAGAGCCGAATCTGTTTATGACGTCGGAGTTCTCGGCGAGTGGGTACAGGCGAGGTCCGTTGCGGCCGATCAACATCTCGTCAGCGGAAACCAACGCCGCCACGTAGCGGTCGGTGGCCCGCTGCCATCTGAGGATGTGACGCTCGAGCACCTTGCTCAGGTCACCGTCGGTCGACTACGTCACTGCGCCGCAGAGCCTCGTGCAGTTCATGCAGTGAGCCACCGTGCAATCGCCTCGCCGATGTCGTCGGGGCTGTCCTCCTGGACGAAGTGCAGTCCGACGACGCATCGTTCGATCTGGTTTGGCCAGCCTCGACAAAATTCCCGCTGCTTCCCGACGAGGATCGAACCTGGGTCGGCATCGATGAACAGTTTCGGTATCTCGTTGGTGTTCATCCAGTCGGCATACGCCTGCACGATCTCGACGGTTTCGGCGGGACTTCCGTCGATTGGAATCTGGCGGGGCCAGGTCAACGTTGGGCGCCGCCCTTCGCCCACGTCGGCGAAGGGGGCCCGGTAGACCGCCATTTCGTCGGCGGTGAGACCGCTGATGATTGCGTTAGGAAGAATCGCCTCGACGAACAGGTTCTTCTCCAGGCACAGCTCCTCACCAGCGTCGGAGCGCATGCCCTGGAAGATTCCGCGTGCATTCGGTGGCCACTCGTCCCAGGAGGGAATCGGTTGAACGATCGCCTCCATATAAGCAATCCCCGCAACGCGCGACTCGTGGCGGCGAGCCCAATCGAAGCCGAGCGCAGATCCCCAGTCGTGGACAACGAGCACTACCTCGTCGCCGATCTCGAGTTGATTGAGCAGTTCGTCGAGCCACGCCCGATGCTCCATGAAGGTGTAGCTGTCGGGGCCCGCATCATCAAGTTTGTCCGAGTCTCCCTGTCCGATTAGGTCGGGTGCCACGACGCGACCCAGGCTCGACACGTGGGGGATGATGTTGCGCCACAGGTACGACGACGTCGGGTTGCCGTGAAGGAATAGCAGTGTCCTGCTCTGACCGTCGAGTAGCCCGGAGTCGAAATAGGCCATCGATTTCGACTGGCCGTCGACCGTGAGAGCAACAGATTTTTTTTGTAGCGGTGCGGTGGTCCCCATGGGCGCAGCCTGCCACGTCGCAGCCCGGCGCCGTTTAGTCGGCGCCTCGGTGGGCTCCGGTGGAGGCAAGCCCGTTCTGAACTCGTAAGAACAAGCCTCGGCTGGGATCCGGTCGCAACTGTGGCCGACGTCAGTTGTTGGCGCGGCGGACTCGCACCGATTTGTTTCGGATCTTTGCGCCGTCCATGCTGCGCAGCACTTTGCCAGCGTGCTTCTCCGGCACTTGCACAAAGGCTGACTTGTCGTTGATCTTGATTGCGCCGATTTCGCTGCCGCGCATGTTTGCCTCGTTGGCGATCGCGCCGACGAGGTCGCCAGGGCGAAGACCGGCTGATCGCCCGAGATTGAACTGCAAGCTCACGAAGCCCGCTTCGACGTGGTGTGAACCATCTGGATTTCGGACGGCCCGGTTTTCGTGGCCGTCGCGCCGGGGACGGTCGCCGCGCGAACCCCGTTCGTCCCGCTGGCCGCGATGGCCCTTGCGGTCGAGGCGTTCGCGGCCTTTCTCCGGTCGGCTCTGAATCTCGGGGATCTCCTCCTCGGTGCCTGTGCGGCCTGCGGCCTCGTGTGCCAATCGGACTGCAGCGACGGCAACCTCAACCGGGTCATGTTCAACGGTGAGCCGTTCCACGATGGTGCGGTACAGGTTGGCTGATTCGGGTTCGCCTATTTTTGCTTCGACTTCTGCTCCGGTCTTTTCCATCCGTCGCATGGTCAGGTCAGCAACCGTCGGGACCCGTTCGATCGTAATGTTCTGCTTCGTGTAGCGGCCGATGTTGTTGATTTTGCGATGGTCCTTCGGGCCGCCGAGTGTGATGGCGATTCCCTCACGTCCGGCGCGACCGACACGCCCGATGCGGTGTGTGTAGGCCTCGGTCGTCTGCGGGATGTCGTAGTTGACGACATGGCTGAGGTGATCGACGTCGATGCCGCGGGCAGCCACGTCGGTGGCGATCAAAAGTGTGGCGACGCCGCTCTTGAGTCGTCCCATGGCTTTGTCGCGTTGATCCTGACTCATCCCGCCGTGGAGCGCCTCGGCCCGATAACCGCGACCATTCATTACGTCGGTGAGCTCGTCGACGTCGCCGCGGGTCCGGCAGAATACAATCGCTGCTTCGGGACTCTCCATGTCGAGAATTCGCCCGAGCGCCGACGCCCGGTGCGAGCGGTGTGTGAGATAGGCGCGCTGCGTCACCTTCGGTGTCGTGCCTTCGGTGTCGGTCGCCCGTTTGATGCTGATTCGCACCGGATCGCTCAGCTGGCGGGTGGCGATCGAGTCAATCCTGTTTGGCATCGTCGCAGAGAAGAGAATGGTCTGACGTTCCGGTGGAGCCGCATCGAGGATCGCCTCGAGATCTTCCGCGAAACCCATGTCGAGCATCTCGTCAGCTTCGTCGAGTACAACCATGCCGCAGTTGGAGAGGTCGAGTGAGCTGCGCTTGAGGTGGTCAAGCACCCGTCCGGGCGTGCCTATCACGATGTCGACGCCAGAGTTGAGCAGGCTGAACTGTGGGCCGATGTTGGTTCCCCCGAATAGTGCTGCCATTCGCACCTTGCCCTGGGCGCCGTACTCCTTCATCGCCTCGGCGACCTGGTTGGCCAGTTCGCGGGTTGGCACGAGCACGAGACCGAATGGGAGCTTTGACCGCTTGGCGCCGGCCACGCGGTCAAGCATGGGTAAAGCGAATGCTGCGGTTTTACCGGTGCCGGTTGCGGCTTGACCAAGCAGGTCGAACCCGTCGAGTAACGGTGGGATGGATTCTGCCTGGATCGGGGTTGGGATGACGTAGCCGAGTTCGGTGACCGCAGCGAGCAGATCGTCGGACAGTCCGAGGTCGGCAAACGTCACGGGTCCGTCGTCATCATCCTCGTCGTCCAAGTCGGCATCGGGTTCGTGGGCCGATTTGTCGCCGGCACTGGTGTCACTATCGGCGAGTTCACTGTCGGCATGTTCACCATTTACGCCGTTCTCGTCACCGAGGTCACCGTCACCGAGGTCGTCAATTTCGGTCATCAGTGAGCGGCTTTCGTAGGCAGCAAGCATCTCGTCGATCGGATCGGCTGGCGCGCCCGTGGGGGCGGGCAAGTCGGTGCGGGTCGCAACGTCGGGCACTTCAGCAGTGAGGGGAACCGGGTTGTCGGGCACTGCGTTGCCGGGCTCGGGCATGGAGGGGTGGTCGGACGGAGTGCTCTCTGACATGGCTTCGATCCCTTTGGAGCACAGTCGCTCCGTTTTGCGCCCCGTGGTTTCGAAGCCCTCTCAGACTACGGGGCAGAACACCTCAATGTCGCGGACTGACCCGTCTCTGCAGGTGTCACGCGCTCAGGCATCGGCCATCGTGGCGACGAGTGGCGCGTACTCGTCAAGCTTGGCCATGACTTCGTCGCGTGGACCCTGCGGAAGACCCAGCACGGCGCGCGAGATCCCGCTCTTGGCCATCGCAGTGAGCGTCTCCTCCGAGGGGGCCGCCCCAAATACGCCACGTTCGACTGTCTCAGGGTCACGTCCGATCGCTTCACATGCTTCGACGATCACTTGCCACTTCTCGAGTGGATGGCGCCCGCCGATCGGCATCCACCCGTCACAGAACTCGGCGATGTGCCCGGCGGTCTTCGGGCCGGCATTGCCACCCAGGATGACGGGAGGGCCGCCGTCCTGCGTCGGCTTGGGCCATGACCATGATGATGAGAACTGAACGTGGTCGCCCTCGAACGACGCCTCGTCCTCGGTCCATAACCGCTTCATCGCCAGTACATTTTCGCGAAGCATGTCGCGGCGCTTTGTGTACACCGTGCCGTGGTGTGCCATTTCTTCCTTGTTCCAGCCGTAGCCGACGCCGAACAAGAATCGGCCGTTCGAGATGCGGTCGAGGCTGGCGACTTCCTTGGCAGTGTGGATCGGATCGCGTTGAGCAACGAGACAGATGCCAGTTGCGAGCTTGATCTCGGTCGTCACAGCTGCACAGGCGGCCAGCGACACGAATGGGTCATGCGTTCGCCAGTAGAACTCGGGCAGTGGTGGGGCGCCTTCGTTGCCACCCCATGGCGTTACCCGACTGGTCGGGATGTGTGAATGCTCAGGGAACCAGAGTGATTCGAAGCCGCGGGTTTCGGCTTCGCGGGCGAGTTCGACTGGGTCGATCGTCTGGTCGGTAGGGAAGAGGAGTACGCCTAGGTCCATTGTTCGACCGTACCCGGGTGATTTCATTCGGCGTCTACTCTGCTGAGTTACATGCCGGCGCTGCCGTTTGTGGCCGCAACGACCGACGCAATGATGAACCAGGGCGGTGAAGCAGTGGACGCGGCTGCGTTTGAATGGTCGACGGGAGTCAGGGGAGTGAGGGGTGCGGCCGCATTGACGTGGCGAAGTCAGTCGCGGAAGTTTTGGAACTGCAGCGGGATCCCGATGTCTTCGGATTTGAGGAGCGCGATGACGTTCTGAAGTGCGTCGCGCTTCTTGGCCTGCACCCGTATCGAGTCACCTTGGACCTGGCTGCTCACACCTTTGGGACCCTTTTCTTTGATCGTGCGATTGATCAGCTTGGACTTCTCTTGGGAGATCCCGACCGCAATGGTCATCACCTGACGGACGGTGTTCTGGCTTGCTTCTTGGACGTCGCCGTACTCGACGCCGCGAAGCGACACACCGCGCTTGACGAGCTTTTCCTCGACGACGATGCGCAATGCGTTCAGGCGATCCTCGCTTGCGGTGTGCATCGTGATCGTCAGCTCGCTGAGATCGATCGAGGAGTCGGTGTTCTTGAAGTCGTATCGGTTGGCGATCTCGCGCTGTGCCTGATCGATCGCGTTCTTGACTTCCTGCTCGTCCACTTCGGAGACGACGTCGAAACTTGCCATGTTTGCAACGGTAGCGGAGGGGACGCCATGGGTTGCGTGCCGGATCATGGACGGTACGCTCTGCCCTCCAGCCCGACCGGCGACCGCGATGCTCGAGTCGTACGTCTGTCGAGCAGGAACCAGAGGGTCGGTGTCCGAGCGGCCAAAGGAAGCAGATTGTAACTCTGCCGGCGTATGCCTTCGTAGGTTCAAATCCTACTCGGCCCACAATTAGGGGGCGGTTGCAAGACGGAGTTGTCCGTTTAGCGAGACGCTTTTAGATCGGGAGCCCGTCAGCTCAGCTGGCGGGCTCCCGTCGTTTCGGCTCACAGCCCACCGATGTCTCACGCAACTGATGCGACCTGCGAAGCCGCCCCACAGGTGGACAGCTCAACGGTGGCCATTTTTGGCCCGTCTTACTTTTACGGTCACGCCCTGTGGCCACCCGGGTGGGTGGCGCTTTGGGCGCTGTGAGGTCGCGGCGTTCCGATTTTTGGTCCCGGGATGAATTTTGCGGTGCGCCGACGGCACCCAGCCGGCCGCAAAGCGGCGCACCCAGCCGCGGGCAGACGTCGCCACGATCCACTGTTCGGTGACCGCTGTCAGGCATCAGACACAGCACCAGCCGCCGGGTTACAGCACCAAGCATTGGATTACAGCACCAAGCGTTGGATTGTTGTCGCAGGCGGCAGAGACGAAAGACAGCGCGCCACCTCTGGAGTCGACTTGGCCCGCCTGATAGAGGTGCCCCGGGCCGCCCGACCTCGACGTGCGGGCGGCGCATTTAGCGGCTTAGCGTTGCGCCGTGACCGAGGGGCGTTAGAGCCGGCCTGTGCTGAAGGTTCGAAGGGGATTTGACCGGCTCTCCGCTCTTGTGCGCCGGCTCAGCCGTTGCTCTCGGATTCCGTTCGGTCAGCCCACCGACCGAAGCTCAACATCGCGTAGAGGAACACGCCGGTGCCGACGATGCCTGAGACGGCGGTGCCGGCGATGAAGAGGGCGGTCTCGTTCACTTTGGGGTTCCCCGGTGGGCAAGGACGAATGCGCCGAGGGCCAGGATCGATGGGACCCAGATGCCGACGTAAATGCCGTTAAGGCGACCGTCCATGTCGTCGGCTTGAAAGTAGATCGCCACACTAAGGATGAAACTGGCGAAGGCTGCGAGAAGGAAGCTGCCCTTCAGAATGTGTTCAGGTTGCATTAAGCCATCTTCCCACTACCGCCTGGTGTTGACCTCACTCTGCGGGTTTGAGAGGGCGATTGGAAGGCAGTCTGATACGCGCTCTCGATCAGTGTCGCAGTCCGACTCGTCAACGTTGAGCTGCGCAGGCAACCCTGGACTTGTAGTGTTGGAAGCAGCTCGGGGGTGCTGATGTCGGTACGACGAATCGATCCGAAGCCACCGCTTCATCCCCTCGCGATTGACGCCGGGAGTGATGACTTCTTGCGGGGCGATCCACTTGACGGCAAGCGGTACTACTCCCGGGAGTTCATGCAGCGCGAGTGGGACGATATGTGGACGAAGGTCTGGCACATCGCTGGCCGAGTGACGCAACTCCGGGAAGCTGGCGACTACATCGTGCACGACTTCATGCACGAGTCGGTCATTGTGGTCATGCATGAGGACGGCTCGTTGCGCGCTTTCTACAACGTCTGCGGTCACCGTGGCCAACGGCTCGCCTGGGGCGACGGGCATCAGCCGTCGTTCACGTGTCCGTATCACGGCTGGGTCTGGGGCACGGATGGCGAGCTACGGCAGGTTCCCGATCCCGATGATTTCCCCCAGGGCAACCCATGTGGGAAGGTTCGGTTGGTTGAGCTCCCCGTCGACACGTGGGCCGGTTTCATCTGGTACTCAATGGACCCCGGCGCGCCGACGCTGGCCGAGTTCCTGCATCCGTGGCCAGAGCTCTATCGAAATCATGCCACCGAAGACATGGTGCGGGTCGTGTGGCTGCAGGTGGATCTCGAGACGAACTGGAAATTCGCACCGGACAACTTCAGCGAGTCGTATCACGTCCGAACGGCTCATCCACAGGTGCCCGCGGTCATCGACCAGGATCATTACAACTGCCGCAACGAGGTGTACCCGAGCGGACACAACCGCATCATGCAACTCGTGCGCCCATCGCTGCGCGACCGGATCCCTGATGGGCAGCCGCATCCCTTCGACGCCCAACTCCGGCAGTGGAATATCGACCCCGACCGATACCCCGATTACGAGACAAAGGTGGAACAGGGGTGGCGCGATCTCGCTGAAGCGAAGGTTCGTCTCGGACCATCGCAGGGTCATCCGCACTACGCGCAACTCACCGAGCAGGATTTCCTGTACAGCCCACACGACCAACTCTTTCCGAATGTGTCCGTCGACATCCGTCCCGATGCAGTTTCGCTGTTCCGGACCGAACCTCATCCGACCGATCCTCAGAGGTGCACGTTTGACCTCTGGTGTCTGTCGGTACCCGTTGTGGGGGCCGACACCGTGCGCACGATTGCCGGGCGCCGACCGCTTACCGAGGCCGCCTTTGAGCACCGGGTGTTCGATCAGGGCCGCGGCTTGCCCGAACTGGCGGGCACCGTCATCTTTCAGGACATGCAACTGGCCGAGGGGCAGCAGCGGGGGCAAAGGTCACGTGGATATCAGGAGCCGTATCTTGCGGGCCAGGAAACTCGTGTGCGGGCGTGGCATGAGACGCTCAACGACTACCTCGAAGGTCGCCGCTGATCAAGGGTGCTGCGGCCAGCGGCCCCGCCGTGCGCTCCTGGCTGCGCACTTTTGGGGCGCCGAAAGGTGGTCTTCGAGTGGCGCGCGACTGGCTCGATCAGAGCATCAATTGGAGCGTCGCGACGTCGAGCCACCGGCGGAACTTTCGCCCAACTTCCTTTTCGATGCCGACCAACTCGAATCCGCAGGCGCGATGGAGGGCAATGGACGCCTCACTGCTGGTCTCGACTCGTGCGATCATTGAATGAAAGCCGCTGTCACGGGCGTCGGTGATTAGGCGATCCATCAGTTTTCGCCCGATCCCATGACCTGTGTGGGATCGGGCCACGTAGATCGAACTCTCTACGGTGGGGCTATAGGCGGGCCGGTCCTTGAAAGGTGACAGCGAGGCGAACCCAACCACCAGTCCATCGTTGGCTGAGACGTGGTCATCGACCTCTGCAACGATCGCCGCAAATGCTCCCGACCGGGCAGCAATCCACGTCTGCTGGTCGGTGAGCGAACGCGGGACCATGTCGAGAGTTGTGGTGAAGTTCTCGACCTCGTTGTTGTAGACCGTGCGCATCGCCTCGGCGTCGCTGCGTGTTGCAACGCGAATGTTGACCGTCGGGTGCGGCGGGGAAGGCTCCGGCATCGCCGCTGACGCTACCGCCAAGGTGCGGACCGGTCGGGGAACGAGGCTGCGGATCACCCGTGAATCGGCGCTGTCTCGCGGGTGGGAGTCGACTGCGGGCCGATACACTCTCGGGTTGGCCGCAACGCTGATGCGGTCCCGAAGGTTGCCCCAGATCCGATATTCGGATCTGGTTGCGGCGGTCGGAAGCACATAGTTAGTAACGGCTCGACCGGATGTTCACATCCGCTCGTGACGCCCTCTTAGCTCAGTCGGTAGAGCACAGCCATGGTAAGGCTGGTGTCGTGAGTTCGATTCTCACAGAGGGCTCGACCAAGTGGTCGGGGTCACCCGGCGACGAGCCAAGTCATCTCGCAAGAGGTCATAGCCACATGGCGGCGTAGCTCAGTTGGTCAGAGCATCCGGCTCATAATCGGAAGGTCGTCGGTTCAAGTCCGACCGCCGCTACCACATCATCACAACCCCGAAGATCGGGACCACCTCAGGAGTAGAGGAAGCAACAATGAGTAAAGAGAAGTTCGAGCGGAACAAGCCGCACGTGAACATTGGCACCATGGGTCATATTGATCATGGTAAGACCACTCTGACGGCTGCGATCTCGAAGACGCTGTCGGATCGTGG
>Ga0115572_10000249_pt1 | contig 46152 bp, 44 predicted proteins | sample COGITO_mtgs_1206_FD_88681 | JGI IMG/M metagenome (GOLD analysis project Ga0115572, IMG submission 88681) | Pelagic marine microbial communities from North Sea - COGITO_mtgs_120607 | ecosystem: Environmental > Aquatic > Marine > Epipelagic | place: Germany:Helgoland, sampling site Kabeltonne... | reverse complement strand
TCTGTATCGATATCAATGTACCAAACACCAAGGTTAGCCATGAACTTATCATCGATGTCATAGTTAATACCTGCAGATACAGACAAACCAAAACTATCAGTTAGCGGACCTAAAGCATCACCTTTAACAGCTCCTTCTTCGTTAAAGAATAAGGTCATATTCAAACCAGCCCCTACATACGGCTGAATGGCAGAACTTGAATCCATTGGGTAATACTGTGCAGAAATAGTTGGTGGTAAATGTTTAGTTGTACCAATTTTATTTCCATCTAATTCAACAGTGTGCTTAAAAGGCGTCGCTGCAAGCAATTCAATACCTACTTGAGGAGTAACCATATAAGTTGCTGTTAGGCCAAGCTGAGTATCATCTTTAACATCAACAGTGCTCGAACCAATTTTCAAATTATCATCTTTAGGTGCTACGTTAATTACACCCGCTTTGATCATAATGTCACCAGCTTCATAAGCCATCACTTGTGATGAACCCAATACAGCGATACTTGTTGCCAATAATGTAGATACCAGTTTCATAAGCACTCCTTAGTTTGTGCAATAACAATATGTACACATTGTCTGGCGAAGATGACTTTACTGTATTGATTCAAATCAACAAATAACTCTCACTATCTTTGAGTTACCCTAAAAAGCTGATTTGCATCAATTTATGAAGGGTATTTATTTCATTCCTCTTAACTTTCTAACTTTTTATTCATACTTAATGCCATTGCTTCAGCAATTTTAATTCCATCAATTGCTGCAGACATAATCCCACCTGCATAACCTGCACCTTCACCCGCAGGATATAAACCTTGAGTATTAATACTTTCAAAGTTTTCATCACGTTTAATACTAATAGGCGCAGAGGTACGCGTTTCTACACCGGTTAATAACGCATCATCTTTTGCAAAGCCTTTTATTTTACGATTAAACGCAGGAATCGCCTCACGAATAGCTTCTACCGCAAAGTCTGGTATAGCTTTAGAAAGATCGACAAGTTTAATTCCCGGTTTAAACGATGGCTTAACACTGCCTAAGCTTTCTAAATCTTTTTTGCTGGAATCAATACCCTTTAAGAAATCACCCACAGTCTGCGCAGGAGCGTCATAATCAGAGCCACCCAGAACATATGCACTTTTTTCTAACTGGCGCTGCAACTCAATACCCGCTAACGGGCCACCTGGATAATCATTTGGATCAATCCCCACCACAACTGCACTGTTAGCATTACGTTCGTTACGAGAGTATTGGCTCATGCCATTGGTCACTACGCAATTTTCTTCTGAAGATGCGGCTACCACCGTTCCACCCGGACACATGCAGAAGCTATAAACCGAACGACCATTTTTACAATGGTGCACTAACTTATAATCCGCAGCGCCTAAAATTTCATTGCCGGCGTTAGGGCCAAAGCGTGCAGCATCGATGGTCGATTGTTCGTGCTCAATACGGAAACCAATCGAAAAAGGCTTGGCTTCAATATAAACACCTTTATTAAATAACATTTCAAAGGTATCACGAGCACTGTGACCAATCGCAAAAGCAATGTGGTTGGACTTGAGCTTTTCACCGGTAGACAAGGTTAAACCCGTAATACGGCTGCCGCTTTCAGTTTTTTCTAATTCAATATCATCAACGCGGCTGCTAAAACGTATTTCTCCACCTAAACGAATAATTTCAGCACGCATTTTCTCAACCATAGAAACCAGCTTAAAGGTTCCAATATGTGGCTTACTGACGTACATGATTTCATCAGGAGCACCTGATGCTACAAATTCAGTCAAGACTTTACGGCTATATTGCTTAGGGTCTTTTACTTGGCTATATAATTTACCATCCGAGAAAGTCCCTGCCCCGCCTTCACCAAACTGCACATTGGATTCGGTATTCAATATTTTCTGACGCCAAAAACCAAACGTATCTTTGGTGCGTTCACGCACTTCTTTACCACGATCCAGAATAATCGGGTTGTAACCCATTTGCGCCAGGGTTAAACCTGCTAATAAACCGCAGGGGCCAAAACCTACGATAATTGGGCGTTCGTTTAATTCTTCTGGTGCTTGAGCAACAAAGTGATAATTAAGATCTGGAGTTTGCTTAATCTGTTGATCATCAGAAAATTTCTTTAATAGCTCAGTTTCTAGCGTTAAAGAGACTTCTACATCAAGCGTATAAATTAAGAATATATTGGACTTTTTACGTGCATCATAACCACGACGGAACATATTGAAGCTAATCAATTGCTCTGGATTAATATCTAGGGTAGTTAGAATGGCTTGTTCAAGCGCTTGATCGTTATGATCTAGAGGTAATTTGATGTTGCTGAGACGGATCATGTGATGCCTTTACACTTATTACAGTGATTGGTTACTTAGCTATAGTAAAGGCGGCATTTTACGGTATTTTGATTGATTTTTATAGATATTAACTCGCTCGCTTTAGCCTCAACAGCGCCATCATCCATGATAGCGCTTAGAACAAGATAATGTAACTAATCAGCAGTCACATTAAGAGTACGGTTTAGAGAGCGGCTATGAGAATTTCTCGGCTCACGTCAGGAGTTACTGCACCATGCTCACCCAATTTTACCATGCCATGCTGAGTCAGTTTTTCGATTAACAAATCGATATCAGCTTCACCTAAATCAACATGCGACAAGCGAGTCGGCACTTTCATTGTAGTGAAAAATTCTTCTGTCAGCTCTATCGCACGATCAATTTTAGCGGAATCATCACCGTCTGTTAAATTCCAAATGCGTTCTGCGTATTGAAGAAGTTTTTCTTTTTTCGCTTCACGACACGTTTTCATCACAGCAGGCAATACAATCGATAATGTACGCGCATGATCAATACCATGACCTGCAGTGAGTTCATGTCCTATCATGTGTGTCGCCCAATCCTGAGGAACACCAGCACCAATCAAACCATTAAGAGCCATAGTCGCAGCCCACATAATATTGGCACGAACTTCTAGGTCACTTTTTGTCTCAGCCGCTAATGCTTTGGGGCCTTCTTCAATCAATGTATGTAATAAACCTTCTGCAAAACGATCTTGCACCTTACCGTTAACACTGTACGTTAGATATTGCTCAATGGTATGAACAAATGCATCGACCACACCATTGCCGACCTGGCGCTCTGACAACGATAAGGTTACTGCAGGATCAAGAACCGCAAACAAAGGGCGGACTAAAGGGCTAAAGAAAGGAAGCTTATTGCCACCGCGAGACACTACCCCCCCAGTATTTGATTCAGAGCCGGTTGCTGGCAATGTTAAAACGCAGGCCATCGGAATAGCTTGATTAATCGGTTGACCTTTAGTGACGAAATCCCATGGATCATCACCCTCAAACAAAGCAGCGGCAGCAATGAATTTTGTACCATCAACAACAGAGCCTCCACCTACAGCTAATAAGAAATCGATATCTTGCTCTTTAATAATATCTAACGACTTCATTAATGTATCGTAACTCGGGTTAGGCTCAATACCTGAAAATTCAAACCAAGTATGATCACTTAATGCTTCAGAGACCTGATCATAAACGCCATTACTTTTAATTGATCCACCGCCATAGGTCACTAAAACCTTAGCCGTTTTAGGAATCTGCTTGCTTATCTGTTTTATTTGGCCTTCGCCAAAATGAATTTCTGTTGTATTTTGAAAACTGAAATTTAGCATAATCATTACTCCTTAATATTTTTAGACTTAAACGATTGCAGCTAATAACTTTTCAGCCGCTAGCTCAGAACTCTGTGGATTTTGTCCACTAATTAATAAACCATCTTGAACTGCAAATGCATTCCAGTCAGCAACTTTTTGATAATCAGCGCCACGCTTAATCAATTCATCTTCTAATAAAAAAGGCACAACCGCAGTCAATTGCACCGCATCTTCTTCACCATTGGTAAAACCTGTTACCGCCTTACCTTTAACTACATACTCACCAGAGGCATCTTTCACATTTAAAAATGCCGCTGTTGCATGGCATACCGCAGCTACTGGTTTATTGGCTGCCAAGAAACTCTCAATTAATGAAATTGAATCCGCATTGTCAGTAAGATCCCATAATGGACCGTGCCCACCAGGGTAAAAAACAGCATCATAATCAACTGAATTAACAGTAGCCAAAGCAGCAGTATTTGCCATTAATGCTTGTACTTCTTCATCAGAGTCATAACGCTTAGTCGCTTCAGTTTGGAAGTCTTCTAATGTGCTCTTAGGATCTATCGGAGGCTGGCCACCTGCTACAGAAGCGATAGTTACCTGAACACCAGCATCAACTAATGCATAATAAGGTGCGGCAAATTCCTCGACCCAAAATCCTGTTTTCTCGCCTGTATTACCCAAATCATCATGAGAAGTTAATACGATTAAAACCTTCTTAGTGGTTTTCTGTGCAGTCATGTCTTCAACCCCTTCTTTCAATACTTCAAACTTTAAGTTGAATCCAGTGTATGCCTACTGACGTTTTCTAACAATATGAAGATAATGAACAACATTGTTCAAATTATTAATACAATCTTTGCTATAATAAAGAGATGAAACTTACTTTCGAACAACTAAAAAGCATGGTCGTCTTCGCTCAAGTCGTTGAACAAGGCAACCTTACCGCCGCAGCTAAACACATAGGCTTATCACGAGCGGTAGTGAGCTATCACATTAAAAAGCTAGAATCTCAGCTTGGGGTGAAACTGCTTAATCGCTCAACCCGCTCTATAGCATTAACGGAAGCAGGCAAAGAGTATTACCAGTCTTGCAGAATTATTGCTGAACAAGCCACTACCGCGAATCAGCAAATAGAGAATCTTAAAAATGAGCCAGAAGGGTTATTAAAAATTACCTGCCCGGTTAACGTAGGCCTGCAAATTATGGTACCTGCGCTTAGCGAGTTCCGACGCCTTTATCCCAAGATCGAGTTGGATGTCATGCTGACAGATGAAGTCGTTAATATCATGCAAGAGGGCATCGATTTAGCCATTCGAGGAGCACCGTTACCAGACTCTGGACTACAAGCGAGTAAATTATCCACCTTGCCAACGTGCTTATGCGCATCCCCTAGTTATCTCAAAAAAAGTGGGCGCCCATTAACACCGTCAGATTTAGAACAACATGACTGGGTGATTTATAAGCTCACTTCTGGAGTTATTGAGTTAAGTAAGGGCAGTCGTTCTTTCAGCATCGCAGTAAAAGGTAGCATAAGTACCAATAATGCGGCCGCTCGCACCGCATTTATTGAGGGTGGCCATGGATTAGGAAGAATTCCTTTATATGACGCGTGGCCAAAAATTAAAGCTGGGTCCCTTGAATCCGTTCTTGATGATTACCAACTAAAGAATATCGATATTTATGGCGTCTTCCCGCCAGGCAGTACGGGATCAAAAAAGCTTCGTCTATTAATAGATTTTTTAAAAGACTATTTTATAAAAGTAGATCGCCAAGCTCAAAACATGATGATCAATGGTTAAGTCTAACTAAGACCCTTCACTTAAAAGCATTGGCTGGGTTAAGCAAAACATATACGATACAATACTTGATTAACATTTTTTGAGTTATTGTATCGTGCTTTTTATTTCTCACGCAGTTTCAATTCCTAGCGACCAGCTTGATTTACAAGCTATGCGCTCGCAAGGAGCTGGCGGACAAAATGTAAATAAGGTATCAAGTGCCATTCATTTACGCTTTGATATTAAAGCTTCGACCCTGCCCGAGTTCTATAAAGAGCGACTATTAGCTCTGAATGATCACCGCCTCACTAAAGACGGTGTAATTATTATTAAATCTCAAGAGCACAGAAGCCAAGAGCTTAACCGTCAAGCTGCGTTAGATAGATTAGTAGCACTTATTCGATCAGCTATAGTCATTCAAAAAACACGTCGAGCGACTAAGCCAAGCCGCTCTTCACAGAACAAACGCATGGACAAAAAAACCAAGCACAGTAAAACTAAGTCAATGCGCGGAAAAGTTAATTATTAATATCGAATGCCTTTACTATTTTATAACTCATCTCTCTTATAAATAGCCTTGCTCTATCCCAAGGGCTGATTTTTACGATCGACTTCTCTTTCATGTGTCTCACGATTTCACCCCAAATCGGCCACCAGTGTAAAAATTTAACATTTTTCGATTTTAATGCTGCATTTTTACTCACTATCAGCACCTTCATATGAAGGTTATTATATTTAGGCTGAACAAAAGATTGACCTGTCTCAGAGAAACCAATTGCTTTATAAGTTTTGGCTAAGATTTCATCACTACTCGCGATTATGTATTCTTTCTTGTGCTTCATCATTTCATAACATAGATTTTCAAATACTCCATGCACGACATCTGTTTTTCTATAATCCTTCAATACGCATAATGCAGCTACTTCGATCATTGAATCATTAAATTCTAACTCATTAGCTTCAAACTGATGATTATCTTCAAGCATAAGCTTCTGCACTTCAAAAGGCTTCTCTTTACCATCACCATAAATAATCGCTGCTGAACCAATAATATTATTTCCATGGCGCACGATTAAAATATCGCTGTAATCATCGAAAAAGTATTTAAGTTTATCTAATGGGCGATCAACCTCCATTTTATTAACTTCTGAATAGGTTTGTCTTCTGAGCATTAAGACTTGCTGATACTCTTCCTGAGTTTTAACAAAACTATAATCTAAATAGCCTTTAATCTGTCGACAACTCAATCCTAATTCAGATAAAACTTTCGGGGTAAGCTGAGTGTGTTGTAATAAAACACTGGAAATTTCACTGCGTAGTCGACCTGTGAACTCAATAAGAATAACCAAATGCTGTTTTCGCTTATCGAAATTAAGCACTTCAACATCAAGGATAACACCTTGAATTTTTATTCTAATCACATCACCTTTATTTAAATCCATAGCCCTATTGAGACTAAGGTTTAACGTATTTTTAGATATACCTATAGCCGAGAAGGAAGAGAAATGCCGGTAACGGGTATCGTCTTTTATTGTGCCGTGAATTAGATTTTGAGGAATTTCTAGTAGGCTATTCATAGATATACGTCCAAATTATTATCTAAATGATAATCATAACGTAAATTTATTTTTTACTGGTAGAAAAAGAGCGACATTGCCGCCCTTCATAAAAGTTTAATTATAAAACCTCTGGAACTGCATGAGCAGCTTCTAGATCAAGAGTATTGCTTCTGTATCAATAATACTTTGAAGATCACAAGCCTCTTTTAGAAATAATTATAACTAAAAAACTGCTATTTTACTGATATTCATTCCACTCACTAACGAGCTTCGCCAATAAATGTGTTTGTTCAAATAAAGCTTCTAGTTCTTCTTTACCACCTTTTGTACCAGTAAATAATGGTATTTTAAACAAATTGCCAACCAGAGGATGTTGAGGGTTTTCCATTTTGTTACGCTCTAAAGTCCAACGTAAATTATTAGCAACCATGCGATAAAATGTGAGCTTTGTTTCCATATTAAAAACTGAAAAGTCTTCAATATTACTGAAGTGATTAAAACCGATGCCCGCGAGTAAAACGGGCTTATTATTACTTTTTACTGACGCTGAACGAGGTTCTGACAATAGCATCGACATAACGCCAAAAATCTCTCCAGCATTAATTTCATTGAGAACTTGATCGCTGCCATCATTTGCAACAACTGAAAGTTGTCCACGTAAAAGGAAATATAGGCTATCGCTAGAATCTCCCTTTTTAATAATCGTTTCATTAGCCTCAGCGGTTACAATTTGAGCAATGCTCATAAGTATTTCAAACTGAGATTCGTCGCGCTGAATCAACTCTTTAAAGAAGGTTACACCGTTTAAAATACGCTGTAGTGACTCTAACGGATATTCTTCTTTGGTTACACGCTGCATGTACTACTCTGCCTATTTACTGAACAATCATAAATCTTACAAATTGAAAGTTAAATATAGCATGTATTTACATAAACACACATTCAACCAAGCTTGCTTTTACCTCAAGCATTGAAAGTGTGACCTACTCCCACAAATAAATTTTACAAACATGCTTTGTTTATAAGTTTATTTATAAGTATTGGTAAAGATAAACTTTTAATCCTTTACCTTTCTGCGCTTCTTTAAACACCTCAGGATTTTCAATTTTCCCAATCAACTTACAATCTGGGCAGTGTTCAACCACTTGTTGCTTTAAAAAATCGTCGTCTAAATCAGGTGAATTCAAACACAACATTAAAGTACCACCTGGTTTAACCAACTGAGGGATACGACTAATAATTTTGTAATAATCCCGTTGAATATCAACACTTCCTTTTTGAAAGCTAGGCGGATCAGAAATTAAAATATCATACGGTCCATATTTTTTGATTCGACTCCAAGACTTAAAAATGTCGATACCCTGAAAAATCACTCGAGTCATATCGTGGTCATTCAATCGATGGTTTTCGCGTCCAGTAGATAATGCACCTTTGGCCATATCGATATTTACAACCCGTTGCGCACCACCCGCTATTGCCGCGATAGAGAACCCACAAGTATATGAAAATAAATTGAGTATATTTTTTCCTTCGCTATTTTCTTTTACCCAAGAACGGCCATTTGCAATATCTAAAAATAATCCCGTATTTTGTGCTCGACCTAAGCTGATGTGATATTTAAGACCGTTTTCAACCGCTACTAATTCGCTTAATGGCTTACCGTCAATTAACTCACCTTTCATCTGCTCAAATGGCCCACGAGGGCGGCAGCGATACTGCACCTGTATGTTTTCACACTCTGAAAACAAATCTGCAAGCTGATCACACAAGTTTTCTAACCAGTCACGCTCTACTTCAGTATATAAGGTGATAATAATCGCAGGAGCAATCCAATCCACGTTGACGTGCTCTAACCCAGAATATGCACGACCACGCCCATGAAAAAGGCGATGAGTTTCAACAAGGTCCTCTGGTTTACTAATGTACTCAATTGGACTTATCATGCGGATTTTCCTTTACCATCAATATTGGCCGGTAAAATTCGGCTATACCCCAAGATCCAATACGACAATAAACGATAACTGAAATAACAAAGAAAACCGGCAAAAATCAGATCGCTGGCAAAGTGCCCACCTTGTACCAAACGGCCAAAGCTCACGATACCGCCTATAGCAAGCCCTGCATAAAACCAGCTACGACGACGAAATACCCAAGCCAAGACCATTAAGTAAAATCCCATGGCAGCATGGCCGCTAACAAACGATTTATTATTACCAGGCTGATCCTTGATCATTGCGGCTGGAATAAAAGCAGGTATAAAATCTTTATGACCACCAAATTCTTGTACTGAACGCGGGCGAGGTCGATCCCAGTTTTCTTTAACAACCAAGTGAACCAAAATACCTGGCCCAATCAATAAAGCTAATGTCAAAAACACCCAAGGTTTACGCTGATCTGTGCCCAAACCAAAGCGGCCTTTAACAAAGCTCAAAGCCGTCATAATCAATAACAATGGCAATAAAAATCTAGGCGCGTGTCGAAATAACTCGTATACCGACAACACAACTGCATTATCGCGATAAATAAAACCCTGCTCTGAATCATAAAATAATCCACTGATCCAAAGGTCTATTTCTGGCCAAATAAGAAAAATTGCCGCAAGCACCACAAACATCACGATATCTAGCTGAGTCTTTAACCATGTCATAACTGTCTATTACCCTTCAATACAATCTAAAATATGGAGCATAAATAAAGAGCCGCCATGATGCTTGAGACGCGGATAAACAGCAATACAGAGATGCGTAAAAAAGAGTATAATGGCCGCAATTATTTATTTGTTAGTGGAAACCCCTTATGCGTATTTGTGCCGTTGAATTAAAAGGCGATGACGCCATCTTTTGCATCATGTCTAAAAACATGGGGTTATTAGACATCCCAGAAGTTCGCCAGCGTAAAATCACCATCACCAATACTCAAGATACCGAGAACATGCGTTGGTTCCAAAAGCAGTTCTTACAGCTATGCACCGATTATAAGGTAGAAAAGGTTGTTATTCGTGAACGTCCAATGAAAGGCAAGTTCGCCGGTGGTGCTGTAGGCTTTAAACTCGAAACAGCCATTCAACTGATTGAGGGCTTAAACGTTGAGTTAGTTACTGGTAGCCGAATTAAAGAGCAGCTTAAGCACACTCCAATCTTGATGGAGTATAAGCAAACTAAATTGAAGCAATTTCAAGAGCCTGCTTTTACAACCGCTTACGCGTGTTTGCACATGCAAGATTCTTTATATGGTGCTGGCTAAGCTCATAAAAACTAAGCTCATAAAAAAACCGCCTCATATTGCTATGAGGCGGTTTCTTTGAAAAGCTCGCGCCTAAAGATAACTTTACTTATCTAAGCCCCTATTTATCTAGAGGGTTACGACCTTTCTTAGCAGCTGTACGAAGACGTAGCGCATTCAACTTAATAAAGCCTGCTGCGTCTTTCTGATCATAAGCACCAGCATCATCTTCAAACGTTGCAATTGCTTCGTCGAACAAGCTGTCTTCAGACTGACGGCCAACAACAATCACGTTACCTTTATAAAGCTTAAGGCGAACATCACCGTTTACAACTTTTTGCGTATTGTCAATTGCAGCTTGCAACATCTCACGCTCAGGAGACCACCAGTATCCGTTATAGATAAGGTTAGCGTACTTAGGCATTAGTTCATCTTTCAAGTGAGCTGCTTCACGGTCTAGCGTGATGGACTCAATTGCACGGTGTGCTTTCAATAACACAGTACCGGCTGGAGTTTCGTAACAACCACGAGCTTTCATGCCCACATAGCGGTTTTCTACGATATCAACACGGCCAATACCATTTTCACCAGCGGTCTTATTTAACTCTTCCATTACAGTCGCAGGAGTCTTAGCAACACCATCGATTGCAACAACGTCACCATTTTTAAACGTAAGCGTTACATAAGTAGGCTCATCTGGCGCGTTTTCTGGAGATTTAGTCCACAACCACATATCTTCTTCTGGCTCATTCCAAGGATCTTCCAGAATGTCGCCTTCGTAAGAGATGTGCAGCAAGTTAGCATCCATAGAATAAGGAGATTTCTTGCCTTTTTTGTTTTCAACTTCAATGCCATGTTCAGCACAGTAAGCCATCAACGTTTCACGAGACGTTAAGTCCCACTCACGCCAAGGTGCAATCACTTTAACGCCAGGCTTAAGTGCATATGCACCTAGTTCAAAACGTACTTGGTCATTACCTTTACCAGTAGCGCCATGAGAAATAGCATCTGCGCCAGTTTCGTTAGCGATTTCAATCAAACGCTTAGCGATTAAAGGGCGAGCAATCGACGTACCTAGAAGATATTCACCTTCATAAATAGTATTCGCACGAAACATTGGGAAAACGAAGTCACGTGCATATTCTTCACGCAAGTCATCGATATAAATTTCTTTGATACCTAGCGCTTCGGCTTTAGCACGCGCTGGCTCAACTTCTTCGCCCTGACCAAGATCAGCAGTGAAGGTTACAACTTCGCAGTTATATTCTTCTTGAAGCCATTTAACAATTACAGACGTATCCAGACCACCGGAGTACGCCAACACCACTTTTTTGATGTCAGACATATACACGTTCTCGCTATAAGGGAGGATAAAATAAAAATTTTAGGGCGCGAATTTTACTATAAAACCCCTCTTAAGGCTAGAGGTAAGGCTAGAGGGCATCAGCAGGTAAGACGAACTCTAGCTCAGGAGGAATAGACATATCTTCACGCTGTTCAAGCCGAATCGTCACTCGACGGTTCTTTGCTCGCCCACTCGCGGTCTTATTGCTCGCTATAGGGTAACGTTGCCCATGAAAGCGCAAGGTAACCATTTCAGGATCAATACCTTTCTTAATCAGATAGCGCTCTACGGATTCTGCGCGACGTTTTGACAACTGGCGATTATCATAACGGCGGCCGTTATTATCAGAATGCCCATCAATATAAAGCGCAAACACCCGTGGATCGTTCTGAATATAAAAGATAATGCGATTAAGCATCTCTTCATCCGAAGGGCTTAAACCTTCTTTTCCACCACCAAACAACACCTTAGAACGGGCGACTTGAGAAAAATTCATCGGTAGAAGCTGATCAACACACTTCAAATACTTGTAATAAAAATCTTTAAAATGAATGGCCGACAAGTGAATTTTAATGATTTTATCATTGTCGTAGTAGGTTCTGCGGGTAATAACCGGTTGCTTCCCTTCTAATAAAGCATGGAAGAACTGATTACTGCGCTCTGAATCTAACTCTAGATTAGGGCTTTCTGGTAACAAATCGGTATAGCCCAAGTGCTCTGACTTCTGACTAGGGTGCCAAGGCGCAGGAGTAATAGATATACCTGCCTTGCCAGTTTTCATCATATTACGTCGGGTTTCTAAACGAAAAATAATATCTTCACCCGCCTGATGATAAAAAACCCCATTACCGTATTCTGGCAACACTTGCTCAAACCGGCACTCAAAAATTGAACCTGAAAGTTTCCACGTGGTATTTCCAATGCCGCTGCCATACTCTAATGCCATGCTCACATTTTGAGTCAGAGCAAGAAGTAAACCGACAACGACACTCAAAAACGGCCTCATTAGCCACGCAGGTCTATAGCTGAACATAAATAGACATCTCAATTAATAACCAAAAAAAGTAAAACTCATTATGTTATCGGCCAAAAATCCATAAAGTTAAGGTACAATGACGTAATCTATTTAGAAGCTTAGTTAAGGTTTGATACATGACACAACAACTCACTATCACTCGTCCTGATGATTGGCACTTACACCTGCGTGATGGTGAGGCGTTAGAGCACACAGTACCGGCAACTGCGGCCTATATGGGACGCGCTATTATTATGCCTAACCTGCAACCACCTGTTATGTATGCACGACAAGCTTTGGAGTATCGCGAGCGCATTTTGGCTCAACGCCCTGAAGGCAGTAACTTTGATCCATTAATGGTGCTTTATCTAACAGATAAAACCACACCTGACATGATTCATGCTGCAAAATTAAGTCAGAGCATCGTTGCCGCTAAGCTTTACCCAGCAGGTGCAACCACTAACTCTGATTCTGGCGTTACCGATTTAGGAAAACTAGACCCAGTTTTGGTTGCCTTAGCTGAAAACGAAATGCCACTGCTAATTCATGGCGAAGTTACCCACGATGACATTGATGTATTTGACCGTGAAAAGCGATTTATCGATGAAGTAATGAAACCTACCATCGCACGCCACCCTAATCTTAAAGTTGTATTCGAACATATCACAACCAAAGAAGCGGCTGAGTTTGTTGAACAAGCTGGCCCTAATGTTGCCGCGACCATTACCGTTCAACATTTAGCCTATAACCGTAATCACATGCTGGTTGGCGGTATTAAGCCTCATTTTTATTGCTTACCTATTTTGAAGCGCAACATCCACCAGCAAAAGCTACAAGAAGTTGCAATTAGCGGTAATCCTAAGTTTTTCTTAGGAACAGATTCAGCACCTCATGCTAAGGGCGCTAAAGAATCTGCTTGTGGCTGTGCGGGTTGCTTCAGTGCTTTTGCAGCAATCGAGCTTTACGCTGAAATTTTTGAAGATTTGGGCGCACTCGATAAATTAGAAGGTTTTGCTAGCCACTTTGGCGCAGACTTCTATAACTTACCAAGAAATACCGATACCATTACTCTTAATAGGAAAGACTGGACCGTTCCAAGTGAAATGGCTTTCGCGGGTGATGTCATCGTTCCAATTAAGGCGGGTGAAGTCATTCGCTGGCAGGTTGAAAAGTAGATCGAACCCTGTAATAGAACTTAGTACTAGAACCTAGTAATAGAAAATCTAATAGCTAATCGCGCGAACAATCGCTTAAGGAATAATCCGTGGCTGAAAAGAAAGAAAAATCACTAATGGCACAACGCTTCCGCGGGTTTCTGCCCGTTGTTGTGGATGTTGAAACCGGTGGTTTTAACAGTAAAACCGACGCTTTATTAGAAGTTGCTATGGTTACACTTCGTATGGACGAAAGCGGTTGGCTGTACCCGCACGAAGCCATTGATGCCAACGTTATCCCTTTTGAAGGCGCTAACCTCGAGAAAGAAGCGTTAGACTTTACAGGTATCGACCCTTTTGACCCTGCTCGCGAAGCCATTAGCGAAGAAGAAGCGATGACAAGCATGCTTCAATTCGTTCGCAAAGAAGTTAAATCAACTGGCTGTAATCGTGCAATTTTAGTGGGCCATAATGCACACTTTGATCATGGATTCTTAAAAGAGGCGATTGCACGTACTGAAATAAAGCGCGATCCGTTTCATCCTTTTTCCAACTTCGATACCGCGAGTTTAAGTGCTCTTTCTTTAGGGCATACAGTATTAGCTAAGTCGTGCATGCTTGCAGAAATTGATTTCGACAATAAAGAAGCGCACTCAGCAGCTTACGACACTTGGAAAACAGCCGAGTTATTTTGCTACATTGTTAATCGCTGGAAAGAACTGGGTGGCTGGCCATTGAAAGAGATTTCTGACGGCCCTGAAGAAAGCTTTGCTGATATGTTCAAATAGTCTTTTTTATTAAAAGATTTAGCGAAATAGATTTCCACTAAATAGATCCCCAATAAATAGATAAGCACTAAAGCAGTTCGATAATCTCGAACTGCTTTTTTTTGTGCTCTGCATTAAGACTGAGATTTAATACTGCCTCATCACCCACATAATTTCCCATCAGCTTATCTGCTAAAGGGGCTTTTGCAGTAATCGTTCGTATTTCTATCTCACCTGCTTTCAATAACACACCACCTGCAACGGGTAATAACCAAAACCATTCAGGATCGTTTTTTTCAACATCTAAACTTTCGACACTTAGCTTCTGCACACATACTAAAGCGCCCACAGAAATTCGGCTGTCTTGAGTGTATTCTAAAAAATCAAAGTGGTTTAATAGCATCACCTGACGCTGCAATTCTGCAATACGCTCAGATTGCCCATGAGCCAAATACGCAGCTTCCAACGCCAAAGTATCGTATTGGTTCTCTGGTTTGCTCTGCTCATGAGAGGCCAACGCATGGGCTTCATTTACGGCATTCATAGTGGCATCAATTTCTTGCTGTAACTGACCAATCAACTGATCCAATAACTGTGCTTTGTTTACTCGAGCTTTATTCACAATGGCTGTATTCACAATGCTTTTATTATAAAGAGACGTTTTCCGCTATATTAACCGTATTAACAAACGGATTATAGATTAGGATAATATTCATGAACCCAGTTTTTTGCCAGACGGTGAAAATTGATCAGCTAGAAGCCATCAAGGTGGAGCACCCATTGTTTACTGCCACCTTATTATTGCAAGGCGCACAGCTCATCGAATTTACGCCCAGCAGCTGTAACAACAACCTACTGTGGCTAAGCGACACGGTTGAATACAAACTAGGGAAACCGTTACGTGGCGGCATTCCTATTTGCTGGCCTTGGTTTGGCAATATGGATAAAAACCCAACGAAAATTCAACAACAAATTCAAGGTGAAGCCAGCGCTCATGGATTCGCCCGCTCAATGCCTTGGCAAGTGAACTCTATTACTGAAAGTTGCCATCACGTTGAAATTATTCTACAACTGACCAATAACCAACAAACCCAAACACTTTGGCCATTTGAATTTAACTTACAAGCTCGCTTTGTTTTTACCAACACCCTTGAAGTTGAATTAACCACGACTAACACAGGCGCTAAAACGTTCGCCATTAGCCAAGCTTTACACACTTACTTTCCAACAGACGATATTACAAAAACCTATATTCATAATACACACGGTAGTCGTTATATCGACGCTTTAGATAACTGGAAAGAAAAGAAGCAAAATGGAAGAATTGGATTTAGCGAAGAAACCGATCGTTTGTATTTTTTCAATGCCGATAAATTAGATACTTATGAGCTAAGAATAGAATCACCTAACACACAGCTGGTGTTAAAAAATACTCAAAGTAAAAGTGCGGTTATTTGGAATCCTTGGATTGAGAAAAGCAAGCGCCTTAGCCAATTCAGCCCACAAGACTATCAGCACATGTACTGCATCGAAACGGCCAATGTCATGTCGGATCACAAGATGCTAACTCCTAATCAACAGCAGTCTCTGAAGTTTGAACTTAGTCTTCTTTAACATTCAAACATTAAAAATATAGGTCTAAAAATCAGACGGTTGGAGCGTGTGACCCAGAAGTACTTGAACAAGTCTGAGCAACATCAACAATCAGGCGTCTAAGCCATTTATGCGCCTGATGATGCTGAACCAAAGGTGACCAAGCCATCTTCAATCCAAAAGGAGGCACTTCAAAAGGTGTCTCTTTTACACATAGGCCCGACGATTCCGCCTGCATTTCTGCAACCTTTCTTGGTAACGTCGCCACAAGGTCATTATTCAATGCTAATAAAGCAGGCATTTGGTAATGACGAGTGAATACCGAAATTTTTCGTTTATGGCCCAATTTACTTAACGCGTTATCAACCCAACCTAAACGAATAATTTTCTCAGGATCAATACCCACACCCGCACCCATTCCAGTTTTACTTACCCAAATATGCATACTGTCGAGATACGCTTCCAAATCGAATAATCCAACATGGGGGTGATCAGGGTTTACCAAGCAAACAAAATCATCTTCCCATAATGTCATTTGATGAAAAGACTGCGGCATTTCGTCGAAGCGGTTAATCGCCATATCGACTCGACCTGCCTCCACATCTTTAAATGTCACATCAGAAGGAGTTAGTACATCAAGAATGACGCTAGGGGCTTCTTCACGCAGGCGTTTGACTAGCTCAGGTACCAGTGTCGATTCCGCATAATCACTCACCATAAGGCGGAATACCCGATGGCTAGAGCTAGCATCAAATTCCCCTTGAGTTTGCAGTGCCGCTTCTAACTCATTCAACGCTTTACGAATCAAAGGTTGCAACTCAAGCGCACGCTCAGTTGCTGTCATACCTTCACTGGTACGCACCAATAAAGGATCATTAAATAAATCACGCAAACGCTTAAGACCATTGCTCATCGCAGGCTGAGTGATACCAAGTTGCTGAGCAGCCTTAGTCACACTTCCTTCTCTTAAAAGTACGTCTAGGTAAACCATAAGATTCAGGTCAACACGATCGATGTTCATTTATAAGCCCTGCAGATAAAACCATTTATTATATGAATGTATTTAGTTTAACCTATATTGTCAGAAAATAGTAAGTTCAAAAATAGTCGACCAAAACAAAAAAGCCCAAGAACTTTAATTTTATTAAAGAACTTGGGCTTTTTATACCAGATGAGCAATCTATAACGACTGATACATCTTATTTATGCAGTAAGAGCTTATGCAGCGGGAGCAGCTTCATCCAATAAAGGTTTCAATTCACCTTTCTGATGCATCTCTGTAATGATGTCACAACCGCCTACTAATTCGCCTTTAACCCAAAGCTGTGGGAAGGTTGGCCAGTTAGCGTATTTTGGTAAGTTGGCACGAATATCTGGGTTAGACAAAATATCAACGTAAGCGAATTTTTGACCGCATTCCATAACACTCTGAACCGTTTGTGCAGAGAAGCCACACTGTGGGGCATTTGGAGAGCCTTTCATATACAACAAAATATCGTTGCTTTCGATTTGCTCTTTGATTGAGTCCATAATATCCATAACGCTGCCTCTATATCTTATCTATCAATGTTTTAATTGTTGCGGATTCTACTGAATTTCCGACTATTTTGCTAGGTTAATAGCTGTTATGACAACCGCTATTAATCTTTATCTGTTCCCATATTTTTTGCGGCTTGCAGCCCATAGCCGCCACCGCCAGGAGTATGAATGCAAAACACATCTCCCTTATTCATCTTTATATCGGTGCAACCTTTCAAGAATTCAAGCTTAGGTACAGGATTACCATGGTCATCTAGCGTCAAACGTTGAACGTAATTCATCCCAACTTTTCCTGCCTCTCCTCCATTCATGCCAAACGTCGGCACTTCACGGTGGCCAGAAATAATCGTCGCACACATAGGCTTTAAAAACTGTATATGACGTTCAATACCATCCCCACCGTTATACTTACCTTCCCCACCAGAATGACGGCGAATTGCAGAATGTTTTAACATTACAGGAAATCTTTGTTCAAGAATATCAACATCAATTAAACGCGAATTGGTCATATGAGTATGTACACCAGAAGCAACGACATAATGTTGCGTTGCACAAGCGCCACCACAAAGCGTTTCATAATATTGGAACTCATCATCACCGAAAGTAAAGTTATTATTAGTCCCTTGGCTCGCCGCCATAATGCCGAGAGCACCGAATAAAGTATCCACAATATATTGAGCGGTTTCGACATTGCCCGACACGACAGCAGCAGGGTATTCGGGCGCTAACATGGAACCTTTAGGCACAAGTATATCCAATGATCGGAAGAAGCCTGCATTCAATGGCATAGCTTTATTAACCAGACAACGAAATACGTATAAAACGGCAGCTTTCGCAACAGAAGTCGGCGCATTAAAATTACCCGAATGCTGATCTGATGTACCGGTAAAATCGACCTTTGCCCGCCCTTTATTTTTATCAATAGTAATAGCGACTTTGATTAAGCTGCCATCATCCATTGGATATTCAAAAGAGCCTGAGTCCAATTCTTTCAAACACGCTTTTAACGTAAGTTCTGCATTATCTTGAACGTGGCCCATGTAACTATGTAAGGTTTCTAAACCGTATTGTTTGCTCAAACGATTCAATTCTTGCGCGCCCTTTTCACAAGCGGCGAGCTGAGCTTTTAAATCGGCAATATTTTGTTCGATATTACGCGCGGGAAATTCATGATTAGACAAGGCAGCCGTAATCATATCTGTTTGAAATTCACCTTCTTTAACCAAGCATAAATTATCTAGTAATATGCCTTCTTCATTAATATGCTGACTGCGTGCTGGCATCGAACCTGGAGTAATACCACCCACATCGGCATGATGACCGCGAGCCGCAACATAGAAGTCCGCATCTGTATTTGCATCTTTTTTATTGATAAAGACAGGTTTAACAATCGTAATATCCGGTAAATGCGTACCGCCGTTATACGGCGTATTTAACACAAAGGCATCGCCCGCTTTCATATTTGGATTGTTCTTAATCACAACCTTAATGCTTTCACTCATTGAACCTAAGTGAACAGGAATATGCGGCGCATTGGCCACCAGCTCACCATACTGATCAAATAAGGCGCACGAGAAATCCAAACGTTCTTTAATATTTACACTGGCCGCGGTTTTCTCTAAAACAAAGCCCATTTGTTCTGCAACAAACATGAATAAGTTATTAAAAACTTCTAATTGAATCGCATCAGGGGATGACTGACTCAGCGTACTCTTAATAGTAATAGCGTCATCGTTTTCATCACAGCCTTGCTCAATACTATTATGGGTTAAGATCAAAGCACCACTTTCAATAACGTTACCCACCCAGTTTGGCTCAAGAACAATCGTTGAATTATTTTCTGCGATTAATGCTGGGCCTATAATGTCGGTATTTTTAGGTAACGCTTCACGGCGATAAACAGGCACAGTAAATAGCTTAACGTCACCATTGATCTGGCACGTCATACTGCTCTGTGCAATCGGAACAAGTGATTGATTAGCGCTAGCGTTATCAACACCAGCACTCTCAACATTAGAAGCACCTACGACTCTTTCTAACTGCAAAGCTTCAAAAATTAAAGCTCGCGTCGAGTCAGAAAAACCAAATGTTTGTTGATGTAATTGATGAAATTCTTCAGCGACCGATACCATGTCTAAATTATTCGGCAGCGATAATAATAACGGCGTATCAGTGCCTTTGTACTTCACATGAATACGCCAAAAATCTTGTACTTTTTGAGATGCAGACAATTCACTCTGTGAAGATAAGCGGGTTCTTGAGATGGCCCCATTAGCCTGCTCTTGTAAACGCATTTGGTGAAGTTCGATAACATCAAATACCGAGCAAGTATTACTCTCTCCCTCATAGGTTACCTGTAACGACTCTTCACCCAACCAGCGCTCGTTTGCTAGCCCAATACCATAAGCCGATAAAACCCCTGCAAACGGATGCAGATACACCTGCCTCATCCCTAGCGCTTCAGCAACTAAACATGCGTGCTGAGCACCTGCTCCACCGAAGGCATTAAGTATATAGTTGCTAACATCATAACCACGCTGTAAAGAAATTTTCTTCACCGCATTAGCCATATTTTCAATTGCTATGGTTAAGAAACCTTGTGCAATTTGTTCTGCGTCGTAATGCAAACCTGTTTCTTGATTGATACTTGTCGCTAATTCATCAAACTGTTTTTTAACACCCTCAAAATCTAAGCCTTGGTCACGCTTTGGGCCAAAACATTCAGGGAAGTATTCTGCTTTCACCTTACCCAGCAATACGTTGCAATCAGTAATGGTTAATGGACCCCCATTGCGATAACACGCAGGACCAGGAAATGCCCCCGCACTTTCAGGGCCGACCTGAAAGCGTCCATCAGAGAACTTAACGATCGAACCTCCACCCGCCGCAACGGTATGAATATTCATCATAGGTGCCCGCAAACGAACACCCGCTACCTGGGTTTCAAATTCACGCTCGTATTCTCTAATAGGGTTCTCTGTATTGTCAGAACTGGAATGCTGGTTGGAAAATTGATCGGCATTGTAGTGCGCAACATCTGTCGACGTCCCTCCCATATCAAAACCGATGATACGATCAAACCCGTCATCACTAGCTGTTTCGACCATCCCCACAACCCCGCCCGCTGGACCGGACAAAATGGCATCTTTGCCACGAAATTTATGCGCGTCGACCAAACCACCGTTGGATTGCATAAAATACAGCGGAATCTTTTTACATTTTCCTACTGCAGTATCAACAGCAGAAAGTTGGCTATCTACCTGCTGAACATAGCGTCTTAAAATAGGAGATAAATACGCATCCACTACGGTGGTATCACCACGAGGAACCAATTTAACCAACGGACTTACTTCATGGCTTAACGACACTTGCGTAAAACCCAATTCCAGAGCTAATCGTCCCGCCGCTTTTTCGTGCTCAGGAAAACGATAACCATGCGCAAAAGCAATCGCTATCGACTCAATTCCTTGTTTACGCCACTCGATTAAACGAACCGCCAACCCTTCTTCATCAAGCGGCAACTCGACTGTGCCATCAGCCAATAAGCGCTCACTCGCCTCCTCTACCCCAACATATAACTGCTCGGGCAATCGAATATCTAACGCAAAAATATCAGGTCGGGTTTGATAACCAATTTTTAAAATATCACCTAAACCATGACTAGTTACGAGAAGTGTTGGCTCACCTTTACGTTCTAATAACGCATTGGTCGCAACCGTAGTACCCATTTTAACTTCATCAATTAATTCTACCGGTAAAGGCTGATCGGCATCGATTTCCAACAATTCCCGAATACCATGAATCGCAGCATCTTTATAATGAGCAGGGTTTTCAGACAACAATTTGTGAGTCACCAAACCACCATCAGGCTTCTTCGCCACTATATCGGTAAAAGTCCCCCCACGATCCATCCAAAACTGCCAAGCTGCCATTATGTGTGCCTTTTTGCGCTTTAAATATTCTAAAAACGCCACTATAACAAAATTAACAACAGTTTTAGTCGCTCTATTGGCGCCTATTGCCTCTATATAGTGTGGATGTATTTACAGGAGCCACATACTTTCGTATGATTCGCCCTTGATTTTAAGGCGACCCATGTCGCCTTTTTGCGTTTTTGCAGTCAATGAAATATTAATTGAAAGAATTCGGAGTAATACCATGCAGCCAATCATGAATACATATGGTCGGCTTCCAGTTACTTTTGTCAAAGGTGAAGGCTCTTGGGTCTTTGATACCGACGGCAAAAAATATCTGGATGCATTAAGCGGTATCGCTGTGTGTGGCCTAGGCCATGCACACCCAGCCGTGTCTCAAGCCATCCGCGAGCAAGCGGACAACCTTGTACACACCTCAAACCTGTACGGCATTGGCCGACAACAAGAGCTGGCTGAACGCTTAACGCGCATTTCTGGTATGGACAACGTGTTCTTTTCGAACTCCGGCGCCGAAGCCAACGAAGCCGCGATTAAAATTGCACGCAAATACGGTTTTGACCAAGGCATTACTGAGCCTCAAATCATTGTTATGACCAAGGCATTTCACGGCCGTACCATGGCAACTCTAACCGCCACAGGAAATCCTGCTGCGCACGTTGGTTTTGCACCTTTGGTATCCGGTTTTATTCGCGTGCCTTATCAAGACCTTGCTAGTGCAAAAGCAATCGTTGCAGCAAATCCTAATGTTGTTGCCATCATGCTTGAGCCGATTCAGGGTGAAGGCGGCTTAGCCACTGCAAGCAGCGATTACATCCAAGGTTTACGTAACCTATGTGATGATAACGATTTATTAATGATGCTAGACGAAGTACAAACAGGTAATGGCCGTACAGGTACTTACTTTAACTTCCAGCAACATGGCATTACCCCAGACGTATTAACCACAGCCAAAGGCTTAGGTAACGGCGTTCCAATCGGTGCTTGTATCGCCAAAGGCAAAGCAGCCAACGTTTTGCAGCCTGGTAATCACGGCTCAACTTATGGTGGTAATCCATTAGCCTGCGCCGCGGCCATTGCAGTAATCGATTCGATTGAAAAAGAAAACATCGAAGACAACGTGAAAACTCGTAGCGAACAAATGCGTAGTGCTTTCACGACTCGCTTAATCGAAAAAGGATTAGCGACTGAATTACGTGGTACCGGTTTAATGATTGGCATCGTGATCAATCAAGACTGCCCACAATTAATTAAAGAAGCGTTAGACATCGGTTTGTTGATTAACGTTACTTCCGGCAATGTAATTCGTTTATTGCCGCCACTGAACATTAATCAGCAAGACGCTGATCAGGTGGTAAACCTAGTTTGCCAACTGGTAGAAAATTTAAAGTAAGGAACTGCCATCATGGCTAGACACTTTTTAACATTATTAGATTTAGAACCTGCAGAGCTTGATTGGGTTATCAACCGCGCCATCGAATTAAAAAAGATGCAGCATGCAGGTGATATTTACGAACCATTAAAAAACCAAGTACTCGGAATGATTTTTGAAAAATCTTCTACTCGTACCCGCATCTCTTTTGAAGCAGGCATGACACAATTTGGTGGCAGCGCAATTTTCTTATCATCACGCGATACTCAATTAGGTCGTGGCGAACCTATTGAAGATAGCGCACGAGTTATGTCTCGTATGGTTGATGCCATCATGATTCGTACCTTTGATCATGAAACGGTTCAGAAGTTTGCGGCGTATTCTAAAGTACCTGTGATCAATGCTTTAACCGATGACTTCCACCCATGTCAGTTATTAGCTGACATGCAAACTTATGTGGAACACCGAGGAAGCATTAAAGGCAAAACAGTCACTTGGGTTGGGGATGGCAATAACATGTGCCACTCTTACATTAATGCTGCACGCCAATTTGATTTTAAATTGAACATTGCCTGCCCTGAAGGTTTCGACCCTCACAAGCAGCTGGTAGATGATAATGCTGATCGCGTACAAATTATTCGCGACCCGAAAGAAGCCGTTATTAATTCTGACCTAATCGTTACTGACGTTTGGGCGTCTATGGGTCAAGAAGAAGAACAGAAAGAGCGTGAAGTAAAGTTCAAAGATTATCAGGTAACTAAAGAACTGATGGACATTGCAAATCCAGATGCCTTATTCATGCACTGCCTTCCTGCTCACCGCGGTGAAGAAGTTAGCGCTGAAGTGATGGATGATTTGGATTCTGTCGTTTGGGATGAAGCCGAGAACCGCTTGCACGCACAGAAAGCACTGCTTGAGTTTTTAATGTGCCAAGAAGACTAAAAGTCTTCAATCTGTAAGTCGGCCTTTCGGCCGGCTTACATTTCATATTGGCTTTTATGCTGCTACCTTAGCCTCTCCTTGAACAACCCTGTTACACCCTTCTCGCTTAGCATCACTTAATAATTCTGCTGTTCGAGCCAGTGTATCTGCAACGCTCTCAGGAGCATGGTACTGAGTAATACCGACCGAAATTGTTACATTCAAATCAAGTTTAGAGAACAGATACACTTCAACTGTTTGACGAATGCGCTCAACCACGATCAAAGCGGTCTCAATACCAACACTATTTAATAGTAAAACAAATTCTTCATTTCCATAGCGAGCGACAGCGTCGACTTCTCGGATTGAATCTTTTAGAAGCTCTGAAAATTGACACAATATTTCATCACCTACGTCATAACCATACTGTTCAACAATCAGTTTGAAATCATCCAAATCGATAGATGCAAGGACAAAGGATGTATCCTCTCGATGACAGACCGCTCTTTGCTGCTCTAATACTTTTAACAAGTGACGTCGACTATAGAGTCCCGTTAATTCGTCTGTAATAGCCAGCTCATCAATTTTTGCCAAAGCATTGTCTAATTGTTTTTTGGTATTATAAAAGCGATCTCGCATAAGGCTAAACTCATGCCCAATAACGCTATAACCAAGCATACCTAATAAAAACGATACGCCAATAATCGCTTCCACTTCGGGAATCCAGTGCCCTGGGCGATGTTGCTGTAATAAAAATAAAGCAACCGCATAGCAAGAAAGCGTAAATAAGGTAATGCCAAAAAATCCACGCAATTTAAAGCGGAAGGCACCAAAAGGTAAAATTGTTAGATAGCTCATCATTAAGGCAGGTCGTATTTCAACGGTATGATACATGATAATACTAATGTACAAGATCGCCCACGCCATATGAGGCAAGGTCATACTGGGTGCTAACTTGCTTTTTCTATAGCGTAAATAAACAAACACAACGGCTGCGATATGACCCAACCAAAACGTGGTCATTAAAATCACTAACTGCTCTTTATCAATAACAATATAGCCAAAGCTATAGCAGATAATAATTAATACTGAATATAAAAATACACCGCAGCTAGCAAGCAACGTTCTTCGCAGAGCATTTCCTTGAACATCGAATGGTGTGTCCATAACTTATTTTATACCGCGTAATAGTTTTAATAATGATAATCGTAATCATTTTCATAAAAAAGATGAGTGCGTGATTATAAGGGTATTCACAACAGCCGCCATGTCATATTACGTTATTTACTAAACTAACATGGCGTGATTTTTCCGAGGTAAAATCAGCTCACCTCATAATAAAGTAGGATAATTATTTATTATCTAAGACTTTCCCCACAGCTTCTAGCCAGCCAGCATACAAGCGTTCACGATCACACTCGCTCATTTGGGGCACAAACTTAGCTTCGTTATGCCATAAATTAGCGACCTGCTCCAGATTTTCAAAGACACCGGCTTGCAAACCTGCCAAATAGGCAACGCCCAATGCTGTAGTTTCCGTTACTTGCGGGCGCTCAATAGTAACTCCTAAAGTATCGGCTAAAAATTGCATTAACCAATCATTTACAACCATTCCACCATCAACTCGAATACTTGCAGGACAAGCCCCATCTTGAGACATTGCCTGTAATAAATCTCGAGTTTGATAACAGACCGATTGCAAACCTGCAGTCACGATTTCTTTAATACCCGTATCTCTAGATAAGCCGAAAATAGCACCTCTTGCTTCAGGGTCCCAGTAAGGTGCCCCAAGCCCGGTAAATGCAGGAACCATATAAACCGAATTATCAGCGCCTGTTTCTTCAGCTAATAATTGCGTTTCTTTGGCATTAGATATTAATTGCAAGCCATCACGAATCCACTGAATAGTTGCACCCGCCATAAAGATACTGCCTTCTAAGGCATAACTGGTTTTACCATTAATACGGTAACCAATAGTCGTCAGTAGACGATTTTGAGACTTTAGTGCGTTGTCACCCGTGTTCATTATCATAAAGCAGCCAGTACCGTACGTACTTTTCGCCATGCCAGGGGTAAAACACGCCTGACCAATTAACGCTGCTTGCTGGTCGCCCGCAATACCACCAATGGCTATTTCACCGCCAAAAAGATCTGTGTGTGTATGCCCATAATTAGCAGCACAATCCCGAACTTCAGGCAGCATATTTTCCGGCACATTGAACAAATCTAAGAGTTCTCGATCCCACTCATTAGTATGTATATTAAATAAGAGTGTCCGCGAAGCATTTGTTGCATCCGTCGCATGCTGAGTCCCACCAGTTAAGCGCCATAATAAAAAAGTATCAATGGTGCCAAATAATAATTCACCTGACTCTGCGCGATCTCGAGCACCTTTTACGTTATCAAGTATCCATTCAATTTTACTGGCCGAAAAATAAGGGTCTAACAATAACCCTGTTTTACTCGTGAGTTTTTCAACTAAACCATTCTGCTGTCTAAGGTGCTGGCATCGTTCGGCTGTACGTCGATCCTGCCAAACAATTGCATTATAAATGGGTTCTCCAGTATTTTTATCCCATACAACGGTGGTTTCGCGCTGATTGGTAATACCAATCGATACAATATCACTGGCTTTCAAAAACGCTTTTTTAAGGGCATCACGGCAGGTTTCTTCAGTCGTTTTCCAAATATTTTCTGGATCATGTTCCACCCAGCCATCTTCAGGAAAAACCTGAGCGAACTCTTGCTGACTACTGGCAATAATATGACCATCAAGGTCAAAAATAATCGCACGACTGCTAGTGGTACCTTGATCAATAGCCAAAAGGTAACGAGGCATAAGGGGGAATTCCTGAGTTAACTGTATTATTTTTATTTATGATCACATTTTACGTGCCAAATGAAATTACGCCAAGACTTTCCCTGTTTAACACATAAGCTACTACAGCGAATGAAGCACCTAGGGTGAACGGTGCCTTAATTAGGTGGTAAAGCGAGTATTTTTAATTGAAATATATACATGTTAAATATAATATTGCATTAATTTTTCTCAATAAAGAATATTTTCATGCTGGAAATTAAGCATCTTAAAACCATACGCGCTTTGCGTGATGGTGGCTCTCTCGTTGAAGCAGCCAAGCGCTTGCACCTCACACAATCAGCATTATCCCACCAGCTTAAAGATGTCGAAGAGCGTTTAAGCTTGAGTTTATTCGTTCGTAAAACCAAACCGATCCGCTTCACGCGTGCCGGAAAGCATATTCTCGAACTGGCAGACAAAGTTATTCCGCAACTAGAACAAACCAATCGAGATATAAAAAAATTAGCCGGAGGGCATGCTGGGCGATTACATATGGCGATTGAATGTCATAGCTGTTTTGATTGGTTGATGCCCGCAATTAATGGTTTTCGTGATCAATGGCCAGAAGTCGAAATCGATTTAATGGCCAGTTTTCATTTTGAACCGCTTCCAGCACTGGCTCGCGGTGACTTAGATTTGGTCGTTACAGCTGACCCCATTCCAATGGCAGGAATTCACTACCAACCCTTATTCCGTTATCAGGCGCTGTTAGCGATCGCCAACCAACACGCCTTAATTGATAGCAAGTACGTGGAAGCACACCAGCTAGCAGACCAAACATTGATTCATTACCCTGTTGAACGAAAGCGCCTTGATATATTCACACAATTCCTTGACCCCAATAATATTGAACCAAGTAATACTCGACAGGCAGACCTAACTTTAATGATAGTGCAGCTAGTGGCAAGCGGTCGTGGAGTTGCCTGTTTGCCAAATTGGGCATTACAGCCTTATTTAAATGCTGGGTTAATCAGCTCTAAACCGCTCGGAAAAAATGGAATTTGGCCAACGCTATACGCTGCTATTCGAGAGGATCAAAGAGAAACGAGTTACATGAACGATTTCCTGCAGCAGTCATTGCAAACGTGCCATGACAACTTGGTGGGCATAGAACCCGTCAAACTTTAGGTCTATCTTTAGGGCTATGTAGATATTTAGCTAAGTGATAAATTCTAGGCAAAAAAAAGGGACTCCATAAAGAGTCCCCAAAAGCGAATATTTTCGCTACATTCTCACCACGTGTCCAAAGGATACGTAATGTAAATATGCCAGTGATTGTCATACCTGTCTGTTAACTCTAAGTAGTTAATCGTTACATTTTGTTAACAAAAGACGCATTAATTACAATCACACAGCATGTAATAGCTAGACCAGAAACTATTGATGACGCTTCGGCCATACCAAGCTGAATTTTGCACCACCTAAGCGCTCATCACGACTTACCATAGCTCGACCACCATGCCAGTAAGTAATTCGCCTAACAATCGACAAACCCAAACCATAACCTCCTGAACTACGAGTACGGCTATCATCTAAACGTGCAAAAGGCGTAAACACTCGATTCCATTCTTCCTCAGGAATACCTGGGCCATCATCAGCCACATCAACTCGACAAGTATCTGCACCTACAGAGAAAGTAACGACGACTTCCGATTTAGCATAACGGCAAGCATTACCGATCAAATTCTGAATTGCACGATGCATATAGCGATATTCAACTTCTGCTTCATGCTGTGATCCAATAGAACCACCAAACCTTACTTCCACGTGTTCTGGTGGCCGTGCTTCATCAACTAACTGCAAAACCAGCTCTTGAATATTGGTCAACTCAAAATCAAGTAGCGGGCCGCCCTCTTCTAGTCGGGCATAAGTTAAAATCTCATCAATTAGTTCATCCAATTCTTGAATATCCGAATCCATGCCTGTGAGCTGCTTCATCACAAAGGGATCATTCTCAACAGTATCTTCAATAATTTGCAAACCAAAGCGGATACGTGCAACCGGTGTACGCAACTCATGCGATACAGCCCGAACCATTTCACGCTGCACACTGATTAATCGCTGAATATGCTCAGCCATTTTATTAAATGATTGTCCTAAGCGACTGACTGGGTCTGATCCATGAGTACCCACTCGAGCATTTAAATGCCCCTGAGATAACCGACTTGTTGCCTGTTCAAGTTTGCGTAAACGCATTTCAAATGAACTAACGACCCAGTAGACACCTAAGCCCAGCAACATAAAGCCAATAAATACAATAATCGCCATACCCATTAGGGCATACGGCTCAAATGCCTTAATTGGCCCCATGCGAATCGCACGAGTATCATTAGGCAATTTAATAATGGTGTCCGCACCTTCACCATCAACAGTAATTCTGACAAGAACATCATCATTCTGCATTCGTTTTAGATCACCGCTACTTAAATTCAAATCTGATAGAGGAAGTAACACAATCGGGTAACCAAAATGCGGCGATACCTTCGCTAAATAATCTTCAATACTAAGTCCACTCAACTGCCAATTTTCTAATAAGAGGCGACCCGTTGCTAGTCCCTGCATTTCACCAACACTGCCCAATGTTACTTGCATAAAGCTATCGTCATTCAATTCAGTAATCAGCTGAACTTCATAACCTAGTTCATCGTTCAGCATTAATACATCATGACGACTTAGCCGACTGAGCTGATATTCATCCAAGTAAGCTTGCTCTCGGCTCACAATATCGATCTGTAAATGAAAAAGCTGCTCTAAAGCTTCTTCTTCCGTTAAGTCTTTTTGTAAGCGTTGCGAGATTTGGTAAAGACTGCCACGAACAACATCTTGGTTAAATTGCACATGACGAATATGATCCACCAAGTTCAATGCCAACATGCAAAGTAATACAACACTGACCAACGCTGCTAACAAGCCTGAATAAACTCGAATAAAAATGCGTATTACTCCTAAATCTTTTTAGTGTTCTATAAGCAGATAAAGAACACCACTCAGAACGAGTGGTGTATAACAATTAATAACTAGAATCAGATCTCTTTAACGAATAAGTACCCTTTACTGCGTACTGTTTTAATACGCTTGGGATTTATAGGATCATCCCCTACTTTCGGTCTAATACGAGAAACTCGGACATCGATAGATCGATCCTGCCCGTCATATTCGATACCACGAAGTTGGTGGAAGATTTCTTCACGAGTCAAAACATGGCCAGCACTACTGGATAGCAGCCACAACAGATCAAACTCAGCGCTGGTTAAATCAATGCTCTCACCATCTAACCATGCTTCACGCATTGAACTGTCAACCACAAGATTGCCAAAAGTTAAGCGTTTAGCCGATGCATCATCTTGGCTTTCATGGTTATCGCTCTGCTCTTTAACACGACGTAATAACGCTCGAATTCGAGCTAATAAAACACGTGGACGCACAGGTTTAGCGACATAATCATCCGCCCCCATCTCCAAACCAAGAACTTGATCAAGGTCTTCAGTACGCGCAGTTAACATTAAAATCGGGCCCGAATAATGTGGGCGCACGATGCGACATACTGCTAAACCGTCTTCCCCTGGCAACATTAAATCTAATACAACAAGATCTGGCTGCTCAGTCTTAATTCTTTCAATAGCACGACTGCCATCACCTTCCACTGAAACCTGAAGACCATTGCTTTCCAAGTAGTCCTTGGTGAGAGTCGCTAATCGTTCATCATCTTCTACGATTAATATGCGCCAGTTTTCATCCTGGCCGCTGCCTTGTTTTAATTCCACGCTATTTTCCTATCCAATTTTTGAACTGCCGTTATATTGAAAGGCTTATATATAACTTTAGACGCTAAATGACTGGATTGCACTGAGTATTATTTAAATCACTGCAATTTATAAAAATGCAATCCATTTTTACGATACACTCAAACTATTTCCTAGCCTTATTAGGCTAAATATATGTCCACTTAATTTCCACAAGTTATCCACAGGCAAACACTATATAAGGGGTTGAAATGAACTCTGAACCGCAATATCCTGTGTCTCAGTTAGAGAACATGTCTATTATCAATGACCTACACGTCATTCGATTTAAGATCAAGCAAGGCGTCAAATCTAACAGTATTTTCGTGCTCACCTTAAATGAGCAATATAGAGATCACAGGATTTTCAACAGGCACCCAAATATATGAACAGCGCGCTTTACGTCACCAAACGAGATGGTCGCCAAGAAACGATTGATTTAGAGAAGATTCATAAAGTTGTCGAATGGGCAGCAGACGGATTGGATAAAGTCTCTGTTTCTGAAGTTGAGCTCAAAGCTCATTTACAGTTTTTTGATGGCATTACCACATCAGAAATTCATGAAACTTTGATTAAAGCTGCTGCTGATTTAATCTCTGAAGAAGTTCCAGACTATCAATATCTAGCCGCGCGCTTAAATATTTTCCATTTGCGTAAAAAAGCTTATGGGCAGTTTGAACCACCAAAGCTTTTTGATCACGTACAGCAAATGGTTGCTAACAATCGCTACGACGCTGAATTATTAAAAGATTATAGCGCTGAAGAATATGCTGAGATGGATGCCTTTTTAGACCATAGCCGCGATATGAATTTCAGTTACGCTGCGGTTAAGCAATTAGAAGGTAAATATCTAGTTCAAAACCGTGTTAGCGGTGACATCTATGAAAGCGCACAATTCTTGTATGTATTAATTGCGGCTTGCCTGTTCGCACAATACGACAAAGAACGTCGCCTAGATTTCATCAAGCGTTTCTATGACGCAGCGTCCAGCTTTAAGATTTCTTTACCAACGCCAATTATGGCGGGTGTTCGTACTCCAACTCGTCAATTTAGCTCGTGCGTATTGATTGAAGCTGGCGATAGCCTAGATTCAATTAATGCTGCATCCAGTGCAATCGTTAAGTACGTATCTCAGCGAGCAGGTATCGGCATTAACGGTGGCCGTATTCGTGCTCTTGGTAGCCCTATTCGTGGTGGTGAAGCATTCCACACGGGTTGTATTCCGTTTTATAAGCACTTCCAAACAGCGGTTAAATCCTGTTCTCAAGGTGGTGTTCGTGGCGGCGCAGCAACCTTGTTCTACCCACTGTGGCATTTAGAAGTTGAATCACTGCTGGTATTGAAAAATAACCGTGGTGTTGAAGAGAACCGAGTTCGCCATTTAGATTATGGTGTTCAGCTAAACAAAGTAATGTATGAGCGCTTACTAAAGAATCAGGACATTACATTATTCTCTCCTTCTGACGTTCCTGGTTTATACGACGCGTTCTTTGCTGATCAAGATAAGTTCGAGCAGTTATACGTTCAATATGAGCAAGACGAATCGATTCGTAAACAAACTGTTAAAGCAGTTGATCTATTTTCAACCTTGATGCAAGAGCGTGCTGGTACTGGCCGTATTTACATTCAAAATGTTGATCACTGTAATACGCACAGTCCATTTAATCCTGAAGTTGCGCCAGTTCGCCAATCTAACTTATGTTTAGAAATCGCGTTACCAACTAAGCCACTGCAAGATGTAAATGACGATGAAGGTGAAATCGCGCTTTGTACATTGGCTGCGTTTAACCTAGGCAGCATTGAAAACCTTGACGAATTAGAAGAATTGTCCGATTTAGTTGTTCGCGCTCTAGATAGTCTGCTGTCTTATCAAGACTATCCGATGATCGCGGCTCAAAAAGCCAGCTTAAACCGTCGTACATTGGGTGTAGGTGTTATTAACTACGCGTATTATCTTGCGAAAAACGGCGTTAAGTATTCCGATGGCAGTGCGAATGGTTTAACACACCGAACATTTGAAGCGATTCAGTATTATTTATTACGCGCTTCAAACAAATTGGCTCAAGAGCAAGGTGCATGTGAAGCATTTCCTGAAACGACTTATGCTCAAGGTATCTTACCAATTGATACTTATAAGAAAGACGTTGATAAGTTCTGTGATGAGCCTTTGGCTTATGACTGGGAAGCATTACGTGCTGAAATTCAGAAAACAGGTTTACGTAACTCGACTTTGACCGCCTTAATGCCTTCTGAAACGTCTTCTCAGATAAGTAACGCAACTAACGGAATCGAACCACCACGTGGTTATATTAGTGTTAAACAATCAAAAGACGGTATTTTGAAGCAAGTGGTACCTGAATTTAATCGCTTACGTCAAAACTATGAGTTGTTATGGAACATCCCGAATAACCAAGGTTATTTGCAACTTGTCGGTATTATGCAGAAATTCGTCGACCAAGCGATTTCAGCCAATACAAACTACGATCCATCACGCTTTGAAGGCAATAAGGTTCCAATGCAGGTGCTATTAAAAGACTTGTTGAGTGCCTATAAAAACGGTCTTAAGACCCTGTATTACCACAACACTCGTGATGGTATGTCTGATCCGCAAGCACCAGAAGTTGAAGACGATGGCTGTGAAGGCGGCGCATGTAAGATTTAATCTTGCTAACTCGTTTTGTTAAAGAATACGCTGAACTTGATACACATCAGTCAGCGTATTTTTTATCGTTTTATTATTTTGAAACACATTAATATTTAAACCTTTTATATTTTTATAGTTGTAGCCACTTATGTCCTATACCACGTTCAATCAGAAGACTTTTGATACGTTGAAACAACCTATGTTCTTTGGCGAAACCGTGAACGTTGCGCGCTATGACATTCAAAAGCATAAAATTTTTGAGAATTTAATTGAGAAACAACTATCCTTTTTCTGGCGCCCAGAAGAAGTTGACCTAGCGAACGACCGTAAAGACTTTATTGATCTGCCAGAACACGAACAGCATATTTTCTTGAGTAACCTAAAGTACCAAACACTTTTGGATTCTGTTCAAGGCCGCTCGCCAAACGTAGCATTTTTGCCGATTGTGTCATTGCCTGAACTAGAAACATGGATCGAAACATGGTCTTTCAGCGAAACTATTCATAGCCGTAGTTATACGCACATTATGCGTAACGTTGTGCCAAATCCTGCTGAAGTATTTGATGATATTACCCGCAATGACTTTATTACCCGTCGTGCTGTAAGCGTTACAAAATATTATGACGAGTTAATCGAAAAGTGCAGTTTCTACACTCAACTAGGTGAAGGCACGCATACCATTAACGGTAAGGTTATTGATATAAACTTACGTGATTTAAAGCGTACCTTGTATCTAACAATGGTGTCGGTAAACGTATTAGAAGCCATCCGTTTCTACGTTAGCTTCGCTTGTTCTTTCGCTTTTGCCGAGCGCGCAAAAATGGAAGGCAATGCCAAAATCATTAAGTTGATCGCCCGTGACGAAGCCTTACACCTAACAGGCACACAGCACATTTTACAAATTATGGCTGCGGGTAAAGATGACCCTGAAATGGGTGAGATCGCTGAAAGCTGCAAAGATGAAGTTCGTGAGATTTTCTTAGACGCAGCAGAACAAGAAAAAGAATGGGCGGGCTACTTATTTAAAGATGGCTCTATGATTGGCCTTAACCAACATATCCTAGCTCAATACGTAGACTATATTACTGATCAACGCATCGTTGCCATTGGCCTACCGCCAATTTTTAACGCTAAGAACAACCCACTACCGTGGATCAATTCTTGGTTGAACAGCGATAACGTACAAGTAGCCCCACAAGAAGCTGAAATCAGCTCTTACTTGGTAGGTGCACTTGATAGCGCAGTTGATACAGATGACTTTGGCGATTTTGACCTTTAATCGATCCCTATAAATCAAATGATATGAATCAATCTACCAACCCAGCATCTAACAATAGTCATCAAGATGAGTTTCGCCTTGATGGCTTAGCACCTGAGCATGATGACTTCTCTTTAGAAGCCGAGACAGTCGAGGCAGACCTCGACCATGAGCCTGTGCAAGATTGTTTGATTCTAAATACCGAAGATGCTGAGCAGCCAGAAATCAGTGCTCAGATTGATTTAGACGGCATGGATAAGCCAATACACGCTGTATCCGTCATAAATAACGCTGGAACTAATAACTCAGAGCAGTTTCACGAAGTGTCTTTCCAGAATGCTAATAGCCTACTGGAATCTCTAGAAGCGCAAGATGTTCCCGTGCATTACCAATGTCGCGAGGGTTACTGTGGCAGCTGTCGTACTCAGCTTTTAGAAGGCGAAGTTCATTATACGGAAGAGCCAATGGCATGGATTAATGACGACGAAATTCTACCATGCTGCTGTATTCCCAAGACAGCCATTCGTATTAAGCTCACTTAACTATCTCACTTAACTATCTCATTTAAATTCTCGTATTAAGTAACAGTCTTATTGTCTTAACTGACACAAATCAATATAGTATTTATCAGCATGACCTAGTATTGAATAAAGCTCTAATTACTAAAACAAACAAGGAATCTGATATGTCGTTTTTATGCATCAATCAAAATGTAGCGGTTGTACGTCTTAATGCGGGTAAACGCTTAGAAGAGTTATCAGGTGAGTTTTATCTCAATCTTGATAAAGTGATTGAAGTGCGAATGAAAGCTATTCGTGAAGATCATGATGGCGATTTTTGTGCCGATGTGATTGTTGTTTTACAAGATAAAACACATGAACTTGTTTTCCGTAACAGCCCTGCTGGGAATAAAGCGAAGCAAACTCTAGAAAATTACCTAACTGAACAGTCTATTAACTGCGAATAGTTATTTCTAGACGTTTTTATGGCAAACTTAGATGATTAATTTCACACGAATATTCATCATCTAGGTTGTCATTATGAGTTTAAACTTTCCCCCTCTCGATCAATTAGCACCACAATTTACCACGACAGATCAAAACGGCGATGAAGTTTCACTAGCCGACTTTAAAGGTAAAAAAATTGTTCTCTATTTTTACCCGAAAGCATCAACCCCAGGGTGCACAATTCAAGCCTGTGCGATTCGCGACCATAAGGCTGATTTTGAAAAAGCCAATACCGTCGTTCTAGGTATCAGCCCTGATGCAACTAAACGACTAACCAACTTCACTGTTAAACAAGAACTTAATTTCCCTCTCTTATCAGATGAAGATAATTCCATTGCAGAAAGCTACGGTGTTTGGGCATTAAAAAAGTTTATGGGAAAGGAATATATCGGCATTCACCGCGTGACTTTCATTATGGATGAAGAAGGTATCTTGCGACATATAATGGCTAAGGTTAAAACCAAGAGCCATCATGATGATGTATTAGAAATCATCCATGCTCTATAATCTGATGGTTTAAGAGCAATATTTAGCCTTTAGATTTTTTCTGCGCTGCCGATAGTATTGGCATGAAACGTTTCTGCCAATACTGTTTTTTTATTACTCTTTTACTTGTCTTTAACGGCAAGACTTACGCAACCCAAAATACTTTGGGCTGTGCGATAAATAGTGAGTACCAAAGCTTTGGATCACTACCAAGTTTTAATGACAATAAAAAGCCCTTAATCGGCTACTTTTGCGAGTTCCTTCCCAAGCGATCAACCTTTTTAGGCAATTGGTTTCCAACCCTTCCACAGGTATCCTTCAGCAAGTCAGAACAATTATTAATCAATGATGATTCATCAGAAGCCGATGATTATAATCAGAGCTGGGACATTGATTTAGCGATTAAACGCCTAGGTGATAGCCAATTAGTCATGCATGCTAAACACTCAAAATGGCAACATACGTTAAGTGCAAACGAGACAACTTCTTTTTATTCTAGAAGTGCGAGCACTGCTCAAGACGTCATTACCATTCAGAAAGATCAACAAGCACGCTTTTCATACACCCTAAAGGCCATAGGCGCTTCTCTAGTTTTTCCTTACCGGTTACACCAGCCATTAACCCGCCTCACCTTACAGCGCCTAATAATTACACAAGCAATACAAGCAAATATAGAAGGTTTCCCAGATAACAGTTTGTATAACACTGAAACAGATTTAATAGAGATCGGAATTGATAGCCACTCCTATAATAAAGGTCTAAATATCAATTGGGGGATAGCTTTAGCTGCGGGCAGTATTGATATTGATAGCGCTGCAATTTCTCAAAACGATGACGATCTCAATGAGATCCTAAGCCTCTACGGAGGGTTAGAATTGCATTATCAATATAAGATTAATCAACGCTGGTTTGCTTTTAGCCGATGGCAATCGAAGGTTCGTTATTCACAGCAAGGTAAACCAGACAAACTCAAGTATGAACTAGGAGAAGTCTATAAGGTTACCCATGCCCTTAAATTAGGCCTTGGTCTACGCTTCTAGTTACTATCGATGCTTTTCTTGGCGGTATTCGCCTGGCGTTACACCTTGCCAGCGTTTAAAAGCACGATAAAAAGTACTGCTTTCCGAAAACCCTAGCTGCTGAGCGACATCCGCTAAAGAAAGATGCTTATCTTGCAACAATAGCAAACTACGCTGATGGCGGAGTTCATCTAGCAGTTGCTGAAAACTACTGCCTTCTTGTTGTAATTTACGCTGAAGGCTACGGCCACTCATAGCCATATTTTTCGCAATAACATCTCGATTTACTTCAAAACCTGAAGCAATAAGCTGCTCTTGAACAAGAGTAACGACACTTGGGTCTAATAAGCGTTTGAGCTGTCCATTTGCCATTTGTTCATGCATTGATGCTAAATTTGCATCAAAGCCTGGTAGGCGCTGCTTTAACAGTCTTGAATCAAACAAAAGGCTATTGTCAGATTGGTTTAATAAAACGGGGGCCTTATAGAAGTCATTATATTGATTCAACCCTTCCTGAAAATCATGCTGAAGGTGTACCTCCAAAACAACATCATCACGGCCCAACAACCAGTTCATAAAACTCGCCACTACAGCCATAACAGCATCTATTTGATGATAGCTAAAATTACTGACCGTTGGTCTATATACTAATGCGCTGATATTTGAGGGTTCTAATTCTTCTGGCAGTTCTAACTCTGAAGTTTTTTGAACCTCTGAAGCCTTTTGAACCAAAGAGAAAGCCCCGCCATCACTGATTAAGCGCTGATACTTTAAAATTTTATCAATTGCACTTGCCAAAGTTTCACTACTTAACATAGTAAATGCAATCAACTGAAAATGTGTTGGCTGAAGATACTTACCCATATTAAAGCCAAATAAAGGATCTGCGCTAAGTGATTCTGCCGCACGCCAAAGTAATAAAGTATCGCTAAGGCTTATACGATCACCTGCAACTGATAAAGATTCCACAGGCAGCCCTGCTGTAGACAATACCGCCTGTTCACTCACCCCCTGCAAACTGGCTGCTTGTAATAGGCCTTTTACCCAAATAACAGAAACTGTCTTCAATCCAACATACTCTCTATATCAACATATCTTATTAAACTGTCTTTCAGGGTCAAATATACTGGCCTATAAGGCTAATGTCTTGAAAGAATTTTTCACGTAAGCTGATCATCACAATAAAAATCGAAAGGAGCACCTGTTATGTCAAAGAAAACACCAGACCAATGGTTTAACGAATACGGTGATAGCCACCAAAATAAAACCAATAAATTGATTCATTGGATTTGTGTACCTTCAATTTTTCTAGTGATTCTAGCACTTGTATGGGCTATTCCTGTACCTGCCTTCCTCACAGATATTCATCCAAATTTGAACTGGTCCTTACTGGGTTTTATATTCATAGCAGGATTTTACCTGCACTTATCACCTAAATTAGCCGTCGGGTTAATTATATTTACTCTAGCCTGCTATGGCATTATCGCTTGGTATGAGAGTTTGCAGATAGCATCGTTAGCAGTAACAAGTATCGTTTTATTCATTGTATTGTGGATATTTCAATTCATTGGTCACAATATTGAAGGGAAGAAACCTTCATTTTTTAAAGATATTCAGTTTCTGATGATAGGGCCAGCATGGCTAATGGGATTTATTTATCGCCGCCTAGGGCTAAGCTATTAATATAAGGTTTGAGCTATTAGCTCTAGATTTAAGAGAATAATGGAAGAATACTAGATCAGTGAGCTTTATGACTCTTACGATAAAGTTCGTGATCTAGCTCGTCATAATCGAATTACGATTTTTATAGCAGTAGGTTGTATTGCAATAAATAACAATCTCCCGGCCTTTATCTTGAGTTTTAATAACGTAAAGATCATCGTATCCAGGAGATATGTCGTTAAAAGCCGCGCTATAGATCTGACTTGCCAACAATTTATGAGTTGATAAGCCTTTATTAGAGGCATGAGCTGTAAATACTAAGATCAACGTCATCACAGCGGATAAAGTTACCCTTGTCAGCGACTTCATAATGATACCCCTAATTAATATTGTATAGAATAAGTATAGGAAGCCTGAGTCATAAGCTCGGATCATTTTGTAATAAAAGATCTCTGATACGACTAAAAAGGAATAACGTTTAAAAAGGGATAATGTGAACATAAATTAAGCAGCCAATGAATGACCGCTTAATTCAATAAGCAACCTAACTGAATAAGCACTTCAGTTTAATGAGCAAACTGACGGTTCATAGAAACCAACAATTCAGCTTCAGCTCGAGCAACACCACAGCTTGAGACTAGATCATCTGCCGAAGCCCCCATACCAACCAAGCGCTGAGCTTGCTGATATAAAGCTTCATCTGAGGATGCTAACGTAGGCTTACGTTCATTCTCAACTAAGCGTTGCTCCAACTTTTTTACCGAACGACCAATGCCGAACGTACTCTTATTCATTGCTTCAAAATCATGCCTTAATTTCTGCATTTGCTGCTGTACATTTAATAAGTCGTTTTGATATTTACGCTTTACTAAAATAAATCCAGCAGCTGCAGTAACTAATAACAGACCATTGCTTATTAAAACCCAATGAACCATCGACATCGATGACAGTAACAACATGATTTCGAACTCCTATTCCTGGTTAAAAACCAGAAATTTCCATCCACTCTTCGTCAGTCATGAGTTTTTCTAAGTCTACCAAAATTAATAGCTCATCATTTTTATGACAAACACCTTGAATAAACTTAGCGCTTTCTTCATTACCGACATTCGGAGTAGTTTCAATTTCAGACTGACGTAAATACACAACTTCAGCCACCGCATCTACTAATATTCCAACGACTTGGTTTTCCGCTTCGATAATAACAATTCGAGTTTGGTCAGTTGTTTCTGCATGAGGCAACGCAAATCTTGATCGCGTATCCATCACAGTAACAACATTACCTCGAAGGTTAATAATCCCTAAAACATACGGAGGCGCACCCGGTACTGGGGCTATCTCGGTATAGCGTAAAACCTCTTGTACTTGCATCACATTAATACCGTAAGACTCATTTTCTAAACGAAAAATTGCCCACTGTAAAATTGGATCCTCTGCACTTTTCGTGGCATTTGCAGACATAAAAAATTCCTCATTAGAAAGGCCAGATTAATTGGCTCGCGTCAAAAAATATAATTTACCTTCCTTAACTATAGTAGAGAGCACAAAGTGTACCAGCCTAAAATTAAATATATTTAAACTGGTTTACAACTCGACTCCACTCGTTGCAACAGTCCTGATACATCAATAAGAGCACACATCTTTTCAATCACGGTGCCTGCTAGCCAAACTCGCTTACCACGGTCTCCTCGCCATTTGATTTCTGACGCTTCTAACCGAACAGTATCGTCAATAGATTGGCAAGCAATCGCCCAAGGGCTTTTTTCTAATTGTATTAAATATTTATAGCCTTGCTCAGCTAAAGATTCTGCGCGTTCAGGCATTATGAAAGTCGCCGTATCAATAACCTGCAAGTTTTGGTCTTCTCTGTGAATAAGACCCAAATACCACTTAGGTTGACCTATGAGTGGCTTAACATCATCAGAGATAACTTCATGCACTCCACCTAACAGCAATAAAGGAACTGCTAGTTTTAAGCCGCTAACACTGAAAAGTAAGCATTCAACACCTTGACTCGACCAAGATTCTTGGTCTGTTAATGTAGAGATCGACTGCTTAATTGCTGATTCAATATCTGAACTAACCGTATTGTTGATATCGCTAACGTCTATCACAGTATCTAAGGCTGGAACCGTTTCGACTAAAGTTTTAGCTATATGCTCCACTTTAGGAGCAGACTCAACTTTAGGAACAGCTGCCGTTTCAGTCCTAATGAGTTCAACCTTAACTTGCTCAGCTTCTACTTGCTCGATTTCTACTTTCGGTTTTGAGACAGTCTCTAAAGTATTTTCTGTTAACGTTTTTTCAGCAATCGATTTAGATGTTTCTATAGCGCCTGTATCGACTGCTTTTTGCTCGTCGATATCAGGAATATGAATGGCTTTCTCAACCCGCTGTGGTTGTGTTGCAGTTACTAATAACTGATCAAGATAATTTTGTAAGACACCCTCAACAACATTGTCTTTTATTTCCTTAGACTTAGAAGGTTTACTATCTTGGCGGGTCAGAGAATTAGTCACAAAGCATCGCCTCGGTTGCTAAAGACAAGCAACTATTAAGCATCACACTTTTTACTCTTGATACAGGAAGTTTTCCAATAATACTCAAACCCGTGAGTAGCTGTGTATACTTCTGCTCTCGAGTTCCACTTCCAAAACTTTCAGTTACTAATAAAATTTTTCCTTTTCTAATAGTATCCTGAGGACGAATAGGAGGGTTAACAGCAAGCGCTAGCTTGGCATCCCAAGAAGAACTATCTACTAATGTAGAATTTTCTACTAGCGAAGGGCTATCTACTAATAGCGTATCGAGGTAACCCGTAATAATATTTTCATTATTTTTCGATTGTCCGTTCATTCTTGGCCTCCTCCATCTGCTCTAATTCAGCTAATAAATGACGATAAGCACGAACTCCTCGGGACAAACGATCCATCTCGTTAGGGAATAAACCCTGATGACTCGCATCACGAAATTTAGTATCAATTGGGATGGCTTCTTTCCATAAGTGTTCTGGGTATAACTTACGCATTTCTTTTAAAGTCGTAAGAGAAGCTTGAGTTCGACGATCGAATAACGTCGGTACAATAGTGAAAGGTAATTGGCGATTTTGTGAAGACATCACCATTTTAAGCGTATGAACCATTCGCTCTAAACCCTTTAGAGCAAGGTACTCAGTTTGAGTAGGGATCACTAAACGCTGGCAAGCAGCTAAAGCATTAACTAATAAGACCCCTAAAATAGGAGGCGTGTCTAATAATGCGTAATCATAATCATACCATAATTGAGCAAGAGTCTTGGCAATAACCAGCCCCATGCCATCTTGACCACTAACTTGCCGCTCTAAGGTGGCAAGAGCTGTCGTGGCCGGCAATAAATCTACCCCTTCACGCGACGTTGGCTTTATTACTTTATGAATATAATCGAGATCTTTGCAGCGTTTTTCAAAAAATAAATCGTATAAGCTGGTATCAAGGCTATCTGGGTCATAACGAAAATAACTCGTAAGAGAGCCGTGAGGATCTAAGTCGATTAGCAATACACGTGCACCACGCTCAGCTAACAAGCCACCAAGCGACACTACGGAGGTTGTTTTACCAACACCACCTTTCTGATTTGCTATCGACCAAATTCGCACTTTATGCCACCTTTATTTTGACACCGAAACAAGTAATAAATTAGCACTGCAATTATTGTGCTCATTTAATATTATCTTCTCTCGACCAAGGTTGATTTAGGCTACCTTGCTTAATTAATATTTCTACACGACGATTTGCTAAACGATGTTCGTCACTATCGTTGACAAAAATAGGCTTATGATAAGAATAACCCATCGCAGCCATTCTTTGCGGAGCAATACCAAATAGCTCAAACGCTCGCACCACAGCAACTGCTCTCAAAGCAGATAAATCCCAATTACTAACGACTAGCGCACTATTAATCGGGACATCATCGGTGTGGCCTTCAACATTAATCTCATTTGGGATAGGCCTAATTGTGATTGCAAGCTGCTCAAGTAAGTCCATCATTTCATCGCTAATTTCCCAGCCGCCTGCAGGAAATAAAGTATCAGTCTTCACACGAACTTTTATCCACTCGCCTTCCTGCTCAACAATTAATTCATTACTATCAATAAATACCTGCAATTGCTGAGTAATCGTTTCATAAAGCGGCATGATGCCGTTGTTATGTTCTAAAATTGTTGTCGACACTTCAGGCTGAGGCAGTAACTGCTGAGCGTTATCGGTGAACATTCCATCCAACGCCTCTTGAACCGCCTTGTACTGTTTTTCATCTAATAATTCAACGCTATACATCATGATAAAAAAGGCACATAACAAGGTCATATAATCGGCATATGAAATTAACCAACGATGACTATCCGGGCCTTTTTCACTCATACATCCATACCTTCTAAACGATAGCGTATCAACTGTGGGTTAATACCTTCACGCATCGCCATTACTCCAGCAATCATGGCTTTGTGATAACGCGTACGGCGCTGAATAAATAAGCGTAAACGACCAGCAATTGGGATCGCTATTAAGTTAGCGGCACCAACACCATAAAATGTAGCGACAAATGCAGTTGCAATACCACGCCCAAGTTCTTCTGCCTGATCTAAGTTAGATAAAACTTGCATCAAACCTAAAACAGCACCGACAATACCAAGGGTTGGTAAATAGGCTCCTAAATTATCGAATACTTCAGCAGCCTGCATATCTTTTTCATGATGTGTTTCAATTTCTAAACGAATACTATATTCAATGGCTTGCGGTGATTGTCCATCAGATAACATGACTAATGCACGCTTCATAACCGGATCAGACTCTGCTTGAGCAATTCGATCCAAACCCAAAATCCCATCCTTTCGATAAGCGTTACCGCAAGTTGTTAATTTTGTAAGTAATTGATCAATAGACTCATTAGGCGGTGAAAAAAGCCATGAAAGTAATTTAAGTGAACGCAAAGTTAAATACGAAGGTGTTTGCACAAGGGTTGCTAGTATTGAACCAACAAAAACGATTAATAAAGCAGGGGCATTCCATAGAGAAGCAAAAGAGCCTCCCTCCAAAACATGCCCAGAAATAACACTAATAATTGCGCCAAAAAGCACCAGTATGACAAACCGGTCCATCAGCCAACCTCATTAGAGATATGCGGACCTATATCATCAAGCGGCAAAACTTTTGCCACAAGTCCGGCTTTAGCAACTGCCATAGGCATACCATAAATGACACAACTGGCTTCATCCTGAGCCCAAATTGTACCACCCGATTGTTTTAGTAACTCTGCGCCTTCTTTACCATCAGATCCCATGCCCGTTAAAATAATGCCTAGAGCATTGCGACCAAAATGTTTTGCTGCTGAAGCTAAAGCAATATCAACACTCGGGCGATAGGTCACCCGAGCATCACTCTCATGAATATGAATAGAACCACCGTTACGCTTATCTACCATTAATTGCATGCCACCAGGAGCCACATACACATGCCCTGCTTTCAATTTATCGCCGTCCGCCGCCTCACTCACAACGAGGGGTGACAGTTTATTTAGCCGTTCAGCAAAAGCCTCGGTAAATGACCCCGGCATATGCTGAACAATCACAATAGGTTTTGAAAATCCTTCAGGAATATTTTTAAAAATAGTTTGTAAGGCGGCGGGCCCACCCGTTGAAGTACCGATAATAACTATTTCTACATGGCTCAGTGACTTAGCGACAGAATCTGTAGAGGCATGAAATGCGGTGGAACTGAGTTCGGAATTTTTCTTGATACTGACATTAGGAGAGATTTTAGCAGCAGCCTCGGGTACTTTACTTTTACCCGAGGCAGCTACTTCGCAAATTCTATCGGTTAGCACTTTATGCAACGTGGCTTCAGAAGCGGCTATTGCATCAAATTGCTTAGCGAGAAAATCAACAGCGCCAGCTTCAAGCGCATCTAAAGTTACTCGAGCGCCCTCATAACTCAATGACGAAAACATTAATACAGGCGTTGGATTATCTTTCATGATTTGACGAACGGCGGTGACTCCGTCCATCACTGGCATTTCATAATCCATCGTAATAACATCGGGCTTTAAGGCCATTGCCTTATCAATCCCTTCTAAGCCATGACTTGCAGTTCCAATAACTTCTAATCGCGGATCAGCGTTAATAATTTCAGTGACCCTGCGCTGAAAAAAACCTGAATCATCAACAACCAGAACCCTAATTTTCGCGGATTTTGTCATGATAAAAGCTTATCCCTTAGGCCGCTGTTAATTGGCGAGCTGAATAATGTTGCAGCATACTAGGCACATCCAAGATAAGTGCAATACGACCATCTCCGGTGATCGTTGCCCCAGAAATCCCTGCGGTTCCGTGTAGCATGGCACCTAAAGGTTTAATCACAACTTCTTCCTGACCAATTAATTGATCAACCACAAAACCTGCTCGTTGATTACCAATAGAAACAACCAATACATGCGCACTTTCATCTACTTTTGAGTGTGCTTCACCTTTCACTAACCAACGCTTCAAATGAAATAACGGAATAGCTTTATCTCGAACAACTATGACTTCCTGTCCATCAACTACATTAGTTTGAGAAAGATCGAGATGAAATATTTCATTAACGCTTACTAGAGGGAATGCAAATGCTTGATCTTTTAGCATGACCATCAAGGTAGGCATAATTGCCAAAGTTAAAGGCACTTTAATTTCAATTCGAGTGCCTTTACCCAAGCTGGAATCAATATTCAATGTACCGTTTAACTGAGTAATTTTTGTTTTAACAACATCCATACCCACGCCACGACCAGATACATCCGAAATAACGTCCTTAGTTGAGAAGCCAGGTGCAAAAATTAAGTTATAGCATTCATTATCCGTTAAGCGATCGGCAGCATCTTGATCCATCATGCCTTTTTCAACTGCTTTATTACGCAGGACATCAGCATCCATACCACCGCCATCATCTTCTATCGACAATAGAATATGATCACCTTCTTGTTCAGCGGCTAGAACAACAACACCCACTCGTGCTTTCCCTGACGCTTCTCGATCATCAGGCATTTCAACACCATGATCCACGGCATTACGCACCAAGTGAACCAAGGGATCTGCAAGTGCTTCAACCAAGTTTTTATCTAAATCGGTTTCTTCACCACGAAGCTCTAAATTAATTTCTTTCTTTAATGAGCGTGCTAAATCTCGAACAACTCTAGGGAATCGACCAAATACCTTTTTAATTGGCTGCATCCGAGTTTTCATAACAGAAGATTGTAGATCGGCTGTTACAACATCAAGATTCGATACCGCTTTTTGCATCGACTCATCATCACTCTTAAGCCCTAAACGAACTAAGCGATTTCGTACAAGTACTAATTCACCGACCATATTCATAATATCGTCAAGGCGCTTTGTATCAACACGAACTGTTGCCTCTGCCGTAGGCGGAGCATCTGCTTTAGCCGGTGGTTTAGCAGCAGCTTTTGGTTTTTCTGCTGCAGGTGCACTAGGTTTTGCTACAGGCGCTGCTGCTTTAGGCGCTGCTGCTTTAGGTGCTTCTGCTTTAGGTGCTTCTGCTTTAGGTG